>Ga0068877_10002267_pt1 | contig 15601 bp, 10 predicted proteins | sample NOAtaG_FD_66437 | JGI IMG/M metagenome (GOLD analysis project Ga0068877, IMG submission 66437) | Freshwater lake microbial communities from Lake Erie, under a cyanobacterial bloom - NOAA_Erie_Diel6S_1000h metaG | ecosystem: Environmental > Aquatic > Freshwater > Lake | place: USA: Ohio, Lake... | reverse complement strand
GTCGTGGATGGTGCGCGGCTTCTCCATGCCCGTGACGAAGGTGCCGCGGGTCTCCCAGTGCGCGCTGATGCACAGGATGGCGTTGGGGCGGGGGAGGTCCTTGCCGATGCCCTGCCAGCCGCGGGTGAATGCGTTCTCCTCGATGGCGTTCAGGGGACTTCCGTGCCCCAGGAAGAGCACCGGCATGGGCGGGGTGGAAGGCAGGTCGGCCACCGTGCGGCCCAGTTCGCGCAGGCCGATGGCCGCTCCCAGCGGTGCGATGCTCATGAGTTGGAGGGCTTTGCGACGGTCCATGTCCGACGCAAAGGTAGGTCAATTGGTTTCCATGGAAAGTAAATAACGGACGTCAGCGGTCGGCACAGTGCTCACCGCCTTTTGCCCGCATCGCGCATCTCTTCACTATCCCATGCGTGGTCGGCGTGGGTGGGATCGTGGTGCAGGTCCTTGCGCAGCAGTTCCTCCTGCTCGGCGATCTTCTCCCGCACGCTGGAGATGTAGTCCACTTTGTCGCCACGCTTGGAAGCAAGTTCCTTCAGGGCGGCCTGGTCGTAGCGTTGGAAGGCCTGCCCGGCGCGCTGTGCGGTGTATCGCCGGAAGCCCAGTTCCTGCAACACATCAACGCCCATGCGCACGGCCGTATCCAGCGTTTCGCGGTAGATGTGCAGCACGCCCTGGTCCATCAGCTCATAGGCATCCATGCGGTTGCGGCTGCGCACATGCAGCTTCAGGTGCGGGAAGTGCTTGTGCACGGTCTCCACCAAGTCCGGTGCGGCCTCCGGGGCGATCGCACAAACGAGCAGCTCGGCCTCGTGCGCCCCGGCGGCCTCCAGCAGGTCGTGGCGTGTGGCATCGCCGTAGTACACCTTGAAGCCCAATTTCCGCAGCAGGTCCACCTGGTCGCTGTCGTTGTCCAGGATGGTGGCCTCCACGCCGTTGGCGCGCAACAAGCGCCCCAGCGTGCTGCCGAAGTGCCCGAAGCCGGCAATGATCACCTTGTGCCGCACTTCCACCGCATCGGCGGGACGTTCCTCGGCCTGCACCGTGCCGAAGCGCGGCAGGATCAGCTTCTCGCTCACGAGCATGAACAAGGGCGTCAGCGTCATGCTCAATGCGGTGATGGCCATGAGCGTGTCGGTCCAATGGGCGTCGAGTATGGCCAGCTGCGCAATGAAGGCGAGCAGCACGAAGGCGAACTCGCCCACCTGACCGAGGCCCACGGCAAAGAGCACGTTCTGATCGAAGCCGAAGCCGCTGCGCCGGCCGATGAGCAGGAGCAGGGTCATCTTCACGAGCATTACCAGGAGCGTGATGCCGATGATGGTTCCGGGCGCGCCGCCGATGAGGTCGAAGTTGATGGAGGCACCAACCGCCATGAAGAAGAGCCCGAGCAGCAGCCCTTTGAAGGGGTCGAGATCGCTCTCCAGTTCGTGCTTGTATTCGCTGTTGGCCAGCACCACACCGGCCAGGAAGGTGCCCAGGGCAGGGCTCAGTCCCACGGTCTCCATCATCAGGGCGATGCCCACCACCAGCAGCAGCGACGAGGCCACGAAGAGCTCGCGCAGCCGGGTGCGGGCCACCACGCGCAGCAGCGGCACCACCACATAGCGCCCCAGCGCCACCACGCCGCCCACGGCCACCAGCACGGCCAGGGTGCGCTGCCAGCCCGGAAGGCTGTCTATCCAGTGGCCACCATCCGCGGCGTTGACGTTGGCGGTGGCCAACAGGGGCAGCAAGGCCAGGATGGGGATCACGGCGATGTCCTGGAACAGGAGCACCGCGAAGCTGCCCTGTCCGGCGGCCGTGTGCATGAGGCCTTTTTCCTTGAGGCTTTGCAGGGCAATGGCGGTGGAGCTCATGGCAAAGGCGAGCCCTGCGGCCAGTGCGGCCTGCCACGTGAGGCCCAGCATAAGGGCCGGTGCAGCGAGCGCCAGGGCCGTGGGCACCACTTGCAAGCTGCCCAGCCCGAGCACTTGCTTGCGCATCTTCCAGAACAGGGCGGGCTCCAGTTCGAGGCCCACCAGGAAGAGCATCATCACCACCCCGAACTCCGCGAAGTGCATGATGTCCTTGCCCTCTTCGCCAATGAAGCCCAGCACGAACGGGCCGATGACCATGCCGGCGAGCAGGTAGCCCAATACACTGCCCAGGCCCAGGCGCTTCGCCACGGGCACGCACAGCACGGCAGCACCCAGGTAGACAACGGCATCGGCGAGGAAACTGGCCATGGGTTCAGTGCGTGGGTAGGGCGATCTGGTCCAGGCGGTCCAGTGCGGTCAAGGTCCGCGGGTCCATGCGGCCCTCCGCCAAGGCCAGCAGGAGGTCGCGGTAATGGCGGGCGGCCTGGTCCAGCTCTGCGTCGGTGAGGCGGTTGGTGCCGTGCACCGTGTAGGGCGGCAACCAGGTCATGCCACAGAGCGTGGCGGTGCGCTTCAACGGCAGCATGAACGCCGCGAGGGTGTTCCCGTGAAAGCCTTCTGGTGTGTAGGCTTCCTTCGCACCACCGGTGGTCAGCACATGGAACTGGGCCTTGCCTTGCAGGGCGCGGCCGTCAGGACCATAGGCCCAGCCGAAGGCGTACACGAGGTCGATGTATTGCTTGAGCAAGGGCGGCATGCTGTACCAGTAGAAGGGGTGATGCAGCACCACGATGTCATGCGCGGCCATCAGCGCCTGCTCGGCAACGATGTCCACGTTGAAGTCCGGGTACAGTTCGTACAGGTCGCGGAAGGTGATGTCCTTGTGGGTGGGCAATTGTGCGAGCAACGCGCGGTTGGCGCGGCTTTTCTCCAAGCGTGGATGGGCGAACAGGATCAGCAGGCGCGGCATGGTCAGCGTGCATCTTCTCCTCCGAGCAGCAGTCGTAGCGCCTGCCATTCCGGTATCTCCTCGCTCACCAGCTTCAGGATGCTGGCCAGCGGCAGGAACAGGATCATGCCGGCCACGCCCCAGAGCAGCCCGCCCGCGAAAATGATGAGCAGCGAGGCCATGGTGTTCAGGCCCAGCTTGCCGCCCACCACCTTGGGGAAGATCAGGTTGGCCTCGAGGTATTGCACCACCGCCAGTACCGTGATCACGCCCACGGGGATCCAGATGCTGCCCGTGGTGGTCCAGGCCAGCGTAATGGGCAGCAGGGCGCTGAGGATGATGCCCGCATAGGGGATCATGGTGGCCACAGCGGTGAGCATGCCGAAGAGGATGGCGTTAGGCACGCCGAGCAGCAGGAAGCCCACGCTGTTCAAGGTGCCCACGATGAGGTAGACCTGCACCATGCCCATGATGAACCGGGCGTAGTTGCCCACCACTTTCTGCAGGAGCCCGGGTAAACGGGGCCTCCATTCGGGAGCCACCAATGCGGTCAGCGCGGCCACGTAGGTGGTGCGGTTGTAGAGCAACAGCGCGGCGAAGACCGGAATGATGAAGAGGTTGAACAGCATGCCGAACAGGGCGCTGAGCGCGGTGCCCATGTAAGGGGCCATGCGGCTCGGTACGGAGTCCACCATGGGGCCCCACCAATCGTCGCGATGGGCCTCCCCAAGCTCGGCGACCTGCTGGTTCACCCAGTTCCAGAAGGCGCCGAAGCCGGTGCTGGAGCCTCCGGTGAGCTGGGGCAGGTTGGCCAGGAAGGTGTCCAGTTGGAAGAACAGGATGCCCGCCAGCGCAGTGAAGAGCGCGCCCACCACCAGCAGGCCCGCGCCAATGGCCGCCCAGCGCGGTGTTCCGCGGCGTTCCATGCGCGATACCAAGGGGTGCAGCACCAGGGCCACCAGCAGGCTGTAGCCCAGCGGGATCAGGATGTACCGTCCCAGGTACATCAGCAGTCCGATGCACAGGGCGATCAGCAGGTTACGCAGCAGGGGGGCGGAGGCGATGGGCATGGATCACGAAAGTAGGGGGCAGGCACCGAGGGTGATATCCCGGGTCGGGGGGCAACGAAAAAGCCCTCCGGTAAAGGAGGGCTCTTCCTTGGTTCCGTTGTGGTGCGATCACATCGCGGCCACCTTGTCCGCCCTGTAGGCGCCGGCCTCCAGCTTCTTCTTCACGTCCTTGAAGCTGTTGATGGTCCGCTGCACATCCTCCAGGCTGTGGGCAGCGGTGGGGATCAGGCGGAGCAGGATGGTGTCCTTGGGCACCACCGGGTACACCACGATGCTGCAGAAGATGCCGTGGTTCTCGCGCAGGTCGAGCACCACGTTGGTGGCCTCGGGGATGCTGCCCTTCATCAACACGGGGGTCACGCAGCTGTTGGTCACGCCGATGTCCAACCCGGCCTCGCGCAGTCCGTTCTGCAGGGCCTTGGTGATGGTCCAGAGCTTCTGGCTCAGTTCGGGCATGGTGCGGATCATCTCCAGGCGCTTGAGCGCGCCGATCACGATCGGCATGGGCAGGCTCTTGGCGAAGGTCTGGCTGCGCATGTTGTAGCGCAGGAACATGATCACGTCCTCGGGGCCGCTCACGAACGCGCCGATGGTGGCCATGGCCTTGGCGAAGGTGCCGAAGTAGATGTCCACGCCGTCCTGCACGCCCTGGGCATCGGCCGTGCCGCGTCCATCCTTGCCCATCATGCCGAAGCCGTGCGCATCGTCCACGAAGAGGCGGAAGTTGTACTTGGCCTTGCGCTCCACGATCTCCTTCAGCTTACCCTGGTCGCCGGCCATGCCGAACACGCCCTCGGTCATCACCATGATGCCGCCGCCGGTCTGCTCCACCACTTTGCGGGCGTTCTCCAGCTGCTTGTCCAGGCTGTTCAGGTCGTTGTGCTGGAACACGAAGCGCTTGCCCATGTGCAGTCGCGCGCCGTCGATCATGCAGGCATGGCACTCGCTGTCGTAAACGAGCACGTCGTGGCGGCTGAGCAGGGCCTCGATGGCGCTCATGCAGCCCTGGTAGCCGTAGTTGAGCAGGAAGGTGTCCTCCTTGCCCATGAACTCGCTGAGCTCATCCTCCAGCTGCTCGTGGTACTTGGTCTGGCCGCTCATCATGCGGGCGCCCATGGGGTACGCCATGCCCCAGGCCGCAGCGGCCTCGGTATCCACCTTGCGCACCTCGGGGTGGTTGGCCAGCCCCAGGTAGTTGTTCAGGCTCCACACCAGCACGGGCTTTCCACGGAAGGTCATGTGCGCACCCAGCTCGCCCTCGAGCTTGGGGAAGCTGAAGTAACCGTGGCTGTCCTTGGCGTGACGGCCGATGTGGCCCAGGTCTTTGCGGAGCTTGTCGAAGATGTCGTTCATGGCGGGTGCGACTGAGCGCTGTATTGGTTCGTGGCAACCCAGCGGTGGGGTGGTGGTACCGACCTGCGCGTGGGATGAAATGTTGGGCAAATGTAAACGGGCGGACATACCATGGAATGACGTGGGTCCGTTGGCTGTCAACAGGTCAGGGGTCATATCCAAGCGCCTATCTTTGCCGCCCTTCGGCCCATGCGGAAACTGCTGCCCTTTCTTCTTTCAGCCATTGTCCTGGTCGCGTGCAGCGATTTCAACCGCGCCCTGAAGAGCACGGATGCGGCCTACAAGCTGCAGGTGGCGGAGGAGTATTACGGCAAGGGATCCTACGATCGGGCCATTCCCTTGCTGGAGGAACTGGTGATGGTGCTCAGGGGGCGTGCCGAGGCCGAAAAGGTGAACTACCTCTACGCCAAGTCGCACTACCTGATGAAGGATTACACGCTCGGAGGCTACTACCTGGGCAATTTCGTGCGCACGTTCCCCACCAGCCAGTACGCCGAGGAGTGCGCCTTCCTCACGGCCATGTGCTTCTACCGCAATTCGCCCGAGTACGAGCTGGACCAGGCCGATACCCGCGCCGCCATCGACCAGCTGCAGCTGTTCATGGTGCGCTACCCGAACACCACCAAGAAGGACAGCTGCAATTTGCTGATCGACGCCCTGCGCAACAAACTGGAGATGAAGGGCTGGAACAGCGCCTACCAGTATTACCACATGCGCAACTACCAGGCGGCCAGCGTCTCGTTCAAGACCTTTATGCGGGAATGGCCCAATTCCAAGCACCGGGAGGACGCCCTGTGGTTGACCCTGCGCTCCGACCATGCCATGGCCCTGAACAGCGTGGAGAGCAAGAAGCGCGAGCGCGTGATCGAAGCGATCCGTTCATTCCGTAATTTCGCGGACGCTTTTCCCCAAAGCGGCCTCATGCCCGATGCCGAGAAGATGCATCAGGAGTTGAACGCCATACTCGAAAAGACCAGCACACCCCAAGGACAATGACCATGAAAAGCACCGGCGCCGCCAAGACGACCATCACCCGTGATGTATCCCTGCTCGACAAGGGAACGGGGAACGTATATGAGGCCGTGGCCATCATGGGCAAGCGCGCCAACCAGATCAGTGTCCAGGTGAAGGAGGAACTGAACGCCAAGCTCGAGGAGTTCGCCGTGAGCGGCGAGAACCTGGAGGAGGTGTACGAGAACCGCGAGCAGATCGAGGTGAGCAAGCACTACGAGCGCATGCCCAAGCCCACGGCCCTCGCCATCCAGGAAATGCTCGAAGGCAAGCTGTACTTCCGCCGCGCGGAGGAAGGCCAGGACCAGTCCGGTCAGCAAGGCTGATCACCGACCATGGAACGTACCACCGTTCCCTCCCCATTCCATCTCAATCGCAAGGTGCTGCTCGGAGTTTCGGGCGGCATCGCTGCTTTTAAGGCGGCCCTGTTGGTGCGTGAGCTGGTGAAGGCCGGCTGTGAGGTGCAGGTGGTGATGACCCCCTCCGCCCGCGACTTCGTCACCCCGCTCACCCTGGCCACCCTGAGCAAACGCCCGGTGCTCACCGATCTGTTCGTGCACGACGGCAGCGGCCGCTGGAACGACCACGTGCACCTGGCGCGGTGGGCCGATGTGATGCTGGTGGCCCCGGCCACGGCCAACACCTTGTCCAAGTTCGCCCATGGGCAATGCGACAACCTGTTGGTGGCCTGCTACCTCAGCGCCACCTGCCCGGTGTTCGTGGCACCGGCCATGGACCTGGAGATGTGGCGCGATGCCTCCACCCGGGCCAACCTGGAACTGCTGCGCGCACGTGGTGTGCGCACCATCGGGCCGGAACAAGGGGAACTGGCCAGCGGCCTGGTGGGCGAAGGCCGCCTGACCGAACCGGCGGACATCGTGGCCGCCCTGCATGCCCACCTGGTCGGCACGAGCAGGCTGCGTGGAAAGCGCATCCTCATCAGCGCCGGACCCACCCAGGAGGCCATCGACCCCGTGCGCTACATCGGCAACCGGTCCAGCGGGAAAATGGGCTTCGCCCTGGCCGAGGAGGCCGCCCTGCGTGGCGCACATGTGGAACTGGTGGCCGGGCCGGTGGCCCTGCAGCTCGAACGGCCGGGCATCCACCGCACCGATGTGGTCAGCGCCGCTGAGATGGCCGCGGCCTGCAAGACCCTGGCACCCACCTGCGACGCCCTGATGATGAGCGCTGCCGTGGCCGACTTCCGGCCCGCGAACGCTGCGGAGCAGAAGGTCAAGAAAGGGAAGGGGCCATTGGAACTGGAACTGGAACCCACCGAGGACATCCTGGCCACGCTCTCGGCCGGCCGCAGGCCCGGGCAGAAGGTGGTGGGCTTCGCGCTCGAGACCAACAACGAACTGGAGCACGCCACGGCCAAACTGCAGCGCAAGAACCTCGACCTGCTGGTGCTGAACAGCCTGCGCGAGGCCGGTGCCGGGTTCGGGGTGGACACCAACAAGGTCACCTTGCTGGCCCCGGGCACGGATCCCGCGGAATTGCCGTTGATGAGCAAGGTGGAAGTGGCCCGTGCTATCTTGGACCGCTTGGAAACACTGTTGTAACAATGCGTAGGATCCCGTTGCTGCTCGCCGCCACCATGCTCGCTGTTGCGGCGCATGCACAGGAGTTCAACTGCCAGGTGAGCGTGATCGCCCCGCAGGTGGCCCAGGCCCAGCCCCGGGTGTTCCAGTCCCTCGAACTGGCCATCAAGGAGTTCTTCCAGAACCGCCGGTTCACCAATGCCAACTACGCTCCCGGCGAACGGATCGAGATCAACCTGCTGCTCACCATCACCAGCCAGCCCGCACCGGACCGCTTCGAGGGTTCCCTGCAGGTCATCTACGCCCGCCCGGTGTTCGGCACCGACTACAACAGCCCGGTGATCGATCTGGTGGACAACCAGGTCTCCTTCAACTTTCTGGAGAACACCCAGATCGAGTTCTTCCCGGAGCGGTTCATGAACAACCTCTCCTCGATCCTGGGCTTCTATGCCTACTTCATCCTGGGCGTTGATGGCGACTCCTTCGCGCCCCTGGGCGGCACGCCGCACTTCACCATGGCCCAGCAGGTGGTGAACAATGCCCAGAACACCAGCGAACCGGGCTGGAAGGCCTTCGAGGAGCAGACCAACCGCTATTGGTTGCTGGACAACCAGTTGCAGGCCGTGTTCCGCCCCCTGCGCGAGCTCATGTACAGCTACCACCGCGAAGGCATGGACACCATGACCGAGGATGCGGCCGCCGCCCGGCGCACCATCGCGGCAGGGATCGAGAAGCTGCGCACCGTGCACCAGGCCAAGCCCTCGAGCTACAACCTGCAGGTGTTCTTCAACGCCAAGTACAACGAACTGGTGGAGCTCTACAAAATGGGCGAACCCCAGGAGAAGTCCAAGATCTTCAACACCCTGCAGATCATCGATCCCGGGCACATCAGCCAATACCAGGCGATCATGCGCGGCACCTGACCGGCCGCGCCGGAATGTTCATCACGCTTCGGTCCTTCATGCGCTCGCAAAGCGCTTCCCTGCACCTAACTTGTCGCCGTCCGGAACTCCGGGTCTTTCGTCATGCTCAAGCGGCTTTCGATCTCCAATTACCTGCTTATCGACCACCTGGAGCTCGACCTCTCCACGGGGTTCACCATCATTACCGGTGAAACGGGCAGTGGCAAGAGCATCCTGATCGGTGCGTTGGGGCTGGCCATGGGCGACCGGGCCGACGCGGGCCTTGCACGCGACCCCGAACAGCGCTGCATCATTGAACTGGAGGTGGATGCGGCGCACCTGGGCCTCGAAGGGTGGTGCGAGGCCGCCGGTGCGCCCTACGAAATGCCGCTGCTCATCCGCAGGCAGTTGGACCCCAACGGCCGCTCGCGGGCCTTCGTGAACGATACCCCTGTGCGCCTGGAGCAATTGCGCGAACTGGGCGAACGCCTGATCCACGTGCACAGCCAGCACCACACCCTGCTGCTGAACGACCCCCGCTTCCAACTGGGCCTGGTGGACCATGCGGTGGGGCACGGCAAGCAAGTGGCGGCCTACCGTGCCGACCACAAGGGGTGGCGGGCCATGGCCGAGCAACTGCGCCAGCTGCGCGACGAAGAGGCCCGGGCACGCGCAGAGCTCGACTTCATCGCCTTCCAACGGGATGAGCTGGACCAGGCCCAGCTGAAACAAGGCGAGCAGGAGGGGCTGGAGGCCGACCTGCAACGCGCCGAGCACGCGGGCGAGATCCAGCAGGCCCTGCAGACCGCCGACCAGGGCATTGCCGGTGATGAGGGCGTCCTTCAGGCCCTGACCATCATCCGCCAGCAACTGGCCCGCGCCGCCCGCCACGACAGCGCTGTGAACGAACTGCTCGGTCGGCTGAACAGCGTGGCCATTGAACTGCAGGACATGGGTGCCGAGGCCGCACGGTCCGCTGCGTCCATGACCCTCGACCCGCGCGAGGCCGAACGCCTGCAAGAGCGCCTGGACCTGATCCTGCGCCTGCAACAGAAGCACCGCGTGAAGGACACCGAAGCCCTGATCGCCTTGCGGGAAGAGCTCCGGGCACGCACCGACCACATGGGTTCGCTTGCGGACCGCATCCATGAACTGGAGCGCACGGAAGCCGCCCTGCGCGACCGCGTTCATGCAGCGGCCGAACGCATCAGTGCCGCCCGCCGGAAGGCCATGCCCGCACTGGGCAGGGATGTGGTGGCCCAGCTGAAGCGGCTCGGCATGCCCCATGCGCAGTTCGTGTTCGACCACCAGGTCACGGAGCCCGGCGCACAGGGCATCGATGCCGTGCGCGCCTTGTTCAGCGCCAACAAGGACCGCGAGCCCGAGCCCCTGGACAAGGTGGCGAGCGGCGGCGAACTGGGCCGCGTGATGCTGGCCCTCATCGGCCTCAGCGCCGAAGGCCTCGGGCTGCCCACCATCGTGTTCGACGAGATCGATACCGGCGTGAGCGGCGAGGTGGCCGACCGCGTGGGCGAACTGATGGGGGAGATGGCCCGCCAACGCCAGGTGATCGCCATAACGCACCTGCCCCAGATCGCCAGCAAGGCCGATGTGCACCTGCTGGTGAGCAAGGACCACGAGGCCAAAGTGGTCACCACCGACATCCGTCCGCTGCTGGCCGAGGAACGCGTGCAGGTGCTGGCGCAGATGCTTAGCGGACGCAAGACCACGCAGGCGGCATTGGAGAATGCGCGGGAGCTACTGAAGTGGAGGTAAGCGTCTTACAGATGCTGGCAGTGCGCACCTTGATCGTTGTTTTTCTGACGGGTGGTCTTCCCTTCGGCACCGAAGCACAGAACCGATTGAGCCAATCTCGCCAAATGATCCTTAGCCTGGAGAGCAAGGATCCACATCAAACTTGGCTTGACTCCTCCGCGATCGGATCAATTCGAGTCGGCAGCGACCAGCAACCTATAGAACGTTACTATCACTTTGAAGACACGCTCTTCTCACCTTGGTGTGATAGCATTCACTATTCGTATGCCTGCGGCCCCTGTATGGATGATCACCTCGGGCAACTGCTTTCGAGCGAATGGTATGCGATCGGTAATGAGCGATACGTGCGTTTAAGGAATTGGGTAACGAAGAACACCTACAAAGGCGAGGTCGAATATGCGCTTAGCACCGTAACCGTTATCCGTGTCCCCGGTGAGGAAGTTTGCGGTCACGTCATTATTCATTTGACCACTTGGACCAAAGAGGATAGGAAGCGCATGCTCAAAGCCATGAGCAAATTGAAACAACCGCCCGCAAGCGCCAGGTGATCGCCATTACGCACCTGCTCCATATGCTCAGTGGCCGCAAGACCACCGCCACCGCCGTGCAGCACGCCCGCGAACTGCTGGCAGGCAAGGACCAGGTATCCGCTTGAACGAAGAAGGCCGCACCGGGACCCGGTGCGGCCTTCTTCATGAACACGTGCTGGCGCTCAGTACGGCAGCTGTTCAGCGCGGGTGTTCGTGGGCACCACGCCACCGATGTTGAGCAGGATCAGGTCGCGGTCGTTGTCCTGGCCGGTGTACTTCACCACGCCGCTCAGGTTCGTGTCCTCGCGGTAGTAGCCTCCCACCGTGCCCGTGGGCACCACGCCGCCCACCACCACCAGGATGGCATCGCGGTCGTTCTCGGCATTGGTGTACTTCAGCAGTTGCTGTCCACCGGTCGCCAGATCGCGGTAGGCGTTGCCGGCCCACATCATCCACACGCCATTGTCGTTCTTCATGGCGTTGGTGCCCCAGGCGGAGCCGGGTCCGGTGCGGAAGTCCACCACCGTGGCCACCGCGCTCAGCGTTTGTGCGCCCAGCGTCATGATGCCCAGGTGGTTCCTATGCCGGACGCTCACCATGTAGTTGCCTGCCGGGTTGTTGAACACCACCGGCGAGGAGCCGTTGGTGCCCACGATGTCGCCATCGCGCTGCAACAAGGCGCTGCGTGTGGCCACCACCGGGTGCGGGGCCACCGTGGAGCGCAGTTCCACCAGCACCCAGTCCACGATCGCGTTGGGCCCGGTCACCTGCAGCACCGATGTCGCCACCGTTTCGCCACCGCCGCCACCCGCATGGGCAAAGCCCAGTCCGGTGTACGGCTCGGTGGTGGGCAGGTAGTTGCCGGCGCGCAGGTCGTCGCGCATCAGCTGGTCCACCGCGCGGTAGGGGCCTTCCAGCCACACCTTGGGGCTCACGGCCACGGCGTTGGGCACGGACAGGCAGCCGTTCACGATGCTGGTGAGCACGTTGTTGGCGTCCTTGTTCACAATGTCCGTGATGTTCGCCAGGCACACCATGGCATCGGTGAGCGTGAGGTAGTTGATCCGCACCAGGGGCACGAAGTTGTCGTTCTTCACCAGCGAGCTGTCCTGGTAGGAGATGCCCACCACCTTGGTGCCGCCCAGCGTGGTGTGCAGGTTGATGTCGCCCACCAGGTTCGGCGCCAGGTTGGTGACGCTCTGGATGGTCAGCCCGCTCAGATCGAACTCATAACCCATCACGCGGCAGCTCGGGTTGCGGATCATCACATCCACTGTTTTCGCAATGGGGTCCAGGTTGGCCAGGCCCAGTTCCACCTGGTCACTGGTGCTCACCCATCCGCGGGGATAGTCGAACCACGGGTGGTAGTGCAGCACGTGCCCGGTGGCGTCGTGGGTGAGCTGCTGCGTATAGCCGTTCACCATCAAGGCCGCGTCGGTCACGCTGATCCGGTTGTCGGCGTTCAGGTCGTTGCAGCTGGTGGGGGAGAGGTCGTTGCCCATGATGCCCTGCACATAAGCAAGTGCATCGGCCTGCGACTGGTTGTTGTCCGCGTTCAGGTCGCCGCGCTTGGTGGGTCCGTTGCACACGCCGTTGCAGTCCATGCGGGCACTGCCATAGGCCTGTCCCAAGCAATCGGTCCAGACCGGGCAGTCGGTGAGCTGCGTGAACGAGGGTACGTTCTGCGCGTTGCGCGTGATGTTGATGCAGGCCTGGGCGTAGTTGTTGGCCATGTTCATTTCATACCGGCCCAGCGCATCGGGCGTGTTCTGCCAGTTGGTGCGCAGCACCAGCGTGTAGGTGCCATTGGGCACATCGGTGATGTCGATCCAGTTGCAGGTGGTACCCGTGCCATATTCGTCGTAGCACTGCCTGCTGATGCCCATGTTGCTGCACCCGTACTGTCCGGTGCCGCCGAAGCAGCCCACATCGATCACACAGAAGCCGTTCTTGAAGCCCACCGGGATGGCATTGCCGCCCTGGTCGAACAGCAGGTAGTCGGCATAGCCGGCATAGTGGGCATGGCCGTGGCAGTTGTTCGTGTTGAACATCTGCGGCTGGCTGCTGGGGCTGCCGATGTAGTAGTCGGTGGTGCCGATGTTGTCGATGCGCGTGGCGAAGCGGATCACGTAGCGCTGGCCCAGTGCCCGCACGCAGCCTTCAACGGGTGCACACACATCGGTGATGTTCACCGTGCTCATGGTGAGCGTGCTGCGCAGGCGCTGCTGGTTCATCACCAGGTCCGGGCCCGCCGGACAATCGGGGTTGCCCCAGGCCAGGCAGCAGCTGGCGCACGGCACGGTGGCCAGCGGGTTGTAGTTGCAGCTCTGTGCGTTCATGCAGCCCACCACCGGGCCCATGTAGATGATGCTCACCGTGACCGCACTTCCGCAGCTGCCCGCAGCACTGTTGTGGCCCACGCGCAGGCGGTGCAACGTGCCGCCCGGCATGTTCGCGTTCACCACGGCCTGCAGCCCGCAGCCGCCGTCGTTGTCATCGGCAAAGGTGGCCCCCTCAACGCCGTCGCTCAGCAGGATCTGGCCGCACGCCATGTCGTACAGCCACAGGCGCGTATCGCACGTGTTGGTGTTGCAAGTGGTGATCTGGTACTGCCCGGTCTGCGGCGGGGTGAAGTCGTACCACTGCTCCACCGCGGTGGTGGTGAAGGTGGTGAGCGTTTGCGGGTAGGTGCCCGAGAGCGGTGCCAGGCTCAGCGGCAGCGCAGAGGAGCAACTGAAGCCCGGCGGGCAGTTGAAGGTGGTCTCCTCGAACTGCCCGAACTGCCCGCCCTGCCGCACCAGCTGGCCGTTCAGCCACAGGTAGTAGGCACCGAAGCCGTAGGTGTTGTGGTAGATGCCATCGCCCGCCGTGTCGTTGATGCGGAACACCAGGCAGGTGTTCTGTGGCACGCACAGGGTGGTGCCCGATGCGTTGCCGCTGGCAATGGTGGTGTTGGTGGCCCCGTTCTTCAGCGTCCAGCTCGTTTCGCCGGGATAGCTGTCGTTGAAGATGTCGATGCGCACGCGCGACTGGCCGGCCGGGCACGAATAATCGCAGGTGCCGTTGTTCACGTTCACCGCGGCGTTGTAGTTCGCCGCCGTGGTCTCGTTGCAGCCGAACACGGGGTTCAGGTTGCCCACGAACACATCGTCCAGGGCCAGGTCGCTCAGTTCGCCGCTGCCCGTCACCACGCGGAAACGCACCCGCACGTTGGCCTGGCCCGCATAGGCCGCAAGGCTCAGCCAGCCCTGTTTCCAGTACAGCCCCTGCTCGCCGCTGATGCTCCACAGGTTGGTGGTCACCACACCGTTCACATTGATGTCCACGTACAGCGTGCCCATCTGGCTGCCGCGCATGTGGTACCAGAAGGTCAGGTAGGGCGTGCTCAGCCCCGTAAGGTCGTAGCAGGGCGATTGCAGGATCGCCACCTTGCCCGGCGTGTTGGCCGCACCGCTGCTCTCCACGTACATGTACTTGCCGTTGGCCGTGGTGTTGTTGAAGGTGCGGTCCGTAATGGGGCCGGTGTTCGCCGTGGGCGTGCCGTTGTTGTCCACCCACCAGTCCAGGTCGTCGCCGGTGATGTTCGTCCAGTTCGTGGGCAGCGTGCCGGGCGTGCCCACGGTGCCGCTGGTAAAGGGCTCGTTCACCGGGAAGGTGGTCACGCACTGGGCGTGGGCGCCAAGGGCCAATGCCGATAGGGCGAGCGAAAGGGTCAGGTTCCGGAGCATTGGGGAGCAGGTTGGGAAGGGAAAGTACGCCGACCGATGGGTCCTTACAAATCGCCTTGGCCCCATGCTGGGGATCCCGGACCGCTTTTCGGGCGACCGCTATCTTCGCCCACCACCAAACACCACGCACATGGCCCACGGACTGCTTAAAGGGAAGAAAGGCATCATCTCCGGCGCGCTCAACGATCAGAGCATTGCCTGGAAAGTGGCCGAACTGGCCCACGCCGAAGGCGCCTCCTTCGTGCTCACCAACGCCCCGGTGGCCATGCGCATGGGCGAGATCAACAAGCTCGCCGAGACCACCGGCAGCGCCGTTATTGCCGCCGATGCCACCAACGATGCCGACCTGGAGAAGCTCTTCGCCGAGGCCACGGCCAAGCTCGGCGGCCCCGTGGATTTCGTGCTGCACTCCATCGGCATGAGCCCCAACGTGCGCAAGGGCCGCGCCTACAGCGACCTCAACTACGAGTGGTACAAGCAGACCCTGGACGTCAGCGCCATCAGCCTGCACCGCATGCTGCAGGCCGCCCACAAAGGCAATGCCCTGGCCGACGGCGCCTCGGTGGTGGCCCTCAGCTACATCGCCGCCCAACGCGTGTTCCCCGATTATGGCGACATGGCCGATGCCAAGGCCCTGCTGGAGTCCATCACCCGCAGCTGGGGCTACCGCCTCGGCAAGGAGAAGCGCGTGCGCGTGAACACCGTGAGCCAAAGCCCCACCTGGACCACCGCCGGCTCCGGCGTGAAGGGTTTCGATGGCTTCTTCGGCTTCGCACAGGAAATGAGCCCCCTGGGCAACGCCCCGGCCGAGGACTGCGCCAACTACTGCATCACCCTCTTCAGCGACCTCACCCGCTTCGTCACCATGCAGAACCTCTTCCACGA
>Ga0068877_10002266_pt1 | contig 15601 bp, 17 predicted proteins | sample NOAtaG_FD_66437 | JGI IMG/M metagenome (GOLD analysis project Ga0068877, IMG submission 66437) | Freshwater lake microbial communities from Lake Erie, under a cyanobacterial bloom - NOAA_Erie_Diel6S_1000h metaG | ecosystem: Environmental > Aquatic > Freshwater > Lake | place: USA: Ohio, Lake... | reverse complement strand
GGCATGATGTTTAAGCCACGGTCTTGCCGAGTAAACGCCAACGTCTGCGCAATATTGCCAGCGGAGACCGCCACATTGCGATGTGACAGGGGAACAATCTTGGGCCGCGAGGTTGTCCCTGAGGTGTGAAGAATCAGCGCAACATCATCGGGCTGGGCCCAGCCGCCCTGCCGAAGACGCATCTTTTTCGCCGACTGGTTTTCCAGCGTAAAGCTGCCGGCACCCTGGGCCGGCGTTGGCACCAGCTCCAGCAGCGTGACGCCAAGCTTTTTCGCCACCTCAATGGCCGGCGTGTCGCTGCCTTTTTCAACAATCAACGCCTTGGCCTTAAGGTCTGAGAGATAAAACTCGAACTCATCGGCACGGTAGGCAGGATTCAGGGGTGCCGAGGTTGTGCCACAGGCAACAGCAAGAAACGAGGCGGCCATTTCAGGGCCATTTTTCAAAACGATCGCCACCCGATCGTTGCGGCCAATGCCCCAGCCATTGAGCTGAGTCACCGTATTGATAATCAGTTGCCGCAGCTGGCCATAACTTAAATTGGCAGTCGCAGGGGCGCCAAATACTGGGGCGGCATCAGCGCCAGCCGAGAGCAATTCAACGAGGGTAGAGGAGCGTTTCATGATTTTCCTTATGGATCAATATCCGTCGTATGGCAGCAAAACTTCACTACGCGATTTTTAATTTTCCTTTTTGCTCGGCAAGGGTTTTGGCCAATAGACTCACCAGGGCATACACCGCCTGAATATGGGGCGTGGCCACACCGGCCACCTGGCCCAACTCAATAATCGAACCCACCAGGGCGGCGATCTCGGGTGCTCGGCCCTGCTCGATGTCTTGCAGCATGCTGGTCTTGTGTTTGCCGACTGCTTCAGCGCCCGCAATCCGTTTCTCAAGCGAGACCCGAAAAGCGATTCCCAGGGCCTCCCCCACCTGCTGGGCCTCGGTCATCATCTTGGCCGCAAGCTCCCGCGTCATTGGGAATTGGCAGATATCCACCAGCGTCGCATGGGTCAGCGCGCTGATCGGGTTAAAACTCAAGTTGCCCCAGAGCTTGGTCCAGATTTCGCTACGAATATCGGATGTCACTGGCGCTTTAAAGCCGGCATTTCGCAGCGTCTCAGAGAGCTGACGCACACGCGGCGTGTCCGCGCCGTCGATCTCCGAGATCGAAAACCGATTGCCCTCAATGTGTTTGAGCACACCCGGCGTAATGATCTCCGCTGCCGGATACACGACACTGCCAATCACCCGATCAATGGGAATGCCCCGGGCCACCATGCCGCCGGGATCAACACTTTCCACAACCCGGCCATCGTGGGGGCCGCCCAGCTTCATAAAGTACCAATACGGAATGCCGTTTTGTGCCGTCAACACCATCGTGTCATCGGTGAAGGCGGCCGCGAGATCATCAACAACCGCTGCAACCTGGTGGGCCTTCATGCCCAGCACAATGACATCCTGCGGGCCGGCCTCACGGACATTGGTCACGACCTTGGGCTGCACGACAAATTCGCTGCCATCTTCTTCGATAAAACGAAGGCCGTTGGCTTTTAAGGCCTCAAGGTGGGGGCCGCGCGCGACCAGCGTGACCGCCTCGCCCGCCTTGGCGAGCCGGGCCCCTAAAAGGCCGCCGATTGCACCCGCTCCAATCACACAGATTCTCATCACTTCACCTTTTTCAGAACAACCGCCTCGCGGCGAGCCGCTTGTTATGTCGGCTCATAGGTATTGATCAGGGTTCCGATACCCTCAACGCTCACTTCCACTGTGGTCCCCGGCCGCATCGGCAACACGCCGAGCGATGTGCCGCAGGAAATCATATCGCCTGGCATGAGCGTGATTTCTCGAGAGATGAAACTCACAATCTCCGGCGGCGAAAAAATCATGTCGGCCACAGGATAGTTTTGCCGCTCGCGGCCTGAGATCACCGTCCGTACCCGGGCGGATCGCCAATCCAGGCCCTGGGTAACCGCCGGCCCAAAGGGGCCAAACCCATCACAGCTCTTGGCACGAGACCATTGCTGGAACGTCGGGTCGGCATTCACCAAATCCAAGGCCGTCACATCATTGACGCAGGTAAACCCAAAAATCATTGACTCCGCCGCATCGACCGACACGTTGCTGCATGTGGCGCCGATCACGATTCCGAGCTCACCCTCGTAGACGACCTTTCCGTCATATGAGACTGGTTTTCGGATCGCGTCACCCGGATGGGCAAAACTGTTAGCCGACTTCTGAAACACCAGAGGATTGGCGGGAGCGGAATGGCCAAGCTTGGCGGCCATCTCGTGGAAGTTATTCCACAGACAGAGAAACTTAGAGGGCACCACGGGATGGAGCAGCCGCACCGAATCCAGGGTCACCTCACGGCCTGTCGCGGCTTGCGGGTCGATGATGCTGCTGCCTGAATAAACTTGTATGGAATGAGATCCATCCATTTGGCAGCCGACTTTGATTTCGTGCCGATCATCGTTCAGTTCAGAAAATCTAAACCATCGCTTCATATTTTTATTCACTATTGTCCAAGACAGTCAGGAAGTCGTGCTAGCCTGCACTGCGCATTACAAGAGAAATTTCAGTCCCCTATTCTGCACGCTTTTCCGGAGACTCAATATGGCCCTCACCGCCTTAAAGAAACTGTTTGTCCAATCCACACTCGCACTAGGCTTTTTAGGCGCCGCTGTATCGGCCCAGGCCTGGGAGCCCACCAAGACAGTGGAGTTTGTCGTGCCTGCGGGCACTGGCGGCGGCGCTGACCAGATGGCCCGGCTGATTCAAAACATCATTGCCAAGAACAACCTCATGAAGCAGTCCATGGTGGTCGTCAATAAAAGTGGTGGTTCTGGCGCCGAGGGGTTTTTAGAGGTCAAAGGCGCCAAGGGCGATCCTCACAAAATCATCATCACCCTGTCGAATTTATTCACCACACCGCTGGCAACTGGGGTGCCCTTTAGCCACCGTGATCTGACACCAGTCTCCATGATGGCCCTGGATCAGTTCGTGCTCTGGGTAAATGCCGAAGCACCTTACAAAACGCCGAAAGACTTTATCGCCGCCGTCAAAGCAGCAGGCCCAGGCAAGATGAAGATGGGCGGCACGGGATCGCGTCAGGAAGATCAGATCATCACCGTGGCGCTCGAAAAACAGACCGGCACCAAGTTCACCTACATCCCTTATAAAGGCGGCGGTGAAATCGCAGTCCAGCTGGTGGGTAAGCACATTGATGCCTCCGTGAACAATCCGATTGAGGCCGTTGAACACTGGCGCGGCGGCAAGCTGCGGCCCCTATGTGTGTTTGATGACGAGCGTATCCCGCTGAAAGACAAAGTCACCACCGATATGTCCTGGAATGACATTCCCTCCTGCAAACAAAGCGGTGTCGATGTTGATTACCTGATGCTGCGTGGCATTTTCATGGCCGGTGGCGTGACCGCTGACCAGACCAAGTACTACGTTGACTTAATGGCCAAGGTCCGCGAGACACCCGAGTGGAAAGATTTTATGAGGCGTGGCGCCTTTAATACCACCACCATGACCGGTGAAAACTATCGCAAATGGGTGGAAAAAGAAGAAGGCCGCCATCGCCAGCTGATGCAGGAAGCCGGCTTCATCGCCAAATGAGCGCACCAGAAAACAACGAGGCAGGTGACCATCGGTCAGCTGCCTCGGTTCGAAGTCTCGAGGTCGTCACTGCCGCCATCCTGTTCGGTCTGGGTGCGGTGGTGATCGCCGACAGCCTGCGTATCGGTGCCGGCTGGAATATGGATGGTCCCCAGTCGGGCTATTTTCCGTTTTATATCGGCATCTTTCTGTGCCTTTCCAGCCTCATCAATTTCTGGCATGCAATCCGCGATCCAGAAACCGCCACCGAATCCTTTCTGACGCGGCATCAGGCCTCCATGGTCATGTCGCTACTGATTCCCACCACCGTTTTTGTGATCGTGATCGGCTTTATCGGCATCTACGTCGCCTCGGCGCTGCTGATCGGCTGGTTTATGGTCCGGCTCGGAAAATTTAATCTCGCCCGCACTGCGCCGATCGCCATCGGTATTCCTGCGGTGCTTTTCGCCCTCTTCGAAATCTGGTTCAAGATGCCGCTGCCAAAGGGCCCTCTGGAACAACTCTTCGGCGTGGCCTAGGCCCCTATGCAAGAAATTCAATCCCTGATCGGCGGCTTTGGCGTCGCACTGTCTGCCTACAACCTGCTCTTGATGCTGATTGGCATCGTGCTGGGCGTGCTCATCGGCGTGCTGCCCGGACTTGGAGGCGCCAACGGGGTTGCGATTCTCTTACCGCTGACCTTCAGCATGCCGCCGACTTCGGCCATCATCATGCTGTCTTCCATCTACTGGGGGGCACTCTTTGGTGGGGCGATCACCTCGATTCTGTTCAATATTCCCGGTGAGCCCTGGTCAGTGGCCACCACCTTTGATGGCTATCCGCTGGCGCAGAAAAACCGTGCAGGCGAGGCGCTCACCGCCGCGTTTACCTCATCGTTTATCGGCGCCTTTGTGGCCACCTTGGTGCTGACTTTCTTATCACCCGTGGTGGCGGGCTTTGCATTGAAGTTCGGGCCGCCCGAATATTTTGCCGTCTGCCTACTGACCTTCTGCGCTTTTGTCGGCATGAGCCACGATCCGCCGTTTAAAACAATCGCCTCCATGATGCTGGGCTTTGGCCTGGCAGCAGTCGGCCAAGATTCGGTGACGGGGACACTGCGGCTGACTTTCGGCCAGACCGAATTGCTCAAGGGCTTTGATTTTCTGATCGCTGTGATTGGGCTTTTCGGCATCAGCGAGATTATTCAGACTCTGGAAGAGGGCCTCAGCTTTCGCGGTGGCAATGGAAAAATCAAACTCGATACGGTGCTAAAGACCTGGCGCGAGTTGCCACGGTATTGGATGACATCACTGCGCAGCTCTGTGGTGGGCTGCTTTATGGGCATCGTCCCCGGCGGCGCAACGCCGGCCTCATTTATGGCCTATGGACTTGCCAAACGCATGAGCAAAAAGCCGAAAGATTTCGGCTCTTCACAAAACCCCCAGGTCGAAGGCGTGGTCGCTCCGGAGACTGCAGCCCATGCGGCAGGCACCAGCGCGCTGCTGCCCATGCTGACCCTCGGCGTACCTGGGTCCCCCACCGCAGCCGTCTTGCTTGGCGGCCTATTGATTTGGGGCCTGCAGCCGGGTCCGATGATGTTTGTGGAGCAAAAAGATTTTGTCTGGGGCCTGATCGCCTCGATCTATCTGGGCAACATCGTGGGCTTTATTGTGGTGCTGGCCTTTGTGCCGCAATTTGCTGCGATTCTGCGTATTCCGTTTTCGATCATTGCGCCCACCATCCTGGCAATTTGCGCGGTCGGCGCCTTCACGGTGAGCACCTCAATTTTTGATATCTACATGATGCTCATCTTCGGCGTGATCGGATACATCTTTAAGAAGCTTAAGTATCCGCTCGCCCCGCTGGTGCTGGCCATCGTGCTCGGAGACCGAACCGAAGAAGCCTTCCGCCAGTCCATGCTGTCCTCCAGCGGCAGCCTCGGGGTCTTTTTCTCTAACGGCCTGGTGGGATCGCTGACTGTGCTTGCGCTTGCCCTCTTTATCTGGCCGTTTATCTCGCAGGCAATGTCTCGGCTAAAATCAACGGCCTAGGTAGTCCAAAGGGGCTGCCGGAATTCTTATGGCGGCCCGACCGATGTCTAAAACCGAACAAGAACGGATCGAGGTCCAGATCCTGGACCGCGCCTACCAGCTCTCCTGCGCGCCGGGCGATAAGCCCATGCTGCTGGAGTGTGTGGCGCTGGTCGATGCGCGTATGCGGCAAGTAAAGGCCTCCAGCAAGCTGCAAGGCGCAGACCGCATCGCCGTGATGGCCGCCCTGACGCTGGCCCGGGATGTCTTAGGCGGTGGCGCCCTGCAAGATGCGGGCACCCGCGAAGAAGCATTGAAAAAAATTACTGCCATCAGTCAGACGCTGGATGCAGCGCTCGTACCCCAAGAGAAACTTTTTTAGCTGGTCCCCATGCTGCTGATGATGGTCGCGCTGCTGGTGATCGGCGCATTCACAGGCTTTATGGCGGGACTGCTCGGTGTTGGGGGCGGCATGATGCTGACCCCGTTCATGACATTTTTATTCACGATGGCGGGCTTTCCGGATGCGCTCGTCATCAAGATGGCCTTGGCCACATCACTGACAACGATTCTGTTTACCTCAGTCACCAGCGTACGGGCCCATCACCAGAGCGGTAAGGTCCGCTGGGATATTGCCAAGCCAATGGGGCTGGGCGCGTTTTGGGGAACATTTCTAGGCGCTAACTTTGCCAGCGCATTGAAAAGCGAATGGCTAGCGATTTTCTTTGCCGTGTTTGTGGGCTACTCCGCCATCAAGATGTTTCGCACATCAAAGCCCAAGCCCTCCCGTGAGGTGCCGGGCACTGCATCGCTTGCTGCGGTGGGCTCTGGTGTTGGATTTATTTCAAGTCTATTGGGTGCAGGCGGGGGATTCTTGAGCACGCCGTTTATGGTCTGGTGCAATGTCTCGATGCATCAGGCCATCGGCACTTCGGCAGCACTTGGATTTCCGATTGCGGCAGGTGGCCTGATCGGCTATGTGATTGCAGGCCTCGCCGTGGAACAGTTGCCCACCTGGTCGGTGGGCTATATCTACCTGCCGGCGCTGGCGGCATGTGCCCTTGCGTCACTCATCACGGCCCCGATCGGCGCGAGAACATCACATCGAATGAATGTTGTTCCCTTAAGGCGGGTATTTGCCGTATTGCTGCTCACGCTTGCCCTCTACATGGCAAGCCGCGCGTTATGATTCTGTCGGCAACACCAATCTTTAAATAGAGGCACCATGACAACAACCTCTACAGTTATCGGAATCATCGGCGGCAGCGGTGTCTACAGCATTGATGGCCTGACCAACACCGAATGGCGTAGCGTGGAATCTGCATTCGGCGCGCCGTCTGACCAGCTGATGTTCGGCGAATTTCATGGCCAGCCGATGGTTTTTCTGCCCCGTCATGGCCGTGGCCACAAGATTCCACCCTCCGAAATTAACTATCGTGCCAATATTGATGCCTTAAAGCGTGCCGGTGTGACAGAAATTATTTCGGTAAGTGCAGTGGGTTCTCTGCGTGATGATTTAAAACCCGGTATGTTTGTCATCGTGGATCAGTTCATCGATCGCACCTTCGCCCGAGAAAAATCTTTTTTTGGTACTGGCTGCGTTGCCCATGTTTCCATGGCCCATCCCACTTGTAATCGGCTCGCGGAGCATATTCAGACAGCAGCCCGGGATTCGGGAATAGAGGCGGTACGCGGCGGCACCTACCTCGTCATGGAAGGGCCGCAGTTCTCCAGCCTTGCGGAAAGTGAACTCTATCGCAGCTGGAAATGCGATGTCATCGGGATGACGAACATGCCCGAAGCCAAACTGGCCCGCGAGGCAGAGATCTGTTACGCATCGGTCGCAATGGTGACCGATTACGACTGCTGGCACCCCAACCATGACGATGTAACCGTAGATCAAATTATCGCTGTCGTAACCGCTAATGCGGAAAAGGCACGGACCCTTGTGCGGGCAAGCGTGCCTCGACTCGCCGCCGATGCCGACAGACAAAACTGCAGCTGCCAGTCTGTGCTTACTCATGCGCTGATCACTGCGCCCGAGGCCCGTGATCCCGCATTGATGAAAAAATTAGACGCCGTTGCAGGCCGCGTGCTGAGAAAATGAAGCCTGCGCACAACGCCGCCAACTCCATCGTCTCGGTGATGCAGCGTCTTGATGCCTTGGGGCTAAACCGCGGGGCGTCAGGGAATTGCTCTGTGCGCACGTCGGTGGGTTTTCTCATAACGCCCTCGGGCATTCCACCAGAAAAGCTAACCGAGACCGCAATGGTGACAATGTCGTTATCAGAACCATATCAGGCCGGCATGGTCAGGGGAATGGCGATGCCCGCAGCCAATCCGTCCAGCGAGTGGCGCTTCCATCACGATATCTATCTTCAGCGGCCCGACGTGAATGCGATCGTTCACTGCCATTCCGCTTTTGCCACCAGCCTGGCCTGCCTGCACAAGGAGATACCAGCCTTTCACTACATGATTGCAGTGGCTGGTGGATCGAACATTCGCTGCGCACCCTATGCGCTTTTTGGCACACAAGAACTCTCCAACCAGGCCCTACAGGCATTGCAGGATCGCAAGGCCTGTTTGCTCGCCAACCACGGCATGATCGCTGTTGGCCGAGATCTGGCCGATGCACTCGGAATAGCAGTCGAAGTTGAAAGCCTGTGCGAGCAATACTGGCGCGCACTGCAAATCGGAGAACCCATCCTTTTATCGGATGCACAGATGTCGGAGGTGATGGAAAAATTCAAGACCTACGGACCCAGTAAACATGGCTAGACGATTCGGCGATGGGGTCGAGTATTTTTGCCGGAACTGTCTAATGAAAGTACCAGGAGACTGCTATGTCGATTAAGTCCAAAATCCGCACCGTTCCCCACTACCCCAAACAGGGCATCATGTTTCGCGATATCACGACCCTGCTGAAAGATCCGGTGGGCTTTCGGATGATGGTGCAAGAACTCGTCAACCGTTATACAGGGCAGAAAATCGATAAAGTCGCGGGCATTGAGTCACGTGGCTTTATTCTTGGTGCGCCGCTGGCCTATGCCCTGGGTGTGGGGTTCGTTCCGATCCGCAAGAAGGGAAAGCTTCCTGCCGAAACGGTTGGTCATGATTATGAGTTGGAATACGGTGTGGATCGTATTGAGATTCATACCGATGCAATTGTCAGAGGCGAGCGCGTGCTACTGGTCGATGACCTGATTGCCACCGGGGGCACCGCCGAAGCGGCGGTATTACTGATTCGAAAGCTTGGCGGCGAGATTGTAGAGTGCGCCTTTGCTATTGATCTGCCGGATATCGGCGGCGCGACGCGACTGGAAAAACTCGATGTGAAGGTGTTTGCCCTCACGGCCTTTGAGGGGCACTAAACAGCACCTCGTATCAGGTCACTTGTACTTTTATATCCTGCAAGGTTTCCAAGGGAATACGGGTACCGATGTTAAGAATCTCCATACCGATGACTTGATCATTCTTGTCGAAATCAAGTATCACTCCCGGACGCACCTCCTCGGAGCTTGCAATCGGCGTCTCATTGAGATGAAGATATAAGGCGTTAGCACTTTGGTCAAAATGTATTTTCATAGCTTGCCTTTCAGGGTTCGATCGAAAAAGGCGGTAATCACTAATGGGGGAATGGTAGCGCGCTTTGTAATAACTCGCAGCACTCTGAAGTCAAAATCTGCAATAGGTGCAAGAAAATGCTGCAACTCGGGGTCAAGAGAGTCGTCATATATTAGGGTCGGCGACCGCAAGGCAGTCTCTACCCAGTCATCCTGAATTTGCCGTAGTGTCATCACGATCTCAGCATGCTTGGTTTTGGTAAACATAGCCGCAGTTGATCCCAACAACAGTCGCCCCACAATCAGACTCGCGACCTAGCCGTGCGCTATAGTCAATCCCATGAAAATCGAAACCCTGCGCTGGTCCGATGGCCGGCTTGAAATGATTGATCAGCGGGTGCTGCCTGCGGAATTTTGCTATCTGCCTTTCACCAACGCAGCCGAAGTGGCTGCCGGTATCCGTGACATGGTGGTGCGGGGAGCGCCGGCCATCGGCGTAGCCGCCGCCTATGGGGTAGCACTCGAAGCACTTCAACAGCAGCATCAGACCATCGAGAAATTTACCCAGGCCATTCATCGTGGCCTGGATGTTCTGGCTGCGAGCCGCCCGACTGCCGTGAATTTGTTTTGGGCACTGGAGCGGATGCGTCAGCGCTGGGCAGCGGTCTTAGGCTCGGAGCCACACACCAATAGTCCACCGGCGATCGCCCAGGCCCTGCTGGCCGAGGCCCATGGGATCTACGCCGAAGACATTGCCATCAACCGCGCGATAGGCAGCCACGGCGAAAAGCTATTAAAAGATGGTGCACGGGTCCTGACCCATTGCAATGCCGGGGCACTGGCCAGTGCTGGACATGGCACCGCGCTCGGCGTGATTCGCTCGGCGGTGGAAGCAGGGAAAAAGATTTCGGTGATTGCGGATGAGACCCGCCCATTTCTACAGGGTGCACGGCTCACCGCCTGGGAGTTGGTCCAGGAAAATATCCCGGTCACCCTGATCACCGACAACATGGCGGGCCACCTAATGGCACAAGGTGATATCGATGCCGTCGTCGTTGGCACCGACCGGGTCTCTGCCAATGGGGATGTGGCCAATAAAATCGGGACCTATATGGTGGCTGTACTGGCCCATCGACATCGAATCCCATTTTATGTCGCCTGCCCCTTATCCACCATTGATATGGCCATATCAAGTGGCAAAGATATTCCGATCGAGGAGCGGCATATCGATGAAGTAAAAGGCTTCCGAAATCTACATTGGGCTGCAGAGGGGGTGGCGATCTGCAACCCCGCCTTCGATGTGACGCCAGCGGATCTGGTCACCGCGCTGCTCACAGAAAAAGGCGTTGTCTTTCAGCCAAATGAGCAACGTCTCCGCGAGCTATTTCAATCTAATTAAAAAAATCCTTCACTTTTTCCATCCAGCTCTTGGACTGGGGATTGTGGCGCTCACCACCTTCTTGCAGGGATGACTCAAAATCCTGCAGCAGCTTTCGCTGTTTATCGGTGAGCTTTACCGGTGTCTCAATCAACACATGGCAATACAAGTCTCCCGGCAATCCAGACCGTACATTGCGAATGCCTTTACTGCGTAGCCGAAAGGTCTTGCCGCTTTGAGTGCCCTCGGGCACCTCGAAGCTTGCCTTTCCGCCTAAGGTGGGCACATCAACGGTTCCGCCCAGGGCTGCCCGAGCAAAACTGATCGGCACTTCGCAGTGCAGGTCATCGCCATCGCGAGAAAACACGCGGTGGGGCTTGATGCTGATTTCGACATACAGATCACCACTTGGCCCACCGTTTACGCCCGGCTCGCCATTGCCGGCCGAGCGAATGCGCATGCCATCATCAATCCCCGCCGGGATTTTGACTTCGAGTGTCTTTTGCTTGCGGACCCGACCATCACCGCGACAGGTGCCGCAAGGATCTTTGATGGTTTTGCCACGGCCATGGCAGCTCGGGCAGGTCTGCTGAATCGAGAAAAAGCCCTGTTGCATGCGGACCTGGCCCTGTCCACCGCAGGTCTTACAAGTCTCGGGCTTGGTGCCCGGCTTTGCGCCTGAGCCATCACAGGTGCCGCACTTTTCCCACGTGGGCACCTTAATCTCGGTGGTCATGCCATTGGCCGCATCCTCCAGCGTGACCTCCATGGAGTAACGCAGATCGGCCCCGCGATACACATTACTGCGGCCACTACGGCTGCCTGCGGCGCCACCGAAGATATCGCCAAAGATATCGCCAAAGGCATCCGCAAATCCGCCAAAGCCCTGCTCTCCGCCGCTAAAGCCGCCTGCATTGGGATCCACGCCAGCATGGCCAAAGCGATCATAAGCGGCGCGCTTCTCGGTATCCGAGAGCATTTCGTAGGCCTCTTTGGCCTCTTTGAATTTATCTTCCGCTGCCTTATCACCCGGATTGCGATCCGGGTGATATTTCATTGCCAGCTTGCGATACGCCTTCTTGAGGTCTTCATCAGAAGCATTTTTGGCAACACCAAGCACTTCATAGTAGTCGCGCTTGGACATTAGTCACGCTTCACTTCCTTGAAGTCTGCATCCACAACATCATCGGCCTTGGCGGCACCGCCACCCGAAGGGGCCCCACCAGCAGCAGCACCGGCCGCAGCAGCCTGCGCGTCGGCATAGACCTTCTCGCCCAGTTTCTGCGAGGCCTTCATCAGGTTTTCTGTCTTGGATTCGATCGCCGCCTGATCCTCGGTCTTTAACGCTGCCTCGGCCTCTTTGATGGCCTCTTCGATTTTGGCTTTTTCGTCGGCACTGATCTTATCGCCATGCTCTTCTAACGACTTCTTCACCGAATGGACCATGGCCTCGCCTGCGTTACGGGCCTGCACCATCGCGACACGCTTTTTATCGTCCTCGGCATTGGCCTCGGCATCTTTCACCATCTTCTGAATCTCCTCATCGGAGAGCCCAGAGTTGGCCTTAATGGTGATCTTATTTTCCTTGCCTGTTGATTTGTCTTTTGCCGAGACATGCAAAATGCCGTTGGCATCAATATCAAAGGTCACCTCAATCTGCGGCGTGCCACGGGCGGCCGGGGGAATGCCTTCGAGATTGAATTCGCCGAGAAGCTTATTGGCATTGGCAAGCTCACGCTCACCCTGGAAGACCTTGATGGTCACCGCAGGCTGATTGTCATCAGCCGTCGAGAAGACCTGCGAGAACTTCGTGGGAATCGTGGTGTTTTTCTGAATCATCTTGGTCATCACGCCACCAAGCGTCTCGATGCCGAGTGATAAGGGCGTGACATCCAGCAGCAGCACATCCTTGCGGTCGCCCGCCAATACCGAACCCTGAATGGCTGCGCCCACGGCCACGGCCTCGTCGGGATTGACATCCTTGCGCGGCTCACGGCCAAAGAAGCCCTTCACCGCATCCTGGACCTTCGGCATGCGGGTCATGCCGCCCACCAGAATCACATCATCGATCTCCGAGGCCGACACGCCGGCATCTTTCATCGCGATTTTGCAGGGTTCAATCGTGCGGCTAATCAGATCGTCCACCAAGGACTCGAGCTTGGCCCGCGTAATTTTGAAGGTCAGGTGGACCGGTGCCCCGTTGGCCATGGCGATGTAGGGCTCGTTTAACTCGGTCTGCTGGCTGGATGACAACTCAATCTTTGCCCGCTCGGCCGCCGCCTTGATTCGCTGTAGCGCGATGGGATCCTTGGAGAGATCCACTCCGCTTTGCTTTTTGAATTCATCAATGATGTGGTCAATGATGCGCTGATCGAAATCCTCGCCGCCCAAGAAGGTATCGCCATTGGTGGAGAGCACCTCGAACTGTTTCTCGCCATCAACATCAGCGATCTCGATGATGGAGACATCAAAGGTGCCGCCGCCTAAGTCATAGACGGCAATCTTGCGATCTTTGCCGGCCGCCTTATCCAAGCCAAAGGCCAATGCCGCCGCTGTCGGCTCATTGATGATGCGCTTGACTTCCAGGCCTGCGATACGGCCTGCATCTTTAGTTGCCTGACGCTGGGAATCATTAAAGTAGGCCGGCACCGTGATCACGGCCTCGGTGACTTCTTCGCCGAGATAGTCCTCGGCGGTTTTCTTCATTTTGCGCAGCACCTCTGCCGAAACCTGCGGGGGCGCCAGCTTTTTGTCGCGGGCCTTCACCCAGGCGTCGCCGTTATCGGCCTTGGAGATTTCAAAGGGCATCAGCGCAATGTCTTTCTGCACTTCTTTTTCATCGAACTTACGGCCGATTAAGCGCTTCACGGCATACAGCGTATTTTTCGGGTTGGTCACCGCCTGCCGCTTGGCGGGTGCGCCCACCAAAATCTCGCCGTCTTCCATGTAGGCGATGATGGACGGCGTGGTGCGGGCGCCCTCAGAATTTTCAATAACCTTGGGCGAGCCGCCCTCAAGAATCGCAACGCAGGAATTGGTCGTTCCCAGGTCGATACCGATGATCTTTGCCATGATGCTTTTCCTTCAGAAATTGGATTGACTTGATAAAGCAGGTGGGGGCTGGTTCGGCCCATTTCAAGGGGGACCGGCCTTGCCGCCCGTCGCGCGGGCCCTACTGGGCGACCACCACAATGGCTGGCCGCAGGACCCGCTCAGCCACCATGTAGCCCTTCTGCATGACCTGGACCACATGATTTGAGGGAACCGGCGGATTCTGGGCATTGCCATCCACCATCGAGACCGCCTGATGGCGATTGGGATCGAATTTCTCTCCCACTGGATGAATCGGAGTCAGCCGGCCCTTTTGGAACGCCTGCTGGAGCTGCTTCAAGGTCAGTTCTACGCCACCCTTTAGGCCGTCGGGGGTCTGATGTTCAAGGGTGAGGGCCATCTCCAGGCTATCGGCCACCGGCAGCAACGCTTCGGCAAATCCTTCGATCGCAAATTTCCCGGCGTTTAAGACCTCCTGGGCACTGCGTTTGCGGAGATTTTCCATCTCTGCGCGGGCCCGCAGATATTCTTCCTCCCAGGCCTTGACCTTGGCCTGCGCCTCGTCGAGCCGGACCTGGAGACTTGCGGCCGACTCAGGGGCTGACGGGTCTAAAGGCGCAGCGGCAGTGGCCTCGGGGCCCAATGGCTCGGCATTCGGAGTAGCGATGGTGTCCTCGGGGGGTTTTTTCTCAGTTGAGTCGGGCATGGGAATTCCGCAAAAACGAATCGATAGTTCAGAAGGTTGGGCCAGCCAGACTGATTTTCAAGGCCCGGTTCGGGCCCGATGGCCCAGCAGCAGCCTGCGCCCTGCCTGCCGGGAGACCCTAGTTGGCGCTGCCGAGCGCCTTTGCCCGAAGCCGCTGAAGTTCAAGGCTGGCGGCTTCCTGCGCATCCTGACCGACTGGCCAGCCCGAGAGATTAAGCGTGATCAGATCGGCAAGGGCCTGAATGCCGGCCGGCTCATCATTGATACAAGCGATATAGCGATACTGGCTGCCGCCCGCAGTCAAAAATTCTTCCTTGCCCTCCATGGCGATCTCTTCGAGCGTCTCGAGACAGTCGGCAGGAAAGCCCGGACACATCACATCCAGCACTTTCACGCCCTGGCCGGGTAGGCTCTCGATGACTTCTGAGGTGTAAGGCTTTAACCACTCCGCCTTGCCGAAGCGCGACTGAAATGAAATCCGCCACTGCTGCTCCGTCAGTCCCAGGGCCTGCGCCAAAAGCCGCGCGGTTTTATGGCACTCACAGTGATAGGGATCCCCTTTGAGCAGCGAGCGCTTCGGCACGCCATGAAAACTAAAGAGCAGCAGATCGCCGCGGCCATGCGCCTGCCAATGCCGACGGACCTGCTCGGCCAATGCGGCGATATACGGCGGGTAATCGTGAAAGCTGCGGATCAATCGCAAATCGGGCTGATTACGAAACGCGGCAAACTCTTTAAAGACCACATCAAAGGCGGTTGCCGTGGTGCTTGATGAATACTGCGGATACATCGGCAGCACCAGTAAGCGGCGGACTCCGTGATCTCGCAATGCCGCCAAGGCGGAGGGAATACTCGGATTGCCGTAGCGCATTGCGACTTCAAGCACGACATCCATTCCACGGGCCGACAACACCGCACGCAGGCCCTGAGCCTGCCGCTCGGTGTAGACCCGAAGCGGCGAGCCCTCGTCCATCCAGATGCTGGCGTATTTCACGGCCGACTTCTGGGGCCGCACATTCAAAATAATTCCATTCAGAATCGGCCACCAGACCAGCCGCGGAATCTCGACCACCCGAGGATCCGACAAAAACTCTTTCAGATAAGTCTTTAAGGCCTTGGCGGTTGGCGCATCGGGTGTGCCGAGATTAATCAACAAGACTCCGGTGCGCAGGGCAGCGCCATGCTGATAGTCGGGCTCAGGTCGCAGTGTGGGATTCATCAAAAAAATAGCGGGCCGGGGCTAGCCCTGTGCGGGCTGGCTGAGGGCCGT
>Ga0068877_10002263_pt1 | contig 15609 bp, 15 predicted proteins | sample NOAtaG_FD_66437 | JGI IMG/M metagenome (GOLD analysis project Ga0068877, IMG submission 66437) | Freshwater lake microbial communities from Lake Erie, under a cyanobacterial bloom - NOAA_Erie_Diel6S_1000h metaG | ecosystem: Environmental > Aquatic > Freshwater > Lake | place: USA: Ohio, Lake... | reverse complement strand
GACGAGGAGGCCGGGGTGAAGCGGATGACGCGGGAGCCGGGGCTGATGCCGGATGCGGCCATCGTCGATTATGAGTTGAGCGCCACGATGCCGCGGCCGCTGACGGCGCATGTGGGGGTGGATACGCTGACGCATGGGTTGGAGGCGTTTGTGTCCCGCAAGCGGCATCCGCTGAGTGACGCGATGGCGGTGCGGTGCATGGAGCGGTGCCGGGAGCATTTGCGGGAAGCGTGGCGGGACGGCAGGCAAATGCGGGCGCGGGCCGGGATGGCGCTGGCGGCGCTGGAAGGGGGGCTGGCATTTGGCAATGCGAGCGTGGCGCTGGTGCACGGGATGTCGCGGCCATTGGGGGTGGTGTTTCATATCGCGCATGGATTGAGCAATGCGGTGTTGTTGCCGGCGGTGACGAAGTATTCCTGGGAAGGGGATGCGGAGCGGTACGGCGAGGCGGCGCGGGTGCTGGGGATCGAGCCGGGGCGGGAGGCCTTCGTGGCATGGCTGGAGGCATTGAACCGGAGTCTGGAAGTGCCGCGTTTGCGGGAGTGTTGTGGGGGAGACCGGGAGCGGTTCGAGGGGCAACTGGGAAAGATGGCGCGGGATGCGATCGCCTCGGGTTCGCCGGCGAACAATCCACGGCGGGCGGGGGAGGATGAGATTCAGGCGATATACCGGGAGGCATGGTGAGAACGAAGCGGAGCGGCTGGTTGTTGGGAGTGGTAGTGGTGGTGGCGGTGCTGGTGGTGTTGGCGCCGTTGCTGATCCTGAATCCGGACCGGGCGCAGAGTGCCGCGGCGTTGCAGTTGGCGCTGGGACTAAAGCGGTGGAGCCCGGCGGTGCTGGCCTTGGCGGTATTGAGTGCGGGATTGCTGGCGCGGCGGCTGAGGCGGATCTGGGGCTGGGGGCTGGCGGGGCTGGTCGTGGTGGTGACGGTGTTGGGGTCGTTCAATGTGTTTGAGTGGATGTTTGCTCCGGTGGACCGGCTGGAGTTTGCGATAGCGGCGGACCTGACGACGGCAGATCCGGAGGACATGTTGTTGTGTGTGAAGTTAGGTGGGGAGTCGCGGGCCTATCCGGTGCGGATGATGGCTTATCACCATATCGTGAATGACGTAGTGGGTGGGGTGCCAATCGTTGCGACGTATTGAACGCTTTGTCACACCGGTCTGGTGTGGGGGCGGGAAGTGGAAGGGCGGGTTTTGCGGTTCCGGCTGGCGGGGATCAATAATCAGAATTTTCTGATGCGGGACGAGGAGACGGGGAGTTACTGGCAGCAGATTACGGGGCAGGCGATCGCAGGACCGCTAAAAGGTAAGCAATTGCCGCTGGTGCATTGGGATGAACTGAGTTTTGGGGTGTGGCGGGATGAGAACCCTCGGGGCAAGATGTTGCAGCCGGTGGGCGAGTATGCGGGGCGGTATGCGGCCAAGGACTGGGACAAGAAGATGGGGAAGCGGGCCTCGGTGGTGGATACGGCGGCGACGCAGGTGGCGCCGCGGGAGTTAGTAGTTGGTGTCAAGATTGACGGCGCGAGCCGTGCTTACCGTTATGAGAAATTAGTAGGGGGCAAGTTAGTGATGGACCGTGTGGGTGGGCAGCCGATTGTGTTAGTGGTGGGGCTGGATGGACGGTCGGTGCGGGCGTTTGAAGCGAAGCTGCCGGGCAAGGGGGACGCGGCGGAGTTCTACCGCAAGGAGGAGTTGGGCGGGGGGATCATGATGGACAGTGTGAGTGGGGCGGAGTGGAGCTTTGCCGGATGCGCCCTGGGCGGGGAGTATCAGGGGAAATGTCTGGCGCCGGTGCGGCTAGTGAAGGATTACTGGTTTGATTGGTGGAGCTACAACAAAGAGAGCTCAATCCGGTAGCGGCACCGGTGTATTTTGGAGGAGGAGGTGGTGCAATGAGAGTTTTGATTTTCGGGGCGACGGGCGCGGTTGGCCGGGAGGTGCTGGCGCAGGCGCTCGAGCTGGGGCATGGAGTGCGTGCGTTGGTGCGGGATCCGGCGAAGTTGGCGGTGCGGCATCCGAATCTTGAAGTGATGACCGGGGACGCCTTGAGCCCGGGGGATGTTGACCGGGCAGTGCAGGGACAGGAAGCGGTGGTGTACTGTCTGGGAGAGAGAGCGTATGGCAAGGAGACGACTCTGTTTTCTGATTCGACGCGAATCCTGATCGCGGCGATGGAGAAGCATGGTGTGAAGCGGTTGGTGGCGCTGACGGGGATTGGAGCGGGGGACTCAAAGGGGCATGGCGGGTGGATTTATGACTGGATCGTTTATCCGCTGATCACCAAGAGGATCTACCAGGACAAGGACCGGCAGGAGGACTTGATCCGGGGGAGTTCGCTCGATTGGACGATCATGAGGGCGGCCGCGTTTACGGATGGGCCGAAGGGCGGGAAGTTACGGGCGACGGATGAACTGGAGGGGGTGACGATCGCGAGCATCACGCGGGCGGACACGGCGGCGTTTCTACTGGAGCAATTGGGGAGCAAGCAGTGGTTGAGGCGGTCGCCGCTGGTAGGCTATTGAGATGATTTGGTTGTTGCTGCTGGGACTCGAGCTATTTGACGGCAAGAGTTTGAAGGGCTGGTACTGGACACGGGGAGGAGCGGCGCCGGCGCCATCCTGGGAGGCGCGGGGCGGGGTGTTGCGGACGACGCCGGGAGTGGGCAAGGAGGTGTATCTACTGAGCGAGGCGGAGTTTGAGGATTTCGACTTCCGCTTCGAGTGGCGGGCGGAGGCGGGAGCGAATTCGGGGATCAAGTATCGGATTCAGATGTACGGGGAATCGGGGCAGCGCCTGGAGCCGGTTGGGCTCGAATATCAGATTACGGATGATGAGCGTAACGCGGATGCGCTATCGACGCCGCGGCATGCGGCGGGGGCGATCTACGATTATGTAGCGCCGCGCAAAGGCCGATTGGCGGCAGCGGAGGTTTGGCACCGGGGGCGGATCGTGGTGCGGGGTTTGCATGTGGAGCATTGGCTGGATGGAGAACGGGTGGTGAATGTGGACTTGGATTCGGCTGAGGCCGAGGCGAGTTTTCAGCAGAGCAAGCGGGAGAGCCGGCACATGCTGCGGCGGCAGGAGAAGCGTCGCTCGCCGGTGGCGCTGCAAATTCACGATGGGCGGGTGGAGTTTCGCAAGTTGCGCATGAAGGCGTTAAAATAGAAGCAAATGCCGATTTACGAGTATCGTTGCGAGAAGTGTGGCAGTGGCTTTGAGAAGCTGCGTCCGATGAGGGAGGCGGAGGAGCCGGCTGAATGTCCGCGGTGCGGGTATGTGGTGACGAAGAAGCAATGGTCGACTTGTTGCGTGGCGACGGGGAGTGGAGGGGGTGCTGGGGCCGGGGGTGGATGCGGAGCGGCGGGTTCGCGGTTTACTTGAGCGCGCTAAGATTGGGGCCGGTCTGGCCTGTATGTATTTCTATTTATAGTAAACCGTCACGATGGAGCCTGGTTACCATAGCCGCGCGTGTAGTTACGTTTAGCTTAGCGAAAATGCGCCGCATATAGGTGCAAACCGTCCAAGTACTGATGTCGAGCACCCCAGCGATCACCTTATTTGGGAAGTTTTGCCGATGCTTGGCGCGCGCAGCAGCAGGTAGTTGATCAGCTTGTTCGTTTCCCAAATGTGCTTGCCGATACTTCCGGCGTTCGGCGATTCGAGTACATCGAGCAAGCCGTGAAGCGCGCCGGTGCTTCCAAACTTGTTCTTGGTTCGGATGGTCCCTGGCTGCATCCCGGTGCGGAATTGGCAAGAATTCGTCTTCTGAAGCTTCCTCCAGAGGAGGAGGCGCTGATTCGTGGAGGCAATCTCTTGCGGATTCTCGCGCGAGCTCGAAAGGCGGCAACTCCTGAAATCCGGCGGGTTGCGCCGATAGTTGAGGACGTGGACCGGGAAGCTGTTTTATAGTTGAAAGCATCGAAGATTATCGGACCGACAGTACTTTTTGAAAGCAGAAGGCAATTTGGGTTAGTGGGAGTTGTTATCGCCTTGCTGTGCAAGTCGAAGAATTGACTCGAGGGAACGCTGGTATTGCGCGGTCGAGGGGGCCTTGGGTAAGGAACTACTCGATGGTGAGGACCACCACGGATTTCGGTGGAAGGGTGAGGCGGATGGAGCCGGCCTCGATTTTGCCACCGGTGAAGGGAGCGGGGGCGAGGGCGGAAGGCTGCTCGAAGGTGTTGCGGGCGTCCATGGCGGAGGCGCTGAGGATGGAGCCAGACAGGGACTTGGGAGTGCGGCCGTTGAGGCTTATGGTGAGGGGCAGTGGGCGGTTGGGGTCGGTATTGGCGAGACCGGTGAGGATCTTGCCGCTGGCGTCCTGAACCGTGGAAGCACTGAGGGCGGGCAGGACAAACTGATCTTTCGAGTACCAGGGGGATTGGAGGGTATGGGGGAGGCTGGTGGAATCCATGAAGCCCTGGAACATGTCGAAGACATGGTAAGTGGGTGTGAGGACCATGCGGTCGTCCCTGGTGAAGATCATGGCCTGGAGCACATTGATCATCTGGGCGATATTGGCCATTTTGACGCGGGCGGCGTGTTTGACGAAGAGATTGATATTGAGGGCGGCGATGAGGGCATCGCGGAGGGTGTTTTGCTGTTGGAGGAAGCCGGGGTTGGAGCCAGGCTCTGGATCGTACCAGGAGCCCCATTCATCGACGCCGAGCCAGAGGCGCTTTGGGGGGTCATATTTGTCCATGATGGCGGAGTGGCGGGTGAGGTAGTCGTCCAGCCGGAGCGTAGCGGCGAGGGTTTTCGCCCAGGCGGTTTCGTCGAAGCCATAGGCAGGGCCTTTGACTTTCCAGTTGCCGGGGAGGGTGTAATAGTGGAGGCCGATACCGTCGAAGTGGCGCGAGGCGTCGCGCATCATCACCTCAGTCCAGTGGTAGTCGGAGTCGGTGGGGCCGGAGGCCATTTTCATGACTTTGACGCCTTTGGGGGGCTTGATGAAGGTAGAGTAGCGGCGAGTGACGTCGGCGGCATATTCGGCGCGCATGTTGCCGCCGCAACCCCAGAGTTCATTGCCGAGGCCGAAAAAGGGGAGTTGCCAAGGGTTGGGGCGGCCGTTGGCTTTGCGTTCGTCGGCGAGGGATCCGGCCGGGGAGGTGAGGTATTCGACCCACTCGGCCATTTCGCGGGGGCTGCCGTTGCCGACGTTGCCGCTGACATAGGCCTCGGCGCCGAGCAGTTCGGCGAAATCCATGAACTCGTGGGTACCGAAGGAGTTTGGTTCGGTGACGCCTCCCCAGTGGGTGTTGATCTTGACGGGGCGCTTGGAGCGGGGGCCGACGCCTTCGCGCCAATTGTACTCATCGGCGAAGCAACCGCCGGGCCAGCGGACGACGGGAACATGGATGCGCTTCAAGGCATTGAGGACATCATTACGATAGCCGCGGGTATTCGGAATTTTCGAATCTTCGCCGACCCAGATTCCGCCGTAGATGCCGAAGCCGAGGTGTTCGGCGAATTGGCCGAAGATCTGGCGCTGGACCTTGGGACCGGGTTCGGTGGTGCGGATGGTGAGTGTCGCGGAGGATTGCGCACTCAAATTCGCAGCGAGGCAAAAGAGGGTAAACAGAGCGCGAGAAGACATAGCTGAGCGCGATTTTAACAGGGTGGAGGACGGATTAGAGCGTTAGCAGGAAGTGAAGGAGATCCTGTTTTTCGGCCGGAGAGAAATGAATGCCGATTTGCTGATAGGCCTCGATGAGGGCCTCGAGGGTGGGGGCGGAGCCATTGGAGAAGTAAGGGGGGCGAGCGGCGAGGCCAAAGAATGGGGGGATGACGATGGCGCCCGGGTCGGCGCACTTGCCGGTGATGAGGGCGAGGCCTGGGTCCTGGGTTGTGAGGACTTTGCCGGAAGCACAGGTAGCCCGGAAAGAGGGAAGGGCGGGGAGATGTGGTTTGGGGGTGGCGTGGGCGCGGGGAGCGCCGGACAGGTGGCAGGAAGAACAGCGGGCAGCGAAAAGAGCCTTGCCGCGCAGGACAGAGTCACGATGAGGGCCCGAGGAGCCCGGGCCTGGGCTGTCGAATTGGGTGGTGATGCCGCCGCGGTAATCGGAGTATTGAGAGGCGAGGATGGTGGTCTCGAAATCGAGGATGCGCTTGAGGTCGGATTCGCTGGGGGCCGAGACGGCCTGCTGGTGGACGAGGATGGCGTCGATGGCCTGGTCGCGGAGGGAGGGCGCGCGGCCGTCGGCCATGAGGAGCGCGCCGTGGGGCCCGGGAGTCAGGCGGGTGAGGTTGGCGGAGGGCCGGGGGCGGCGGTAAACGGAAATCTGGCCGGGGGTGGCATTGCAGCCAGCGGGGCCGGAGAGAACCTCGAGGCGGAAGTCGGGTGTGATGTTCTTGGGCGGCCAGGGGAGGGAGACACGGAAGAGGCCGTGATCGAGGAGAAGCGAATGAGAAGCCCGCTGAGCCTGGGGCAGGGACGGGCAGTTGGAGCCGTCGATGGCGGCAAAGAGCGGGACTTGGCCGCCCGTGTCGGTCCAGCGGCGGCGGATGTTGTCGACCGAAAGGCTCATGGCATTGAGGGTTGGTGGCAGGTGATGCAGGCGCGGCCATTGGCGCCGATGGGTTTGAAGAAGGGATGTCCGCCGGTGCGAAAGGAACCATTGGGGAGGGACACGCGGAGAAGACCGGTAGGGTTTTCGTAGTCACTATCCCGGGGAAAAAATTCGTCCTGGTTTGGCTCCCACCAGAGATGGCTGGTGTTATAAGAATTACCTTGGGCCAGGGCCGTTGACAGGACGAGAAGGAATGAGAGTGCTAGGCACAATGGCGGAGTAATATCACGTCAATCGGGCCAACCGCCGGCGAGGGCCTTGAAGAGGGCGACGGATTCGAGCAAAACGGCGGTGCGGGCCGCGGATTGTTGGTATTCGGAATCGAGGAGAGTGCGCTGTGTGTCGAGGACGGCAAGACCGTCGGAGAGGCCGGCGCGTTCGAGGTCGTTGGTGAGGGTGAGCGAGTTGGCGGCGGAGCGCGTGGCGGCGGCGAGCCGGGTCTCGCGCTCGCGCTGCAGCTTGTAGGAGGAAAGAGCGTTGGCGGCCTCTTCAAAGGCGATGAGCAGTTCCTTCAGGTAGGTGAGGCGCGCCTGCTGGAGGCGGGCGTGGTTTTGGGCGATGTTAGCCTGAATGCGGCCAGAGTTGAAGATGGGAAGTTGGATTTGCGGGCCGAGGTTGAAGAAGTTGCCGGCGCCGAGGGAGAGACCAGTCAGGGAGGTACCCTGACGGCCCATGAGGCCGTTGAGCGAGATTTTTGGGTAGAGGTCGGTTCGGGCTTGTTTGAGGCGATCGGTGGCGGCGGACAAGCGCGCTTCAGCGGCGCGGACGTCCGGGCGGCGTTTGAGCAGTTCGCTGGGGAGATCGGCGGCGAGGGAGGGAGCGGCGAGGGAGTTCGAAGCCGGGGAGGACTGCAAGGACTGGTCATTGGTGAGAACGGCGAGACGGTTGAGGTGGACCGAGCGCTCGGCTTCGAGAGCGGGGACGGTGGCTTCGGTGGTGGACAGAAGAGCGCTTTGGCGTTCGACATCGAGGGAGGTAGCGAGGCCGGAGTGGAAGCGTACCTCGGTGAGGCGGAGGAGTTCGCGCTGGGCATCGAGATTGCGGCGGGTGATGGCGAGGCGCTCATCAATCCCGCGGAGCTCGAAGTAGAAGCGGGCGGCCTCGGCGGAGATGGTGACGGCGAGATCGGCGCGGAGTTCCTGCTCGGCGAGGAGGTCGGCGCCGGCGGCGCGGCGGGCAGCGCGATTTCCCCCAAAGAGATCGAGTTCCCACTTCATGTCGAGGCCCGACTGGAGGAGGCCGGTATCGAAGGGGGAAACAAAGCTGCCGCCTTGCTGCTGACCGGAGGGATTGGGGACGCGGATGATGTTTTGGGCGAAGCCGCCGCGGAGGCGGTTGGCGGAGCTGAGGGCGTTGATCTCCGGGGAGAGGCGGGCGCGGGAAGTGGTGGTGAGGGTACGGGCCTCGGCGATGCGCTGGGTGGCGATCTGGAGGTCGAGGTTTTGGGCAAGGGCTTTGTCGATGATGCGGTTGAGTTCGGGGTCGTTATAGCGGGTCCACCAGGCGGCGGGGTCGGCGGCGAGCAAGAGAAGGAAGAGAGGGAGCATGTTAGCGGGTCTCCTGAGCGGCCTGGATGGAGAGATCCATCTGCTGGCCGGCATAGAGGGCAGTGTTAGCGGGGAGCCGGTAGATGACCTGGAGAACGCGGGTATCGACGCGTTCGGTGGCGTCGCCGGAAAGGTTGCGTTTGGGGATGACGTAGGGCTCGAGGCGAACAAAAGTGAGCGGAAAAGTTTTAGCGGCGTCACCGCGGACACTGCCCGTGGCAGGGGCGCCGGCAGTGAAGCGGGAGGCGTCTTTTTCATCGATATCGGCGCGGAGGTGGAGCGTGGCGGTCTGGCCGAGAAGCATTAGGGGTTGGGCGAGGACACCGGCCTGGGCGTATTCGCCGGGGCGGATCTTGCACTGGAGAATGACGCCGCCGATGGGGGAAGTGACTTGAAGACGGGCGAGGTCGGCGAGGATGCGGTCGACCTGGGCTTGGGCCTGTTTGAGTTCAGCGCGGGCGATGTCGAGGTCGGGGCGCCAGGCTCCGGCCTGGAGCAGGGCGAGGCTCGACTGAGCCTGAGCGAGGCGGGCTTGGGCCTGTTCGACACCGCGGCGGCGGCGCAGGAGGTCTTCCTGGCGGATGGCGCGGGGATCCTTGACGCTTTCGATGAGGCGGAGCTGGAGGCTTGCGTCCTCGAGTTGGGCTTTGGCCTCATCGACGCGGGCCTGGGCGGGGGGGATTTCCTCGGGGCGGGGGGAGGATTCGAGGCGTATGAGTTTGGCTTGGGCGAGAGCGACGGCGCTTTGGCGCAAGGCGAGTTCGGCGCGGAGATCGCGATCGTCGAGGGAGAAGAGAAGCTGGCCTTTGCGGACTGCATCACCGGCTGTGACGGGGACGCGCGTGACGAGGCCGGAGACGGGTAGGGAGAGGGCGATGTTCTCCGAGGAGGCCTCGATGAGGCCGACGGCGCCGAGTTGATTGGGGTAAGCGGCGGCTGGCGGCGGGGAGGGTGGTTGCGCGAGGACGACGGAGGGTGTCATGCGCCGGACGCTGTAGAGGGAAAAGGCGAGGGCGAAGACGGCGAGTACAGGCATGAGGTATTTGAGCATGGGGTGTGGTCCTTGATTAGTTGGTTTCGATGTCGGTGATTAGACCGTCGTTCATGTGCGCGATGCGGTCGGCAAAGTCGAAAATGCGGTTGTCGTGGGTGACGACGAGCACGGCGCGATTGGGGCGAACGGCGATAGCGCGAAGCAATTCCATGACGTGGTGGCCGGTGTTTTGGTCGAGGGCGGAAGTGGGTTCGTCGCAGACGATGAGCCGGGGCTCGTGAATGAGGGCGCGGGCGAAGGCGACACGTTGCTGCTGGCCACCGGAGAGCTGGTTGGGGTAAGCGTTGGCGCGCTCCGCCAGGCCGAGGCCGTCGAGGAGCTCCCTTGCTTTTTCCACGGCTTTTTTGCGCGGCCAGTGAGCGGCGAGGAGAGGAACAGCAGCGTTCTCGGCGGCGGTGAGGGAGGGGAGGAGGTTGAACTGTTGGAAGACAAAGCCGAGGTTTTGGCGGCGGAATTCGACGGCCCGACTTGGCTTAAGGGTGTGGAGGGGAACGCCGAGGACGGCGAGTTCGCCGGCGGTGGGATTGAGCAGACCGGCGATGACACTGAGCAGGGTGGTCTTGCCGCAGCCGGAGGGGCCGACGAGAAAAGTCATTTCCCCGGTGGGCACCGTTAGGTTGATACCGCGCAGAACGCGCGCGGCATCGCCTCCCGAGCCAAAGTTCTTTTCGATCTGGCTGCACTCAACGGCGATTGCGTTGTTCAGCATTTTGGAATCTCCTAGCCGCGGAAGACGACGGCGGGCTCGAGGACAATAACGCGGCGCACGCTGAAGGCGCTGGCCAGGAAGACGATGAGGAAGACGGTGGCGGCCGTGCCTTGCATCACGATGGGCAGGAGGCGGAAGCCGCGTAGATCGAGGTTGGACTGGGTGGTTTCAAAGAAGATGGCGGTCATCGAGATGCCGAGCCCATAGCCGATGGCGCCGACGATGAGGGCCTGCATGAGGATCATGCCCACGATGCGGAGGTCGGAGACGCCGATGGCCTTGAGGGCGCCGAACTGCTTGAGGTTTTCGATGGTGAACAGGTAGAACGTTTGGCCGGCGACGACTGTGCCGACGATGAGGGCGATGATGACGGTGATGCCGAAGTTGATGGGGATGCCCGTGTGTTCCATGTAGTACCAGATGGTTTCCCAACCGAATTGGGACGAAGTGAGAGCCTTCAGGCCAGTGCGGTCAGCGATGCGGCCGGTCAATTCGCCTTCGGGGAGACCGGGGATGGCCTTGGCCAGGACGAAAGACATCTGGTTGCGCTCGCGGCCCACGAAGTTAAGGGCCTGCGTGTAGCGGGTATAGACGACGGGGAGGTTGACGAAGGGAGCGTTGGAATCGACGATTGCGACAATGCGTACCGTACGGTCGTTGAGGTCGAGGCTGCGATTGAGTTGGTAGGGCTGGCCGGGAAAAAAGAACTCGTAGCCGACCTGATCGATGGCGATCGATTCGGGTTCGCGGAGGCGCGTGATATCGCCGTGAACAATGCGGCGGGGGATGCCGGTGAGTGTGGAGTCGTCATGGCCCATCAGGATGACGGCGCGGAAATGACCGTCGGGGCCCTTGGCGCGCGAGGCGCCTTTGAAGAGAGGCACGGCCCACTCGACGCCGGAGATGCCGCGGATGCGATAAAGGTCCTGGTCGGTGAGCGCCTTGACTTCATCGAGGTAGAGGGTTTTCGCGTCCATGACCCAGATGGAGGCATCACGGACATCATCAATCTGGCTGGCGGTACGACTCATGAGGCCGCAGAAGATGGAGACCTGATGGGACATAAGGAAGGTGGAGAAGGCGATGGCGAAGATGAGGCCGAGGTACTTGGCGCGGTCGCCTGTGAGCATTTGCCAAGCTACGAAGTGCATGAGGAGGCTCCTTGGTCGAACATGTAAATAAGAATTGAACAGTGTTTAAAAAGATTGCAAAAAAAAGAGATCATGAGCGAAGGATTCCTGTGAGGAGGATGTCGATGAGGCGGTCGGCAAGGCGGGAGCGTTCAAGGAAAGGAAAAGACTGGCAGCCGATGTGGAGAGAGACGAGGCCATGAATCGCGGCCCAGAGGGTTTGGGCGAGTTCTTCGGGGTCCTGGAGTTCGGGCCGGAAAAGGTTGGCGGCGATGCATTCGGCGCACATGAGGCGGAGGCAATCGAAGGTGGCGGAGCCAGCGGTTGCAAAGACGGCGAGGATGCGCTCATTGCCTTCCCAGGAGTCTGGTTTCATAAAGAGAAGAGCGTAATGATGTGGGTGGTTGAGGCCGAATTCCATGTAGGCAAGCAGGCTGCGGCGAAGACGGGCGACGGGATGGTCGCTATCGGTGCGTATGGCTTCGACGCGGAGGGACAGCTTGGCGAAGGTTTCACGAACAAGCAGGGCCATGATGTCCTGCTTGTCCTCGAAGTAGTGGTAGAGAATGCCGGTAGAGGCGCCGACTTTTTCGGCGATGGCGCGGATGCTGGTGGACTCGTAGCCGTTTTGGATGAAGAGTTGGCGGGCGGCGTCGAGAATCTCCTCGCGGAGGGATTCGCGGTAGGCGCTACGCTGGCGGGCAAGAGTCATTGAACACTGTTCAATATATCAGGGCTCGGTGAGAAAGTAAAGAGCAAAAGCGCCGCCGCGGGGATCACGGCCGGAAATGGCCCGGCGGGAAAGATAGGCGGCGAGGGAGATCTGTTTGCCGGTGGATTCGCAGACGGCGGAAACCTCGCCGTTGGCGGTGATGCGGGAAGCGAGAGCGGCGGCGGCGCGGGAGAGGGAAGCAGCGAAGGGATCGCGGGGAAGCCAGCGGTGGCGGAGGCCCTTTTGGAAGGCGGTGGCGATCATGGCGGAGGCGGAGAACTCCTCCCAGGCGTTTGGGTGGTCGATGACCTGACGCCAGAGGCCGCCGGGAGTTTGGTGGCGGAGCAGTGCCTTTGCCAGTTCGAGGAAAGGGTTGAGGAAGGGTTGCGGGGAGGGGGCTGATTCCATGGTGAGGGCGAGACCGAGGAGGGGGAAGGCGTTGCCGCGGCCCCAGGCGGCATCGCTGAGGGGGGAGTGGCGCCAAAGGCCGTCGGAGCGGCGGCAGAGATCTTGCAGGGCGAGAAAATGGGAGGCGGCTTTTTCGCGGTCTCCGGAGGCGGCCAGCAGGGGGCAACCCATGAAGACGCCATCGGACATTTCGTTGTAGATGCCCGGATCAGCGCGTTGCGCGGCGGCGAGGAGGCGTTCGCGGTAAGCGGCTTTTCCGGTGTGCTGGTGGAGTTCGTGGAAGAGAAAATGGCCGGCAAGGTGGCTGGGAGTGAGTGAGGCGAGCGAGTCGCGCTGGCCGGTGATGAAGGGTTGGACGAGGGCTTCGACGGCGGCGAGATGGCCGAGGCGCAGGCGGGCGAGGAGGGGAACGGTTTGGATGTAGACGATCTCGGGCAGGGACTGGCCGTAGATGCGGGAAATTGATTGGGCGAGAGAGGAGGGTGGTGGTGGGGCGGCGGCGAGAAGAAGGCAGCGACGGGACAGCATGTGAGCTCAGGATGCGGCACGGGAGCGGGGATTGCAAGCCGGCAGCGCGAGGAGCCTTCGATAGTCAATCCCGAAGGATCTTCGCGAGAGATTTGCCTTTGGCGAGTTCGTCGACGAGTTTGTCGAGCTGGCGGATTTGCCGCAGGAGGGGATCCGCGATTTCCTCGACGCGGTAGCCGCAGATGAGGCCGGTGATTTGGGCGGCATTGGGATGGGGATGCGGCGCCCGGGTGAAGAAAGCTTCGAAGTCGGCACGGGAGTCGATTTGCTGTTGGAGGGAGGCCTCGTCGTAGCCGGTCAGCCAGGTGATGACCGCGTGTAACTCGGCGCGGGAACGGCCTTTTTTCTCGACTTTGGCGACGTAGTGTGGGTAGACGCTGGCAAAGGTCATTTTGAAGATGCGGGTGTTGGACATGGAGCTTTCCGGGGGAGACCTCCATCGTAATCAACGGCGATGGTGGCCGAAAGAGCGGGCGACTTCGACCATGAAGGCGGGCTTGCCGGAACGGGCGTTGTTGGCGATCTTGTAGCCGAAGATGATGAGGGTGCGGGGATCACGCTGAAAGGATAAGGCAAAAATGGCGGCGCCGAGGTCGTTTGTGCCGGAGAACCAATCTGAGACAATGCCCCAGCGTTTGGTGAGTGGCTGCTCGAAGCCGACCATTGTTGAGTATGCCTGCCGGCCGAAGATTTGCCGGGTCCCGTGGCTGGGGCCGACGGTGAGGCGCGTGCGGGTGCGCGGCACACGGAGGCTGCCGTTGCCGTAGACCCAATATCCGGCGCCCTTCCCATTGAAGCTCAGGGGAATCATGAAGCCGCCAGTAAGCTTCAACTGCCATTTTTGGGCGAAGGTCGATGGGATCGGGTACATTGATTTGAGTCCGAGTCCGATGGCTCGGTTGCCGGAACCGGGCAGAGAGAATCCATACTTACTGGCGGCCAGCTCCGTGTTCTTGCCCACGCCGTAGGTTGCGAAGGAGAAGGTATTCCAATAGCCACCGGATTGGAAGCGATTGAGCTGGGTTTCGTGAGCGAGGGCAAACTCGCCTTTGTGCGCCACGTCGGCACTGGGGATGCCGACGATCAAAGACTGTGCCGATAGGCAAGCGGGAAAGAAGGCAGAAAGCGTTAATAGATTAACACGTGAAAGAATCTTCACATATCAAAGTTTAACATATCTTCATCTGAAGATTCCGAGGTGCGGCGGCCGAGCGGTTCGCGTTCGAGGAAGGGGCGGCCCCGTTCCATCCAGGAAGGTTTGGGAGCGCCTTTGAGGAAGAAATCGAAGAACTCGAGCATGCGGTCGGAGTAGTGGCGCTGGTTGGCGCGAATGCGGAGATTGTGGGGTTCGCCGTTGTAGTTAAACAGGTAGATTTCCTTATTGAGGCGGCGGAGGGCGAGATAGAACTCGATACCCTGATACCAGGGGACGGCATCATCGGAGTCGTTGTGAATGGTAAGGACGGGGGTTTGGATCTGGTCGGCGCGGAACAGGGGTGAGTTCTCGATGAAGCGCAGGGGCAACTGCCAGGGGTTGCCACCGATGCGGGACTGTGCGTGTTCGTATTGAAACTGGCGGGGGCGGCCGCTGCCCCAACGGATGCCATTGTAGGCGGAAAGCATGTTTGTGACGACGGCGCCCGGGGAGGCGGCGCGAAACAGGTTGGTGCGGGTGAGCATGTAAGCAATCTGGTAGCCGCCCCAGGAATGGCCTTGGATGCCGATGCGGCTTTCGTCGACGAAGCCCTGTTCGATGAGTTTCTGGACGGCGGGGATGACGCAAGCCATGGCGGAATCGCCGGGGAATCCGGTGCGGTAGACGATATCGGGAGTGATGACGATGTAGCCGTTGGAGACGTAGATGGGGATGTTGATGGAGTTTCGGGGTTGGGGGTCCTTGAAGTCGTTGACGGTTTGAGAGAGGCGCTCATAGAGGTAGACAAGGACGGGGTACTTCTTGTTGGGGTCAAAGCCCTCGGGTTTGTAGAGGGCTGCTTGAAGAGAGATGCCGTCGGAGGAGCGGAAGGGCATGAGTTCGGCGGTGCCCCAGAGGTGGGAGGCGAGTTGAGGGTTAGCGTCGGTGACCTTTTGGAAACCGGTCATGGCGGAGGAGGTAACGTAGAAGTCAGGGAATTCACGGAAGGATTCAATGGAGACGAGGTAGGTATCGGCGGACTTGGCGCGGGCGAGAAATTTGTATTTTTTGTTGGACCAGATCAGCTGGCGGGGTTCGGCCGAGCCATCGATCAAATCGGTGAAAAAGCCGGTTTCGCGGGATTCGAGGGATTCGGCGCTGAGCAGGAGGGGGCGGGTGGCATCGAGGCCATCCTGGCGTTCGTCGGAATCGGTGCGGACGAGGCGAAACTGGATCTTGCGGCGGCGGCCGAGGCCGTCGGTGAGGTTCTTGGCGAGGCGGCCGTCAGGGGAGATTTGCCAGATGTCATAGCGGTCGGCGAGCAGAACGGCGCGGCCGTCGCGGGACCAGACGGGCGGCGCGTAGGCGTTGGGCCGGGAGGGAGTATCGTTGTCTTCGTTATGGAAGGCGAGGTTGATGCCGGCGGTGAGGTTGGCTTCCTGGCCGGTTGAGACATTGAGGCAGAGCCAGTCTTTCGAGTCGAAGCGAATCGCGAATCGGCCATCAGGCGACCAGGAGTAAGTAGAGAAGCGCTGGCGGCCAAGAAGGCGTTTGTCCCCGGTGAGGGTGTTGAGAAGGTATTGGTCGGTGAGCCGTCCGTCGCCAAAGTCGATAGCGGGACGATAGGGGCGATCATCGGCGGCAATGGCGAAGAGACCGGGTTGATTGGGGCTGATTTCGGGCAGATCGGGGCCGCCGAGTTGAACGACTTTGGAATCGGCCAGGTGGAGAACGGCGCGATAGGAGCGGATGCGTTCGAGGGCGGCGCGGACTTTCTGGATCGGCTGGATGGCGTCGTCCTTCCAGTGCCAG
>Ga0068877_10002255_pt1 | contig 15646 bp, 16 predicted proteins | sample NOAtaG_FD_66437 | JGI IMG/M metagenome (GOLD analysis project Ga0068877, IMG submission 66437) | Freshwater lake microbial communities from Lake Erie, under a cyanobacterial bloom - NOAA_Erie_Diel6S_1000h metaG | ecosystem: Environmental > Aquatic > Freshwater > Lake | place: USA: Ohio, Lake... | reverse complement strand
CGCTGCGCAATTCGATTCTTTTGACCAACTTCGACCGAAGTCTCCGGTCGATGCTGGTGACAAGTGCTCAGCCTGCGGAAGGCAAATCGACCGTCGCGGCGCACCTCGCTCTCACTCATGCCATGCAAGGCGCCCGAACTTTGCTGATTGACGCCGATATGCGACGTCCCAGCGTTCATCGTCGCTTTCATATGGAGAACAACTTGGGTCTCAGCGGGTTCTTGCAGGGTAAGGCTGCTCTTGTGGATCTGATTCAGCCATCCGGCGTTTGCGAACACCTAGATATCCTTACGGCCGGCTCTCCGACGCGTCGGCCCGACGATTGGCTGCAAGGCCGCATGGATTCCATCGTTGAAGGGCTGCTGGAGAAATACCAACTGGTGCTTCTCGACGCCCCACCGTTGCTTGGCTTTGCCGAGCCGCTTGAGATGGCCATTTGCGTTGATGGCGTGGTTGTCGTGACGCGGGCGGGCGTAACTTCGCGAAAACAAGTTGCTAGTGTGCTCGAAATGCTCACTCGCCTGCGTGCGAATGTGCTCGGTGTTGTACTCAACCAAGTCAACAAGTCGATGAGCGAAAGCTATAGCTACTACGGCTATTACGGAAAATACTACGCCAATCAAGAAAGAACTTGATCTGCTATGCAGACGGCCAATCCCACTGCCTCCGCCCTCGATCTCCCGGCGGCTGAGCGCCAACCTCTCTGGCGCTCAGCCGCCTGGCTCACGGTTTCACAACTCGTTCATTCCTCGGCAAGCTTCCTGGCGCTTTTGCTGTTCGCCCGTTGGGAAGGGCTGCACGCAGCCGGAGATTTCTCCTATGCACTAGCGGTAAGCGCACCAGTTGTCCAGCTACTCAGCCTCCAGCTAAAAGCACTTCTGTTGACGCACTCGCGCGAGGAGTTTCCACTTGTCTTAGCTCTTTCAGTGCGCGCTCTGAGTGCACCTGCTGTGCTCTTGTTGGCACTCACACTTTTCATCGTTTCCTCTCCCTTGGCAGGCATTTGGCTGCTGATTCGAACCGTGGATGCTTGGGCTGAACTTCTACAGTCGGAACATCAACGGCTTCACCATCCCTTGGCTGCCTGCTGGGGCGGTTTCATGCGCACACCTCTGTTCCTGTTTTGCATTTTCTTGACATCAGATCCAACCCTATCCTCGCTGGTATATCTGGCCTTGAGCATAGCCATCTTGGTTTTGGTCGATGCCCGCTGCCTCCGATGGAGTTTCAATTTCGATCCTGAGCCTCTGCGTTACTGGGTTCGGCGCGGTGCGGCCCTTGGCGTGGTTTTGTTCTTGTACTTGGCGGCTGCCAACATGCCACGCCTTGTCCTGGAACATTATGCCGGCCCTGCCGCACTTGGCGTGTTTGCGGCGCTGTTTATATCAGCACAGACTGGCAGTCTCATGGCTTCGGCCCTAGGGCAGAGCTTACTGCCTCTTTTTTCGGTCTCCTCTCCCAAGCGTATTCTCGCCTGGCTCGGCCTTCCTGCATTAGGCGCTCTGGCCTTCTTGCCCATCCTCTACCGCTTCGATACGGTACTTTTGAACGTCCTCCGGATTCCGCCGAGTCTGGAAAATCTCCACTTAATCCATACGACTGCATGGTGCCAATGTTTGATTTGGCCGGCAGCGATGGCTGGTTATGCTTTAACTGCCCGTCGCCTATACGGTCCGCTGCAGAAAGTTGCCTGGGGCATGCTGGCCGTCAGCGCCGTATCCAGCCTTCTGCTGATTCCGGTTTTGGGTGCTAACGGCGCCGCCTTGGCTGCGGCATGCCAGTCTGGACTTTTGTTGGGAGTTACCTCCTTTCTGCTCGCTAGCGGAGCCGAGTCGCGATGAAAGTACTCCATGTACTTCGACACCTGAATCCCGGAGGTATCGAGTGTTGGCTCGAACGGCTATGCCAGCATTGGAAGGCGCCAAGCCGGCCCGAGTTCCATTTCGCTCTCGAGGACCCGGAATGCGGCACACTGGTTCCCACTTTCTGCAACCTGGGAGTCCGCTTTCACCATGTTCCTACCCCTAGCGATTTCGGTTCGGCAATGTCGGGGTGGCATCGGCTGTTTTCGCGCGAAGGTCCATTCGATGTGGTTCACTCCCACATTCATCACGCCAGCATCTTGCCTTTGATCTGGGCCCAAAAGGCCCAAGTGCCGGTTCGCATCGCGCACTCCCATGCAGACCTCCGCCATATGCCCAATTCACTGTTCCGTTCTCTTTACTTCCGCCTTGCCCGGCGATTGCTTCCACTTGTTGCCAGTCGCCGCATCGCCACGAGCGCCGGAGCTGCTTGCGACCTTTTTGGATCGGCGGAAGCCGCCACGGATTTGTTCCCTTGCGGCTTAGACTTCGAACCCTTTTTTGCGATGCAACACCGGGCAGTCTCGCGCCGTTTCACTCTGGTACATGTAGGCCGCTTCGTTCCAGAAAAGAACCACGAATTCCTGCTTCGGTTGTTTGCCGCTTATCACCGCGAGGATCCTGAAACCAGGCTCTTGCTCATTGGCGATGGGCCGCTGCGTCAAGCGATCGAGTCGCTTTGCTGCCGGCTGGGTGTTGCATCCGCAGTCGATTTTGCCGGGAGCTCAAATCAAGTAGCTCCGTTGCTGGCGCAAGCCGATCTCTTCGTTTTTCCCAGTCTCTCCGAGGGCTTGGGTCTTGCCGCAATTGAGGCTCAGGCTGCCGGATTGCCCGTGCTTTTGGCAAGTCATTTGCCGGAGGAGTTGGATCTTTTTCCCAACCGCATTCGCCGTTTGGCCCTCAATTTGCCTATGGATCAGTGGATGGGTTCAATTCGGGAATTACGAAATCTGCCCCCGCTTGACGCGCACCAGCGGAGATTGCGTCTCGCCGACAGCCCCTTCACCATTACCGCCAATATCAGGATGCTCGAAAAAATCTATGCCTTCTGACTCAACCTGTACTCTCAACATCGCCGTTGATCAACGTTTTGAACAGACGCCGGACGGGGCCGTTTGGGCTCACACTCCTCCCGCTTACGACTTCTTTGGTCCCGTGCTTGAGGTGTTTGATCGCGTGAGAATCTTGGCGCGCATGTGTGCGGTCACTGAGCCTTCGCTTGGCGTGCGGCGCGTGGATGGCCCTGGCGTTGAGCCTTTCCCGATCCCGTGCTTCGTGGGTCCATTTGAGTACTTGCGTACCCGCCACAAAGTAATGGCTGCGCTCAATCACGCCGAAGCCCTCGATGGCGCTTTCCTTCTCCGGATCCCTTCTCAGACTGGCTTCGCGCTTGCCGGCAGACTCCGCCGCCGGCGGCGCTCATTCGCCGTGGAACTGCTAACCGACCCACGCGATTTCTTTGCTTGGGGAGTTGGTCCTCATGGTTTGGCAACATTGTTTCGTCCTTACTTCTGCGCACAGACTCGGGAATTATGTGCTGCGGCTTCTTCAGCAAACTACGTTACCGGCCGGTCCACCATGGAGGCTTTTCCACCAGCCGCAGCTGGCTGGTCCGGCAACGTCTCGGATGTCGATCTTCCTGCTGAAGCCTTCCTGACTCCACGCTCCGCACCACCCGCCATGCCCTTAAGACTGATTTCGGTTGGGTTGCTGGATCATCTGTACAAAGGCCAGGACACACTGATTGCGGCCGTCGCGGATTGCGTGCGCTCTGGTCTTTCACTCACCCTGACTTTTGCCGGTGATGGGCGTCATCATGACCAGCTATCGAGCCTTGCCTCGCGGTTAGGTATCGCCGACCGTGTTTTCTTTACTGGTCCCTTGGCAGGCGCTGCCGCTGTGCGCCAACATCTGGTCCAATCCGATCTCTTTGTACTGCCATCGCGGGCGGAAGGGATTCCCCGTGCTCTTCTCGAAGCGATGGCGGCGGGTCTACCGGCAATCACGAGCAACGTGGGGGCGATGCCAGACCTTCTTCCCAAGGAGTGTATTGTCCCACCAGCGGATAAGACTGCGCTGGCCCAGCGCATCCTTTATCTTGCCTCACGTCGGCGGAATTGGCTTTCCTATTCCCAGGAAAATCAACGGCGGGCCCGGTTCTTCGCGCGTGAGGAGGTCCAACCGCGACGCAAAGAGTTTTACCGTTCCATCCGCGAATCGTTTCAGCAGTCTCAGGCTTTTTCGGAGTACTCGCATGCAGCATGACCACAGTCCTCCTCTGATTCTTCGTGGCCAGCCTGCTTATCCCGCCGTTCCTGATTCTGACCCTGTTTGCGCGCATCCGGGTGTGCAGGAAATTTTTTCCGCTGCCGGACTCGACCAGGAAAATCCATTGTCCCGGTGGGTTCAGCCAGGAATGACAGTTCTGATCAAGCCAAACTGGGTGCGGCATGCCGCCGATGGTTGGGCCAGTTTGGATTGTCTGGTCACTCACCCCTCCATCCTCCGGCCAGTCGTCGAGCTAACAGCCCGCGCCCTTCGAATTGGAGCAGGCCGGTACTCAGGAAAAATCATCGTGGCCGATGCTCCACTCCAAAGCGCCAACTTCGCTTTGCTGCGCCAGCAAGTGGGTCTTCCCGCCCTCGAGGAACACTGGAAGCAGCTCGGTCTTCCGGTTCAGATTCACGACCTGCGGCGGGTCATAGCCAAAACCGATGACGATACTGGAATCGTCAAGACCACCTATTCCGCTCCCGGGGATCCAACAGGAGACACGGTTGTCAATATCGGCCGCAACAGCCGTCTTGAGGGCCTTGTCCACGCCAGCCGCTACGGTGTCTCCAACTACGATTGCCGAACGACCACCAAGCACCATCAGCCCGGCCATCACTGCTACCGAATTGCCAATTCCCTGCTTGCATCGGATGTTGTTATCAATTTGCCTAAGTGGAAAACCCACTTGAAGACCGGGATCACGGGAGCACTAAAGAATTTCATTGGCATAAATTGCGATAAGGCCTATCTGCCTCATTTCCGGGCCGGTGCTCCAAACCGTGGTGGAGACGAATACCCCGATGACGGAATGAATCAGCTGCTTGTCCGAATGCGCCCACTCCTCGAACAGGTGCTCCCCAAGGATTGGATTCGCCGCGCGCGGCAGCAGGTGTTTGGCTCAAGGTCCAGCAGATTGCCAACGCCGGTGTTTGGTGGAGCTTGGCCAGGTAACGATACTCTCTGGCGTACTGTGCACGATGTGGTTTGGGTCGCCCGCTGGATAGGGGAAGGTGGCCGCCCTCTTGCTGCACCGCGACCGATCCTCTCCCTGCTCGATGGCATCGTGGCGGGGCAGGCTGATGGCCCTCTGCGGCCGCAAGCCGCGGCTCTTGGTTGTCTTGTCTTCGGGGAAGACCCGGGTCATATGGATGCCGCCGCTACAGCTCTTTCGGACTTGCCATGGAACAAAATCCCGCTACTGGCGCATTTACTGGATCCCGAAGCTCAGTCGATCACCTCTTTTAGGTCGACGTCGCCGCTTCCTGCGGCTGAACTTCGGCTGGAACCACCCTCCACTTGGCTGCAGACTCTTAAATCCGCGGAGCTTGTCGATGAAGCAGCTTGAAAGCATTTATGCCTGCCTTCCCGAGTGGTTGCAGGATATCGCCGTTACCGCTCAAGGTGCTCTCTATTGCCGGCAGCGCTTTGGCGCGGCTTTTCGCGAAGAATACGCACTGTTGAAAGCCACGGAAAAAGCCTCAGCGCTTCAATTGGAACTGCTTCAAGTATCCCGGTTGCGCCGAATGCTGACTCACGCAGCCGCCACCGTCCCTTACTACCGGCAGCGTATTCCTTTTGCGGCCATTCCAGCTTTGCGGGCCGGAGACTGGGCTGCGTTTCAAGCGATTCCCGTGACGGAGAAAGCAGATCTGCGTCAAAATCCTAACGCTTTTCTTGCTGGGGGGCGTTCTCCGCGAGGCGCCATCCGTTGGAATACTTCCGGCACCACCGGGACTCCGATTCAGCTCGTTTATGCGCCTGGTTCAGTTTCGCGGCAATACGCCTATGTCGAATGCTACCGGGAGCAGGCTGGCGTGACCCGTTTTGACCGGCGGGCCCAATTCACGGGCAAAATGATTGCTCCGGGTGAGCACAACCGCCGGTACTGGCGCTATGACTGGGCCAGCCGGGCCCTGATGCTTTCCACCGTGCATCTCGATGAAACCTCAATTCCCCACTATCTCAAGGCAATCCAGCAATGGCGGCCACGGTACCTTACGGGCTACCCTTCCGCGATCACTCTTCTTGCTCACCACGCCCTGCGGGACCGGCGTTTCCCCATTGAGATTCCCGCCATTCTGACCAGTGCGGAAACTCTTATGCCGGAACAGCGTGACCTCATCGAGAGTGCCTTCTCCGGCCGAGTATACGACCAATACGGGCAAACTGAGATGCAAAGCTTCTGGTTTGAATGCCGGTATCGCCGCATGCATGCTCATCCTTTATTCGGAGTAACAGAGATTCTGCGGCCGAATGGGCAACCGGCGCCACCCGGGGAGACAGGAGACGTGGTTCTTACAGGCCTCATCAACACGGCGATGCCCCTGATTCGCTATCGCATTGGCGACCGTGCGGCTTGGTCCGGCGACGATCGCTGTCCCTGCGGACGAGCCATGCCTATGGTCGAAGTAATCGAGGGGCGTCGCGAGGACTACTTGTTCAGCCCACAGCGCGGCTGGGTTGGCCGCATGGACCCGGCACTCAAGGGGGTTTCGGGCGTGCTGGAGTGCCAGTTCATTCAACATCGTCCCAATGAACTTCAGGTTCTGTGCGTCGCCGCGCCAGATTATTCTCCACTGGCGCGAATTCAACTGGAAAAGAACCTGCTGGAACGGCTTGGCGACCAGATGCGGATCGACTTTCGATTGGTCCAACAAATTCCACGGGGAGCAAATGGCAAATTCCGCACCGTTGTCTGTTACTTGGACCGTGAACCATTTCCCCAATCATCCGGCCGTGAGGTGCCCTCGCGATGAGCCGCCCCCGCGTACTGCGTATCATCACGCGCTTAGCCGGTGGAGGTCCTCCCGTCCACGTAACGCTTCTCAATCGGCGTCTCCCCCAGCATGGTATCGATTCCCTGCTCGTCTATGGTGATTGTGGGACAGAGGAGCGCAACATGGAGTATCTTCTCAAGGACTCCGATCAGACACTGCATCTGCCCGAGCTATCTTCCCGGACGCATCCGCTGCAAGACTTGCGGGCCCTGTGGCGGCTTTGGCGCCTGATGCAGCAATACCGCCCTGATATTGTACACACGCACACAGCGAAGGCGGGCGTGATCGGCCGTGTTGCCGCCATTCTGGCTGGCATACCATGCGTTGTCCACACTTTCCATGGCCATGTGCTTGAGGGTTACTTCTCCCCGCTTGTGAACCGCGCAATTCGATGGATAGAGAAAGCTCTGGCATGGCGCTCAGCGCGAATTTGCACCGTGAGCCGTCAACAGGCAGAGGAATTGAGCGGCCGATTTGCCGTTGCCCCAGCGGACAAGGTGGAAGTGATTCCGCTTGGTCTGGATCTGCAAAGATTACTGAGTTTACCCGCGCCAGACTTCCAATCGCCGCGTTGGACCATCGGTTGGCTTGGCCGATTTGTTCCAATCAAGAATCTCCAGCTGCTGATCGACGTCGCGACGGCGGCCGCCAATGCAGATCTGCCGCTCGATTTTCTGATCGCCGGGGACGGAGCCGAGCGCTCCTGGTTCGAATCCGAGCTACGTCGCCGCCGCCTTTCGCATGTTCAAGTGCTCGGCTGGCAGGATGAAGTAGATGCAGTGATTGCCCGTTGTCATCTTCTTCTGCTAACTTCGCACCGGGAAGGAACGCCCCTCGCCCTTATCCAGGGCATGGCGGCTGGCCGTCCTTTTGTCTCCACGCCCGCTGGCGGTACCGTCGATTTAGCCTTGGGTCCGGCGCGGGTGGAAAGGCGCTCCCGTTGGCATGAAAACTCTGTTTTGGTTGCAGCCGAGCCGGCACAATTTCTCGAGGTGCTAAGGGATTTACTCGCTCGACCCAAGGAGGCTGCCCTCATGTCGGAGGCGGCGCGGGAGTTTGCTCACCGCTCGTTTGCTGGTGAGCGTCTTGTTTCCGACATGGCGCATCTTTATGGAGTTCTGCTCCGCGAAACGGGGAGAATTCCAGATTCGGAGGCGGCACTACGATGACGGCCTCGATTCATCCCACCTTGCAGGCGCCGGTCAGCCGCCGCTGGGTCGAGCAAGCCGTACCAGGCAGTTGGATCCTGCTTTGGGAGTTTCCTTTTTGGCTTGTCTTTCTATATGGCTCTCTTGTGCCTTCCTCAGCCTTCGCACGACAGGAATGGTTCGGCATTCCCATGCGCGTCGGCGATATCCTCGCTTCCCTCTCGGGGCTACTTTACGGACTGGGTTTAGTCGTTCAACGTGTTGTTTTGCGGCGAAAAGCCCCGATTGCAATTCTCGGATGGTTGCTAATGTTGCTGGGATATGGTTTGCTTCGGCTTTGGACTGGTTGGCTGGCTTTAGAAGACCAACTCGGCATGAGCTTTGCTCTGTTGCTGGTGGCAAGCCCTCCCTTGCAAGCAGCGGGTCTGATGTCCGCTTACGATGCAATTCAGGCAAGATCCTTCCTCAATCGATTTAGCTTCCTGCTTGCGCTTGTCTGCCTGCTTTATACGGCCGAAAGCGTGCTTGGCCTGGGATTGCGGGCCGATGCCGGGCAAGCTGTGAATTCCGACTTCGGCATCCAGCGCGTCCGCGGTCCGCTTTTCGGGGCCAGCACTGGATATTTGCTCCTACTTCCGGCGATTGGCTGGGCTTTGCACAATATGTTCAGGTCAGGGTCCAGCCGTTTTCTAAGTGTCTTTTCCATGCTTTGCCTGCTGGGCGCCTTTCTCGGCATGGGATCCCGCGCTGGCCTGATTCTGCTTGGAGTATTTCTTTCAACCCTCGTCCTATTGCTAAGGGCAATGAAGCGCTCCCAGCAAACCGCGCTATTCGGTGCGGCATTTGCGATTGTCGTTGGCTTTGTGGTCTATTCGCGCGCCGATACCAGCCGCTTAACGAATCTTGAGGATAATTACCGCAAAGTGACTCACGAAACCGCGTTGAACATCATTACTGATCAGCCTGCCTTTACGCTCATCCTCGGGCAAGGGTATGGTTCGATCTGGACCTGGTACCGTCGTGATTCCTTGCGCGGGGATATGATCGCCGTTGGCGACAATACAATCTCCACTCCTTTTGGACCGAGCTTGTATCACTCCCACTCAACCTTACTGCAACTGGCTGTCGAATTCGGTGTTTCCGGGTTGCTCTGGTTGGGGTTATTGATCTTCACCATCGTCAGGCTGGCCCTCTATCGCTGTTCAGACATGGCTTGGAAGATTTTTGCTCTCGCCCTCGCTGTATCACTTCTTTCCTTTCCTTTTGACTTGTTCTTGTTCAAGGAAGTCCGCGTCAGTTCCGCATGGTGGCTTTATGTCTTTGCTGCGTTGCAAATTCAGTCCGGAGGAGGAGACCGCACATGAAGACCCTGTCGGCCGCCTTCCTGCTTGCGCTTGCTTTCAGTGCCGTACTGACACCCTTGATCCGGCAGTGCTTTGTCCGCGCCGGCAAGCTCGACCATCCGCAGGGTCGAAAAGCGCACCTCAATCCAGTTCCCCGCTCGGGGGGAGTCGCGATCATGAGCGCCTACCTGCTCACCGTCGGCTCCCTCATGCTGCTCCAGGCCGGCGGCGCCTATGTGTTTGAAAACTGCAGTCACTTTCTTCTCCGCTTGCTGCCGGCTCTCATGACTGTGCTGCTAACGGGCTTTCTCGATGACATGATCGATCTCCACCCTAGATTGAAGCTCACCGGGCAAGTCGTCGCAGCCGCCTTTGCTTATTGGGCTGGCGTACGTCTTTTCGATGCTTCCCCTGGTTGGGAATGGACTGCCTTTCCCGCCACCGCCTTTTGGCTGGTTCTTTGCTCGAATGCCTTTAATCTAACGGACGGAACCGATGGTCTGGCCGGGACGTTGACCGTGCTTTCCTCGCTCGGCCTAATCGGCGTTGCCCTGTCGCTCGATTACTATTCCTTGGCTCTTGTTTTCGCGCCCCTACTCGGCGCGGTGATCCCGTTTCTCCGAGAAAACTGGCCCCCAGCCCGAATCTTCTTGGGCGACGCGGGGAGTCTTACCGTCGGCTTTCTGATTGGGTGCGGAGGGGCAGATCTCGCCCGGCGCTTTCCCGGTGCGGAGGGGCTCACTGCCGCGGTTCTCATCTTTACACTCCCCTTGCTGGAAGTGGCGCTGAGTTCCGCCCGGCGCTGGTTGCGAGGACGATCCATTTTTCATGCAGATTCCGGACACATTCACCACCAACTGAAGCGTCAGGGCCATGGCGACTCGGAAGTTCTGCTGAGTCTCGGGGTACTTTCCTCGGCGGCGACCGTAATTGCCATGGTGCAAATCTGGCTTCCTCCAACCGGCCGTTGGATTCTGATTGCTCCATTTCTTTGCTATCTCGGCTTCAAGGTGGCCAACCTGCGCTACCCGGAGTTCAATGTTCTTGCCGAAGCTTTACTCGGGGGCCGCATCCGATCATGGTTCCGCCATCAAATTGTTCTTCGCGCTCTCGAGGACGACCTGAACCAGACTTCCGACCCGCAGCGCTGGTTACTTCTGCTCGATGCAGGCGCCTCCGAGCTCGGTCTGCTGACTCTACACGTGAAACTCGGCCTGCATCGGCTTTTTCCGGACCAGGATCGCGAAGCCAACCCAATCAGTTACGTTGTCCGGATCGATTTGCCGGGGCACAACTGGGTCAATTTCAGGGTGCCCGTCGGGCTGAAGCGGACGGAGAATCCCGCCGCGGACTTTGCAGCGCTTGTGCTCCGGTTTTTCAGCTTGCAGCGGTTGGCATCGGCGCTCCCAACACAGGGTTTTCCCCTACCGGAGCCACCGGCAATTCCTCAGTTGGATCGATCCGAGTAAACAGCCAGGCACTAATGAACAACATTGCAGAGAAGAGCTTGAGCGGCAGGTCGTAACTCTGGTAACAATCGACCAAGTAGCCGAAGGCGATGCTCGATCCAAACGAACCCAATTGTCCTGCCATGTTCATGGAGCCAGACAGCGCGCCCGCATACTTCTTGCCGACGTCGAGACAAACCGCCCAGGACACCGGCAGCATGCAATCCATCGCACCATATCCTAAAGCTAGCAGCACCACCGACATCACCGGATCCGCCGTGTATGCAGTCGTCAACATACAAACACCGCTGAGCGCCAAACCAGCCGCACCCACCGTGCGGCGGCCGATCTTCAAGCCATAGTGCCGAACCAGATAGTCGCTGACGAAACCCCCGAGCAGATTGCCGCAGAAACCGACCAAGAACGGCAAGCTCGAAAAGGACTTCATCTGATCCTGGCTCATCCCCCGGCCTTTCACGAGAAATGTGTGCAGCCAGGACAGGTAAAAATAGCTTCCCCAGCAATAGGTGTGATACATGATGAGTAGAGTCCAGAAGTTCTGGTTTCGCAGCGCGACACTCCATGGCAAAGAAAGATGCCCCGCATCCTGCACTGTTTGATTTTCACCGGCCATTTCCTCGCGTTCCTCGGCCGTCGTACTCGCTTTCTGATCCGGTGTGTCGCGAAACCAGTAATACCAGACCGCAACCCAGACTATTCCCACCAGCCCAAAAATGAAAAATGTCATCCGCCAGCCGTAAGCATTTTGAATGGGGATAACGAGAAACGGACTGATGGCGCCACCCAGCCGGCTGGCCCCCCACACCACGCTCGATGCCCTGGCTCGCTGAGCCTTCGGGAACCAGCGGGATATGGTTGAGGAGGCGTTCGGATACGCTCCGGCCTCTCCGATGCCAAACAGAAAGCGGGTCGCCAGCAGCACAAAAAAGTTCGATACCGCTCCGGTCAAGACGGTAAAAGCGCTCCACCACAGCACGATCCGGCTCAGGGTCACACGCGATCCGTATTTGTCACCCATCGCACCGGTTGGAATCTCAAACAGCGCATAGGAAATGGTAAATGCCCCAACAACCCAACCCCACATGGTCGGCGTCAAGCCCAACTCCTGTTGCATGACCGGACCCGCCACGGAAATGCAAACTCGATCAATGTAGGTAATCACCGACAGGAAAAAGAGCAGGACCAATACCCAATGACGGTTCAACATAAACAGCGTCTATCGTTTCACAAACTGTTGTAGCGTGGAAAGGATGGGAAGAAAATCCCGCCGCCAATTCCTGCATTTGGCAGGCTCAATGGCCGCAAAATCGGATTCCGCGGACAAGCCCCGTCGGGACGGTCTTTCGGGCATTTGTCTAGACCTTGCCCCCCGAGCCGCCGATAGCAAAATTCGAAGCGAAATCAGCTGTGGCCATATCCGACAGTGTCTCCAGGAGGTCCACCCTGATTCTGAGCAATTTGTTTTCAATGGTCGCGGCGGATGGCAGGATTTTTATCCCTCTCTCATCAGCCGCTCCTCCCGCGGCAACGTCCAGGATTCGCTTGCTCTGTGGCGCAGAGTCACGGCTCAGGCAGGCGTCAACCTCTTCATTCATTGCTCCGGCCCTTGGGATAGCCTGAGACCCAAATATCTTGCCTCTTGGGCCCGGTTGCAGCGCGACTACTCGGGCAATAACCGCCAGACCAACCTCTGCAAGTCGTATCCCCAGAACCTCAGGATCCCGCAATGGCTGAAAATCAGTGAACAATACAAACCCGCTCGTGCCTGGATCGACTGGAAAAGCCGCCTATCCCAACCCAACTATTCTTCGACCGCCCTTGCCGCCACACGAGACCTCGTAGCCTGGAGTGTTCAGATATCCTCCACCCATCCTCCGCGGCTAGATCATAAACCCGCCGCACAATTGGAGCAGGGATCTGCCGCCGTGCTCGCCCAAGGGGGCGAACTCCAGATTGATTACCAGCCGACGCGCTCTGGACGGAGCCGTGCAAGCCACATCACGGTCATAGTCTGGATTGTCCGCTTCCGCCGGGAGCGCCAGACCCTGTGTCACCATTGCCTGTCACTCAGCCACGCCGCGGGTCTGTTAAGCAAAATCAGCCCCATCCGCCGGTCCAATCAACTTTTCGGCATTTGGGCTAGGCACAACGCTCCCTGTACCGCAGCACGACGCGATGCTTGGGACTCAGCATTCCGTTGATATCCTTCCCCACTGGGCCTGCTTGGATGATCCCATACTCATCATCCCCGAATGTGAAGACGTTTGCGAATACTTCACCGCCTGCGCATGTCGCACTTTCGCCGGTGGCTCGCCAGCCAAGCCTCGGCGCGACCGGCCTATCTGCCGGAGGCGGATCGGTTTAGCTTTGCCATCGATCGCTGGCGGAGTATCGATACGGGCGGCTCGCAAATCCTCATCCCCCGATACCTCACTCACCATGATTGCCTCGACAGCATCCCAGCCGTGCTTGGCTTCGCGATGAGGTAGGGGCGAGTCGTTCTTTGCCCCTGGACTCTCCGCCAAGACTGTCATCAGACCCATGCACCCGCTTTTCGCAATTTGCCGCGCCGCCGTTTTCATCATCTGGCGGCTCACACTGTCAATCTTGCCGACTCCATCGCTCCGCTCAAACTCGGCCTGCCCGGGCAGGGCAAGTTCACAATCCTACCCCTTCTGAACCGCATCAACATAAGTATGGCTGCAAATGATCCGTTTAACACTGCCATCCCGGCCCTTGCCCGTCAACGCGTAAAGCTGCGCCGTTGCTCTGCTCTGAAAAAACCGCTTTGGCAGCTCATCGGCTTCTCTGTTGGCCTTGATTGGCAAGAGGGCGTGCTGACTTTCGACCCACCCCTAATCGGCTTGCATGCCAGGGTGGTCCTCGGTTGAACGCCCGTGTTGCCGCCATCGCCAGCGCGGTACTTTTCTCCACCGGCGGCGCTGTCATCAAGGGCACTTTACTTCCCAGTTGGCATGTCGCCGGCCTGCGCAGCCTGATCGCTGCCGCCGCGATCGCTTTGCTGATGCCCGGCGCTCGCCGTTCCTGGTCTTGGCCAGCCGCTCTCATCGCTGTCGCCTATGCAATTTGCCTGACCAGTTTCGTGCTCGCCACCAAAAACACTACTGCCGCAAATGCGATTTTTCTGCAGGGCACAGCGCCGCTGTATCTGGTTCTGCTCGGCCCCTGGCTTCTCCAGGAATCGATCCACTTGGCCGAATGGGTTACCCTCGCCTTGGTCGCTTGCGGTATTGCGCTGGTTTTTTCCGATACCGCGACGTCACAATCACTTGCGCCTCAACCCGCGCTGGGAAATGCACTCGGCGCGCTAAGCGGCGCTGCCTGGGCCGCCACCGTTTGCGGACTCCGCTGGTTAAGCAAGCGCCAGCAGGGCAATTCGATGGCGCCCGTATTGATCGGTAATCTCCTCGCCTTCGCTTTCTGCTCTCCTCAAATGTGGCCTTGGCCACAACCGTCCTTCACCGACACGGTCGCGCTGCTCTATCTCGGTATTTTTCAGGTCGGCCTCGCCTATTGGTGCCTTACTCGCGCCATGACCACACTGCCCGCCCTCGAAGCCTCTCTTCTCATCATGGTCGAACCTGCCCTCAACCCCCTCTGGACCTGGTTGCTGCACGACGAAACCCCCTCTGCTTCCGCCATCGGCGGCGGGGCATTGATCATAGTATCGGCGCTATTAAGAAGCTGGCGGGATCACCGAAATCATGTACAATGAAAGTTTCCGCCGGGCCTGTAGCTCAGTTGGTTAGAGCGCTACCTTGACACGGTAGAGGTCTGCAGTTCGAGTCTGCACAGGCCCACCATTTCTTTTCAATCAGTTAGCTTCATCAGGGGTTTTTCTGCACGCTGCGATAACGCTGCGATAAGCGCTGAGTCCTTCCCGAAGAACTCATTTTGCGATTTTGGGCTTCCATTGCATAAAGAGCCATGGACACCAAACTTCCCCCACTGGAAAGATTATTGACCCCCAGAGATGTGGCTCATTGGCTGGGTGTTTCGGTTGATTGGGTACAAGATCACGCGACCTCGAAAGAGCCACGTCTCCCTTGTGTTCGGATGGGAAAGCTTCTTCGTTTTCGCCGAGAGGATGTAGAGGCATTTTTGTCTGAACGATTGGTACGTCGGCCAGTAGCCTTCAGCCGTGATTTGCGGTTGCGTGACGTGGCAAAACGATAACGCCTCAAGGGAATCGGGACATCCCAGCTTCAAATTTTCGGTCAGCCGATTACTTTGCGGACGGCGTGAATTTGACCCGGGTCAGCCCATCGCCCACGACCGTGAAAGGACCCCAGAAGTAGGGTGTGGCATTGGGGCCAAGGCGACGGCGCATTTCGAGCTTGGCTAGCCGCAAGGCGTCGCTGACATCGCGCCCGGCAGCCAAGTTTGCGTAGAAGCGCTTCATTAGAGCCGCAGTAAATGTATCGTCCACTTCCCAGAGGGTCGAGACGATGGACCGTGAGCCGGCGTACAGGAAGGCGCGAACGATATTGGCAACGCCCTCCTGGCCTTGGATGCGGCCAGCACCGGTATCACAGGCGGACAACGTCACCAGGTCAGCATTGAGCGGGAGCGATTCAATGCCCTCGATCGCCCGAATTCGCTCCTACTCAAGAATTGCGTGGATATTCTCAGTGGTGGTTTGATACCACTCGTGTCCAAATTAGCTTCCTAAGTCGAGCATGAGGGCGGCCTGCTGTTAGTGTAAAGAAGTTCCTGCAAGAACACATCTCTACCCCGCAAGGAAACCGCCCA
>Ga0068877_10002254_pt1 | contig 15651 bp, 13 predicted proteins | sample NOAtaG_FD_66437 | JGI IMG/M metagenome (GOLD analysis project Ga0068877, IMG submission 66437) | Freshwater lake microbial communities from Lake Erie, under a cyanobacterial bloom - NOAA_Erie_Diel6S_1000h metaG | ecosystem: Environmental > Aquatic > Freshwater > Lake | place: USA: Ohio, Lake... | reverse complement strand
CCCCCACGTTCCTCTTCGCTGGCCGAGGCGGCGCGCCCTCCGATACCCTGCCCGGGTGCACGTTCCGCCTCCCTTCGACGGTCGCTTCGCTCGGTCCGTGCCGCGGCGGCTCCCGTGCCCGCCGCGTCGCCGGAGACCTCGCTGATGCTCCTTCCCCCTCGCGCGCCGCACTTCGACGCGGCCCTGCGTGATGCCCGTGAGGCGAGCCCGCGCGGTCGTGCCACCGCGGCGCTCGTCCTCGGTCAGCCGCCCGCGGGCCGTGAGCGCGAGGCGCGGACGGCCCTCGCGCGCCTGTGCGACGACGCCGAGGAAGACGTCCGCTTCGCAGCGATGGCGGGCCTCGGCCGGGTTGGTGATGCCTCGGTCCTCACGCACGCGATCCGGGGCATCGAGGACCGCTCGCCGCAGGTGCGCGAGGCCGCGGTCATCGCCGTCGGCCGGATCGGCGGGGAGGGCGCGCACGCCGCCCTCCGCCGCGCGCTCGTGAGCGAGCATGGCGAGGTGCGCTTTCAGGCAGGCCCCGCCCTCGTGGAGCTGCGCGGCGAAGAGGCCCGGGTCGAGGTCCTCGTCCTGCTCGCCGACGAGCGCCCCACGGTCCGCGCGAACGCGGTCCGGGCCCTCGCCGAGCTGCCGCCGCACGCGCCCACGGCGGCCCGGCTCGTGCGCCTGCTCGGCGATCCGGATCCCGAGACCCGCCTCGAGGTCGCGCTCGCGCTCGAGGACGAACCGCGCGCGTTGCCGGTCCTCCGCGCGGCGCTCGCGTCCGGTGAGCTCACCGAGGACGACACCTTCCGGGTCCTCGACGCGCTCGGCCGTCTCGGGGACGCGGCGGCGCTGCCCCTCGTGCATCGCCTCGCGACCTCCATGCTCAAGCCGCGGGCGGTGAAGGCTGCGGCCGCAGCGGCGCTCGCGCGGATGAACGATGCCCGAGGCATCGCCCTGCTCCGGTCCTTCCTCGTCGGCCTGCGCGGCGATCAGCGGGACTTCGTCCTCGGCGTCGTCGGTGCCCTCGGGCTCGTCGAGCTCGCGCCGGAGGTGCGCTCGCTGCTCGCGCGGCCGGCCAGCGCGAGCCCGGAGTCCCTCGCGGCGGCCCTCGTCGCCCTCGCCGACCGCGATCCCGCGATGCGCGAGGAGGAGCGCCGCGCCCTCGCGCGGAGCGATGCGCTCGCCGAGGCCCTCCGCGCGGCCCGCGCCGCAGCGGACGAAGCGCGCGAACGGGACCGGGCCTGATCGATCGTCCCGCCCCGCGCGGGGCTCAGGTCTGGCTCGATGCCCTCGACGGCTTCGCGGGCGCGACGAGCTCGGCGGCTCGCTCGCCGCTCGCGACCGCGTGCGGGAGGCCGACCCCGCTCAGCGCATTGCCGGCCAGCGCGAGCCCGGGATGCCGTGCCGCCGCCGCCAGCGCGCGCACCCGCAGGGCAGCATGGCCCGTGCCGTAACGCGGCATGGCCCGGGGAAAGCGGCTGACGATCGCGAAGCGCGGAGCGCCTCGCACGCCGAGCAGCGCGTCGAGCTCGCGGAGCGCGGTGCGGGTGAGCGCCTCGTCGCTCCGCAGATCGAGCTCGGCTGCGCGCATCCCGCGATCGTGCCCTTCGCCGGGCCCCGCGACGAAGACGCGGATCAGCGCACCCGTCGGGGGGGCGCGTCCAGGCCACTTCTCGCTCGCGAACGTCATCGCGAGGACGCGCCTGCGCTCGACCGCAGGCACGACCACTCCGTAGGCGTCGAGCGGGTGCGCGATCGCGTCGCGATCGAAGGCGAGCGTGACGGTCGCCGCCGAGGCGTGCGGCACCGCGGCGAGGGCGCTTGCCAGCTCCGGATCGAGCGACGAGACCAGCGACGCTGCGGCCGGGCCGGGCGCGGCGAGCACGAGCCGCCCGCAGCGGATCGTCCGCCGGCTCGTCTGCACCTCGAAGCCGCCCGGCCCGCGCGCGACGACCTCCGCCCGCTCGCCGAGCGAGAGGCGGGGCCCGAGCCGCGCGGTGAGCGCGTCGATCCAGCGCTGCATCCCCCGATCGAACGCGCAGAAGAGCCCGTAGCGCGCCCCGCTCACCGCCCCCTCGGAGGCCTTGCTGCGACGCTCGGCCGCGAGCCCGCGGAGGACCCCGCCATGCTCCGCTTCCATCGCTGCGAAGCGGGGCAGGGTCGCATGCAGACCGAGCACCTCCGCGTCCGCGCCGTAGATGCCGCTCGCGAGTGGCTGGCCGAGCCGCTCGAGCGCCTCCCATCCGAGCCGTCGCCGCGCGAACGCCGCGAGCGACTCGTTCGGAGCGAGGCGGGCAGGCAGCGCGAGATCGGCCGCGACACGCGCCTTGCCCGCGAGCGAGAGCACCTCCGCGCCCCAGAGCGCGTCGAGGCCGACCGGTCCGAGCAGCGACCAGCCCTCGGGGATCCGCTCGAGCCGTCCGCTCCGGACGACGTAGGCGCCCCGGCGATCCGGGCGCGTACGGACCAGAGCCGGCCCGAGCCCGAGCCGCTCGACGTGCTCGAGGAAGCCCGGCCCCTGCGGCAGGATCGCATCGGCGCCGCGCTCGATCACGAACCCGTCGCGTTCCACCGTCCCGATCCACCCGCCCGCGCGCCCTTCACCCTCGAGGACGATCATCTCCTCGTCGGGCGCGAGTTCGAGCAGGCGATGCGCCGCGGCGAGCCCGCTCGGACCGGCCCCGATCACCACGACGCTGGCGTACGCGGTCACGCCCGCTCGGCCGCGCGCAGGCGCTCGCTCTCCTCGTGCACGAAGTCCACGAGGGCCCGGGCCTGCGCGAGCTTCACCGAGGGCAGCACGCCGTGGCCGAGGTTGAACACGTGCCCCGGCCGGCCCGCAGCCTCTTCGAGGATCGCGCCGGCCTCGTTCCGCATGGCCTCCTCGGGCCCGAGCAGCGTCGTGGGATCGAGGTTGCCCTGCACGCCGTGCTCGGGCACGAGCTCCCAGCTCGCGGCGAGCGGGGCGCGGTGATCGAGACCGATCACATCGCCGCCTGCGCGCGCGAGCTGAGGAATCAGCGCGGGATTCCCGGTCGCGAAGTGGATGCTGGGCACCCGGCCCGCGATCGAGGCGAGCACGCGGCGGCTGTGTGGGAGCACGAAGCGCTGATAGTCCCGCGGTCCGAGCGCGCCCACCCACGAGTCGAAGAGCTGGAACGCGTCGATCCCCGCGTCGATCTGCGATGACACGTAGCGCACGAGGGCGTCCGAGATCTTCTCCATGAGCGCGTGCCACGCACCCTCGTCGGTGCGCATGAGCTTCTTCGTCTCGGCGTACTCGCGGGAACCTCCGCCCTCGATCACGTACGAGGCGAGCGTGAAGGGCGCGCCCGCGAAGCCGATCAGCGGCACCCGCCCACCGAGCGAACGCTTCGTCTCGCGGATCGCGTCCATCACGTAGGACAGCGTTCCAGCGGCGTCGATCTCGGTCTTCACCCGGGCGACGTCGGCAGCGCTTCGAAGCGGCGAGGCGATGCTCGGCCCCTCGCCCTTCGTGAACTCGAAGCCGATTCCGAGCGGCTCGAGCACCACGAGGATGTCGCTGAAGACGATGGCCGCATCGACCCCGAGGTCATCGACCGCCCGCAGCGCGACCTCGGCGCAGAGTCCGGGATCCTTGCAGAGCTCCATGAAGCCGACCTTCTCGCGGATCGCGCGGTAGCTCGGCTGGTAGCGCCCCGCCTGCCGCATCAGCCACACCGGGGTGCGGGGGGTGGGCTTCTTGGCGAGCGCGTCGAGGAAGAGGGACATCGCGGCTAGCGTGCGGCCCGGGGACCTCCCGGGCAAAGGGTGCGGCTCGCCCCGAGAGAAAATGCGCAACGCCGGCGGGACACGCGGCGAAGAGGGGCCCGCTTCGAGGCGCACCCCACGGTGGGGAAGCCGCGAAGGGAGGTCGTGCATGGAACGAGAGATCGAACGCGCAGCACGGATCCGGCGAGAGCTGGACCGGCTCACCCACGCCTGGCGGGCGCGCCCCGAGCTGCCCCCGCTGGCTCCGAAGACCACCCCAGCGCGCCCCGCCGGCGCCCCGATGATCCGCGGCTGAGCCGCCCGAGGAGAGACCGCGATGCCCACCATGACCCCGCTCGATCCGTCCTCCCGACCTGGAGCTGCCTCTTCGTTCGAGGGGCTCGACGCGTCCGCCGACGCTCTCCGCGATGCCATGGAGCAGATGCGCCTGGCCCAGGAGCGCGCGGACGAGCTCGCCGCGCTGCTCGCCGCCGACGCCCTGACGCCCGAGCTCCTGCTCCAGCTCGCCCACAGCCGGCTGCAGGATCTCGACGCGCAGGTCGCGCAGCTCATGGATGTGATGAACGACGCCACCCTCGCGGCGCAGCGCATCGGCGACCGGATCGTGGGCTACCGCGACGTGATGACGACGCTCGAAAGCCACTACGACCGCGAGGGCAACCTGAACCCCGACGCGCCCATGCCCGGGCGTGAGGTGCAGCAGACCTTCTCCGAGGCGCTCGATGCGCTCGTGCAGGGTGGGCACATCTCCGAGGACGCCGCCGAGCTGCTCCGCACCGGGACCGACGCGGAGCTCCGCGCCGCGGGCGGCGATCCGGAGCTCCGGGCCGCGGTCGACAACGCACGCGCCCACCTCGAGGGATGGGGATTCCGCGGCCCCGTGAGCGCGATGCGTGATCACGTTCGCACCATTCCGGTCACGGTGTACGACCACATCGCATCGCTCGCGGCGTCGGGGCAGCTGACCGAGGAGGAGGCGAACGCCGTGCTCGCGGGCCGCGACGGCTTGCAGACCCTGATCGACCGGGCGAACGACGAGCTCCGGCAGGTCAACTCGGGCAGCGAGATGAACATGATCCGCCTGCAGTCGGTGATGCAGCAGCGGACCTCGATCATCTCCGCGACCACGAACCTCCTGAAGTCCATGGACGAGGGCAATGACGCGGTCATTGCGAACCTCCGATGAGGGCCGCGAGCCTCGGCGCGATCGGCCTGCCGCTCGGAGCAAGCCCGCGCATCTCGCCGCTCGCGGCGCGGCTCGGGCTCGACGAAGAGGACGCTGCGGCGGCCCGCCGCGAGGCGGAGTTGGCCGAGTCCCGCGGTGACCACGCGCGGGCCCTCGACATCCACCGCATCGCGCTCTTCATCGAGCCGTCCGACGCCTCGAGCTGGCGCGGTCTCGCCCGCGTGGCGCGGCAGCTCGGAGCGGAGCAGGCCGCCGGGCGCCTCGAGGACGCGGCGCGGGTGGTCGCAGCGGTGGCCGAGCGCCGCGCTCGGGAGCGGAGTGCGTCATGGACGGCGTGAGCCGCGCGATGCTCGGGCGCGGACCGGACAGCGCGCTCGAGCTCGGAGCCGTCGCGCACGCGGCCGATCCGGCCGCCGCGGCGCGGGCCGAGCGGGTCGACGCGGACAGGGCGCGGGTCGCCCGGGCCGCGGCCGCGTTCGCCGACTTCGCCTTCGATCCGACCATCACGCTGCAGGTTGCACAGACCTGGATTCGCGATCTCGGCGCCGATTGCCGCGAGTCCGCAGCCGTCTCCGCCGAGGACCGGGGCAGGGCACAGCAGCTCCTCGCCGAGGCCCAGCGGCAGGCCGAGCGCGCGGCGCGGGAAGCGGCGGCGAACACCGGGGACATCGCGCGCGTGTTCGGCTGGATCGGGGCGGGACTGGCCGCGCTCGGCGGGCTGCTCGGCGCTGCGTTCACCGGCGGCGCGAGCCTCGTCCTCGGGATCGCCGCCGTGGTGCTCATCGCCGGCGCGCAGATCACCAGCGAGCTCGGGCGCGCCGGGGTGATCGAGGACCCGAACGTCGCGGCCGGCGTCACGCTGACCTGCTCGCTCCTGGCGACGATCTGCTCGCTCGGCGCCGCGTCGGGCGGCGCAGTGGCGAACACTGCGGCCGCGGTCGTGAACGTCGCGGGCTGCGCCGCGCAGGCCGCGAGCGGCGTCGCAGACGGCGTCGCGGCGGTGTTCGAGCACGACGGTGACGTCGCCGACGCGAGCGCCGCCGGACACCTCGTCGCGCGGGACGACGCGCGGGCCGAAGCGGAGGAGGAGGTCGATGGACTCGGCGCGCTCTTCCGCTCGTTCCGGCGCCTCGCGCGGCACGCCGAGGAGGCCCGTGCGGCCCGGACGGATGGCCTCCGCCTCGCCGCCTCGGCGCTGCGCGGATGAACGGTGATTCAGCTACCAAGGAGATGGAGCCATGACCCGGATCGAAGGCGCCACGGCGCCGATCGTCAGTGAACTCGACACCTACCAGGAGCTGCTCGCGCGGATCGAGCACGAGAACGAGCGCGGGGCGCGCGAGGAGATGCGGGCCGACCGCGAGCACGCGCGGGCGCTCGGCGAGGCCGCGGTCGCAGAGATGCGGACGCGGGCGGATCTGCGGCTCGCGTCGGCGGTGGTCTCGGCCGGGGTGAAGATCGGCAGCGCGGTCTCGTCCGCCGCGGGTACGGCGACGAGCGCGTCCCGCTCGAACGGGGAGCTTTCTCTCGGCGACGGCAGCCCCGGCGAAGGCGCGCCCGCGGGCGCTCCGCCCGCCACCCGGCACGCGGATTACGGGGATCACGCCGGCGCGGTCGGGAGCGCCATCGAGGGGCTCGGACAGGCGACGTCGGGCCTCCTCGACCGCCTCGCCTCGGACGCGGAGATGCGCGCCGAGCGCCTCCGCAGCGCCGAGGGGGAGGCTCGGAGCCGCGCGGACGAGGCGGGCCGCGACGCCGACGCGAGCGCACGGGCCCGCGAGAAGCTGACCGACCTCTACGCGCAGGCGCTCGGCGAGAAGCGGCGCGCGGAAGAGGCCGCGAGCCGCGCGTGAGCCGCGCCGGTGCCGAGGGGGCCGTGGGCCGTGCTACGCCCGCCCCATGGACCTCTCGGCGCTGAAGCTCGATTCCTCGGGGCTCGTCACGGTCGTCGCCATCGACCGGCACACCGGCGAGGTGCGCATGCTCGCCCACGCGAGCCGCGAGGCCATCGAGCGCACCCTCGCGGACAAAACCGCGTGGTTCTTCAGCCGCTCCCGCGCGAGGCTGTGGAAGAAGGGTGAGGAGAGCGGGAACGTCCTCGAAGTCTCCGAGGTGCTCGTCGATTGCGATGCGGACGCGGTCGTCTACCTCGTCGAGCCTCTAGGGCCTTCGTGCCACACCGGCGCAGAGAGCTGCTTCTTCCGCTCGACGGCCGGCAACGCCGAGCGTCCCTTGCCCACCTTGTTCCGCCTCGAGACCGTGCTCGCGGAGCGCGCGCGATCGAGCGCCGAGCGCTCGTACACCAGGTCCCTCCTCGACGCGGGCGCACCGAAGATCGGCGCGAAGATCCGCGAGGAGGCCGACGAGGTCGCGCGCGCGATCGAGCGCGAGAGCGACGACCGGGTCGTCAGCGAAGCCGCGGACGTCGTCTACCACCTGCTCGTCGGGCTGCTGCACCGCGGCGTGCCGCTCCGCCGCGTGGCGGCCGAGCTCTTCCGCCGCTTCGGGACGTCGGGGCACGTCGAGAAGGCGAGCCGCTGACAAGGGCACCCGTCTTCTGGTACTCCCTGCCTTCGATGCTGGCCGATCCCGCGCTCTCTCCGCCCGAGGGCCACGCCCGGCGCCCCCGTCGCGCCTCGGCGCTTGCGCCCTGGCAGCAGACCGAGGTGCGGGCCTTTGCCGAGGCGTTCTTCGCCGACGAAGGCGGCCCGCCGAGCGCTGCGCACCTCGGGTACGCGGTCGACGAGCTCGGACAGCTGCTCGCGCACGCCGGCATGCGGTCCCAGCTGCTCTTCGGGGCCTCGGTGCTCACGATGGCGTTCCTCGTGCCGGCGGTGTTGCTCGGGCGATTCCAGCGTTTCTCGCGGCTCTCGATCGACGAGCGCCTCGAGGCGCTGCACCGCTCCGAGACCTCGCCCGCCGGCCTCGCCGTGTTCCTGATCCGCGCGCTCACCAGCATCGTCTTCTACGAGCACCCCGACGGCGCGCGCGCGATCCGCTGGGATCAGCGCTGCCTCGCGGCGCCGCAGCAAGGAACGCGCTCGTGAGCGGCGAGATCATCGAGGCCCGCTCGCTCGTGGGCGACGTGGAGCTCTCGTGCGACGTCGTCGTCGTCGGCTCGGGGGCGGGCGGGGCGGTCGTCGCGACCGAGCTCGCGCTCGCCGGGCAGGACGTCGTCGTGCTCGAGGAGGGGCCGCAGATCTCCGCCGCCGAGCACGGCGCGATGCGGCAGAGCGAGTCGCTGCGCCACGTGTGGCGCGAGGCGGGCACGACCGCGGCAATCGGCCTCTTCGGTGCGCCGACGGTGAACGTGACGATGGGCCGCGTGCTCGGCGGCTCGAGCATGCTCACCGGGGGCGTCTGCTTTCGCACGCCGGAGAGCGTGCTCGATGGCTGGGCCCGGCAGATGCGGGCGGGCTCGGGTCAGAGCCACGGTCTCGACAGCAAGGGGCTCGAGCCCTGTTTCGAGCATGTCGAGCGGGCCATCCACGTCGAAGAGGTTCCGGTCGGGATGCGCTCCCGCTCGACGCAGCTGTTCGCCGAAGGCGCCGCGCGCAGAGGTCACCCGGTCACGCCGGTGCGGCGCAACACCCGGGGCTGCAACGGCTGCGGTCGGTGCAACTTCGGCTGTCCACACCAGGCCAAGCTCTCCGTCGACCTCGCCTACCTGCCACGCGCCGTCGAGGCCGGCGCGCGCCTCTACACCGACTGCCTCGTCGAGCGCGTGCGCATCGAGCACGGGCGGGCGATCGGCGTCGAGGGGCGGACGCTCGATGGAGAGGCCCGCCGTCGCGGCCGGCTCCGGGTGAAGGCGCGGCGGGTCGTCGTCGCGGCCGGCGGCGTGCACTCGCCGGCGCTCCTCGCGGCGAGCGGGCTCGGAGGCATCGGCTCGCACGTCGGCCGAGGCCTCACGCTGCACCCGGGCTTTCGTGTCTTCGCGCGCTTCGGAGAAACCGTCCGAGGCTGGTCGGGCGCGCTGCAGAGCGCCTACAGCGATCGGCTCTTCGACGAGGGCGTGATCATGATGAGCCTCTTCGTGCCGGGCAGCGTCATCGCGGCGCAGTTGCCGGGAGTCGGCCCGGCCCACGCGGCGCTCGCGGCGCACGTCGACCGCATCGCGATGTTCGGCGTGATGGTCCACGACGAGGGGGGAGGCGCGGTCGTCCGCAACCCCTTGGGCCGCGAACCCTTTCTCTTCTATCGCTGGTCGGCGCACGATCGGCGCGCGATGTGCCTCGGGCTCAAGGAGGTCTCCGAGACCTTCTTCGAGGCCGGGGCGAAGGAGGTCTTCCTGCCGATCCTCGGCTTGCCTGGCCTCGACGCCGACGCGCTCCGCCGCTTCGACTGGGATCGGGTGCCGGCCTCGCGCCTCGAGTGTGCGAGCCAGCACCCACTCGGTGCTTGCCGCATGGGGCCGACGGCGGGGGTCTCGGTCGTCGACGCCTCGGGCGAGAGCTGGGACGTGCGCGAGCTCTTCGTCGTCGACGGCAGCATCCTGCCTTCGAGCCTCGGCGTGAACCCGCAGGTCACGATCATGGCGATGGCGACCCGCATCGCATGGCGCCTGCGGGAGCGGCCCTTGCCCCGATGACCGGGGCCGGTGGGAGCTTCGCCGGGGGTTTGGTACATTCTCCCGATGCGTCGCTTTCTCGGCACGGTCTCGTGGCTCGCGTGCGCTGCCGGGCTCGGCGGTTGTCTCGTGTACGACCCTCAGCTCGTGCGCCGCAGTGACGCGGGGACGGATGGCGGCGGCGTCTGCGCCGGACGTCGACCGCCAGCCCGGCCGAGCATCCCCGACGGGCCCGACATCGAGGAGGTCGCGTTCGGTCTCCGCGAGGTGTTCCTCGACCAGGGGGCCGACTGGACCTCGACCGGCTACGACCTCGACGGCCTCTGCACCGTGTCGCCCGATTTCGCCTCCGAGTGCACCCGCGGTGGTCCGCCGCAGCGGGACGGAGACGACGGAATCGACAACGTGTTCGGCGATGCGCTCTACCCGATCGTCGAGGCGTCGGTGCCGGGCCTCGAGGCGATGGCCGTCGCGGCGCAGGACGAGGGACGCGGCATGCCGGTCCTCCGCATCCGGCACTGGAATGGGACCCGGAACGATCCGCAGGTCGAGGTCGCGATCATGCAGTCCGTGTTCGGTACGTCCGCCGAAGGCCCCGGCGGCGGGCCGCCCGACGTCCGGATCACGAGCCCCCTCGAGTACACCCTCGCCGACGGCTCTCCGGTCCCGCTCCCCGTCTGGGACGGCGAAGACTTCCTCTGGGCCCGCACCGATGCGTTCCTCGCCGGGGACCCCGACCAGCCCTTCATCGTGGACGACGCCGCCTACGTCGTCGACGGCGAGATCGTCTCGCGCCTTCCCGATCAGGTGGACATCGTGTTCCCGACCGACGACATCGGCGTCCTCGTGCGCCTCACCGAAGCGGTCGCGACCGGCACGCTCAGCGAGGACGGCCTCGAACTGAACCCCGTCATCGTCGCCGGCCGCTGGCGTGTCGTCGATCTCCTCAGCACCGCGGAGAACATCGGCATCTGCCGCGGTGACTCGCGCTACGAGCTGCTCATGACCCAGCTCGGCCGCATCGCGGACGTTCGCTCGATGCCGCCGCGCCCCGGCGATCCGCCGAGCCCATGCGATGCCATCAGCATCGGGGTGCGGTTCCGCGGCTCGCGCGCGCGCGTCGTGCCGACCCCGACGCCCGGCCAGCCCCTGGCGGATCTGTGCAGCGCCGGTCGGACCGACGCGGGGGTGCCGGACACGGGGACTTCCGATGCAGGCGTGCCGGACGCGGGCACTCCCGATGCGGGGGGCCTCGATGCGGGCGTCGACGGCGGCTGAGCGCCCTCGCACGCCGCGCGGAGGCCCGGGCCACTAGAAGAGCCCGATGGAGAAGTGGAACGCTCCGAAGGGCTCGTCGCTGGTCTGCCGGGAGAGGTTGAACCCGTAGTCCACCGCGAGGGGCCCGACCGGCGTCGCGTAGCGCAGTCCGAGGCCCACGTTCCAGCGAAGCCGCACGTAGTCCTCCGGTCGCATCGCGTCGGCGTTCGCCCACACGTTCCCGGCGTCGAGGAAGACGGCTCCCCCGAGGTTGCCGACGATCGGAAAGCGCAGCTCGGCGCGCAGCAGGCTGAAGAAGTCGCCATTGCGCACCACCGCGGCCGTCACCGACTCCCCCTCCCGAAGGATCGCGTCGAGCTGATCCTGCGGGATGACCTGGTCCTGCAGGTAGCCGCGCATCGAGTCGACGCCGCCGAGATAGAAGACCCGGTTGGGATAGGTCCGTGAGCCCGGCTCGAGGTGCACGACGCGGCCCGCACGCGCCTGGAGCGCCAGCACCCATCCCTCGGCGACGGGCACGTAGCCGCTGACGGCGAGGGAGAGCTTGAGGAAGTGGCTGAAGAAGCGCGCAGGATCGCCGCTCGTGTCGAGGCAGACGCGGGGCAGGACGGAATCCGGTGCGACGCCCTGGTGCGGGTCCGTGGCGCACGCACCGTCGATGCCGCCGCCGACCGTACGGGCCCACTCTGCGGTGATCGAGGTGTAGAGACCTCCCGTCGGATTGAAGGCGTTGTCGCGCAGGTCGAGCACCGCCGAGAGCCGGGCGCTGCCGATGGCCGATTCGCCCTCGGGCACGCGCAGCAAGCGCTGCGTGCGCGGGTCCGCGCGCAGGAGCAGCTGTTCGTAGGCCTCACGCTGGAAGAGGCCGACGTCGTTGTGCTCGATCTCGCCCGAGAGCGAGAACGCCAGGCGCCGCACCGGCGTCCAGCCGAGCGCGAGCACGACACCGTTCTTGTCCAGGCCGAAGTCGCGGAAGTTGTCGCGCAGGTGCACCAGGTCGAGCGAGAGCCGCAGGTTCCGTGTGCCTGGTAGGTGAGGCACCGAGAAACCGGCGGTGATCCGGCGCTCGAGCCGATCGACCACCGTGAGCAGTTCGATGGCCTGCCGCAGTTCGTCGTCCTGGAACAGGAACTGGAAGGCGAGCTGCGCGCGGAGCGAGAGCGAAAGCCCCCAGCCGAAGAGGTTGCGGTAGCCGTAGTCGAACGCCCCACGCAGGCCCTCCCCGGTGGAGATGCCCGCCGAGAGTCCCAACTCCTGGGGTGTCCGCTCGCGCACGCTCACCACGATCGTCTTCACCTGTTCGGCGAGATCGGGCGCGTCCGGCGCGATTCGGACGCTGTCGAAGACGCCGAGGGCCAGCAGGGCCTCTTCGTTCTCGCGCGCCAGCGAGGGGCGAAAGACCTCGCCGACTGCGAGATCCAGCACGCCTCGGACGAGCCCTGGATCCGTGCGCACGCATCCCTCGATCCGCAGCGCGCCGATGCGGACCGCGAAGCGCTCGACGACCTCGAAGGTGACCGACGCCCGCGACGCGTCACCGCTCAGGTGCGGCGCCGCGAAGACGCGGGCGAACAGGAAACCCCGCTCGCGGTAGAGCTCGACGATGCGCGCGCGGGCCTCCTCGACGGCGAGCTGGCTGAAGGGTGCGCCGCGCTCGAGCCGTGACAGGGCCAGGAGCTCTGCCGAGGAGATCGCGGCGTTCCCCTCGACCGCCACGTCGAAGACCAGCGTGCGCGGCCCCTCGCGGATGCCGACTTCCACGATCGCCGTGCCATCGTCGAAGCGCCGCAGGGTCGGCGTGTCGACCTCCGCGGCGAGGAAGCCCTCGCTCTCGTAGAGCGCGCCGATGTGCTCGGCGGCCTCACGGTAGAGAGGTTCGTACCAGACGGTGTCGGGAAGGTCCTCGTGCACCGGCAGCACGCTGCGTGCGGCGCCCGCTGGGCGTCCGGAGACGCCCAGCAGATCGACGACTGCCGAATCGACGGGCTCGAAGAGCGTGGCCCGCGGCAGGCCCTCCTCGAGGTAGCTGCGGATCTGATCGCGCAGCGTGCTCGAGGCGAAGAACGAGGCGCCAGGGAACGAGACCCCCACGACCCGCAGCCGCTCGCCGCGCTGCACCAGCACCGCGAGCACCGCCCGGGTCTCGTCACCCGGCCGCTCGGGGTCGGTGGTCCTGCGCACCTCTACGGCCGCGTCCGGAAAGCCGTGCCGCCGGTAGAGATCCGCGACGCGCTCCTCCATGGCCGCGAGGGTCGCGGGACGGAGCCGCTCTTCGCTGAGGCCGAGGGCCGCCTCGACCTCGGTCGGAGCGAGCGGCGCGGCGCCATCCACCACCACCCGATGGTGCCGTCCGACCCGGCAGGGGACCGAGATCCGAACCCCTCCCGCGACCGGACTCACCACGAGCTCGCCGATCTCCGCCTCGAGCCATCCTGCCGCGCGCAGCGCGGCCTCGAGGGCCCGTCCGCCTGGCTCGACGCGGCGCCGGTCGAGGACCGAGCCGGTGTCGAGCCCGATGGCACGCGTCGCCTCACCGAGGTCGGGCGGCGCGTCGGGCACGAACTCGAAGCCGACGATGCGGGTCGGTGCGCGCTCGTCGATGGCGATGCGAAGCACCCGCTGCTCGACCACCGCGGTGTCCCGCAGCTGGATGTCGACCTCGATGTTCTCGTAGCCGATCTCGGCATAGGCCGCGCGCAGCGCCTCGCGCAGCGGGGCGGTGCGGCCCGAGGCGATCTCGTCGCCGGGTGCGAGCCGCAGCGCCGAGAGGACGCCGGCGGTCGAGAGCGCCGCGTTCCCGAGCACATCGATGCGGCTCAGCACGATCCGCCGGAGCAGGGTCACGCGGATGCGCGCGCCGCGCGGGTCGGGAGCCGCGTCGATCCGCACGTCCGCCCAGCGCTCCGAGGCCACGAGCTGGGTGGTGAGCCGCCGAAGCAGCTGTCGTGTCAGCAGGCTCCCGAACTCGATCCCGAGCTCGGCTGCGTCGAGCCCCTCCGTCCCCTCGCCGGCGAGATCGACGTGCTCGATGGGCCGGCCCACGAGCTCCGGCGGGATCTGGGCCGCGGCGTGCGGCGCCGGCAGCAGGCCCAAGAGCAGGACGAGCCCGGCGGCGAGCCCACACGGCGCGCGCGGAGCGGGCGGACGTCGGGCTCGGAGAGGGCGCATGGGCGGCGCCATCCTACGCGGTCGAGGCGCGCACGGCTCACTCGAACTCGAGCCGCCAGCGCAGGTCTGCACCGAAGTTGCCGAACGACGCGCCCGTGAGGTTGTAGTTGTCGTAGCCGACCGAGACGCTCGTCGTGTCGTCGAGCTGCGCCTCGAGGAGCGCGCGGAAGTCCCGTGACTCGCTGATGCCGGTCGTCGCGCTCAGGCGGATCCGGTCGGCGATGCGCTTGCCGATGGTGATCTGCGGTTCGGTCCGCCCGGTCCGCACGCTGTAGGCGCTGCCGAGGCGGAAGTCGTCGATGACCGGCAGCGCGCGACGAACCTCCCGGTCGACGCCGGTCACGCTCGCGAGGGCCTCGAGCGCCGCGGTGCTCCCCACGCTGCCTGCCTGCGCCTCCACCTCGGCCCGGGTCATCCCGACCGCGAGCAGGAGGAGGATGTCTTCCTGCGGCAGCTCCGGCTCGCTGTGGGTGACGATGCGCAGCGAGTCGCTCGTGCCCGAGGCCTCGAGCAGCACCCGAAAGCTCGCCTCGCGCAGGTCTGCCGCGCGCCGCAGCGTCGTCGAGGCCCGGACGTCGAAGCTCGGATCCACCGAGGTCTCGTCGTCGAACACCACGCTGCCCCCCGGCACGATCTCGAACGAGTTGTTCCGGAAGAAGATCCGGCCGCGCTCGAAGCGCAGATCTCCGAGCACGCCGAAGCGCTGGTCGGTCCCCACGATCCGGAAGGGGCGCTCGCCCTCGTCGACCCGCAGCTCCGCATCGACGAGATCGTTGCGGACCACGAAGGGCGCGTCGTGCAGGACCCTCAGGTCGAGGTCGAGGTGTTCCTCGCTCGGGCGCCACGTCTCGACCTCGGCACGCTCGGTGCGCGTCAGCTCGTCGAGCGTCGCGCCGAGCGCGATGGGACGGCTGTAGGTCATCCGCTCCACGATCACGTCGCCGCTCGCGCGGGGGAGCCGATCGTCCCGCCGACCCGTGACGTCGAGCTCGGCGGAGACGGTGAAGGCGAGGCCCTCGACGGGCTCGAACGACAGGTGCTCGGCCCGCACGTCGATGTCCCACCGCTCGATGCCCCGCCGCTCGATCGTGGCCTCGCCCGAGCCGAATACGTGCCCCCCCGCGAGGCGCGCCGCGACCTCCTCGACGACGATGCGCCGCGAGCTGAAGCCGATGCGCGCCTCGAGGTCCTCCACCGGCGTCGAGAGCATCGGCAGCTCGAGTCGTCCCCCTTCGACGATCGCCTCGCCGAAGAGCTGCGGATCCACGAACGGGCCCGTCACGGCGAGCCGCGCGGCGAGCCGTCCGCTCGCGGCCGTCACCGACGGATTCACGCTCGGCAGGAGCGAGAGGTCGACCTCGCTCGCGATCTCGAGGCCGAGTCCGTCCACGACCGACGCCTGCCCGCGCACCCGGAGGCGCGAGCCGGGCGCGCGAAAGCGAGCTCGCTCGATCCGCGCGACGCCGTCGTCGATCGACACCCGCACTGGCCCGGCGCTCGCGATCCGAACCTCCGCGCCGGGCGGGCCGACCCGCAAGTCCACCTCGTCGATCACGAGGCGCGCGTCGAGCCGCTCGGGCTCCATCGGACCGCCGTCCTCGACGAGGAGCTCGCCCGTGAGGGTGCCGCGCGCCGCGGCGTCGGGCCCCGCGAGCGTCTCGATCGGCAATGCCGTCGCCGCGATCCTGCCTCGCACCGGGAACCGTTCGGT
>Ga0068877_10002250_pt1 | contig 15675 bp, 10 predicted proteins | sample NOAtaG_FD_66437 | JGI IMG/M metagenome (GOLD analysis project Ga0068877, IMG submission 66437) | Freshwater lake microbial communities from Lake Erie, under a cyanobacterial bloom - NOAA_Erie_Diel6S_1000h metaG | ecosystem: Environmental > Aquatic > Freshwater > Lake | place: USA: Ohio, Lake... | reverse complement strand
GCCTCACGTTCTTGAATGGCTAAATCATAGGTTGAAACTGATGGATATCCGTTTTTCCATTGAGAAAAATTGACGCCATTATCTACACTGATCCAAAGCCCATGCTCCGTTCCAACAAAAATCAAATTGGGTTCTGTAGGATCTTGAATCATGCAAAGGGCATACCCGTTCACTTTTGATTCGTCCACTAAACGTGTCCACGTTTTTCCAAAATCAGTAGTGCGGAATATGTAGGTTTTAAAATCTCCCCGGCGGTAATCGTTGGCCACCACAAAAGCTTCCCCTGCATTATGACGTGAAGCAGACACTTGCGGAATCCAGGCTCCAGCGGGAAGTCCGGGAATTTTTCCAGCAAATGATGTCCAGGTTTGACCGCCATCGCGCGTCAAGTGAACTTGTCCGTCATCAGAACTCACCCAAATAACACCTTTCTCTTTTGCTGAAGGGGCAATACTCAATAGACTACAATGCGTTTCAGCGCCTGTTATATCTAAGGTTAAGCCACCAGTATTTTGAAATGCTTTAATCTTCACAGAATCATTGGTGGTTAAATCAGATGAAATCATTTGCCAGCTTGCGCCCTTATCGGTGCTCTTATGCACAAATTGACTTCCGAGATAAATTGTTTTAGGATCAAATGGGTCCTGCGCCATCGGCGTGTTCCAATTAAAACGCAGTTTTAAAGTGGGGTCGGCTGCTGGAGGTTTAATAAACCAGGATTCTCCCGTTTTCCAATTCCTTTTTCCAAAACTTCCACCTTGGCTCTCGCTGTATACCCAACTGGCATCTTCCGGATCAGGCATTACATCAAAACCGTCTCCGCCTCCCACATTATGCCAGTAATAATTACGAATACCGCCATTGATCCACACATATGCAGGGCCATGCCAACTTCCATTGTCCTGCATACCCCCCATCACGTTGTAGGGCATTTCATTGTCAACATTGATATGATAAAACTGGCCTACTGGAATTTTTTCATCAAAATTCCAGGTCTTTCCTCTGTCTCTTGAAATACCTATTCCACCATCATTTCCCTCAATAATCAGATTGGGATCATTAGGATTAATCCACCAGGCATGGTGATCTGGATGAATGCCAGAGTAGGGAATCAGTGTAGAAAATGATTTGCCACCGTCCTCGCTCCAAGTGATCGTGGAGTGAACATCGTAGATTCTATTTTCGTTTTTGGGATCTACATAAATTTCTTGGTAGTAAAATGGACGATCGGTTACATCACCAGGATTGCTATTAACCAACTGCCAATTAAATCCCCCGTCGTCACTTTTATATAACCCATTCTTCGTGGCTTCAACTTTTGCATACACACGGCTTGGCATACTGCGGGCAAACGCGATACCAATACGACCTAATGGTCCTTCAGGCAACCCTTCGTCCTTACCCATTTTTTTCCAGGTCTTTCCGCCATCCACGGTAATGTGTAAACCGCTGCCTGGTCCACCACTTTTTAATTCCCATGGCTTTCTACGAAACTGCCACATGGCAGCAATTAATTTATTGGGATTAGAGGGGTCCATTACTAAATCAGCGCATCCAGTGGTATCGTTTGCATATAAAATCTTTGACCAGGTTTCGCCACCATCTGTGGTTTTGAATACACCACGTTCCGGATGTTCTGCATAAGGATTTCCTATAGCAGCTGCATAAACCGTGTTGGGGTTAGTGGGATCTATCACAACGCGATGAATACATACTGTCTTGTCCAATCCCATTTTTTTCCAGGTCTTGCCTGCATCCAATGATTTATAAATGCCAGCACCTAGATTTAATGAATTTCGCGGATTTCCCTCTCCTGTTCCGACCCATACTACATTGGGATTACTCTGCTGTATAGCAACGGAGCCAATATTTTGGATAGGCTGATCATCAAAAACGGGAGTCCAGTTTTGTCCACTATTTTCAGTTTTCCAAACGCCCCCCGATGCTGCACCCAGATAGATGATATTGGGATTTGCAACCACAGCATCTACTGCTGTGATACGGCCACTCATGCCAGCAGGACCGATATTGCGAGGTTTCCAATTTTTGAATTGATCCAAATTTACTTTTTGTGCGAATACACTAAGGGTTACACAAAAGCTAGTTAGAAAAAGAAGGAATTGTTTCACGTTGTAGATTTTAAGGGAATGGAAATTATAAAAGTTGGGTTAGAAATAACTAATCAGACGCAGTTTTTCTTGTCTGCCTGCTATATATCTGAAATTTTGTCCATCAAAATAGCCGTCTTCTTCCAACATAATCCTGATTTCTTTACCCCACTCAGCTATAAAAGTGGAACTATTCAGTTCTATTGAATATGCGGTATGCGGAAAGACGGGGTAGTCTCCACTTCCTGGAACGCCTTCTTGTTTATCCCAAAGGCCGATAGTTGGACCTGCGGCATGGCCATGCAAACCCAGTGGGTGGGTATAAATACTAGGCTTTATTCCTTCTTTGATAGCTTGCTCTCTTGCTGCTTTTAAAATGTTGTTTCCGGTAATTCCAGTTTTGAATTGACTGGTGAGAATGTCTTGTAAACGGTTGCTTGTGGCAAATGCTTTTTTCAAGTATGCAGGAGCCTCTATTTCGCCTGGGCGAAGTACGTAAGCATGTTGTTGTATGTCTGTATTCAAACGTAAATAGGTAATCCCAAAATCAACATGAAGTAAATCTCCCGGAAGAATCACATCGTTTTCAGGTCGGTTCGAAAAACTACGCAAGTGTTCAAAGTTGACCGTATCACTTCGTTGCACAGACACAGAAGGGTGAAACCAAGTTGTCAAGCCCAGCGATGTCACACGTTGGCGAAACCACCAGACCAAATCATCTGTAGTAGTTACACCAGGGTTTATCACGCGGTTCGAAAATCCTTCCGCAATTATTTCATGTGTAATGGCCACCAGCTTTTGATAAAGCTGCATTTCACGTGTTGTTCTGGTTTCAAGCCAACCTACAGCTAGCGGGGCTGCCGATACAACTCTATTTTTTAATTGGACAGGTAGTTTTTGAAGCAATAATTCATAGTGAGAATGATCTAGTCCGTCTGCATGTCCAAAATCCTGAGAAATATTAACCCCAATTTTCTTTGGGTCTTTCTTTTTAATTAAATCAATCAATGCATCCCATTGGTCTGGGAATTTTGTCATATCCCAAGCAGCTGGAATAGACTTTCCTACATTATAGCGGGCAATGGCAAACTTTTCAACTTGTTTCGAAGTTGGGTTAAAGTAGAAGGCTAGCATGGTGGTTCTTCGAGCTGACAACCAGGTGGAAGGGAGCATCGTTTTTAAAATGGGGTCTTCGTTATACTCTCTTGAAATAACTAGCCATAAATCAATATTGGTTCTTTGCATGAGTTGTGGAAGAACCGTATTGAATCGTTCCTCGAGTAGCTCATCTACTACACGGCTTTGCTCTCGCTCTGGTAAAATAGGCTGTGCTTGTGTTCTCTGCAGTAGACAACTAATGGCAATTAAAAGCAGTATTTTTCTCATAGGTATTTGGGCATAAATTTTGTATCTTCAAGATATGACACTTCCCGTTTTATTTGCAATTTTAGCCTTTGTTCTCATCTTGATCAGGCGTCACTACAGAGATAAAGAATAGTGTTAGTCTAAGTGGTAGACTTCACGTATTCTTTCTATCAATTTTGTTGCATTTGCATGTTGCTGTAAGTAGATTTTACGCTGAACATTAAGCATTGAGTTTTTGACGTGTGAGAGTCGGTTAGCGTATTCAATAATGGTTAGCCTATCATTTGTTAGAAGCTTTACATCTTCTTTTACTCCTCTTGGGCCAGCACCTTCTTCTAGGTTAACATAATAGTCCTGATCAAAAATTCTATACGATTGATCTCTGGCTTTTAGTTTTAGATCTCCCACGATATCCTCGTATTTCTGTAAAAATTCATGCCGTTGCCAGTAGTCGGTAATTAAATTTCCGATTTCATGGGATTTTACTAGCCGCATACCTCCGGCATTTTTTAATTGAGCAGAAGTCCGCGTGCTCAATTCAGATCCTCTATTGCCCAGACTGCTTAGATTAAATATGTATAGCCTTTTAAGATCCTCGGTGGTTAATCGGGGGGTTCTCAGAAGGGGAATGGAGGTATCAATAAATGCAATTTGTCTATCAATGTACTTGGTAGCATTTCGTAACTCTAGGGTATCCTTAACCAAATCCTCTAATAGGCTTTGCATGTATTCTTCCTCACGATGACGCTCTATGTAGTGTTCTCTTTGATTCTCTGCAAAGAAGCCTAATGTAACGGCGGCAAATAGCATAAAAAACTCTGTTAGATATTCTGACCATTTTTTAGGAGCATGGTGTTTGTGATGTACTTCCATAAATGAACCTGTCTTATATTTAGGTAGCCCAATTTACAATAATTAACTGTTTATATGGAAGTACATCATTCCCAACATAAGCCCAAGAACTGGAAGGAGTATATCACGGAGTTCGTTATGCTGTTTGCGGCGGTCACGCTGGGTTTCTTTGCAGAGAATTACCGAGAGCATAAGATTATTGACCATCGGATGGAGGAAAATTATCAGGCTTTATTACAAGACCTCCGACAGGATTCTGCTCGAATTAAAGAGCTGCAGACCGATAATATTTTAGAGAGAAAGGGGATGATGATTCTGCTGGAGGCTATCTACCAATACCAGGATAATTTAGTAAACTGGGAACAGGTGAAAAACAGTATTGCTTCTATTGAAAAGCTGCCATCTTATCAGACCTTTTTTATGAATAATACCACGTTCAAGAATATGCAGTCCTCTGGTATGTTGAGTTATGTGTCTAATAAGGATTTAAGAAAAGAGTTATCATTTTATTATGAAGTTTTATTTAAAAAATTACTAGATAACAATGCACTTTATGATGATGATGGAAGAAAATTTTATAACGATCAGTTCCCCATTACACAGCCCACTAACAATAGAAAAATTGATAGTTTAATTGCAGGCCCAGATCAGTTGACCGCTCGTTATCGTACCTCGGAGGCAAATCGTAATTTTATTCTTAATCTGCCTGTTGCAAAGGCTATTGTTCAAGATCCCCTCACATTATTTAAAGTGGAATCTTTTTATCTGCGTTTTCAGGTTTATCGCCGTCTACTATGGACTTTAGAGGAGCAGAACAAAAAACTAATTAATATCGTAAGAGAACAGCAGTGAGAACATCCGGATTATATCTTCTCGTGCTATTTTTATTACTTGAAGCTTGTTCTACTTACAAGAAAACATCCTGGCCATCTTCCAAATCGGTATCTGGTACTTTATTTTACGAACAAGCTGCTGCCTTTCAATGGAAGCAAAGAGATTCGTTGACCCGAATGCTAGTGCTACAGGGGTCTATCCCCGACTTCCTTAGAAAATTTGTAGCCATTCGCACACAATACCAAGATAGTAGTGGTAAAAATTATCGAGCTATTTATTATGTTTCACCAGATTACCTCTCAATAGGGACTAATAAAAACTGGGCACGGGTTCATATTACCCCTTTCTTGGCCCAAGAGTTAGCAGACAGTTTACAGTGTTTTTTGCCCACAAGAAAAATGGTTGATGAAATTTACAAGGCTGCTAGGATAAAGCTGGCTCCCATCCCATTTACACAAGCCCGGGACAGTACTCCTACTTTTTATCAGCATCACTTGGCCGTAGAGCAGCAGCGAAAGGGTAGAGTGGGTTTAGTGGCAGGAATTCAAAAAGATATAGTTACAACGGGCCGCCTATATACCTACCCTAAAAGGGATAGAGTAGCTATTTATGGTTGGCATCAGTTGAATGGCAAGCCTATTCAGCCATTGTACACAGGGCATGTGTATTGGTATGTCGATTATAGTCAGGGAGTACGACTTGTTTACAAGCTAATAAAGGTAAATGGGAAGTGGGTGCATTATAGTACAGTGCTAAGCGATCCTGTCTTGAGGAATTTGCTTTGTGACGAAACGGATTGTGGAGGTGGGCGTTACCCCACGCCTCCCCTTATTTCGATACCTCCTGACGCAACTCGCTAAGTAACATGGTAGCTCGTTTCAATGCAACTTTTGTTCGGCTTACAATAAATAAATCAATCAATTTTTTTTGTTGTAAAGTATTTTCAAAAAGCTGATTGCCTCGCAATCCTTTACTCAACTCCGCTCCATTAAATTGATAAGTGGGTTGTTGGAAAAATCCCTGAGTAGTTAAACTTGAATTTCTTTTATACATATCCATCAATTCCAAAGTAAATCGTTCTGCCCACCCTCTGTATATTTCAAAATCTGCGTACCGGTCATAGTGTTTCAATAATTTAGAAAGTAGTTCTTCATTTTCAATTAAATGTAATTTTCCGGATCCTTTTAAAGCTTCAACTTCGGCGGTATTACTTGCAAAGTAGGTGGAGAGCAGTGAATTGTTGGCATGTACTGTAATCGAGTCGTTTTCAAGCTCCAAGTTGCCTTGTGACCAACGTGTCAATAGGCTGTCAGATACAGCTGCTTGGCTCACATAGTTGACGTTGAATTCAAGGTCACTGCTGTCTCTTGCCAATTCAGCAATCATACGAGTCATAACTCGCTTGGCTTCCTTTGTTTCCCGGGCATGTTCTACCCACCGCTCTGCACCAATAGCCAAACTAATACCAATCACAATTACTATGATTTCAAGGAAGAAGCCTTTGACAAATTTGGGTTTATGAACTTCCATCTCTTTTTTTCTTAAAAATAACAATTAATTTGTGAGACTAAACTCCAACTATGCGATTTACTATTTTGCTTGCTGCCTTTCTTATTGTGAGCACTGCATTTGCTCAATTGAGCTACCCGGTTACCAAAAAAGTAGAGGTTACTGATAATTACTTTGGCACTACTATCGCTGATCCATATCGATGGCTTGAGGATGATAACAGTGAGGAGACAAAGAGTTGGGTGCAGCAACAGAATAATGTTACAAGCGCTTATTTTTCTGCGATTCCATATCGCGAGAAGGTAAAGGATCGGTTAGCCGTACTTTGGAACTACCCAAAGTATGGTTCTCCTCGGAAAGAGGGAGGGTATTATTATTTTTCAAAAAATGATGGATTACAAAATCAAAGTATACTCTACCGTCAGGCTGGATTAAAAGCTGACCCGGAAGTTTTTTTGAACCCAAATCAGTTTTCTGCTGATGGCACTGTTGCATTAAGCGGAACTACTTTTTCAAAAAATGCAAAATATCTGACTTATCAAATAGCGCGTAGCGGTAGTGACTGGCAAGAGGCTGTTGTTATGGATCTGTCAACACAGCGGTTAATTGATGATACTATTCGATGGATAAAGTTTAGCGGTATTACCTGGAATGGTGATGAAGGTTTTTATTATAGTCGGTATCCGGCTCCTGATGCTTCTACTAAATTGTCTCGTCAAAATCAGTTTCACAAAGTTTATTATCACAAAATCGGTACCAAACAAGCTGAGGATATATTAATCTATGAGGATAACGAACATCCATTACGAAATGTAGCTGCTGATTTAACAGATGATGGACGATTCTTAATTATTTCTACAACAGAAGGCACCAGTGGTAACGAATTGTGGGTAAGAGATCTTGCGAAGGAACGTCCTGCATTTAAAAGATTGGTCGAAGGGTTTAAAACAGATCCTGATCTAATAGATAGCTATGGAGATTTATTACTCGTAAGAACTAATCAAGATGCTCCTAATTTTAAAGTTGTGTTGATCGATCCAAGTCAGCCTGATAATAATAATTGGAAAATTGTTATTCCCGAACAGCAGGAGGTATTACAAAGCGTGGGAACTGGCGGAGGATATTTGTTCTGTTCCTATTTGCGTGATGCGTCAACCCGAGTAGTACAATTTACCTACACGGGAAAAGTTGTTCGTGAAATTAATTTGCCAGGTCTTGGAACAGCTAGTGGATTTGGTGGTAAAAAAAATGACAAGTCCTTCTTCTACACCTTTACTTCTTATACGTATCCTCCTACAATTTTTAGTTATGATGTGGAAACCGGTGTTTCAACTCTTTTTAGAAAAACTGAGACAGCTTTTAACAGCGATGCCTATGAGACAAAACAAGTGTTCTTTACTAGCAAAGACGGAACGCGTGTCCCTATGTTTGTAACTGGGAAGAAGGGTTTTAGTCTCAATGGGAATAATCCAGTTTTATTGTATGGATATGGTGGCTTTAATATTCCGCAAACACCTGGCTTTAGTATCTCTAATGCATTTTGGATGGAGCAAGGTGGTTTGTATGTGGTTGTTAATCTAAGAGGGGGTAGTGAATATGGCGAGGCTTGGCATAAAGCGGGTATGTTAGAAAATAAACAAAATGTTTTTGATGACTTTATTGGAGCAGCTGAATTCCTGATCCAAAATAAGTACACACGAAAAGAGCTAGTTGCTATACGAGGGGGCTCTAATGGTGGATTGTTGGTGGGGGCATGTATGACACAGCGTCCTGATTTATTCAAAGTTGCTTTGCCTGCTGTGGGTGTAATGGATATGTTGCGTTATCACCTTTTTACAATCGGCTGGGCTTGGGCTGTTGAATACGGAAGAAGTGATAAAGCTGATCAGTTCCCTTTTTTACTCAAGTATTCACCCTTGCATACGCTAAAAGATGGTAACCAATATCCTGCAACCCTAGTTACTACTGCAGATCATGACGACCGTGTAGTGCCGGCGCATTCTTTCAAGTTTGCAGCTCGTTTACAAGAGGCACACCGAGGTTCAAATCCGGTTTTAATTCGTGTTGAAACAAAAGCAGGTCATGGAGCAGGTAAGCCTACTAGCAAGCAAATTGAGGAAGCAGCCGATATTTGGAGCTTTACAATGTATAACTTAGGCCTATCATTCAAATAATTCAATTGACATGCGCAAACTGTTTTTACTGCCACTCCTAGTAGTGGCTACACTTGTTGGATATGCTCAATGGAATCCAAATACCGCTGTCAATTTAGAGGTAGCTTCTCTTCCAGTTGCAGATATGCAGTCGTTAACCACTAGTACAGGAAAAACCTGGGTTGCATTTTATCACGCGAATAGTGGCAATTACGATATGCGTGCGCAGTTATTAGATGTGGATGGTACAAAGTTGCTAGGTCCAGATGGTGTTTTGGTTGATAATAAGCCATCGGGTACTGCCACTTTTGTTTTTAATATTTGTAAGGACGCCAGTGATAATTTGATTGTCGCATACCAGGATGAGCGAAGTGGTCAGTTAAATGCCGTAGCTTATAAAATCTCACAGACTGGGGCTCATTTATGGAGTAGTGGTGGAGTAATACTTGGGCAAGGACTGGCACCATACCCCGCCGTGCTGAGCAATGGCGAAACCGCAGTAGCATGGAATGAGTCCACCACCAATACGTTACAAATACAAAAGATCAGTACAGCTGGTACGCTGGCGTGGACCACGCCAGTCACAGTTCAGGTTGGGACATCCAATACTACACGTGGTCAGGTTGTACCTAATTTGAATGGAAACTTTACCTTGGTTTTCCAGCGAAGAGGTTTTGGTATTGCAACTACACTTTACGCGCAGCGATATAATAGTAGTGGCATTGCCAGTTGGACTTCTGCTCTTCAATTATCTACAGAAACTACTTCTGGCGCTCGTTATTATTCCGTACTAGGCGAAGCGGATACAACTTATTGTGGTTATTATAGTGCACAGGGAAGTAGATTTAATTCATGGCTGCACCGTATCAATCCAACTGGCACACTTCCCTATGGAGGAAATGGTTCCAATTTTAGCACTGCCACTGGTGGTGCTGATCCTTATCAGCAGATGACCAATATTGCAACGGATCCAGGTTCGTCTTTTGTTTGGTCTGTTTGTTCCTATAGTAATACCTCACAAAGCCAATATGGGGTATACGTACAAAAATTCAGTAAACAAACTGGAGCACGTTTGTTTACTGACAATGCATTGAATGTGTATCCTATTAGTTCATCCTTTGATACACAGGCGGGCGGACTTTGGCTGGTCAATGATGCGCCAGTGTTTATGAGTTACGACGCTGTTTATAAAATTTATGCTACTCGATTGGATGGTGCCGGATCATTTGTATGGACAGGTAATCGAGTAGAATTAAGTTCTACCACTGCAAGTGCCGGCTCACCCAAGGGGCGTTATGGATTTAGTGCATTAAGTAATACCCAGGCGGTGGGTGTTTGGGCAGAAACAAGAAATGGAGTCCAAAGAGCCTATGCACAAAATATTATGCCAAATGGAAGCACCGGAGTTGTATCGGCTGGTTTTACGTTTACTTCTCCTGCTGCTGCTGTTACAGCTTGTCCCGCTCCGGCGAGTATGAGTATTCAATTAGGAACCACAGCAACTGGAAGTTTTACGGGGGCTATTTCGTTAGCTGCTTCTGGCGCACCCACTGGCACTACTGTTTCTTTTAGCAGTAATCCTGTTACTGTGGGAAGCAGTACGACAGTAACGCTATCCGGGACTAATTTGCTATCGCCCGGGTCTTACACGATTACAATTACAGGAACAGCAACGGGTGTAACGGCGCAAACAGTTGTGCTTACTTATACAATTACTGCGCCTCCTTCCATCGTGATTACTACACAACCTGTTGCTCAAGTTGTTTGTGCAGGGAGTACTGTATCCTATTCAGTAGCGGCAAGTGGCACCGGGCTTACGTATCAATGGCAACAAAGTTTGAATGGCTGTAACGGACCATGGCAAGACATTAGTGGAGCAACTGCTGCCATCTACAATCTTGGCACTGTTGCTGTTGCTCAAAATAATACAGGTTACCGTTGTGTAGTAGCTGCGCCTTGCGCAACATCAGTGACATCCAATTGTGGATTGCTTACAGTGGGCGCTTCTCCTACAATTTCTACACATCCTATTTCTCAAACTGTTTGTGAAGGAGCTATGATTAATCTCACCGTTGCGGGCAGCGGAACGGGTTTACTTTATCAATGGCAGGTAAATACTAATGGTGTATGGTCGAATCTTGGTAATGGGGGAGGATTTAATGGGGTTACTACTTCAACACTGATGATCTCTGGTATTACAACGTCGATGTCTGGTTCCCAGTATCGTTGTGTGATATCAACAATAGCTTGTACCACTCCTATACCTTCTAATGCCGCTACCTTAACTGTCAATACACTCATCCAAGTAATTTCTCAGCCTACATCCAATACGATTTGTTTAGGCACCAGTACATTTATAACAACTGATGCAATAGGCACAGGCGTGCAATTTCAATGGCAAGTGAATACGGGCACTGGGTTTACCAACTTGTCTAATGGCGGTGCTTATAACGGTGCTACCACCTCACAGCTTTCAATTGCTACACCTCCTGTTGCTTGGAGCGGATATACCTATCGTTGTGTATTGACTGGCGCATGTGCTACTGCTGTCTATACTAATACGGCTACACTTACTATTCATGCGCCAGCCACGATTAACCGATCTCCTGCTAGTGCAGAAATTTGTGCTGGAGGGGATGCCAGTTTTATTGTTGCCGTCTCCAGCGTTGCCACTATCAATTATGTATGGCAGCAAAGCACCAATGGGGGCAGTACTTGGACCAGTTTGCCTATTGCTTTTAATCCAGTTCTTCAATTTACCAATCTGCCAATTTCCTATAATGGAAATCGATACAGATGTATCGTTTCAAATTCAACCTGTCCACAACAGGAGACTAGTTCTGTTGCACTGCTTTCAGTTCGTGCAATTCCAACAGTGGGCCTTACTGCTGCACCTTTAACTTCCTTACTGCCGGGTCAGACCACAACACTTACCGCATCTCCTAGTTCATCAACCGGGGGCGTAATCAGTACAAATTGGACTTTAGGAGGGCAACCTTATTCACCGGGAAGTGGGAATTCAGTGGTTGCTAGTGTTGCTAATCTAGGAACGTTTCAAGTTAGTATTCGCGAAACTTGGCCAAGTGGTTTATTTTGTGCTGCACAATCCCCTAATGTTACAATTACAGCAGCGGCTAGTGATCGATTATTTATATTCCCCTCGCCTAATAATGGTAACTTTTCAATATCCTATTACAATGCCGGTGGGGCTTCAACAACTCGACAGCTAGCAATCTTTGACAGTAAGGGCGCACGCGTGTATCAGGAAGTTTTTCCAGTAAGTGGACCTTACACTGTTTTACCTGTTGATTTACAAAATGTGGCAAGAGGAATCTATTTTGTAGTAATCGGAGACTCCTCTGGCAAAAAGCTAATTGAGGGTAAAGTGCATATAAGGTAATAGAATTGTAAAATTTAATTTTCAAATACATTTCAGCAAAAAAATTGCCTGAAACTCCTCAATTTTGCGCCATCAAAAGCAAAAAATGAGAAGAATTACAATTGCAAGAGGTGACGGAATTGGACCTGAAATTATGGAGGCTACCTTATCTATTCTTAAGGCAGCTGGTGCCGAATTAGAATATGATGAAATCGAAATTGGTGAAAAAGTTTACCTAAGTGGGAATTCCGCTGGCATAGCTCCTGCTGCTTGGGACATTATTCGTAGGAATAAAATCTTTTTAAAATCTCCAATTACTACTCCGCAGGGAGGTGGGTATAAAAGTCTTAATGTAAGTACCCGTAAGTTTTTAGGATTATACTCTAATGTGAGGCCTTGTCGTAGTCTGCATCCGTTTGTTAGCACAAAACATCCGGTGATGGATTTAGTGATCATTCGTGAAAATGAAGAGGATCTCTATGCCGGGATTGAACATCAGCAAACTGACGAGGTGGTACAATGTTTGAAATTAATCAGCCGGCCTGGTTGCGAAAAGATTATTCGTTACGCTTTTGAATACGCAAAGCAACAAAACCGCAAGAAGGTAACTTGTTTCTCAAAAGATAATATTATGAAGCAAACCGATGGTTTGTTTCATCAAGTATTTAATGAAATTGCTGCGGAGTATCCTGAAATTCAAAATGAGCATTGGATAGTTGATATTGGTGCCGCTATGTTGGCCGATACGCCTGAGGCATTTGATGTGATTGTGATGCAGAATTTATATGGAGATATGCTCAGTGATGTAGCCGCCCAAATTACCGGTTCAGTTGGACTTGCAGGTTCTGCTAATATAGGCGAGGAATGTGCGATGTTTGAAGCCATCCACGGTTCAGCACCACGAATTGTCGGACAGAATATTGCCAATCCATCTGGTCTATTACAAGGTGCTATTATGATGTTGAATCATATTGGACAGTCTGCCGTTGCTGCGCAGATCCAAAATGCTTGGTTAAAGACATTGGAAGATGGAATTCATACTCCCGATATTTATAAGGAGGGGGTCACTAAACAGAAAGTCGGAACTCAAGAATTTGCAGCAGCCGTCATTGAAAATTTGGGTAAAAAGTCGACTGTATTAAAGTCTGTTTCTTATGCTGCTGATGCTAAAATGAATTTACCAAAATATGTGCCTAAGCCACCTGCCAATAAAGAACTTGATGGCGTGGATATTTTTATCCATTGGAGAGGAGGTACGCCAGACCAGTTAGCTCAGCTCATCAAAAAAATTGAATTGGCGGATATTCATCTTTCTATGATTACCAATCGTGGCATCAAAGTTTGGCCGGAAGGATTTCCAGAAACATTCTGTACGGATCATTGGCGTTGCCGCTTTAAGCCTATCGCGGATGCCAAACTTGATAAAAAGCAGATCATACAACTGCTGGAAAATGCGATAGCTCAAGACATTGATGTAATTAAAACTGAGAATCTCTACACTTTTGATGGAGTTCCTCGCTATTCATTGGGACAGGGGCAATGATTTTTATCATTAGCCACTCCATCCATTTGCTGTTTTGACTTTTAGTACTTTTACTAGTATTACAAAGACAAATGTCAAAGATTACTATCGATAATTATTTGGATACACATTATATCCATCGTAGTAACTGGTTGCGTGCAGCAGTGCTAGGAGCCAACGACGGCATTATTTCAATCTCAAGTTTAGCAATTGGTGTTACGGCTGCTAACAGTACGCGTGATGCTATTTTATTAGCTACAGTTGCAGGATTAGTGGCAGGCGCTTTATCGATGGCTGCTGGTGAGTATGTATCTGTTAGCTCACAAACTGATATTGAAAGGTCTGACATCGAAAGAGAAAAAAAAGAATTGGAGGAAATGCCAGAAGAAGAGCTAGGTATTCTGGCTCAGATTTACGAGCGTAGAGGTTTAAAAAAAGAAACGGCGGCCTTGGTGGCCAAAGAACTTACTGAAGCAGATGCATTAGGAGCCCACGTCAGAGACGAACTGGGTATTACGGAGTTAACACAGGCTAATCCTATTCAAGCGGCACTTGCATCTGGCGCAGCATTTACCGCTGGTGGATTTTTGCCTTTATTGGTTATAATCCTCGTGCCGCTGACACAAATGGAAATTGCTTTATACAGTGTAACTATTGCCGCTTTGATTGTTTTAGGTGCAGTTGCTGCGCGCACGGGTGGGTCAAGCTTTAAAAGAGGAATTCTTCGTGTAGTAATATGGGGAACCATTGCCATGGGGCTATCCGCCTTAGTTGGTTTCTTGTTTGGGGTGAGAGTTTAATTAATAACTATTGCTTGTGACTCGAATTTGTATTTTATTTATTTTTTGGATTAGTATTTCAATTACAGCATCGGCACAACTTGCCAACCTTGGCAGTTGGAATATTTTAAATTTTAAGTATAATCAAAGTAATAAAATCAGTTTTTTTGGAGAAACGCAACTCCGTTCCCTGCAATTCTATTCAAACTATCACTATTACGAATTCAAGGGTGGTTTTAACTTTAAGCCCGGAAATACTTATCAGTTTTCACTTGGCTTGGGGTCCTATCAAACATATCGTGAGGGTGGGAATTTTGTTAAGCCCAAGAATAATGATGAAATTAGACTTTGGCCTCAGCTTGTTCTTTTTCAGTCTTTATTTGGTTTGAAAATTGAGCAACGATATCGTATGGAGATGCGATGGACTAGTGCTGGATATAGAAATCGCTTTCGCTATCGGGTAGGAGCTTCCTATCCATTTAGGATTAGGAACAACACGTCAAAAGCTTTTCAAGCAAGTTTTAGCAATGAGCTTTTCTTTACAAATAATGAACCTTATTTTGAACGAAATCGTTTTCAGGTGGGGCTAAGCTATAAAGTAACAAACGCAACCACGCTTCAAATAGGATATTTGCATCAATTTGATTACCGTATTAACGATGAAATTGGAAGAGATTTTATGGTGCTTGGTTATTTTATCGAATTATCTAAAAAGGGGAAAAAGGTTCCCAATTCGGAAAGTGTCTTTAAAGAAAACTAGAATAGTCTTCTCAATTATTTTCTGGCCAATCGGCAATTCGGTTGCTGAATTCACTCTTTTGATAAATCGTGCAGCTGTTCGTTCTACCGAATAACTTATATCGTATTTTGGCTGTTATCATGTAAAGCTTATCCAAGATGTTTTGCGGTAATAGTCTTAAAAGATGAAATACAATTGAGAAGCCGCCAATTTCTTTTAAAATTTTAAGTACTGCTTCTGATTTTAAATAATATTGACTGCCTTCGATCAGTACTAGTGAGTTCCATTGGGTTTGATCTCCACCAATTTTACGCAATAGCTCTTTTCCGTATGTAGATTGTAGTGACGCAAATTTGAAAATTTCTTTTGTATCTCTTTTTATGATGAATTGTACTGCCTTGTTACAGAGAATACACTCGCCGTCAAAAAGTATTA
>Ga0068877_10002248_pt1 | contig 15679 bp, 16 predicted proteins | sample NOAtaG_FD_66437 | JGI IMG/M metagenome (GOLD analysis project Ga0068877, IMG submission 66437) | Freshwater lake microbial communities from Lake Erie, under a cyanobacterial bloom - NOAA_Erie_Diel6S_1000h metaG | ecosystem: Environmental > Aquatic > Freshwater > Lake | place: USA: Ohio, Lake... | reverse complement strand
AACAGGCCAACCTCCCCATCCAGAAGGGCACGCGCGGCTGAGCGCGAATCCCGAACCGGAGCCCATCCATGCCGAAGATCACGATGTACGCCACCGCGGTCTGCCCGTACTGCCAGATGGCCGAGCGCCTGCTGCGCTCGAAGGGCGTGACCGAGATCGAGAAGATCCGCATCGACACCGACCCTGCCATCCGCGATCAGATGATCGCCCGCACCGGGCGGCGTACCGTGCCGCAGATCTACATCGGCGAGCGCCATATCGGCGGCTTCGACGACCTGTCCGCGCTCGATCGCGCGGGCGGGCTCGACCCCCTCCTGCTCGCCGCCTGAGCACAGTCCCTCGCCGCCGGCCGCGGCCCATCCAGGATCGACCATGACCGACTACAACCCCGGCGCCGCCACGCTCACCCAGCCGATCTTCGCGATCGAGAAACTCTATGTCCGGAACCTCTCGCTCGAGGTCCCGAACGCCCCGCAGGTCTTCCTCGAGCAGGGGCAACCGGCGGTCGACCTGAACCTGCACACCGCCAGCAAGGCGGTGCAGGGCGACCTGTACGACGCCACCCTCACCGTCACCGTCACCGCGAAGGTGGGCGATCGCACGCTGTTCCTGATCGAAGTCGAGCAGGGCGGACTGTTCCGCATCGCCAACGTCCTGCCCGAAATGCTGCCGCAGATCCTCGGCATCACCTGCCCGAACCTGCTCTACCCCTACGCCCGCGAGGTGGTATCCGACGCCTCGGTGCGCGCGGGCTTCATGCCGATCGTGCTGCAGCCGATCAACTTCGAAGGCCTCTACCAGCAGCAGCAGGCCGGGCAGGCCGGCGCCACCGACGCCGACGCCTCGCACTGAGCACGGCCGCCAGCGGCATGCGCAGCCGTCCGGGGCAGGCCGGGACCCGCGCGGCGCGGCTCGCCCGCGCAGGTGCGCTCGCGCTCGGGCTGCTGGTGGCGTCGGGGCTCGCGACCTCGACGGCGCGGGCGCAGGAGTTCCGCTCGGTCGCGGAGGCCGTCGCGGTGGGGCACGACGGCCCCTCGGCCAAGTCGAAGCGGCTGTGGCTGCTCGGCCGCGGCTACCCGCTGCAGGTAGCGGTGAGCATCGAGGGCTGGACCAAGGTGCGCGATGCGACCGGCGCACTCTACTGGATCGAGAACCGGTCCCTGTCGACCGCCCGCACGGTGCTCGTGCGCACCCCGGTGGCAAGCCTGCGCGAATCGCCGTCGGACAGCGCACCGGTGGTGCTGCGCGTGGCACGCGACGTCACGCTCGACCTGCTCGAGCCTGCGCAGGGTGAATGGGCACGGGTGCGTCATCGCGACGGCACGAGCGGCTTCGTGCACGCCAACCAGGTGTTCGGCCTGTGACGGTCGCCGTGCTGGGCGCAGGCGCCTGGGGCACCGCGCTCGCGATCGCGGCCGCCGCGCGCCACCCGGTACGGCTGTGGGCCCGCGATCGGTCGCAGGCCGAGGCAATGGCCGCGGATCGCGTGAATTCCCGCTACCTGCCCGGACGCGAACTGCCCGCCTCGATCCGCGTCACTTCGAGCCTCGCCGAGGCTGCCCGCGACTGCGAATTCGCGATCGCCGCCACGCCCACGGGCGCGCTTGCCGGGCTGCTCGAGCAACTGCGCGCAGCCCTTCCGCTCGTGCCGCCAGTGGTCTGGGCCTGCAAGGGCTTCGATGCACGCACCGGCGAGCTGCCCCACCGCATCGTCGCGCGCGTGCTCGGGGAGGACGCGCGCTGTGCAGTGCTCTCGGGGCCGAGCTTCGCCGACGAGATCGCCCGCGGCCTGCCGGCTGCCCTCACGCTCGCCGCCCGCGACGGCGAGTTCGCCCGCGACGCGGCGCAGGCGCTGCACGGACCGCGGCTGCGGGTGTACTCCTCGCGCGACGTGATCGGCGTTGAAGTCGGCGGTGCCGCGAAGAACGTGATGGCGATCGCAGCGGGCATCTGCGACGGCCTCGCGCTGGGGCTCAACGCACGCGCCGCGCTGATCACCCGGGGACTCGCCGAACTGACCCGGCTCGGGCTCGCGCTCGGCGGTCGCGCCGAGACGCTGATGGGACTCGCCGGGGCGGGGGACCTCATCCTCACCTGCACCGGCGACCTGTCGCGCAACCGCCGCATCGGCCTGCTGCTGGCCGCGGGCACGCCACTGCCCGAGGCGCTCGCCACGCTGGGCCACGTGGCCGAGGGCGTGAACAGCGCGCGTGCGCTGCACGCGCTGGCGCTGGCGCATGGCGTCGAGATGCCGATCACCGCGGCGGTCTGCGAGGTGCTCGACGGGCAGGCGAGTCCCGCCGAAGCCGTCCAGGCACTGATGCGGCGCGACCCGCGTCCCGAAGGCGCCTGACCGAACCCCGCGTGACGGCGTGCCCCCCCGGGCGCCATGGCCGGCGCCCTCGGGTCCGCCGACCTGCGCGGACACGTGGACGCGGGATCGCGCGAACGCCGCACGGCGCACGCCGCTTGCCGCGCGCGATGCACCGCGGTGGCCGGTCGGGCGGGGCTGCGCGCCCGGTGGGCGGGTCGGGCGGCTGCGCGCCCGGTGGACGGGTCGGGCGGCTGCGCGCCCGGTCAGCCCCCGCCCGCGAAGTCGTGCTGGCGCCACGCCTCGTAGACCACCGCCGCCACCGAGTTGCCGAGGTTCAGGCTGCGCGAGCCCGGTCGCATCGGCAGGCGCAGGCGCGCGTCCGCGGCGAACCCGGCCAGCACCGGCTCGGGCAGGCCCGCCGACTCGCAGCCGAAGACGAACGCATCGCCCGGCGCGAAGCTCGCGGCTGCGGGACTGCGCGTGCCCCGGGTCGTGATCGCCCAGAGGCGAACCTCGCCCAGTGCGGCCATGCAGGCAGCCCAGTCGCGGTGACAACGGACCTCGGCGAACTCGTGGTAGTCGAGCCCCGCCCGCCGCAGCCCCCGGTCGGTCATCACGAATCCCAGCGGTTCGACCAGGTGCAGTCGGCAGCCGGTATTGGCCGCCAGCCGGATCACGTTGCCCGTATTGGGTGCGATCTCGGGATGGACGAGGACGACCTGGAACATGCGGAGGGCCAGGATACCGGATACCCGCGAACGCTCACCAGGCGGCTTCGATCACCTCGAGCAGCCGGCCGGCCTCGCGGGCGAATTCCCGCTTCGGATCGGCATTGAAGTTCTTCAGAGAGTCCTGGACGAGTTGCGGCAGCACCGCCCGCGGCACGCCCAGTGCGGACAGCCGGACCGGGAGCCCGAGGGCGCTCGCGCGAGCCGAACAGGCGTCGGCCGCGCGGCGATGCGGCTCGTCCCCGGGCACGCCCAGCGCCTCGGCGATCGCCCGCATGGGGCCCGGGTCGCGATCGCCCAGTTCGCGCAGCACCGCGGGCGTGAGGGCAGCGTGCGCGTGCCCCTGGGCGATCTCGGGATGGCGAATGAACAGCGCGGTGGAGAACGCGTAGGTCACGCGCTGCACCCAGTGCTTCTCGAAGGTCGGTCCGCCATCGTCGGCATCGCGGTTCTGCAGCCAGGCCGCGGCGCACAGTTCGACGCGCGGGCGCGGGTCTGCAGGCGCGGCGAGCAGCGCCGGCAGCGCACGGTCGGCGAGCACCCACGCCTGGCGCCGGTTGCCCTCGACCAGGGGGTTCATCCCCTCGGCCCCGAGACTCAGCAACGCACGCCACCAGATCGCGAAACCCGAGGCCAGCGCGAGCGACACCGGCGCGGTCGACAGTGCCCGGTGATCCCAGTACACCACGGCCGGACGGGTCTTCGGATCGAAGAACTCCATGCGGTGGTCGAGTGCGTCGTTCTTCACCGCAGAGCCCCCTCGGTGCGTGGCCGAGGTCCCGACCGTGCACACGTTGATGATCGGCACCTTGGGCGCCATCAGCCGCGGGCTGATCGCCGGCCCCTCGTCGGGGTACTGGGTGATCATGCGCATCGGGTCGCCCTGCTCGGCGAGCAGGATCGCCACCACGCGCGTGGCCTGGATCACGCTGCCCCCGCCCACGGCCACCAGCAGGTCGGCTCCGGCCTCGCGTGCGGCGGCGGCTGCCGCCTGCACGTCGGGCCACGGCGAATCCTTGCCCATGGCGTCGAATGCCCCCGCGAACGCGGGGCCGAGGCGATCGCGAACCAGCGCGAGCAGCCCGGTTCGCGTGGCCACGCTGCGACCGCAGACGACGAAGGCGCGCGAGGCGCGCAGGCGCGCCGCCTCGCCGCCCAGGTTGTCGAGCGCAGCCTCGCCCGCGTGCAGGCGGACCGCCGGGGTGGCGGCGCGAAACTCGGTGAGTATCTTCATGGGCATCATCAGGATGGGCGAGTGACCGCAGGCGGGTGCTCCCGGCGACGCGGGCGTCTCGCGCGGCGGGTGCGCGCGATGGCCGCGCGGGTGCCGGCCTCCGCTCGCGCTCGGGCGAGCGTCCGGACCGGGTTCTCGGGCGCCCGGCAGCCACGAGCATAGCGGGGTCCGTATCCGGCCGTCGCGCGCAGCGGACAGGCGGCGCCTCGGACCTCGAACACGCTGCTGCGCAGGCGCGTGCCGCGCGCGATCGAGCGGCCACGCAGCGCGCGCATCCGGGCGTTGCGCCGGCCCGAACGGCGCGGACGCTCATGTAGACTCCACGGCCTCGGGATGCCGGCGCGACGCGCGTTCGTGCCGGCCAGCGACCCTTCCGGCACTCGCGGCGCAGCCCTCGGCGCCGGCATGCCCGCCGCACCCGAGCCCCCCCGACCGACACGAGGCCGCCGCCATGTCCACCCCACCCGCGCTCACCGACTGCTCGCTCGCCATCGACGGCCGCGTCGCCACGCTCACCTTCAACCGCGACGACATCCGCAACGCCTTGTCCGGCTCCTCGATCGGCACCGAACTGGTCAGCGTCGTGCGCTGGGCGAGCGAGTGCCAGGACATCTCCGTTCTGGTGCTGACCGGTGCGGGCAGCGCCTTCTCCGCCGGCGGCAACGTGAAGAACATGAAGGAGCGCACCTCCGTTCCGGTGCACGAGGTACAGCAGAACTATCGCAAGGGCATCCAGCAGATCCCGCTCGCGCTCTACGACTGCGAAGTCCCGGTGATCGCGGCCATCAACGGGCCTGCGGTGGGCGCGGGCTTCGACCTCACGCAGATGTGCGACATCCGGATCGCGTCCACCCAGGCGCAGTTCGGCGAGACCTTCGTCAACCTGGGCATCATTCCCGGCGACGGTGGCGCGTGGTTCCTCACCCGCAGCGCCGGATACCAGCGGGCGGCCGAACTCACCTTCTCGGGGCGGCTGGTCAAGGCCGACGAAGCGCTGGCGCTGGGCCTGGTGCTCGAGGTGGTCGAGCCCGAGGCCCTGCTTGCGCGAGCGCAGGAGATGGCGAAGCGGATCGCCTGGAAGCCGCCGCAGGCCCTGCGCTACGCGAAGCGCCTGCTGAGGCTCGCCCAACGCATGCCGCTGCCCGAGTACCTCGACATCTGCTCGAGCTACCAGGCGCTGTGCCACAAGACCGAGGACCATGCGGAAGCCCTGCAGGCGTTCTTCGACAAGCGCCGCGGCGAATTCAAGGGACGCTGACATGACCCCGATGCCGCCGCCCCACCCGGGGCCCCGTACGTCGCGCATCCGCGCGGCGGTGCTGATGCTCGCCGGGCTGCTCGCCCCCGCCGGCCCCGCGCAGGCCCAGGTCGAGCGGCTGCTCCCCCCCGTGGAAGCGGCGGCCGCCGACACGGGCTGGCAGCAGTTCCACAAGCGTCTCGCCGGCGCGGTGGAGTCGCGCGACCTGCGATTCCTGCTGTCCATCGTGGACCCGAAGATCCGCAACAGCTTCGACAAGCCGGAAGGTACCCGGGCCTTCGTCGAACAGTGGGATCTCGAACCGGCGAAGGCGAAGGACTCCCCGGTGTGGCGCGAACTGCGGGCGATGCTGCGCTTCGCGCCGGCCGCCGTGGAATCGCCCGCCGGCGAACGCATGCTCTGCCTGCCCTACGTGGCCGTGCGCTGGCCCCCCACCATCGACCCGTTCCTGTTCGGCGCGGTGGTGGTGGCCGATGCCCCGGTGTTCGACCGGCCCTCGGCGCTGGCGACCATCGTGCGCTCGCTGTCCCATGACATCGTCGGCGTCGAGGACTGGGAACTGCCCGACGAGAACCCGAAGATCACCCAGCGCTGGGTGCGGGTGGCCCTGAAGGATCGCGTGGGCTACGTTGCCGAGGAACACATGCGCAGCCCGATCGAGGCCCGCGCCTGCTTCGCCCGACGCGGAGCGACCTGGCGGATGGTGTCGCTCACGGTCGGGGGCGGCTGAGATGCCGGCCACCGTGCCCGCGATCTCGCCGGCACGACCCGACGACGCCCTGGCCATCGCGGCCCTGTGGCACGAGCACCTGGGCGAGACCGGCGCGGCCGTGGATCCGAGCTTCACGCCTGCCCACGGTCCCGGGCAGACGGCTGCGCGACTCAAGCGCGCGCTGGCGCGCGGCACCCTGGTGGGCTGGGTGGCCCGGATCGCCACCGGAGGCATCGCCGGCTACCTTACCGCGCGACTGAATGCACGCGACCCCCTGTTCGGCGACAGCTTCCTCGACGAACCGGTGCTCTATCTCGTGGATGTCGACGTAGCCGAGGCCTGGCGACGCCGCGGACTCGCGCGGCGGCTGCTTGCAGCCGCAGAGGACTACGCGCGCGAGCAGGGCGTGGGCACGCTGGAACTCGCGACCATCGTGCGCGACGCCCGCGCCGTGGCCGCGTGGTCCCGGCTGGGATTCGTGCCGCGCGTCACCCTGATGCGGCGCCCGGTGCAGGGCGTCCGGGACGAGCGCACGCGCTGAAGGCTCGCGTCGGCGGCGTTGCCTGCCAGCGGCCGGGCGTATCCCCGCCGATCGGGGCGCGACGCCCGACTCAGCCGATGCGCTCGGCCACCCACTGGCCGAGCACGACGAGCATCCGCGCAGCCCACATGGCCAGCGACAGCCCGCCCGCGAGCAGCAGCAGCGGCTGGCGTCGCGCGATCAGGCGCAGCACGCGTCGCAGCCGCCGCCGTCCCGGCGGTGAAGCGGCCGCCTGCCGGGCCCGTCCGGACAGGCGACAGCGCAGTCGACGCCGCCTGCGGCTGCATGAGCCCGCGCTCACGATCGCGACCGCGGCGCTCGACTCCGGGCGGCGATCGTCGAGAGCGATGGCACGCGCAGCGCGCGAGCCGCGGCACCTGCCTGCGCCGATCCGGGCAGCGCGCGCGCCGGCATCGTGCCCTGCACCAGCGCACCCGCCAGCGCCGGCACCTGCAGCATCATGAAGGCGCTCACTCCCCCCACCAGCAGCGCGCCGGCGAAGTAGAAGAAGTTGAATCCGGACGGATCGTCGCCCAGGTGCCGGTCGAGCGAGCCCAGCAGCGGCTCGTGCATCGCGGAGACCAGCGTGACCATCACGATGCCGACGACCTGGTGCAGTGCCGCCACCAGGCAGAACCGAAGCCACGCATCGGCGAGGAATGCCGCCCACGGCACCAGCAGCCATGGAAGCAGCACCGGGCCGAGCGCGAAGGCGATCGACAGCAACGTCATCGACAGCAGGTAGACGGCGAGATAGACGACCCCGCAGCCGACCATGAAGGCGAGCGTCCCGAGCTTGAACAGCACGGTGAAGGCCACCAGCAGCCAGTCGCCACCCAGTGCGCGGCCCGCGACCGGGTACTCCCAGAGCGCGAAGGCGGCGTCGAGCACGCGGCTGACGCCGAGCAGCATCGCCTCGGCCGACGGTTCGTTGCCGCTCGCCTGAAGGGCGACACGATGCGTCCCGTCCACGATCGCCGCGCACAGGGCCGGCCATCGATCGAGCAGCGCGAACAGCAGGCCCGCGAGCAGCGTGAGCAGCAGCAGGTCGGCGAGCAGCCGCCCCGGTGGGGCGAGGTCGAGCGCCCCGCGAATCCCGAGCCACACCAGCGCGAGGCCGGTGAGCAGCACCAGCAGGCGGCCACCCCACTCGATCAACCTCGACTGGATCAGCAGGGAGGCGGCGAGATACCCCTCGACCGGCGCGCGCAGCGCGGCGGCGAAGTCCGCGCGCGTGCCCTGCACCGTCGGGTGCTCGGCGGCCTGGGCGGCCGCGATCGGCAAGGCGGGCATCGCCAGGGACGGCGACACGACGCCTGCAATGATCAGGCCGGACAGCAGCAGCCGCACCGCATGGCGCACGATGCGACTGCGGGCGCGCGCCAGGGCGTCGATCATCGCAGCCGGCGCGCCTCGATCGCCGAGACGGCCTGGGCTCGCGCCCGGGCACCCTCGGCCGACGCGCGCGACGCGCGGATCTCCGCCTGTTCGTGCGCCCGCTCGCGCGCCTGGCGTTCGGCGACCGCGAGCGTATCGTCCAGCGCCTGCGCGCGCTGCGCGCGCGCCCGCTCGGTGGCCAGTGCCGCCTGCGCGGCTGCGCTCTGGGCCACCAGCATCGCCATCTGCTGGTTGAGGACCTGGAGCGACTCGTGTACCCCGCTCGTCTCGCCCGCTCGTGCCTGGAGCGCCTGCACCGCCCGGTGATCGTCCGCCGCCCGGCGCATGGCTGCGAGCGCGTCGGCGAACGCTTCCTCGCGATCCTGGGCGCGCGACTGCGCGAAGCGCTGCTCGCGCACCGCATAGTCCCGCCAGGTCAGCCCCGAGGCCGCATGCGCGTGCTGGATGCGCCGGGCCTCGCCGTGCAGCTGGTCGAGCGAGCGTCCCAGCCGCTCCAGCGCCCGCGCGTAGTGCGTGGCCTGCTCCACGCGCTCGCGCACCGCAGACTGCGCGGGCGCGAGGGTCTCGGCCCGGGCGCCGGCGAGCTGGCGCAGCGTTGCCTCGTGCTCGCGCAGTTGCAGCGCGTAGTGCCTGGCCTGGCCCACCAGTTGCAACGCGCGCTGCTCCTCGGCCACGAGCGCCGCGCGCACCGCGCGCACGTGCTGGACGTAGGCGGTGGGATCGTGGACCAGCTGGCCGGTCGCGGGCAGCGCGCCACCCGCGAAGGAGAGGCGCGGTGCAAGGACCAGCAGCAGGACCAGCACAGGCCAGGCACGCGTGCGCGCGAGGGTCTCGATGCGACGGGGACGCCGATGTCGACAGGACGCAGCCCGGGCACCCGCGCTGCCGTGCCCGGCCCGCGGTCCCGAGGCGACCGCGGCGCCCGGAGCGACCCGGGCGGATGGTGCGGATGGGGCAGCCCGGGCGGCCGGGCCGGCGGGAGAGGCTGCGGCCACGAAGGCCTGGCCGAACGGGACCGCCTCCACGCGCGGGGCCGATGCTGCGCACGATCGGTATCGACGCCCCGTACGCCTCCCGGCGCTCGCGGCGCGAGCCTGCGGGGGAACCCCGCGCGCCGGCGGCACCGGGAGCGTCCACCGCCGGTCCTCCGGCGGCCGCGCGCTCACGCGGGAACCCTCGCGCCGGCATCCTCGCCGCCGGCTTGCGCGAGATAGCGCTCGATCCAGTCGGCTCCCCCCTGCGCCTGCACGCCGAGGAACAGGCGCTGCGCCGCCGGATCGGAGCGCAACGCGGCCAGCACCGCGGGCGGGAACCGGCACTGGACCCGCCACGCGCGGCCGGGTTGCATCACGTAGGCCTCGCCGCAGGGACGGAGGTCGCGGATGCGGGCGAGCTGCGCCTCGGTCAACCCGAGCCGCTCGACATACAGGCGGCGCTGGGCGTGGACGTGCGGGTTGGCGAGGTGGATGCGCGTGGGCACGTTGTCGAGGATCACCGGCAGCACCGGGCTGCCGTCGATCTCGGCGAGCGATTGCGTGGCCAGGATGACCGACGCATTGCGCTTCCTCAGGGTGCGCAACCAGTCGCCGAGCCGCGCGGCGAAGCGCGAGTCGCCGAGCACGCTCCAGGCCTCGTCGACGCAGACGAAGGCCGGCGAGCCATCGAGCGATCGATCGAGGCGATGGAAGGCGTACTCCAGGACGGCAGCCGCCACGATCGGTTCGCGGAACAGCGCGCCCAGCTCGATGCAGGCGAGCGCCCCGAAGTCGAGCGTGTCCTCGGGATGGTCGAAGTACCGCGCGAATCCGCCCTCGCCCACCCAGGGCGACAGCGCCGCACCCAGGGTCGGGGGCAGCAGCGCAGCGAGCGCGCGCAGCCGCCACAGCTCGCGCGGCTGCGCAGCCAGCAGGTCGATCGAGGCGGTCAGCGCGCGCAACGCGAGCGGCGAGCGCGCTTCGTCGCCGAGCAGCATCGCGACCCATTGCGCAACCCACGCCCGCTCCCGGGCGTCGTCCAGCCGCGCGAGCGGATTGAGCCGCGGCGAGCCGGCCTCCCGACCGAAGTCGACATGCGAGCCGCCCTGCAGCAGCGTGGGCACCCGCGCGGCGTAGTCGCGATCGAACAGGCAGACGCGTACTCCCGGATAGCGCCTCGCCTGCGCGAGCAGGAAGTTGAGCAGCACCGACTTGCCCGAACCGCTGGGTCCCAGCAGCAGCGCGTGGCCCACGTCCTCGACGTGCAGGTCGAAGGCGATGCGCGTGCCGTCGGCCGCGGGAAGGTGGGTCAGCACGGGCTGCGGCGAACCGAGCTGACGGGACAGGTGGGCGTTGCCGGCCGGCCCCGCGGCCTCGGAGCGCAGCGGTGCGAGATCGCAGGCGTTGGCACCCGACACCAGGTGCCAGCGTGGCGTCAGCGCCCACTGGCCAGGCAATGACACGCTGAAGGCGCCCAGCAGGTTCGCGCGTTCGCGCAACAGCAGGAAGCCGCGCCGGCGCAACCGCGTGCCGCACTCGCGAAGGGTCTGCGCCAGCGTGTCGGCGTCCGTGGCACGAACGAGCACCGTGAGACAGGCATGGCCGAACGTGGCCCCCTCGGCGGTGAGCGTGGCCAGTGCCTCGGCCGCCTCCTCGGCCAGGCGCACTCGACCGGCGTCGACCTGGGCGCTTTCCTCGCGGGTGATCGCCTCGCGCAGATAGGCCATCGCGCCCTTGCGCAGGTTGCGCTGGTGGCGCTCGGCATCGCGGATGCGGCGCGCCGCGCGCTGTGGGTGCTCCAGGCGCAGCGCGCTCACCACCGTGATCTCGCCGGGCACCGAGAGCAGTTCGTCGAGCATCCCGGGCCACGTGGCTCCGGGCCACCCCTTGATCGCCAGGGCCGCCATGCGCACGGGCTCCGCATCGAGGTGGGAGAAGCACAGGCTGTCGCGCCCGACATCGAGCTGGTTGTCCGGCAGCCATGCATCCAGGTAGCACGGCGGCGAGGGCATCTCGACCGCTTGCCCCTCGGAGGCCGGGCTGGCCCGATCGTGCAGCGCCGAGAGCAGCGCACTCCCGGAGAGCCTGCGAAGGCCGAGCAGGGGTACAGTCTCGGCGAAGGCCTCGATCGCGCCCGACAGGCGCGCGTGATCCCGGTCGATGCGGGCGGCCTCGATCGCGAACGCATGGCGGCGGTCGAACGCGCGCCGCACGGCCTCGGCCGGAGTCCGCCGGACCGACTGGACGAATCCGTCCACCCACGCCGCCGCCGCGGCCGCCGGCGCCATGGCGATCGCGAGGAAATGCCGATTGACATGCGGTGCCTGGCGCTCGAGTTCGGCACACCAGAGCTGCTCGATGCGCGAGGAGACCGGATCGGGGAAGCCCCCCGCGACGGTCGCCGGTGCACGGCGCCGATCGACGATCCACCAGAGTGCGCAGCGCTCGTCGAAGGCTCGCAACGCGTGCTCCAGCGATGCGACGATCCGTTCATCCTCTCCCGGCGCGCAGGCCTCGAGGTGCACCCCGGAGAACTGGAACATCGCCAGCAGCGAACCATCCTTGCACATCACGACGTCGTCGGCCACGAGCAGCATCCAGGGCACCAGTTCGGCGAACCCGCGGCTGCCCGCCCGGTAGTTGCGTACCCAGCGCGAGAGGTTCAGCACAGCAGGTCGCGACCGAAGCCGAGTGGACGCTGCCCACGGGTCGATCCGACCCGCGGCCAGGGATCGTAGTGGTCGGCCTGCCGCAGGTAGGCGGCGTAGACCTGCCGGGCCCAGGGATCGCGGCGCGTCGCGCGAGCGGCCAGCGCGTGCACGGCCACGGCCGCCGGAACCCACCCCCAGAGCCCGAACCCCATCACCAGCGCGGCGGCCAGCGTGGCGTTGACGATGGCCACGCGGGATTCGACCCCGCCCAGCATCGGCTGCTCGAGGAGCGCTGCATGGACCGGAGACTGTCGAGGTGCTGGCATCGCGTTGCGCTCAACCGCCGAAGCACGCCGTCGTGGCCCCGGCACGGATCAGGCCCAGCCACTGATCGGCCAGCAGCGCGAAGGAGATGCCGAAGACCAGCCCGAGCAGGCTGCGAAAGACCCCACCGAGTTCGCCGAAGGCGATCATCAGGCCGGTGATCACGATGGCGATCACCGCGACAGCGCGCGCGACCGGACCGGACAGGCTGCGCGCCACCACGCAGATCGGCCCCTCCCAGGGGGCCGGCGCGGACTGCGCGAACGCGCTGCCCGCACCGATGCACAGCGCAAGCGCGAGCGCGAGCAGCACCCCGCAGGCGACCCGCGTCGGCTGCGCCGCGGTCGGTGGCGACGGCAGCCCGAGCGGATGCCGTTCGCCGGCTCGGTCGATGCCAGGCCTCGCGCCGCGCAGGCAGGAGGGCAGTGCCTGCGATGCACGCGTGGCGAGGTCGCAGGCCCACCGGGGGCTCGTCGGCTCAGTACGGGACACCGCAACCTCCGGGCTCGGCGCACGCGCGGGCCGGACGATGCCCGGCCTCGGCGGTCGCCCGATCGGCGAGCTCCGGCGACGCGGGGTCCGCCTCGACGTGCAGCCGATAGCCCGCGTCGGGGTCGGCCCCGGCCACCCTGACCACCTGCCGCACGACCCGCACGCCCGCGCGCGACTCGAGCACCGCGACCAGGTCGAAGGCGCGGGCAACCGCCTCGCGCAGGGCCTGCGGCGGCCACGGCACTCCGGCGCAGAGGGCGAGGCTCTCCACGCGGGCCAGCGCGGCCGGCGGGTCGGATGCGTGGATCGTGGCCATCATGCCGCGATGGCCGGTCATGGCCGCCTGGACGAGGTCGAAGGCTTCGGGCCCCCGCACCTCGCCCAGCAGGATGCGGTCGGGGCGCAAGCGCAGCGCGAGCCTCAGGAGGTCGCGGATCGTAGCCCCCGACACCGGGTCGCAGGCGAGCGCGAGGTGGTGGGGAAGGTCGGGCGCGAGTTCGGGCGTGTCCTCGAGGGTGATCACCCGCTCGGCAGGCGGGATTTCGGCGCACAGTGCGTTGAGCAGCGTGGTCTTGCCGGCATCGGTGGCGCCGGCGATCAGGATGGCCTCGCCCGTGCGCACCGCCTGGGCAAGTCGCGCGAGCGCGACCGCCTGGCCGGGAGAGCCGCAGGCCATCTGCCGGAGCGTGGGCCGCAGGCGACGGTGCCGGCGAACGCACAGCGCCGGGCCGCCCGGGGCCAGCGGGGGCAGGCAGGCGGCCACGCGCAGCCCGTCGAAGCGGGCTTCGACCCAGGGGTCGCTGCCCGGTACACCGGGGCCTCGCCCGGCGAGACGGCCGAGCAGCGCCACCGCAGCCTGCAGCGCCTCGGCTCCCAGCACGACCGGCGCACGCTCGACGCGACCTGCGCGCTGGACCCAGATCGCACGCGGATCGTTGACCATGACCTCGGTGACCGACTCGTCCTCGAGCAGTTGCGCGAGCGGCGAGAGCGTGCGGCGGAGGAACTCCTCGGCGCAGCGGGTGGTGGCAGCATCCATCGGCAGGGTACTCGGTGCGGGCGGGCCCGGGGGCGATCGGCGGCGCGTGCGGTCGGGTCGGCAGCGACGACCCCGGCCCCGCGCATCGGTGCCAACTGTCGCCCGCACCGCGCGTCCGATCACGCGCCGCGAGCGCCGCTTGTGGCTCGCTACCCCGGGTGCCGCACAGTGCCCTGCCCGGGTCGCGCACGCCCCCGCAACCGGGACGGCGCGCCGATCCGCGCGCAGGCACGGTCGCGCTGCATCCGGGCCGCGTCCGGGCACCGGGATACCGGGCGAGCCTCGCGGGGGGCGTTCGCCCCCCCCCGAGGCATGCGCCCGCCGAGGGGCAGGCGCATGCGGGGTTCACCTCCGCTCGATCGGGTCGGATCCCCGCTCCGCCGCGCGCACGAGGCGCCCGATACCGCTCAGCCGCGGCTGCCCGCCCGGGCCACGGGCCCGGCGTCCGGGACCGCACCGAGTTGCACCTCGCGCTCCTGCGCGCGGCCATCCCGCCACGCCTGCACGCGCAGCCGCTCGCCGGGCGCCGCGCGGCCGATCCGCTGCGACAACGCCGCAGCCGTCTCCACCGGCTCCTCCCCGATCCGCGTGATCACGTCGCCCACCCTGAGCCCGGCGCGCGCGGCTGGGCCGTCCGGCTGCACCGCGGCCAGCACCGCTCCGTCGGGACGCGCGAATCCGAAGGCATCGGCCAGCGCCTGGTTGAGGTCCTGGGCGACCACGCCCATGCGGGCGTGCTCGACCCGGCCACGGGCAAGGATCTGGTCCTTCACGCGCAGCGCGACATCGATGGGGATCGCGAAGGCGAGGCCCTGGAAGCCGCCGCTGCTCGAGTAGATCTGCGCGTTGATGCCCACCACGCGGCCGTCGGCATCGAACAGCGGGCCACCGGAGTTGCCGGGGTTGACCGCGGCGTCGGTCTGGATGAAGGGCACGCGCGAGTCGCCCGGCAGCGCGCGCCCCTTGGCACTCACGATACCCTGCGAGGCGCTCTGCTCGAATCCGAACGGCGCGCCGATCGCCAGCACGTAGTCGCCGACGCGAAGCGTCGCCGGATCGCCGGTGACCACCGGCGCCAGCCCCGGGCGGTCGATGCGCAGCACGGCCACGTCGGTCGCCGCATCCACGCCCAGCACGCGGGCGCGGTGTTCGGTGCGGTCGCGCAGGCGCACGGTCACCTCCGAGGCGCCCGCCACCACGTGCGCGTTGGTGAGGACGATGCCATCGGCCGAGACCACGAATCCCGACCCCTGTCCGCGGAACGGGGCCTCGCCCCGAGGGGCCAGCCCCGGCAGGCCGCGCAGGAACGGTGGCAGGCCCGACTCGGCGCCCTCGACCGGGCGCGTACCGGAGACCGTGATGCCGACGACCGACGGGCCGAAACGCTCGACGATGCCGCGATAGTTCGGCGCGCCCACCGCAGGGATCGGAACCTGCAGCGCACTCGCCGGCGCGACCTCCGCGACCGCTGGCGGCGATGCCACGCTCGGCCCGGCACCGCGCACGGGCAGCAGCACGGGCATGGCGGTCGCCGCGCCCCCCCGCGACTGCCATAGCGCCGCGCCGGCCGCGCCCCCGATCACCGATATCGAGAACAGGCCGGCGGCCGCCAGCGCCAGCGCACGCCTGGACAGGGCCATCGGGGCAGGCGCTGAGACCTGCCGGGCGGCGGGCACGAAGGAGGGGCGTTGGCTGGAGGCCTGCCCGTGAAGGTCATCATGGCGATCGATCATGTCGGGTCTCCCTGGTGTTCGACCCGGCGGCCGCGAATCGCGGCCCCGGATGCGCCGGTCGCACTCGTGGTGCGCGCGCATGTCCACAAGATGGGGCCGGCACGTCGGCGAGCCGTTAGGTACCCGTTAGCGAAGGGTTAACGCCCGGTGAAACACCCTCCCCCGCGACGGGCACAGGTCCCGGCTCGCGCACCGCGGCTGGCCTCGCCGCGCGACGCCGGCCCGACGACGGCCGGGCGGCTCGCTACTCGGGCCGCAGGCCGGCAGCCTTGACCACAGCG
>Ga0068877_10002247_pt1 | contig 15687 bp, 13 predicted proteins | sample NOAtaG_FD_66437 | JGI IMG/M metagenome (GOLD analysis project Ga0068877, IMG submission 66437) | Freshwater lake microbial communities from Lake Erie, under a cyanobacterial bloom - NOAA_Erie_Diel6S_1000h metaG | ecosystem: Environmental > Aquatic > Freshwater > Lake | place: USA: Ohio, Lake... | reverse complement strand
GTCGGTCAGGCGCAACACCCGGGCCATGTTCCCGGAGAAGAACGCGAAGACGGCCTGCTCGGATGGCGGCAGGGCGGCGACCTTGCCGTCCAGGTCGTCGCGCTCGATCGGGTCCGGGCTCCACCGGCTGGCCGGGATCGACAGGAGCACCGATTTCTCCAGGGCATGGAGCGGGGTGGCCCGCGTGAACTGGGTGTCGGCTCCGATCCACAGGTAGCGGTCATCCACCGCCAACGTGGTGACCGGGAAGGCGAACGGAAACCAGCCGACCCATTTCCGGCTGCCCGGGTGGAAGAGCAGGATCCGCGAGCGCAGCGGGAACACCGGGTCGGCGGTGGCCACCCAGAGGAATCCGCGGTCCATGGCCAGCGCCCGGACGCCGGCAGGGATCCGGCTCGTGGGCGTGACCGCGTCGACGGGCGGTGACGATCCTCCCGTGGCCCGTGCCAGGCGCGCCCGTGCCCGCATGCGTTGACGGATGCCCTCGGCCACCCGGTCACGGGCCGCATCGATCGCCGCGGCCGTGGGTTGCATCCCGACCGCGATGGGGATGCCGATGCCTCCTGGCACCGTGACGCCGGTGGGGCGTTCCCGGAACTCGAGCGCGCCGTTCGAGGCCTGGAGGAAGGCCAGACCGGCGTCGCAGCCGATCCAGAATCCGCCGTCGCCGTCCCCGCACGCGGCCAGGATGCGGACGGGGTCCAACTCGGGCGAGTGGGGGCGGATGACCGGAGGTTGAGCGTTCCACCGGGCCGCATCGTCGGGCCTCAGCGCGAGGCGACGGTCGGTGGCGGCCAGGAGCCAGTCGCCCGACCCCACGAGGAGGCGCCATGCCGAGGCATCGGTCGCGTCCGGCAGGGGAGCCGAGGCGTCAAAGCGGGGGAAGCTGCGCTCGTCGGACGAGAGGCGGTGCAAGGCGCCGGAATCGCCGAGGGCGTGGAAGGCCCGTCGGGTCTCGGCGACCCCCACCGGGTTGCGGCTGCTCATGCCCTGCACGGGGCCGAAGGGATCCACGGCGAAGTTGCGTCCATCGAGCCGTGCCAGCCCGCCGTCGATCATCAGCCACACGTTGTCGTCGCCGCGCGCCCGCAGACCCGACACGGCGTGTCCCTCCAGGATGCCCGTGGCCGGTTCGATGCGGTTGGAGGCGGGATGGTAGCTCCAGAGCCGGCCCGCCGTCGGGGGGAGGTTCGTGTCGCCGAAGGGATGGGCCGAGATCCACAGGCGCTCCCCGGTGGAGGCCAGCGCGTGGATGTACCCCATGGGTTTGGTCTCGGGGAAGGTGACCGGCACGGCGCGTGCGCCCGGCACGGCCGGGATCCACTCGAACGGGCGGAGCACGAAGGCGTCGCGGGGGATCCGGGAGGCGGGCTTGGCTGGCGATGGCACCGGGGTCCGGGGCTTCGCAAGATCAGGCCCGGATTCGGCCGAAACGACTGTCGACACCGCAGCCAGGACCAGCAGGCCGGCCAGCGGACGGAGGAGGGACGGGGTCGGTGGCATGTCAGGCGGTTGGCGTCGTCGGGGTGTCTGTCGGGAACGCCGGTGCCGGCCGGTCGGTGCCGGCGTCGAGGCGGCGCGCGGCATCGGCCAGGAGGGCCATGGCCGCGATGGCGGCGGTCTCCGCCCTCAGGATGAGGGGACCAAGCGACACCGCGTGCCCGGGTTGACGGTGCAGGCGATCCAGTTCGTCCGGGGTGAAGTCGCCCTCGGGCCCGATGGCCAAGGCCCAGCGGCGGGAGGCCGCGGCCCCCGCACCGTCCATGGACGAGGTTCCCGTCGGGGTGTTCGAGTTTCGACGCATCTCCTCGAGCACCTGCCCCATCGGCGGGGCGTCGGGCTCGAGGGAGCCGAAAAGCAACGTCGCCCCGCCCGGAGGGAGGCTCAGCGTGTCGAGGGCCTGCCCCAGCGGCAGCGGTCCGACCAGCTCGGGCAGCCACGGGTTGCGCGACTGCTTGGCGGCCTCGACGAGGGTCTGGGTCCAGAGGTCCCGTTTGCGTCCGGCCTCGCCGGCCGGCACCCGGGCCACGCAGCGCCCGGTGTCGAGCAGCACGAGGGAATCGACCCCGAGTTCGACCGACTTCTCGAGCACCACCTCCATCGCCTTGCCCTTGAGCAGCGCCTGGAGCAGGACGAGCCGGCATGCGGGGCGACTCCGCAACTTCCGGGAGAGGGCCCGCACCACGACACCACCCCGGCCCGCCGAGAGGATCTCGGCCTCGATGAGCGTTCCCCGGCCGTCGAGCACCTCCAGTCGGTCTCCGCGGCCGAGGCGCAGCACCTGGTGGGCGTGACGGGCCTCGGCATCCCCAAGGTCGAACTCCGGGGTGGAGCACCGGTCCGGGGAGACGAAGAAGCGGTGCATGTCGGGTGGCGGCCGCCCCGGCCGGAGGCTATTTGAAGAAGTTGCGGGCCTTCTCGAAGAACCCCTTCGACTGGGGATTCACGTTTTCGTCGCACAGGGCGGCGAACTCCTCGAGCTTGGCGCGCTGGGCCGCGTTGAGGCGCTGGGGAATCTCCACGCGCACGGTCACCAGCAGGTCGCCCTGGCCGCCCCCCTGGAGGTCCTTCACGCCGCGGGACTTGAGGCGGAAGGTGCTCCCGGACTGGGTGCCCGAGGGGATGGCGATGCGCGCCTTGCCGGTGAGGGTCGGCACGTCGATCTCGCCCCCGAGCGCCGCCTGCACGAAGCGGATGGGCACCTCGCAGGTGAGGTCGCGGCCATTGCGACCGAAGATGTCGTGCTCCTGCACGTGGATCATCACATGCAGGTCGCCGTTGGGTGCTCCGCGGACACCCGCCGCCCCGTTGCCCGAGGAGCGCAGCCGCACGCCGGTGTCGACGCCGGCCGGGATGCGGATCCGGACCGAGGACTTCTGGTTGACCCGCCCCTCGCCGGAGCAGGCACGGCACGGACGTTCGATGACCTTGCCGGCCCCGGAGCACCGGGGGCAGGTCTGACGCATCATGATGATGCCGGCGTTGCGGGTCACCTGGCCCCGGCCGCCGCAGGTCTGGCAGGTGATCGTCTTGGAGCCCTTCTCGGCCCCGCCGCCGCCACAGGGCTCGCAGCGCACGGGCTTGGTGAAGGTCAGTTCCTTCTCGGTGCCGTTGACGGCCTCCTCGAGGGTGATCTCGAGGTCGTAGCGGAGGTTCTCACCATGGGCCTCCTCCTCGTCGCCTCCTCCTCCTCCTCCGAAGAACTGCTCGAAGATGCTCCCACCCCCGCCGCCGCCGCCGAACACCTCGCGGAAGATGTCGGCCGGGTCGTGGAAGCCGCCCCCGGCGCCTCCCCGGGCACCGCCGGCCCCGGCCCGCAGGCGCGGGTCGAAGGCGGCATGGCCGTACTGGTCGTAGGCGGCCCGCTTCTGGGGATCGTTGAGGGCCTCATAGGCCTCGCCGAGTTCCTTGAACTTCTCCTCGGCTTCCTTGTCGCCGGGGTTCTTGTCCGGGTGGTACTGGACGGCCAGTTTCCGGTAGGCCTTCTTGAGTTGCTCGGGCGTGGCGCTGCGGTCGACCCCGAGGACTTCGTAATAGTCGCGCTTGTTGCTGGCGGCCATGGGTCAGGATTGGCTCGGGGATTGGCTCGACGGGGAGGCCGGGGCGGCGGGGCGACGGGCCACCACCACCGCGGCGGGTCGGAGCAGCCGGTCCTTCATCTTGTACCCCTTGCGGTTCTGGCTGATCACGTGGCCGTCGGCGACCTCGGTGGTCTCCTGCTGGGAAAGCGCCTCGTGCAGGGACGGGTCGAAGGGCTTGCCCACGGCGTCGATCTCCTCGACCCCGTAGTCGGCCACGGTGTTGCGCAGCTGGCCCTGGATCATGCCCACCCCGGCACGCAGCGACTCGAGGTTGGTGTTCGGTTGCGAGGCGGCCTGCATGGCCATCTCGAAGGTGTCGAGCACCGGCAACAGGCGTCCGAGCACCGATTCGGTCGCGGCCCGGCGCACCTCGTCGCGCTCGCGGGCGGCCCGTTTCTTGAAGTTCTCGAAGTCGGCGTACAGGCGGACGTACCGGTCCTGCGCCTCGGCCAGTTGCACCGCGAGGGAGGGTTGGGACGTCCCCGCGTCCGATCCCGGGGTGGCGGATGCCGGCCCGGAGGCCGCAGGATTGGCGGGGGTTGGGTCGCCCGGGGGCACGCCGGGTTCGGCAGGCGGAGTCTCACTCATGGTCGGTCGGTCTCGAAACAGGTCGGTCAGGATAGGATCTGCACGGGCATCGGGCAATAGGCCGGGGCGTGGGTCGGGGTGTGGCTCAGGCGAGGCCCGAGGTCTCGGGGAAGCCGCACATCAGGTTCAGGCTCTGGACGGCCTGGCCCGAGGCACCCTTGAGGATGTTGTCCTCGGCGCTCATGACGATCAGGCGCCCGGTGCGCGGATCCAACCGCCAGGCGATCTCCACGACGTTGGTGCCGACGACGTTCTTGGTGTCCGGCAGGGCCTTGCCCTCGAGCACCCGGACGAACGGGGCGCCGACGTAGGCCCGGGCGTAGGAGGCCGCGATCTCGGCGCCCAGAGCGGCGACCTCGTCCGGCGTCGCGAACGGCCGGCTCGGCGCCAGGTACAGCGTGGTGAGGATCCCGCGGTTGACGGGGATGAGGTGCGGCGTGAACTGGATGACCACCGGCACCCCCGCCGCCGCGGAGAGCTGCTCCTCGATCTCCGAGAGGTGTCGGTGCTTCGGCACGCCATACGGGCGCACGCTCTCGTTGCATTCGCAGAACAGGTAGTCGACCTCGGCCTTGCGACCGGCGCCGCTGACGCCGCTCAACGAGTCGGCGATGATGCCCGAGGGACGGATCAGCCCGTCGCGGAGCAGCGGCAGCGTCGGCAGGAGGATGCTGGTGGGATAGCAGCCCGGCGAGGCCACCAGGCGCGCGCCCCGGATCGCCTCGGCGTGGACCTCGGGCAGGCCATAGACCGACTGCGCCAGGAGGTCCGGGGCGGGGTGGTCGTGCGCGTAGAACTCCCGGTAGACGGCGGCGCTCTTGAGGCGGAAGTCGGCGCTCAGGTCGATGACCCGGCACCCGCTGCGCAGCAGGGGGATGGCGTACTCGGCCGCCACGCCGTGCGGCAGGGCCAGGAAGACCACCTCGGCCTCGCGCGCCGGCGCCGCCGTGTCCGGATCGGTGAACCTCTGCGACCGGGCCAACGGGTGGGTGGCAAACCGGGGGAACACCTGGGAGATGGTCTGCCCGGCGCTTTGCCGGGAGGTGACCGCCACCAGTTCGGCATGCGGGTGGCGGAGCAGCAGGCGGACGAGTTCCTCGCCGGAGTAGCCGGAGGCTCCGACGATGGCGACGCGGACGGATCGTGGACTGGAGGTCATGGTCTGTTCGGGTGATGCCGCCCAGGCGGGCATCGGGGACATGCTGGGACAAGGGAAGGGGCGAGGCCATCCCGGAATCCGGGCCGGCGCCCCCCGGGAGTCCCGGTGCCGACGCGGGGCCGCGGCAGGGACAGCAAAAAGCCCCGCCGGAGGTCCGACGGGGCTTTTGTGGTGACACCGGGGACCCCGGTGTCGGTCCGGATCAGCGCTTGCTGAACTGGAAGCGCTTGCGGGCGCCCGGTTGGCCGTACTTCTTGCGCTCCTTCATGCGCGGGTCGCGGGTCAGCAGGCCGTCGGCCTTGAGGAGCGGACGCAGGGCCGCATCGGCCTCGATGAGGGCCCGGGCGATCCCGTGGCGGACCGCACCGGCCTGGCCGATGGGTCCACCCCCGTCGACATTCACCGAGACGTCGAACTTGCCGGAGGTCGCGGTGGTCACGAAGGGCTGCTGGACGGTCATCCGCTGGGACTCGAGCGGGAAGTACACCTCGAAGGCACGGCCATTGACGAGGATCTTGCCGGAGCCGGCGCTGATGCGGACGCGGGCCACGGAGGTCTTCCGGCGGCCGGTCCCGAGGAATTCGTTGGTATTCGACATGGTGAGCAGGGAGAGGGTTCAGCCTGGGGGGCGGAGGGGCTTTCTTTTGGCTGGTGTTTCTTAGCCGGCGTACTTCATGTCGCGCGGCTCCTGGGCCGCATGCGGGTGGTTGGAGCCGGGATAGACCTTGAGCTTGGTCAGCAACTGGTCGCCGAGGCGGTTCTTCGGGAGCATGCCTTTGACGGCGTGCATCACGAGGCGCTCGGGGTGGGCGGCGCGCACCTGCGAGACCGAGCGGTACTTCTCGCCACCCTTCCAGCCCGAGTACGACATGAACAGCTTGTCGGTCTCCTTCGTGCCGCTGAGGGCGACCTTCTCGGCATTGATGACGACCACGAAGTCACCGGCATCGAGGTGGGGGGTGAACACGGGCTTGTCCTTGCCGCGCAACGCGTCGGCAACTTGGACGGCGAGGCGGCCGAGGATGGCGCCATTGGCGTCGATCACACGCCACGCACGGCGCTGCACATCGACTTTGGGCAGATAGGTCTTCATCAAGTATCCGGGAATCAAATATCCGAAGGTTCCGAAAAGGAGCGGCGTTTTTATCAGGGGCTGGGCGAGCGTCAATGCCCGATTTCAGAAGGCGGAGTTTCAGGCGGCTTGGCGATGTCGCTTCGACGGAGGGTCCGGAGGGGGCTCCCGCCGGAAGAACCGCTGCGGGAAACGCCTGCCTCCCCATCCTGCCTCCCCGGCACCACATCGACGGGACGTCGGACCACGGAGGGCTCCGCCAGGCAAGCACAGAACCTGGAAGTCCGCCGGAAAACCAGCCCGATGGTCCTGCAGCCTTGGCTTGACCCGCCGGAGTGGTGTGGTTGCATCCGCGTGCAATGAACAAGTTCTTGACCGTCTCCGCGCTGCTGATCGGCCTGGCCGGTGTCTCCGGCTGCTACCGGACCCAGGAAGGCCGGGTGAAGGTCGGCGTTCCCTTCTCCACCGACACCATCGAGAGCCGCTATGAGCGGCCGGTCGTCCAGTTGTTCGAGGCGGCCAAGGCCACCTTGGGTTACAACGGCACGATCACCTCCGAGGATATCGTCCGCAAGACCCTCACCGCCCAGGTGGAGAACCGCACGCTCTGGGTCCGCGTGGAGGAACTCGAGCCGAACGCCAGCCGCATCCTCGTGCAGGCGCGCCAGTCCAATGGCAAGGGCGACATCATCCTCGCCAGCGAGATCGACAAGCAGATCGCGCTGAGGCTCCGCTGAGGCGACTTTGGAACGCCAGCGCCCCGGGAACCCGCACGCGCCCTCCGATGGCCGAGGTCCCGAAGTCTCCGGCATCACGGCCCGACGCCGGTGATCGCCCGGGCGGTCCACCGGCCGACGGGTCGATCCGGAGTCCGGGGATGGCCCCGGGCCCTGCCGGATCATTGGCCTTGGCGGCGTGCTGTGGCATTGCCGCCGGGCTGGCTGGTGCCCTCTTCCTGACGGCCCTCGATGCCGTCACCTCCCTGCGGTGGCGGTTTCCGTGGCTCCTGTACCTGCTGCCGGTGGCCGGGGTCGTCTCCGCCCGGGCCTACCGGGCCTGGGGTCGGGGGGCGGAGCGCGGCACCGCGCTGGTGTTGGACGCGGTCCGGGACCCCCGGACCCGGGTTCCGGGAATCCTCGCGCCGATGATCCTCGGATCGACCCTCCTGAGCCACCTGTGTGGCGGGTCGGTCGGTCGGGAGGGCACCGCCGTGCAGATGGGAGCCTCGCTGGGGGAGACGATCCGGCGGCGGTTCTTCGCCACGACCAACGATCCCGCCGCCGCCCTGCTGGCCGGAGTGGCCGGCGGGTTCGGGGCGGTGTTTGGGACCCCCTGGGCGGGCGCCCTGTATGCGGTCGAACTGCCGCTGGTCGCCGGGTTCCGCTGGCCGCAGGCCATCCCCTGCCTGGTGGCATCGTGGTGCGGTCATGCCACCTGCACGGCCCTCGGGGTCCGGCACACACCCTGTCCGGGTTTTCCCATGGGTGATCCGTTCGACGGAGGCCGGATCCTGGGCTGGGTCGTCGCCGGGGTGGTTTTCGGCCTGGCGGCGCGGGCCTTCGTGGCCTGCCTGCGGGGTTGGAGCCGGGCCTACGGCTGCCTCCCGGGGGCGCCCGGCACGCTCTCGGGATGGATCCAGCCCATCGTGGCCGCCGGGGCCGTGATCGCGATGGCCGCCCTGCTCGGAACCGATGCCTACCTCGGGTTGGGGGTGACCGGCCGTCTGCCGACCGACCCGTCGATCGTCCGCAGCTTCGATCCCGGTGGCGTGACGACCTGGAGCTGGTTCTGGAAGCTCCTGTTCACCACCGCGACCCTCGCCGGCGGGTTCAAGGGCGGCGAGGTGACACCGCTCTTCTTCATCGGTGCGGCCCTGGGGCAGTCTCTGGCGGCCTTCGCGGGATGGCCCGTCGGCGAGTTCGCCGCGTTGGGGTTCATCGCCGTGTTCGCCGCCGCCGGCCACACGCCATGGGCCTGCGCCGTGCTGGGCTGGGAGCTCTTCGGGCCCGGGATCATCGTCCCGGGGCTGGTCGCCGTGCTGGTGGCCGATGCGGTGGCGACGGGGGCGGGACTCCATGCCCACCGGGCCCGATCGGCGCTGGTCGACCGCGTGGCCGTTGGGTGGGCCGCCCGGTCGGCCCGAGGGAAGGGCACCCGGGTCCCTTGACCCGGACCGGCGGTCACAGGTCGTGCAGTTCGAACTCGTGGAGCTTCCGGTGGAGCGTGCGCCGGCTCACGCCAAGCTTCCTGGCCGCCTCGGTCCGGTTGCCGTCGCATTCCCTGAGGGCGTGGATGATGAGCTGCTTCTCGGCCTCGCGCAGCGACAGCCGGCCGGGGGCCGGGGCGACGGGTGTCACCGAAGCGGACGGCCCCGGTTCTCCCAGCGGCTCGCGCACGGAGGCGGGCAGGTCGCGGGCCTGAACCTGATCGCCACGGCACAGCACGACCGCGTGCTCGATGGAGGCGCGCAACTCGCGCACGTTGCCCGGCCAGCGGTAGCGGAGCATCAGGTCCATGGCCTCGGTGCCGAACCCTGCGACGGCCTTCTCGTTCTCCCGGGCGAATTCCTTGAGGAACGCCTGCGCCAGGAGGGGGATGTCGGCCACCCGTTCGCGCAACGGCGGCAGGTGGATGGGCACCACGGCGATGCGGAAGTAGAGGTCTTCGCGGAAGGCTCCGGAGCGGACCAGCGCCTTGAGGTCCTTGTTGGTGGCCGACAGGAAACGCACGTCGGCGCTCTGGGTCCTGCCCGAGCCGAGGCGTTCGTAGGTGCGCTCCCCGATGAGCCTCAGCAGCTTCACCTGGGTGGTGGCGTCGATCTCCCCGATCTCGTCGAGGAACAGCGTGCCTCCCTGCGCCTGCTCGACACGGCCGATGCGCCGCTCGTTGGCCCCGGTGAAGGCCCCCTTCTCGTGGCCGAAGAGCTCGGCCTCGAGCAGCGTCGCGGGCAGGGCGGCACAGTTGACCGTCACGAGCGGACCGCGGGCCCGGCGGCTGAGCTGGTGGATCGCCTTGGCCACGAGCTCCTTGCCGGTGCCGCTCTCACCGGTGATCAGGACGGTGGCCGTCGAGGGGCCGATCTGCTGGATGCGCTCGAAGACCTCACGGATCACCGGGGTCTCGCCGATGAAGGTGCCGAGGCCGAAGCGCTGGTCGAGTCGCTGGTGCAGTTGCTCGTTCTCGGTCTCCAGCCGGGTCCGCCGCAGGGCCCGCTGGATGCGCAGCTCGAGTTCGTCGATCTGCAGGCGTCCCTTGCTGATGTAGTCGTCGGCCCCCTGCTTCATGGCCTCGACGGCGAGGTCCTCGGAGCCGTAGGCGGTCATCAGGATGCACACCGGCGGCTTGGGAAGGGCCTTGGCCTTGCGGATCAGGGCCAGGCCGTCCTCGCCCGCCATCCGCAGGTCGGTGAGCAGCACGTCGACCGGTTCCTTCCCGAGAAGTTGCCAGGCGCCGGCCGCATCCGGGGCGGCATAGACGTCGAACTTGTCCTCCAGGGCCGTCCGGAGCCCGTCGCGGGTCGACTTCTCGTCATCCACAATCAGCAGCGTCGGAGTCACATCCGGGAAGATAGGGGCCGTCGGGCATCCGGTCTGCTTTTTTTGGCCGGGCAGGCTGGGAGGACCCCGGCCGGGAGTCTGGCCGGCGGTGTGGCCCACGTGGAGACCGCCCCCGTTTTGCCCTGTCGGGTCAGTGTTTCCCGAGGGAGCCGGCGAGGGTGAAGATCGGGAGCAGGAGGCCCAGGGCGAGGAAGCCGATGCCGGCGGCGACCAGGCAGAGGATGACGGGCTCGATGAGCCGCACCGACTGGTCGACCTGCTGGTTGGTGCGCCGCTCGACGGTGTTGGCGATCTGGAGCAGCACCTTGTCGAGTTTGTTGGACTCCTCGGCCACGGTGATCATGGCCATGATCTGGTCGGGGAAAAGCCCGCCCTCGGACAGCGGGCCGGACAGGGATTTGCCGTCCCGGATGCTCTCGGCGGCGATGGCGATCTTCTCGCCGAGGAGGCGGGAACCGGTGGCGTCCTTGGCGATCTTGAGGGCCCCGAGCATGGGGACTCCGTTGGCCAGCATCGTGCCCAGGATGCGGCAGAAGCGGGTGATGGCCAGCATCTTGAGGGCCGTGCCCACGACCGGGACGCGGTGCTGCCAGATCTCGAGGGTCCGTCGCGAGGACTCCTTGCTCAAGGCCGAGACGATCGCCGCCACGAGGGCCGCCAGCACCACCGCCACCACGTACCAGTAGCTCCGGAGCACCGTGCTGGCGCCGAAGAGCAGCACGGTGGGGAGGGGTTTCTGGGCGCCGGCCAGCAGGGGCTCGAACTTGGGCACGAAGAAGATCAGCGCACCGGCCATGACCGTGGCCCCGAGGGCCGAGAGCAGCGCCGGGTAGATCATGGCGCCCATCACCTTGGCCCGCAGCTCGTCGAGCCGCTCGAGGAACTCGGAGAGGCTGCGGAGCACGTCCTCGAGGAACGAGGCCCGTTCACCGGCCTGCACCATGGAGGTGTGCAGCGGCGGGAAGACCTCGGGGAAGCGTCGCAGCGCGTCGGTCAGGGTCTGCCCGTCGGCCACCCCGGAGCGGACCTCCTTGAGGATGGCCTTGAGCTGGGCGTTGACCGTGGAGCGGATGAGCGAATCCAGGGCCCGCAGCATCGGCACCCCCGAGCCGATCAGGTCGGCCAGTTGGCCGTACATGAGGCCGATGTCGCGGCTGGAGACGCGCCGGCGCCTCGATTTCGAGGCGTCGGCCGAGGCGATGTCGACCGGGAACAGGTTCTTCTCGCCCAGCATCCGCACCGCGGCGGCCTCGCCCTCGGCCTCGAGGTGGCCGGAGACCTGTCGGCCCCCCGGATCCAGTGCGGTGTAGCGGAACTTGGGCATGCGCGGGTCAGAGGGCGGTGCAGGTGAGGACCTCGTCCACCGAGGTGATGCCCTGGCGGACCTTCAGCCAGCCATCCTCGCGGAGCAGGCGCAGGCCCGTGCGGCGGCCCGACTGGATGAGCTTCGGGGCCGATTCGCGGGCGACGATCATCTGGGCGATCTCCTCGTCGATGCTCAGCAGCTCGTAGAGGCCCGAGCGGCCGCGGTAGCCGGTCTTGCGGCAGTTCTCGCAGCCCTCCCCCCGGAAGAGGTGCTCGCCCGGCTCCACCGAGAAATCCCTGGGGAGCTTGGAGCGGTCGGGGTCGTAGGGCACCCGGCACTTGGGGCAGATCTTGCGCACCAGGCGCTGGGCCATCGCCCCGGCGAGGCTGCTGGCGATGAGGAAGGGCTCCACGCCCATGTCGATGAGGCGGGTGGCCGCCGAGGCCGAGTCGTTGGTGTGCAGCGTGGACAGCACCAGGTGACCGGTCAGGGACGCCTGGATGGCCGCCCGGGCCGTCTCGACGTCGCGGATCTCACCGATCATCACCACGTCGGGATCGTGGCGCAGGATGGCCCGCAGGCCGGCCTCGAAGGTCATGCCCACCTTGTGGTCGACCGGGATCTGGTTGACGCCCTGGAGGTGGTATTCCACCGGGTCCTCGACGGTCAGCACCTTGAGGGTGGGCCCCACGATCTCGTTGAGCGAGGCGTACAGCGTGGTCGTCTTGCCGGAGCCCGTGGGACCCGTGACGAGGACGATGCCATGGGGGCGCTCGATCAGCCCGCGGAACCGGCCGTAGGTCTCGGCGTCCATGCCCAGCTGGGGCAGGGTGAAGAGCACGTTGGCCTTGTCGAGCAGACGCATGACCACGCCCTCCCCGAAGAGCATGGGGATGACCGAGACACGCACGTCGATCTGCCGGCCGCCCACGTTGAACTTGATGCGACCGTCCTGCGGGATGCGCCGCTCGGCGATGTTCAGGTTGGCCAGGATCTTGATGCGCGAGATGATCGCCGCCTGGAAGCGGTTCATCTGCGGCGGCACCGAGGCCTCGTGGAGCACGCCGTCGATCCGGTAGCGGATGGCCATCTGGTGCTCGTAGGGCTCGATGTGGATGTCGCTGGCACGCTCGTGCACGGCCTCGACGATGATCTCGTTGACCAGGCGGATGACCGAGGCCTCCTGCGCCATCTCGAGCAGGTCCTCGCCGCCACCGCCCGACACCGGGCCGCCGGGCTCGTCGTCGTTGGCGGCCAGCTCGTCGAGGGTGTCGCCCCCGAGGCCGTAGTGGGTCTTGATGAGCTTCTCGATGTCGTCCTTGGTCGCCAGCACGGTGTCGACCTGGAGGCCGGTCGTCATCCGCACGTCGTCCATCGCGTACAGGTCGAAGGGATCGCTCGTGGCCACGCGCAGGGTGTCGCCCTCGCGCGCGATGGGCACGATGCGTTTGCGGAAGACCACCTTGGTGGCCAGCGCCTGGAGGATGTCGGGGGGGATCTCCGTGGCGGAGAGGTCCATCAGCGGCAGCATGAGCTGCTCGGACATGAGTCCCAGCACCTCGCGCTCGGTCATCAGGCCGAGCTGCACCACCGCACGGTCGAGGCGCAAGCCTTCCGACGCCTCGAGGCGCTTGGCCTCGGCGATCTTGTCCTCGGGAAGGAGCCCGTTCTTGCGCAGCAGGTGTTCGAAGGTCACGTCAACCGGGGGTTGTCGGGATCCATGGGATCGTCGTGTCGGTTCATTCCTGCCATCCGGAGGCGCCCGGGACAATCACGGATGCCGGAGGAACCGTCGTGTGGAGTCCTCGGACGCCCGAACCGTCGGTGGTGTTCAGCCGAATCCGGGGGGCGCGCGCGATCGGTCCCGGCCCGCGGTGGCCAAGCGAAACTCCTCGCCCGGACGGCGGTTCGGCCCACACTCGGGGGCATGGCCGAGCGCCCGCTCAACTCCCTGAACAAGGCCGACGCCACCCTCGAGGTGGCCCTGCGGCCGGCCGCCTTCGCCGAGTTCACCGGTCAGGCGAAGGTCAAGGAACGCCTTGAGATCGCCGTCGAGGCGGCGCTGCGCCGCAAGGAGCCCCTCGACCACATCCTGCTCAGCGGTCCCCCGGGCCTGGGCAAGACCACCCTGGCCAACATCCTCGCCGGCGCCATGGGCGGGACGATGCGGGCGACCAGCGGCCCGACCATCGAGAAGGCCGCCGACCTGGCCGGCCTGCTCACCAACCTTTCCGAGGGCGACGTGCTCTTCATCGACGAGATCCACCGCCTGCAGAAGACCATCGAGGAGTACCTCTACCCGGCGATGGAGGACTTCAAGCTCGACATCATCATCGACCAGGGACCGAACGCCCGGAGCGTCCGCCTGAGCCTGCCGCGCTTCACGCTCATCGGCGCGACCACGCGCAGCGGCCTGCTCAGCGCGCCATTGCTGACCCGCTTCGGCATCCGCGAGCGACTCGACTACTACACGGCGGCCCAGCTCCAGGGGATCGTGCTGCGCGGGGCCGGCCTCATGGGCGTGGAGACCGACCCCCAGGGCGCCATGGAGATCGCCCGGCGGAGCCGCGGCACGCCCCGGATCGCCGGCAACCTGCTCCGCCGCGTGCGGGACTACGCCCAGGTCCGGGCCGACGGGCGGATCACCGGCGACATCGCCGGCAAGGCCCTCGAGATCCTGGAGATCGACGCCGACGGCCTCGACGAGATGGACACGCGCCTCCTGGAGGCGGTGATCGTGAAGTTCGGCGGCGGGCCCGTCGGGGTGGGCTCCCTGGCCGTGGCGGTCGGCGAAGAACCCGACACCCTGGAGGAGGTCTACGAGCCCTACCTCATCCTCGAGGGCTACCTCCAGCGCACGCCCCAGGGGCGGATCTGCACCGAGAAGGCCTATCGCAAGCTGGGCCTGACCATGGGCCGCGGCTCCGGTCAGGGCCGGTTGCTCTGAGGGGTTCCCGGCCCGTCGGATGGCGCCGCGGGATGCCCGCCGCCAACCGGCGCGGGCAGGTCGATCCAGTAGCTCCGGAACGACGGGGTGCCTTTGGCATCCCGATGGCTGTCGTCGGTGCACAGCAGGAGCCGACGCACGGGGCGTCCGGGGGGTACGGCGACGGCCTCGATGTGGAGGTTCTTGAGCCCGGGCAGGTCGAGAGCGCCCGGGAGATGCCCGGCGCCGCTCCAGCGGAAGATCCGCGTCCCCTTCTGGTCGCCTCCGGTCGCCCCGGCCACGAGGATCCATTCCGAACCGGTCCAGACCATGTCGCGCAGGCCCCGGCCGCCGAGGTCGAGGAGGGTCGGTGGGCCGAATCGGGGGGTGCGGCCCTCGAGCACCTGGTCCGGGTTCCGCAGCGGCACGAGGATGGCCCGCCCTTTGGACAGCGGGCCGCGGAACCCGATCCACAGGGACCCATCCGGGCCGGCCGCCAGCGCCTCGATGCTCAGGCCGCCCTTCGAGTCGGGGGGCAGCGCGGAGGCCGCCGCCAGGGGCAGCGATGCGAGCCCCGGATCGGCCAGCATGGCGCCCACAAGGCCCGAGGAGGCGGTCCCGACGCTGCGCCAGCGGGGGCCGTCGGGCGTCAGGTCCACCTCGGTGGCGAAGAACCGGTGCCGGTTGGGGCGGAACTTGCCGTCCTTGTTGCGGCCGTGGGAACCGGTCCAGTAGACGCGATCGCCCACGCGGGCGGCTCCCTCGAGATCGCACTCGGGATTGCCGCGTCCCAGACGCAGGCCGGGCGAGGCGTCCCAGGCGCTGAGCGCCGGCCCGCCGGCCCCGGGATCGTACACCCGCAGGCGGTTGTCCTCGTCGCTGGCCACCACGAAGTGATGGTCGTCCAGGAAGATGGCGGCCGACGCGCCGCTCATGCCGAGGTGTCGCGTGCCGGCCGGTCCGGCCTCCTTGGCGACCACCATGCCCAGGGCGCCCCCCAGGAACAGGAGGGTGCCAAGGCGTCGGACGGCCGGTGTCATGATGGTCAGACCTTAGCGGATGCAGGTGCCGGGTAAAGGCGGGCCGCGGGTCGCGCCGTCCCCACCGGCCCTTTCCTTGTCCCCGGGCGGTTCGGAGGTAGGCTCACGGTCATGGTGATGGACGCTTCAAGGGATGACCTGCGGCAGCGGGTGTGGGATGGCGCGCGGATCGACGCCTCCGAGGCGATGACCCTGTACGCGCTGCCGCTGCCCGAACTGGGGGCGTTGGCCGACCGTCGTCGCCGGTTGGCCCGCGGGGGTGCCTATGACGGGCGCGGGGCACAGACCGTGTCCTACATCGTGGACCGCAACGTCAACTACACCAACGTCTGCAACGTCTACTGCAAGTTCTGCGCCTTCTGGCGCTCCGAGAAGGACGCCGACGCCTACGTGCTCACCCTCGACGAGCTGGACCGCAAGATCGAGGAGACCCTCGCGCTCGGTGGCACCCAGATGCT
>Ga0068877_10002244_pt1 | contig 15695 bp, 9 predicted proteins | sample NOAtaG_FD_66437 | JGI IMG/M metagenome (GOLD analysis project Ga0068877, IMG submission 66437) | Freshwater lake microbial communities from Lake Erie, under a cyanobacterial bloom - NOAA_Erie_Diel6S_1000h metaG | ecosystem: Environmental > Aquatic > Freshwater > Lake | place: USA: Ohio, Lake... | reverse complement strand
AATCGTTCAAGCGATGTGGCAATCCTTCGATTGGGAGCTGAACCGGTCCGAGCGGATTTGGCCCAAGACAGTGCAGAAGCCCTCGCCGATGTTTTGCCAAAGGTCGATTGGGTCTTTCATTTGGCAGGGCAACTCGCAGGGCCTCCATCAGAATTGGCCAAGGTGAATGTTGACGGCAGTTACAAGATCGCCTCAGTTTGTGCTTCCTGGCCCCATGCGCCTCTCTTTGTCAACCTGAGCTCCGTTGCTGCTGGCGGACCATCGAGTTCTCAAGCTCCCAGGGATGAAACTGCCATTCCAAACCCAATTTCGGATTATGGGAGAAGCAAGCTTGCTGGCGAGCGCATCATTACAAAGTATTGCTCTTCCGTGCCTATGTCTATTGTTCGGCCAGGAATCATCTTTGGCCCGGGGGATAAGGAGTTCAATCGTTTGCTTCAATCCATGTATCGCGTTTTTCTCAACCCGCTGATCCGAGGTGGTAGGCAGCCCTTAGCCATTATTGAAGTTACCGACCTGATTCGGCTTTTGATCGCTGTCGCTGAACGAGGGGAGCGAGTTACAGCCGCTACAACAGAGGGGGACCCAGTGGGAGGTGTTGGTGTGTATTATGCAGCCGCTTTGGAGCCAATCTCTCTTCGGCAACTTGGCGCGATATTCTCTTCGACACTAGAACGCCCGGTTGTCCCATTGCCGGTGGTACCGCCTGTGGCATGGATGCTGGGTTTGCTAGGTGAGCAATGGAGTAGATTGACAAAAACCAAGTCCACATTGAATCGAGATAAAATTAGGGAAGCGCTAGCCAAGGGTTGGTGGGTCGATGTCAATAAAGCTGTTTCCCAATTAGACTGGCAACCCGGTCGATCGATCGAAGAAGAAATGAAAAACTGGATTCAGCGGGCGAAAGAGGAAAGATTGCTATAGAATCATTGATCTAAATAGCAGTGCCGAAACAAAAAGAAAGTAGGAACCGAATGGAATCATTTCCTCGCGAATGGATGTTGACCCAGGATTGTGGTCGATTCTTATGGATATGTGTCGCATGGATGATCTGTTGTGTCGAAACGGCGGTTTGCGAAGACTCCGCAGGTAACCCTTCAAGAAATCCTCGGGTGCTAGTCGATGCGTATCATGCACACTCGTGGATCGATACCATGCCAAGTATGGCAATGAATCAGTACCATCTGCTTCACGGTCCGTCTCGAATCATCCATGCTCTGCGTGCAGCGGAGTGGAAATGTGAGGCTCAACTAGGGCCCTGGACAAACGAGGTGTTAGTCAACTGCGAAGTTATCTACATTAATTTGGTTTCCGCGGATCGACCGCCGTTCACTGTAGATGAAGTCTTGGCGATTGAAAATTTTGTCAAGCAAGGCGGAGGATTGTTCTTAGTAACGGACCACACTAATTGTTACTTCCACAATCATGTGCTTGGGAGTTTGGCAGAGCGACTCGACTTGGAGTTGACAAGTGAGCTACTTTGCGATCGCCCTCCGCATACGGCTGGACCGGGGAATGCGTGGGTGTTCTTGAGTTCGTTCCGTGAGCATCCAATCACCCGGGGGTTAGAGCGGATCGCTTTTCAGTCGGGAGGATGTGTCGATTCGCGACATGGCATCATTCATTCGAGTAACCGCAGTTGGGGTGATTGGGCCAACATCCCAACGTATGGTGAATCGAATAGCCCCGGATTCTATGGGGACTTTCAACAGCAACCCATCGAGCGTACAGGTCCTCTGGCGGCTGTGGCTGCAAAAGAATATGGCAATGGGCGAATCGTTGTTCTAGGCGATCAGAACTGCTTCGGCGGAGTGTTTCTCAATTATTTGGATAATAGGAAACTTGCACTTCAAACGTTTCACTGGTTAGCTAAGCGAGAATGTAACGAGAACCTCGTCGAGAACAATCGAGAAAAGAAACGGCCTCTTGTTTGGTGTCTGGAAAATCCTATCGGGAAAGAGTCAGATTTCGGCGACGGTTCTAATGCAGGGCTTTATCACCTATATGCTTGGTTGGGAAAAATGGCGGATGCGCGAGCGACCAACCGAGAGAGGATGGATGCGAAATTGATGATATTGTCATGCACTAAAGACCCATTGTCGCCTCAAACAATGGCGCTCATCCAGCGGTTTTTGGCAAAGCATTCGAAAGCAGTGTTGATTCTGGATTTGCAATCGGTTGATACAAAATCAAACGAGATTGACCTATTGACTCTTGGGTTTGCGAGAGGAAAGACCGAGAAAGTTGGAGAACTGGAGTATACGAAATGGTATACTCCATTGGAGTCCAGCGTGGTCATTTGTAAAAACAACCTCGGATGGAACAATAAACATTTCCCAGGCCCAGAGGCGACGATGAACGCGACCCAACATGCCATGTGCAAGCAACTGATCCTGTTGCTATCGGAACTTGGCGTCCAGCAGGAAACACAAAGTACCAAGAGTTGGCTAGAGGAGCGTGACGAGTGAACCAGCGAGAATTCCTGAAGCTTTTCGAGCGAGATTCGGACTATGAAAGACGTGTGCGTATCGGCGCAAGGTGTCACTCATCGAGGGAACGTACGAGAAGAGAATCAGGACCAATACTTGATCGCTGAGTTAGCCCCGTCTGCAAAGGTCTTGGGAAACTCGGTAGGTCTTAACAACCATTCGCGATTATTCTCCCCACCGACAAGCTATTTGTTTGTGGTGGCAGATGGAATGGGAGGTCATCTGGGAGGTCGCGAGGCTAGCACTCGTGCTATTCAGTTCTTTCTTTCTGCGATCCTACATAGTCCGTCGTTTCGTCTTCAACCGTCTCCAAAGGAACCACTTGCCTTTACGGACATATTGCGAACGATGCTCGTCGGTGCGCATCGAGAGCTCGTTCGATTTGCACTAAGTGATCCCGACTTAAAAGGGATGGGCACGACGTTGACGGCGGCGTACATCGTCTGGCCGACGATGTTTGTAGTACACGCCGGTGATACTCGATGCTATTTGAAGCGTGATGAAGAATTAATACTGTTGACTCGCGATCATACGGTAGCTCAACAAATGATTCGAGCAGGACGCATGGATGCTGCGGCGCAAGAGCGTTCTCCTTGGTCCAACGTACTGGTGAATGCCTTGGGAGCTGGAGCTGAAGAAGTTTTCGCTGACATCACTACCGTTGACCTACAGTTCGGTGATAGGTTGTTGATGTGCAGCGATGGCATCAATAAACATGCCACCGACGAACAAATCAAACAGATGTTGATCGCGTCTTCGCCGCTAGAGGACTGTGCGAACCGTCTTGTGGAGTTTGCCCTCTCAGATGGGGGAACCGACAATATTACCGTTTTGCTGTCAGATTTTGCATCGACGGATTCCAATGAAGTTCGAGTTCTTGGTGGGATTCCATCCGGCGAAAAAGTTGTGATTGAGTTTCCTGAACCCTACACAGACTCTGACACGAATGATGCTGACACCGCCGCTGACGAGAAGAAAACCGCGACATTTGAATTGGATACACCGAGTGAAGATGAAAAGTCGACAGGGGATTTTTTGAATGAATCTGTTCCCCATTAAGAACTGGCTCTTGCTGCTAGTTATCCCATTGGTTTTTAGCCAAAGCGTTGTCACTCCTATTGCAGCCCAGGAACCATGGCTGCGTGCACCTGCATTGAAGCCTGGTGACACGATCGCATTTGTTGCTCCGGCTGGTCCCGTCGAGATTGAGCCTGTAAACCAATACATGAAACAGCTCGAAGCGGCAGGCTTCCGTGTTTTGGTTCCACAGAATATTGAACGTAATTGGGAGTATCTGGCCGGAACCGATGAGCAACGAGCAGATGAACTGAACAGTGCGATTCGCAATCCTGAGGTCGACGCTATCTTTGCAATCCGAGGTGGTTTCGGATTAACGAGAATCCTCGATCGAATCGATTACGATGCGCTTCGCAAGTCCCCGAAAGTGGTGGTTGGTTATTCTGATTTGACTGCTTTGCATCTCGCGATCGCTCGTAAGATCCAATTGATATCCTTTCACGGTCCCATGCCGATGTCCAATCTTTGGCAAGGCGATGCGCCGAAGTACAAGTATGCGAACGACACGTTGCATCGAACCATTTTTGCGGAGAAGTACGCAGTAGATTTGGTCGGTTTTGCGATCCCGCTACCAGCTAACAAAAACATGCGAGCGCTGTTTGCCGGCAAAGCGACAGGTCGTTTGATTGGCGGGAATCTATCGCTGATTTGTGCGACGCTTGGTACTCCGTACGCGATTACCCCCAAAGGTGCTATCTTATTTTTGGAGGATGTGAACGAAGCACCGTACCGCGTCGATCGGATGCTGTCGCAGTTAAGGCTGGCCGGGGTATTGGAGGAAGTTTCGGGGGTTGCGATTGGGGATTTTTCGACAAGAGACACAGAGGATCGATTAGCAACAGATCGAGTCCTCGTAGAGTATTTTGGTCGATTGCATGTCCCTGTCGTGATGAATTTCCCGGTGGGACATATTCCAGATAACGCAACGATTCCCCACGGTGCACTCGCAGAAATCGACTCAGATAATTTATCACTTCGACTACTTGAGAACCCCGTTGAGTGGAAATGAGTTACAATAGCTGTCTGTCGGTTTCGTACCTTGGTCTTTGTTCCTAGCACTTGAATATCATGCACTTTCATCGCACTCTTTGGATTGCATTTCTCCTCATTGCCGTTCCGTCCGCAAGTAGATTGTTCGCGGAAGACGGTGCTGTAGAGTGGTCGCGATTTCGGGGTCCGAATGGCACTGGGGTTCACCTGCAAAACAACGTTGCTCTCCCTTGGAAAACGGAACGCGTTCGCCGAGTCAAACTACCTGGTGTTGGGCATGGTTCCCCCAGCGTCTATGCTGGCGTAGCGTACCTCATGTCGGGAGACCCAAACAATGCGGAACGAACGCTGTTGGCTATCGCATTGGAGTCTGGAAAGGTTCTATGGAAAAAATCGTACGCATCGAAACCTCATCCATTGCACAAATATAGCTCGTATGGGTCGAGCACCCCGTGTGTCGATAGCCAGAACGTCTATTTCGCTTGGGCCGATCCAGAGCACACGATCGTTCGTGCGTTGGCACACGATGGTACCGAAGTTTGGAATCGCGACTTCGGAAGGTATGTGACGCAGCATGGTTTCGGCACGTCACCGATACGGGTTGATGATCTTTTGATTCTGCTCAATAGCCAAGATGCAGAGGAGCTACCGCCGGGAGTCGCCCCCGGCAAAGATCGAATGGTCGCGCTCGATTTCCGAACAGGTGAGACCAAATGGGAAGTTGACTTGCCAACATCGCGAGTCTGCTACGGTGTGCCATCCGTATGGGAGAAAGACGGCAAGAAACAGCTCGTATGTAGTACGACGGCTCAAGGGATGTTCGGAATGAGTTTAGATACGGGCAAGATTCTTTGGAATTACGATTGTTTCACTGCTCGGGTTTGTTCATCGACGTTATTGGTGGGCGATTTGATGATTGGAACTCACGGTTCCGGAGGTGGTAAAGACAACCGTTTGGTCGCTTACGATTTGATCTCACAAAAGGAAAAGTTTCGAGTCACTCGTTCTGCACCTTATGTCCCGTCGCCTGTCGCATCGGGAGATACTTTGTTTTTGTGGAGCGATTCGGGAATTGTCACCGCAGTTGACATCAACAACGGTGAGACAGTCTGGACCAAACGCGTCGGTGGTGACTACTCCGGTTCGCCAATCATCTTGGGAGACAAGCTCATCAACGTATCGCACACAGGTACCGTCAATGTGATTCGAGCCAGCCGAGAGTACGAATTGGTCTCAACCTTTGAGACAAACGCAACGGTTCGATCCACGCTAGTACCGACCAAAGACAAGATTCTTATGCGAGCAGATTCCGAGCTGTTCATTATCCAGGGCGATTAGGCTTTGCGTGCTCCGCCGAACACCTTCGAGCGTTTCAAACCCTGCCGCTTGCAATGTGAATGTGGCTATCTGTCGCAGCGAAGTCGAGTCGTCAACGACTAAGGCTGTTTTCGCTATTTTTTAAAATCTCCCAAAAGTGAAATGGAATAGAGTTTCCGCGACAGCCCCATTGGTTGGGACGGGTGATTATTCAGCGGAGTTGAACTGGTTGGGGATGGCGCTCCCATCGCCCCCCAAGTAGCTTGAAAATCCTCCATGCTCGAAGCGTTGGGCATCTTCACTGTCTAGAAACGAGATAGTTAGCGGTTGAGATGCCTCGCGTTTCGCCGCAATCAATAGCTGAATACAGGCAGAATCTATCGACTCGACTCTCGAACAATCCACAGTGGCAGGTAGTTCATCCAAACATAACTCTTGAAGAGAAGAGCGAAGCTCGCTAGCGATGCGGACATCGCACGATCCGGACAGCTTTAGCTGTCGGGAGTGACCAATTTTTTTTGATTCGAGAAAAATCATTAACCGCCCGTGGAATCGAGTAAGAGCGTCCCGAAGTCATTTCATGGAAATGCTGGGTGGAAAAGATAACACTGGAAACATGTGTTACTTTCTTCCCGAAGTCCAGAATCTCTCTTCGTTTTTATTGATTTTTCTCGCGACTCCCAAAATTAAACGAATTGCGTTACGTTGATGGAGCTATTACGCTGCATATTGATGCCAGGTAGCAAAACTCGGCGAGCAAAAACAAAAAACTAGATTCGAAGAGATTTTTCGTAGACTCGATACGTTTTGTAGTGTGTGGCGCCAACGGTTTCGATGATCTTGCGCATCCCGAGGTTGTCTTCTAGGACCCAGGACATTTCCACATGCTTCACGCCGCGCGATAGATGGTACTTTCGAACTGCCATAATGACCGCGAAGGCGAGCGCCGCACATTGCGTGGTTCAAAGTAGAGCGGTGCCACCCAGCAGATTTGCTCAGCAAGAAATGTTGCAGTCATCTTTCGACATCGAAACTGTATGACCAGGAACGATCACAGTCGGGGAACGGTGGAAAGACTGGAGCCAATGGGAAATTTCAAGTGGGTTGGGGACATATCCCGGGTGTAAAATTTTTCGAGATGGAAGTGTCAAAAACGGGCTATGAGGCGGACAGCAGACTCGTACTCGCAGACGGGCATAGCATCCGAATAGTCCTTTCCGTTGCCGGAAGCAAAGTGGAGTAACCTGTCAGTTACTCCTTCGCAGGGTGTGGATATCCACTACAATTCTTGGCAATGCTTAAGCTATTTTCGCCGTGTATCAAATCGTAAATCGTATTCACGTCCCTTTCCTTTAGATTCATCTGAAAATCTCCGCATGGTCAACGAGATAAGCCCGATCCTAGTTCGTCTAGAAAAAAATATTGAGTCGGTCGTACTCGGAAAAAAAGAGGTTGTCCGCCGAATATTGATTGCATTGCTTGCGGGAGAGCATTTGCTCCTTGAAGACGTTCCTGGTGTGGGTAAAACGTTGCTTGCTAAAGCGATTGCCAAAAGCATCGACGGAAAATTCTCTCGCGTGCAATTTACTCCAGATTTGCTCCCGTCGGACATTATTGGTAGCAGTATCTACCATGATGGTGAATTCAAATTCAATCAGGGGCCAATCTTTGCAAACATCGTTCTGGGGGATGAAATCAACCGAGCTCCGCCAAGAACACAGAGCGCATTGTTGGAGGCGATGAGCGAGCGACAAGCGAGTGTGGATGGAAAAACCTATTCCTTGCCTAATCCGTTCATGGTCATCGCGACACAAAACCCGTTTGAGTTCGAGGGGACGTACGTTCTTCCTGAAAGTCAGCTCGATCGGTTCATCATGCGGATCGATGTTGGCTATCCGGGTCGTGAGGCAGAACGAAACATTCTTCGATCGCACCAAGCGGGTGAACCTGTAGAGACGCTCCAGTCTGTCGTGGCTGTCGGTGAGGTTCTTGCGATGCAGCAATTGGTTCGAGCGATTGACATAGAAGAATCCATCTTGAATTACTTGCAAGATATTGTCGATGAGACACGGAGGAGCAACGAAATTCAGGTGGGAGTAAGTACGCGAGGTGCTCTCTCCTTTTATAGGGCTGCCCAAGCCCAAGCGTTTCTCAACGGCCGCGCGTTTGTAGTACCCGACGATGTAAAATCATTAGCGATTGCAGTGCTCGCCCACCGAATCATGCCAAGAGGTTTTACTGCTGGCAGCGAACGGTCCACAGCGGAGTCGATTATCGATCGATGTCTTCGCAACGTCGATGTTCCTGTTTGATCGATAACTTGAATTCGAAGAGGTTTCGATGCAAACGCAATCCACTCCGATGCCGATCTCAACCGCGACTTTAACCAACGACCTGCTGTCGGTAAAGCCAAAACGTAATCCGTCTTGGTTGTTAGCACCGTGGCGATTGATTCGTTCTGCAAAGCGAGCAGCGACACCGGTAACCACGCGATTGACACGCGAGGGATGGCAATTCGCTTTCATGGTCGCGTTTGTTGTGCTAGGAGCGGTGTTACGTGATGTCAATTTGTTGGTCATCTTAGCCGGTACGTTACTTGCGTTACTCCTCATTCAATGGCGAGTTTGTTCCAAGAGTATGTATGGTTTAACGTTGTATCGAAAATTGCCACGCTCGATCCAAGCAAGGAAAGATTTTGAGATTGAAGTGACGGTCACCAATCCGAAGCGTTGGCTTGGCGCATGGTTGGTGTTGGCCCAAGATCGCATCATTCACAAACCGTTCCGCCCAGTTTCCAAACAGGTCTCGCAAACGATAGGGTTGTTGTTCTCGTCGGTCCCACCGGGCGCAGGTCGGACACAGAGGTATCGTTGCAACGTTCAGCAGCGAGGAAGTTACGATTTTCTAGGATCCGAGATCACAACACGATTTCCCCTCGGCTTGATGCGTGGAATCTTGCCTGTCAAATCGGCTGGAAGCTTCACTGTCCAACCCGCTATCGGAAAGCTGCTGCCGGGGTGGGTCGAGTTGTTCGACGGAAAAATCACCGGTTTCAAGCATCGTAAGTCTCGTTCGATTTCGGACGAAGGCGAGTTTTTTGGACTCCGTGCCTATCATCCTGGTGACAGTCCGCGTTGGATACATTGGCGTTCTTCAGCCCGAATGAATGAATTGATGGTGAAGCAGTTTCAACGCACGGACAGCCGTGAGTTGGTCATTGTCCTCGATTTGCATTCACCATCTTCAACAAAGAAGGATGCGTTCGAAGCCTATTGTCGTGCAGAGGATTTAGCCGTTGAGTTCGTTGCCTCGATCGCACAAAGTGTGGCTACTTCCAACTACGCTGTTCTTACTGTTGCCATCGCAGATCACGATCCTACCCTCGCTCTTCGTGTTCAAACGCGGGGCCAGAACACGGCACTACTCGATCGACTTGGTATAGCGCATGGATTAGAAGTCGACACACTACCGAAGACGCTGGAGCTATTAGAACGAGAGTATCGACGTGTAGAAAATCTTATTGTCGTAAGTACGCGATCCAAACAACTAGGATTGCAGGTCCAAAACCCCGAAGAATCGAGCAAAAACGTATCCTCTTCGGTTGTATTCTGGAGAAGAGTCGTTTGGCTCGATTCCTCTCAAGACGAACTTTCAAGATTCTTCGATCCCGCAACTGCTTCGATGAATGGCAATTAACTCTCGATCGGTGGACGCATGTTCTCTTTAGTCATTCGAACGATCCTTCATTATCGCCGTGTGTTACTGCCAGTAGTCGCAGGCGTCAGTGTCGCTGGCGCCGTCATTATCGGAGCGTTGATCGTCGGTGATAGTGTCCGGGGATCGTTGCGTCACATCGCCATGGATCGAATCGGTGCCATCGATTATGTCGTGGTAGCGCCGCGATGGTTCTCGCCGTCTATCGTCGATCGTTCAGATAAGGCTGTCGAACTTCATGATGTCGTCTTCGTTCAACAGGTAACCGCTAAGAAGGAGCTACGCGTCGATGACAAACAAGTGGTCCATCGCGCCAATGAGATGGCATTGTTCGGTGTAGACGATACGTTTTGGAAACTTGGTTCCAGTCGTCCCCAGAAACTACCTGTTGGCGAACAAGTTGTACTGAATCAATCGCTCGCATCCGTGTTGCATGCAAAGGTTGGAGACAAAATCAATTTATACATTCCAGCGCAGTCTGTGGTTCCAGCGGACAGTGCACTGGGAAAACGCGATATCGATACATTTGCGCTGCCGCGATGGGAAGTGATCGATGTACTTCCCGATGAAAGTCTAGCTCGGTTCTCTCTCCGAAGCGATCAGCGCCCAGCTTGGAACGCATTCGTGGATCGGTCCTCGTTGCAATCCGGAATCAAGATTGGAGAAAAGGTCAACGCAATCTTTGCCAAAGGTCAGAGTGGCTCTTTGTTGCAAAAACTAAAGCCATCCTTGGCTGACTTGGGATTAGAAGTCAAGCATGTTACCAAACGATTCCCGGCGGATGGCCCAACGGTCCTCGATTACAGTATCGTGACGACCGACCAAATGATGTTGCAGGATGCAATCGTCAAACCGATGCTAGCTTCCACCAAAGAATTGAATCCGTCGCCGATTCTCACCTATCTGGCCAATGGCGTCGAACGAGAGGCGAACGATCGTGCATCGCTGGCGTCCGATCGATCGAGCGTTCCCTATTCGACGATTAGCGCGGTCCACTGGGAAACGCTTTCTGGCATGCTGGGTAGTTCATCCGTCGATCAAGCAATCGCAACGGAGCCGAAGCAACAAGATTGGTGTGTCGTCAATCAGTGGTTGGCGAGCGAACTTCGAATTCAAATCGGAGATAAGTTAAACATCGACTACTTTTTGCCTGAAACAGTCGAAGGTACCAATGTGGAGAAAAGCTTCTCCGTGAAGGTGGTGGCTATCGCTCCCTTGACAACACCGAAAAAGCCCAACGTTTTTGACATTTCGCCAACTCCGTTCAACGATTCGAACTGGACACCCACTGTACCTGGAATTACTGACAAAGATTCTATAGACGATTGGGATACTCCGTTTCCCTTAAAGCGAAAAATTGAAAAACAAGATGACGATTATTGGAGTTTGCAAGGGCTGACTCCGAAACTCTTCATCGACTACGACTTGGGCGTTTCACTCTTCGGTTCTCGATTTGGTAATGTAACTGGGATTCGTTACGAAAATGTCGACGCAGCAGGCCGGGATCGAGTCGCAAGTGAATTGCTCGATGTATTGAAGTCGGATTGGGGGAGTATTGGTTGGCGAGATATCCCATTGCACGAGCAACAACTCCAACGGTCAAGCGGTACAACGCCCTTTGATGCACTGTTTCTTTCGCTTAGTTTCTTCTTGATCGCAGCGGGGCTTCTGCTCGTGGTTCTGCTGTTTCGGCTGTCGATTGAAAAGCGAGCGGACCACTGGGGACTGTTGGTAGCAACAGGTTGGACGAGAAAATCGGTAAGACGATTGTTGTTGATGGAGGGTTCTATTCTGGCGGCGATAGGAGCTTCCGTGGGAATTGTTTTGGGTATCGGTTATGCGTATGCGATGATTGCGTTGCTCAAGACATGGTGGGTAGGAGCGATCTCGGTATCGTTCTTGGATTACTATTTGCGACCGCTGAGTCTTGTGATGGGCTGGGGTATAACCTGGATAGCGGCCATCGGGGCGATCTTGGTCGCGACTCGCAAACTCAACCATAGCCCTATCGCGTCATTGCTTAAAGGGCGCATCGAAGAATTGCAGTTCCATCAAAGACCTTCGAACTGGTTGCGTTGGGTTGGCGTTTTTTGTGCGGTAGCTGGAGTCGGAACGCTCGCGATGGGGAGTGGGTTGCAAGGGCAAGCGCAAGCGGGTGCATTTGTTGGCGGCGGCATGTTGTTCATGATGTTCGGGCTGTCCTATGTTTGGCAAAAATTGAAGACAGGCAAAAGCCGTTGGTCGGCCATTCCATCCGGCGTGGATTTGGCTCGGAGCAATGCGAAGCGGTCACCCACCCGCAGTATTCTCGCGATTGCCTTGGTATCGATCGCATCGTTTCTTATTCTGTCGATGAGTTTATTCCAAGCGACACCGACAGAGCCAGGCTTAGGCGGCTTTCAGTTCCTCGGCAAAAGCTCTAGTCCTATTTATTCCGAGATTGGAAATCCTGTTGTACGCAAAGAGGCTCTTGGTGGTCGATCGGAAGAATTAGGCGACATAGAAATCGTATCGATGCGACTGCGTGGAGGGGATGATGCGAGTTGTAATAATCTCTACCAAGCGAGCGAGCCACAGATTCTCGGCGTCTCGCCCAGAATTTCGGCGATCGATGTCGATGCAAAAGGCAAATCCCGTTTTGCATGGTTTCAAACAGCGACCACGAGTCATTCTCCTTGGCGATCACTCGAAGAATCTGCGACGGGTGAAGCCGAGGCTCCGCTTCCTGTCGTCATTGACCAGAATACTGCCTTATGGGCATTGCATCTGGGTGGGTACGTAGGCGAGCGATTTGCCTATGAGTTTGATGGCAAGAAGATACATTTTCGAACCGTGGGAGTTTTGCAAAACACCATTCTGCAAGGAAGCTTGTTGATCGGAGAATCGAATTTTGAACAGGTCTTTCCAGCCATCACGGGTTATAGAAGCTTCTTGGTCCAGGTCCCGGCGAAATTGCGGTCGAAATCGGATGAAATCAAAGCGGTACTGGAGGACGGATGGGAAGAACCTGGGCTGAGTTTGGTTCGCAGCGATAGTGTGCTGTCGCAGTTATTGGCAGTGCAGAACACCTATCTCTCCGCATTTCAACTTCTTGGAGCGCTCGGACTATTATTAGGAACGATTGGTCTTGGAGTTGCTCAACTTCGGGGAGCCATGGAACGCAGTTCCGAGCTTGCAGCCATGAGGGCGATCGGCTTTACGAAAGGTCGCCTGACCTGGTTGCTCTCTTTAGAAAATGGTTGGCAACTGATGCGAGGAATGTTGATTGGGACCGTGGCAGCAGCGTTCGCAACCATTCCTGCGTTGATGAGCGGTCAACCCTTTGGCGGGATCTTGAATCCGATGTTGATGTTGCTGCTTATTGTGGTTCTCGGCGCGCTAACGAGTTGGTTGTCTGCTTGGCTAGCCATGCGAGCGCCATTATTGCAGTCTTTGCGTGCGAAATGATCGCCCGCTGTTTTCTTTCGACTAACGCGGCAATCGTGGGCGAGACGAGTCTGATTTCGAAGTCGAAACAGCGGCACCTTCGGGTTTCGACTCAGGTGTGGTGGTTGCTGAGGCTGCTTCCACGGACTTGCTATCCAGTTTGGTCGGCCAATTGATCAGTTCAAAGGTGCTGATGATCTGTGCGTCCTCTGCCGCAAACTCTTGTAGTTGATCTGCATTGAGCATGAAGACGGCAATGGCGCGTCGCCCATCATCGTTCGAGATGTGATAGTGTATCCATACGATATCTACCCCTTGGGCTGAACCACGTGATGCTACGCGTAGCGCGCGCATGCCACTGGACGTCACCCGCTCGGAAGATTCTAAGATCTCTACGAGACTGGTTCCGAGCGACGTTTTCACGTCAGCGACAAATCCATCCATGCTCAGTTGTCGACCTGATTCATAGTCAATCATGTTGGTTACGTTGCATTGTGCAACACGATGATTGTCAATAATATATCGGTACGTCGCTTCTTCCCCGCTGTCGCGATAGGTCATCCAGTTGCGGCTTGCCAAGAAGCGGAAAAAGCCCAGATCCGACTGGAATTGCTGGAGCGAAGCCGCTTCCAATGTTGGTGTTCGGGAAGCAATCGATTGGAGAGTGAGGCCGCTAGAAATCTCCTCGATTCTAGCACGACGCATTTGAATTTGAGCCATCACCTTGAAGCCTGGTGAACGTTCAGAGATATCGCGAGTCTCCTCGACATTCGCTGCAAACCAAGTGACGCACCCCGAGCTGCGATCCACTTGTGCTTTTCCATCCACCGTGATGGTTGTCGCAACATTATGAACCGAAGCAGCAACGGATCCTTTCAATTCGAGCTGGGCACTCTTGTCGTCGTTCTTGACAAGATAAACGCTCAATCCACCATCGAGAACCGCTTCGACTCCCAATAGATAGCATGTAGAATCGTTATCCACTTTCCAGCTATCGTTGACTCGGACTTCTTTTTTGGTCAAGAGGCTGTCAAGGAACATGGAATTGATTGGAATGTCAATCAATTCTCTCTCCGAAGCAAACAGCGGATTGTCCAAACATGCCGTCATCATCTCACGATCGTTACCCATCTTTACGATATCGCGGCACGATTCCCGCAATTTTGTCTTGGTGATCGTGCGATCTACTTGCACTTCTGACTCTGCTTCGAGAACACGCACGTACGATTTGCATTCGGCTAGCGACATACCGATTTGGATATGTTCCTCGACGTCCACTAACGTACTGGCCTGAATCGGGGCGGTTTTCGCAGTAATCGCAGTGCCCTTGCTTGTCTTGGCATCGTTGATTTGACTCTTGAGACGAATCTCCCCATTCAGTTTGACGACTGTCCGCACTCGAAACATCGAGCTGGGCTTATTGGCTGACGCGAACGAACGATTGTGAACATTTCCAATAACCAACCCAGCGGCGAGACTGCCCAGAATCCAGGAACGACGATCCATCATCGGCTTTGGTAATGTCATGATTTGCAAGATAGCATTCGGCGAGGGAAGCAACAGTTACAATACGTGTTCGATCGGTTGTTACAGGGTACTGCCCTCATACGAATCTGAATATTGATTAGATTCTGCCTGGATAACCTCATGTGCCTACTTTGACACCCGGTTTTTCAAAGGGATAATGTTAATGCCAGCACAAAGCGTTAGCGAAGTGGATTAACATGATAATGCAAAGTGCTTGTGCTTTTCTCTTCCTCTTTTCCTGAAGTTGCCCGATACGTTTCGGTTAATCCCATGTATTACAGACTTGTTCCAGACAATCCGATCACAGGTGTTGGTCCGCAAGGCTGGAATCTCAGCCTTCCATGCACAGTAGGACGAAACCCTGATTTGCAAGTTTGTATTGATGACGACTCGATCAGTCGATCGCATTGCCAGCTATTGCTGGGGCCAGATGAAGGTGTCCAAATTCGGGACCTTGGTTCGTTGAATGGCACTTATGTCAACGGTGAGCGAATCAAAGGAATCCACTCTTTGGTTCCAGGTGACGTGCTTCAAATCGGATCAGTCTCGGTGCGGGTTGATTATGCATCCGACACAGATCCAGGTAAACCTCCTCCCAAACGAGTGTCTGCACCGAACAATGCAACACAACCGATGAAGGTGATTCATCCGGAAAAATTCACCATGCGCGAGATCGTCGAACCTGAAAGGAAGTGGTGGGAGTTTTGGAAGTAGTCTTGGCTAGCCCAACCGACGTTTGAAGCCTTCTAAAGGACTTCAAGGGCTAGGGATTGAATCCTAAAGCTTAAGGTCTATTTCAATTCCAGCGAATCTCGGTTGCTCTCATTTCCGCAACGATCGATTGCGGAGCAAACTACAGGCCCTTTCTCTCCGGATGCGTAGAGACTAGAAAGGTCAAAGGACCATTCGTTGCTGTAAGGTGCCACCGACGGAACAATCTTTAGTTTCCAATCGACTCCAGATTTAGTCCAAATGGCTAAGCTCGAAACATCATCACTTTTTGTCAAGTTGACTACCAAGGTCTTTTTTCCATTGATGTCACGAATATTCAATGTTGGTTTTGCCGGTGGATCGTTATCGAGCCATGGAAAGGCAGGTGTTACCGCAGGCGATTGGTAAATCCCTGCAAGCATCTGATCATTCAAGCCTTTTCGG
>Ga0068877_10002241_pt1 | contig 15698 bp, 12 predicted proteins | sample NOAtaG_FD_66437 | JGI IMG/M metagenome (GOLD analysis project Ga0068877, IMG submission 66437) | Freshwater lake microbial communities from Lake Erie, under a cyanobacterial bloom - NOAA_Erie_Diel6S_1000h metaG | ecosystem: Environmental > Aquatic > Freshwater > Lake | place: USA: Ohio, Lake... | reverse complement strand
TCGATCGGCCTGCACCCCCGCGATAATGGCCGCCTGCTCGAAACCCTCGAGCGGTTGCGCGATCTCGGCAATACCGTTCTGGTCGTCGAACATGACCAGGACACCATCGAGCGCGCCGACTATGTCATCGACTTGGGGCCCGGCGCTGGCCGGCTCGGCGGCGAGGTCGTGGCCGCCGGCACGGCCGCGGAAATTGCCCGCTCGAAGCACAGCCTCACCGGCCAATATCTCTCGGGCAAGCTCGAGATTCCCGTCCCCGCCGTGCGCCGGCTCGGCTCCGGCAAGAAGCTCATTATCGAAGGCGCCAGCGAGCACAACCTGCGCGATGTCACGGCGGAGTTTCCCCTCGGCATGCTGATCGCCGTGACCGGCGTAAGCGGCAGCGGCAAATCGACTCTGGTCAATGACATCCTTTACCGCGCGCTGGCAAAGCACGTGTACGGCTCGAAGGCCGAGCCCGGCCGGCACCGTGCCCTCCATGGCCTCGAGGAGATCGACAAGGTCATCGAGATCGACCAGAGCCCCATCGGCCGCACCCCCCGCTCCAATCCGGCCACCTACACGCAGGTCTTCTCTCCCATCCGCGATCTGTATGCCATGCTGCCCGAAAGCCGCGAGCGCGGCTACAAGAGCGGACGCTTCAGCTTCAATGTCAAGGGCGGCCGTTGCGAGGCCTGTCAGGGCGACGGCCTCAAGTGCATCGAGATGAACTTCCTGCCCGATGTCTACGTCACCTGCGACGTCTGCCGCGGCAAACGCTACAATCACGAAACGCTACAGGTCAGATACAAGGGCAAGAGCATCGCCGAATTGCTCAATTCGACGATCGAGGATGCCGCCGCCCTGCTCACCAACATCCCCAATGTCTCGATCAAGCTCGACACCCTCGTCGATGTCGGCCTCGGCTATCTCCATCTCGGTCAAAGCTCCACCACGCTATCCGGCGGCGAAGCCCAGCGCATCAAGCTCGCGCGCGAATTGAGCAAGCGCCAGACCGGCAAGACCATCTACATTCTCGACGAGCCCACCACCGGGCTTCACTTCGAGGACGTTCGCCGCCTGCTCGAAGTGCTGCAGAAGCTCGTGGACCTCGGCAACACCGTACTGGTGATCGAGCACAATCTCGACATCATCAAGTGCGCCGACTGGATCCTCGACATGGGCCCGGAGGGCGGCGAGGGCGGCGGGCGGCTGATCGCCAGCGGCACACCCGAACACATTGCCGCCAATCCGCGCAGCTACACCGGTCTCGCGCTGGCGAAACTCCTCAAGAAAGCATCCCGGCGATGAGCAGCAAATACCCCCAAACTCCGATGGATCTGAGCGGCCTGAAAACGGTCAGCATTTACTCGCGCGGCGGAAAAGTGCAAATCGAGCACTTCGCGCAGCCGCCATCCCCCGGCGACAGCGCCAGCCGGCTGCTCGACAAGCTGCCCCGCCTGCTCGCCGCCGATACGCTGCGCTCCGTCGTCACGGCCCTGCGCGAGGCGCGCCGCCGCGGCAAGCCCGTCATCTGGGGCATGGGCGGCCATGTCATCAAATGCGGCCTCGCGCCGGTACTCATCGAAATGATGAACCGCGGCTTCATTACCGCCTTCGCGATGAACGGTTCGACCTCGATCCACGACTTTGAGATCGCCATCTCCGGCGCCACCAGCGAGGACGTCGAAGCGGTGCTGCCCGACGGCAGCTTCGGCAGCGCCGAGGAGACCGGCCGCTGGATGAATGAAGCCGCCAGTGAAGCCCTCACGGCCGGCACCGGCCTCGGCGAAGCCTACGGAGCCAAGCTCGACGCCGTGGGCAAACCGGACTTGCGGGACCAGAGCGTGCTTTACTCCGCCTGGCGGCGCTCCGTACCCGTTACCGTTCATCTCGCCCTCGGCACCGACACCCCTCATACCCATCCCGCCGCCAGTGGCGCGGCGCTCGGCGCCGGTACGCACCATGACTTCCGCCTGCTCTGTTCGCTCGTCAGCGCCATGGGCGAGGGCGGTGTTTACGTCAATTGCGGCAGCGCCGTCGTGCTGCCCGAAGTTTTTCTCAAGGTCGTATCGAGCGTGCGCAATCTCGGCGTCAAGCTCGAAAACTTCACCACCGTCAACTTCGATTTCCTCCAGCACTACCGCCCCAAAATGAATGTCGTCGAGCGGCCGCACGCGAAAGCTGGCGGCAAAGGTTACGCCCTCACCGGCCACCATGAGATCATGGTGCCGCTCTTGGCGGCGATCCTCTTCGAAGGCGATTGAGCAGATGACAGCAAGCCAGGAATCTCCGCTCTGGACCTACGAAGACCTCGGCCTGCTGCTGGGCGCCGCCTTGCCCTGTCTTGTCATCTCGGCCCTGTCGGCAAAGCTGCTCGGCCTGCTCGTTCCCCAAAAGGGTGTTGTCGCCGCGCTATCGCAAGTGATCCTCTATGCCGCCCTGCTCGGCTGCCTTCGCCTGATTCTGTCTTGGCGCCGCGGCCTGCCGTTCTGGGACGCCCTGCACTGGCGCGCGCCTTGGCCCGGCATGTTGCTTACCGGCCTGCTCGGGCCCATGCTGGCCCTCACCGTGGGCCTGCTCGCCTTGCTGCTCGGCGCAAGAAAGGAAGCCGTTGCCATGGACGCCTTGCTCGGTGACCGCTGGAGCGTGCTTGCCATTGGCATGGCCGCCTCCACCGCTGGACCGGTCTTTGAGGAACTCGTGTTTCGCGGATTTGCCCAGCCCCTGCTGGTGCGCTCGCTCGGCCTGGCCGGCGGCCTGCTCGCCACAGCCCTGCCTTTCTCGCTGCTCCATGGGCCACAATACAATTGGAACTGGCAGCGTCTGTTGCTGCTCACCCTCGCCAGCGCCGTCTTTGGACTCGTGCGCCAACAGACCGGCTCGACGGCGGCCTCCTCGCTCACGCACGCCGCCTATAACCTCACCTTCCTCGCCGGAATGATTTTTCAAGGAGATCTCATCAAAAAACCATGATTGAAACGCTGCGCTGGACCGCGGCGGGCGTCGAAATGATCGACCAGACCCGCTTGCCTCATGTCGAGGAATTTGTTTTGTGCCGCAACTATCAGGAAGTGGCCCGCGCCATTCGCGATATGATTATCCGCGGCGCGCCCGCCATCGGCGTGGCGGCCGCCATGGGTGTGGCCCTCGGCGCCGCTCAGGCCGCCGACGAAAACTTCGACGGGCAATTTCTCACGATTTGCGATACGCTCGCCGCCACGCGCCCCACCGCCGTCAATCTCTTCTGGGGCATTGAGCGCATGAAGCGCCTGCGCGCGTCCCTAGCGGACCAGCCTCTCGCCACCGTCCGCCAGCGCCTCATCGCCGAAGCCCAACTTGTGCATGAGGAAGACATCGCCATCAACCGCCAAATCGGCGCTCACGGCGCACCGCTCGTGCCCGACGGCAAGACCGTGCTCACCCATTGCAACGCTGGGGCTCTTGCCACGGCCGGCTATGGCACCGCGCTCGGCGTCATCCGCGCCGCCGTCGAAGCCGGCAAGTCCATCGATGTTTTCGCCGACGAAACGAGACCTTTTCTCCAGGGCAGCCGTCTCACCGTTTGGGAATTGCAAAAAGACGGCATCAACACCACCCTGATCACCGACAACATGGCGGGACATTTTCTCCGCTCCGGCCGCATCGGCTGCGTCGTGGTCGGCGCGGACCGCATCGCCGCCAATGGCGATGTCGCCAACAAGATCGGCACCTACGGCGTAGCTGTGCTGGCTCGTGAAAACAATGTTCCCTTCTATGTCGCCGCACCCCTGTCCACGCTGGATCTGTCGATTCCCGACGGCGATCACATTCCGATCGAGGAGCGCCCGGCAACGGAAGTCACGGCCATGTTTGGCCATCCCGTCGCCCCGGCGGGAACACAGGTGCGCAACCCCGCTTTTGATGTCACGCCCAACCGCTACGTCACCGCCATCATCACCGAGCGCGGCGTGGCGCGGGCTCCGTTCACCGAACAACTTCGCAAACTGGTAGAAGGAAATTAAACGATGAAATCGATTCTTGTTCTCGCCCTTGCCTCATGCGCCCTGTTCGCCGCCAACGAATACAGCGGCCGCCGTGCTCCCAGCTTCTCCCTGCCCGATGTCAACATGCGCCAGCATGACATCCTTGACTACCGCGGCAAAGTGCTCATCGTTGAGTTCATGCAGACGAAGTGCGATAAGTGCCAGGCCCTCACCAAGTCCATCGAAGGCCGCGTGAAGCCCAAGTTCGGTGACAATGTCGCCATTCTCAGCATCGTCGTTCCGCCGGACACCTTTGATGATGTCAAGAAGTACACTAACGTGTTCAAGGTCAGCAGCCCGATTCTCTTCGACATGGGCCAGGTGGCCGGCAGCTACGTCAAGGCATCGCCCCAACGCCCCGCCATGTACTTTCCCCATGTCTTTCTCATTGACCAGAAAGGCGAGATCCGCGCCGACTGGCAATGGACTGCCCCCGGCCTATACCCCGACGTCATCTCTGGCGACCGTCTGATTACGGAGATCGAAAAACTGCTGGCCGAGGGCAAGGCCGCCGCCCCGGCCACTCCGGCTGCTCCGGCAAAGGCCGCCCCCAAGCCCGCCGTCAAGAAATAGCGCTAGGCTAGCGGACATGGGGCGCTTGCTCTTTGTCCTCCTGTCCGCTTCACTGGCCCTCGCCGAAGGGCTGCACGTCGCGGTGCGCGCGGGCGAGCTCGAGCGTGTCCGCCAATTGATCGCCGATGGCGCCAGCGTCACCGAGCGCGACCCGCTCGGCGGCACACCCCTGCACGACGCCGCCTGGGGCGGCTACCGCGAGATTGCCCTGCTGCTGCTCGACAAAGGCGCCGAAGTCGATGCCCCACACATGGACATCAACGCCGCCCATGCCGAAAGCGGCTCAACTCCCCTGCACTACGCCATCCTCACTAATCATCTAGACATCGTGCGCCTGCTCGCCCAGCGGGGGGCCGACCTCAAGCGCCGTCACCGCCTCGGCTCAACTGCCCTCCATCTGGCCGCCAGCCGTGGCCATAACGAGATCGTCGAGTTCCTCATCGCCAACAAGGTTGAAATCGATGCTGAGGATGCCGGCGGGGCCACGCCCCTCGACGAAGCAGCCTGGAAGGGCCACGCGTTGATCGTCGAGCTGCTGCTCAAGGCCGGGGCCAATCCGCGCCACCGCATCCGCGATTCCGAAGTCACCCCGCTACATGAGGCCGCCGCCAAAGGCCATCTCGACGCCGTGCGCCTCCTGGTCGTAGCTGGCGCCGAGGTCGATGCCCGCGATGCCGGCGGCCTCACCGCCCTCGATGAAGCGCTCAAGCAAAGGCATACCCCGGTTGTCGATTACCTGATGAACAAAGGCGCCCGGCTGGCTGGTGGCGATGCCCGCGGCGCCGCCAAGCAAATGGAAGAGGCCGTCCTGAAGGGCCAAAGCGATGTCGTAAAACTGCTGCTCGAGCGCGGCATGGACCCCGATGCCCCCACCGCCCAAGGCTCCACTCTCATTCACGACGCCTGCCTCAAGGGCCACCTCGCCGTTGCTGAGTTATTGCTGGCCGCCGGCGCGAGCCCCCATGCCCTCAACCCCTCCGGCGCCACACCGCTCCACGATGCCGCCCTCGCCGGCCAATTGCCGCTCGCCAAACTGCTGCTCGAGCGCGGCGCCGACGTCAATGCCCCCGATCGCGACTCCCAGGCCACCCCACTTCACTATGCCGCCAGTTGGGGACGCGAAGAAATGGTCCGCCTTCTGCTCGGTCGCGGTGCCGACCCCCGGCGTCAGAACAAAGTTGGAAAATCCGCGGCTGATCTCGCTCGCGATGCCGGCCAGGACGCCCTCGCCCGCCTGCTTCAACCCTGAGGCTTGCGCTGCTCCGGAAAAATCGAATACCCCTCTGGCGCGCTGATGTGCTCCCACAACCAACTCAGCCGCCGCTTCATCTCCCGGCTTTTCATTTGCCGCGGCCCCGGCTCGAAGTCGATATCGCAGCAAAGCCCATGCAGATACAGCGTCAGCGAATCGACAATCGCCACCCGCACATAGTTGCGAAACGCCTTCGACTCCCGCCACGGCGTCTTCGATCCGGCCAGCAATGCTTCCTTGGCCCGCCAGCTTTCCTCATCTACTTCCCCATGCACATGCCGGCGCAATTCGTCGCGCAGAATCTCTTCAAACCCATCGAAGAAACCCTTATGCGCCCGCTCCACCACCCGCGCCGCAATCGTCCGGAACAGCCGGTAATGATACTCGCCGCTGTCACAGCCCTGCACGGCGAAAGTCAGCACGTCCCGCCCATCCACCTTCGTCTCCGATAGCCATACGCGGTCGGCCGCCTCTGGCTGCGTCAGATTCTTGGGTGGGTCCATCACCACGGTCACCTCACCGGTACCCTCCAAATGCGGAACCAGCACGATCGCCATATCCGGCAACAGCTCGCGCACCATGGGCGGCAGACTTCCGACCGGATCGTAAATCAGTTCTTTTTCGTCTTCCGCGTTCAGCCGGAGACCAGCCGAATAAAAGCTGATTTTGCCGGAAAGTGGCACCATTTCCTGGCGGAACCGCTCCGCGAACGCCTTGACCGTCAACCGCTCTGTCATCAACACTCGCATGATAGCGCGATACGCTGAAAAGAAGTGGTGCGGCGCATACTGATCTCGGCGGGTGAAGCCAGTGGCGACTTTTATGCCACGGGCCTCATCGAGGCGCTGCGCCAGCGCCGGCCGGACCTCGAGTTCTTTGGCTGCGCCCAGCCCCGCATGCTCGCCGCTGGCGTGCGCCCGGTCATCGACGCGGAAAAACTCAGTGTCGTCGGCCTGGTCGAAGTGCTCACGCATTTGCCCGGCATCTACGGCGAATTCAACCGGCTGCTCGCCGTGGCCCGGCGCGAAAAACCCGATCTGGCCATACTCACCGATTCTCCGGATTTTCACCTCCGGCTCGCCCGCCGCCTCCGCGAGTTGGGCATCCCCGTCGTGTACCTCGTGGCGCCCCAGGCCTGGGCCTGGCGCGCCGGTCGCGTCCGGCAGATGCGGCGCGATCTGCGGCAGTTGCTTTGCATCTTCCCCTTCGAGGAAAAATGGTTTCGCGATCGCGGCGTTCCCGCCCGCTTCATCGGTCATCCCCTGGCCCGCCACATCGCCCCACGCCGGGACCGCGACGAGTTTTTCGCTTCCCTCGGCATCGCCGCGAACCGCCCCATGATCGCCCTCCTGCCGGGCAGCCGCCGCGGCGAAATCACCCGCCACCTCCCGGCCCTGCTCGACGCGGCCGCCCGCATTGCCGCCGTCACCCCGGTTCAGTTCGTTCTCGGCACTCCCCCCCAGATCGGGCGCAAGTTTTTTGCTAACCATTCCCTTCCCGCCTTCATCCATGTGATTGAGGGAGAAACCTGGGACCTGCTGGCGCACTGCGATCTGGCCCTAGCCGCCTCCGGCACGGTCACGATGGAGGCCGCCCTGCTCGGCGCCCCTACCGTCAGTTTCTATCGGGTAACTGGTTTGAGCTGGTGGATCGGGCGCTTCCTCGTGGATGTTCCGTTTTATACGATGGTCAATCTGGTCGCCGGAAGAGAGGTTATTCCCGAATTGATCCAGCAGCGGATGACGGGTGAAAACCTCGCCGCCGCTGCCCTCGGTTTGCTTCAGAACCAGTCTCAACGGGATGATATGAGAAAGGGATTGGCCGAGGTGGCCCGGTTGCTCAAGAGCGACCACGACCCGTTCGCCGAAGCCGCCCGCCTTGTCGATGAGATGCTGAATGAGGAACATGAGACTTCTAGCCCTACTGCTGCTACTTAGCGCGACGCTGCCGGCCCAGCGCGACCGCCGCGGGCGCATTGACGTCGAGCACTACGACATCGATGTCGCCGTCGAGCCCGCGCAGCAAAGCCTGACCGCCAAGGTCAAAATGCGTTTTGTCCCGCTCGACGACCGTTTGAACTCCATCCAACTGGATTTCAACGATGCTCTGCGGGTGGCCAACGTCTCGACCGATGCCGCCGGCAATTCGGTCAACTTCTCGCGTACCTCCGAGTTCAACCACCGGCTGCAGTTCGGCTCCGCCCTCGACAAGGGCAAGCCCGTGACAGTGACTTTTGAATACGACGGCCGCTTTGACGGCCGGGAAGAAAGCCCGGTTTATGGCATCCGCTTCGCCTCCATCGAGAGCAGCGGCGCCTCGCTGCTGTACCCCTCGCGCTGGTTCCCCATCAACGACTACACAGCCGACCGCTATACGATGAACCTCAACGTCAACGTGCCGGGCGAGTTTCGCGTCATCAGCTCCGGTGTCGATCTGAAGGATGGCCTCGGCGGCCGCCTCACCTACAGCTTCAAAACCGCGCAACCGGCTCTCTACGGCAGCTTCTCGCTCGTACGCGGCGCCCCCAAGCAGGTCAGCGCCGAAGGCGTCACCTCGACAATGTGGATCTCCAATGCCGGTATCGGCAACGAACTCGGCGCCATGGTGGCCAAGGCGATGAACTTCCTCTCAGACCTCAACGGCAAGCCCCCCTCGGTCAATCTTTATCTGGTCGAGACCTTCAAGGGCTTCCCCAATGGCTACTCCGCTCCCGGTGTAGTGTTTGTTTCCCCTTCCGCCATCGCCACCGAAGTCAATCCCCGGCTGATCCTCAATCAGGTCTCGCGCCAGTGGTGGGGCGGCCTCGTCTCGCCGGCGACGCGCAACCATATCTGGTTTGTCAATGGCCTCGCCCGTTACTCCGAGGCGCTTTACTTCGAGTCGACCGGCGGGCCCAGCTCACTCGAGACCGAGATGCGCGACGTCTACGTCGAGGCCCTCACTCAACCCGAGCCTCCTCTCATCCAGGCCTCCCGCTTCGAGGATTACTCGCCGGAATTCTGGGCCGCCACCGCCGGCAAGGGCTCCGCCGTGCTGCACATGCTCCGCGGCCTCATGGGAAAGGATAAATTCGAGCAAATGCTCAAGCTCCTCGCCAAGGGCGGCGCCTACCGGCAGTTGTCCACCGACGACATCCGCAAGGCCGCCGAACAGGTCCACGGAGGCAATCTGAGCTATTTCTTCATCCAGTGGATCGAGTCCTCCGGGGCTCCCGAATTCAAGCTCACCTATACCGTCTTTCGCACCGCCAAGGGCTTCCGCGTATTGGGCAAGGTGACGCAAGATCTGGATACCTTCCGCATGCCCGTCAAGCTCAAGATCGAGACCGAAGGCAACCCCGAGGAAAAGATCGTCGAAGTCGTCGGCACCTCCTCGGAGTTCAGCGTCGAGACTTTCGGTAAACCGGTAATCGTTCGGCTCGATCCCGACCTTCAGGTGCTCCGCTATGACGACAAGATTCGGGTTGCGGTCGCCATTCGCAAGGGCGAGCAGTTCGCCGAAGTCAGCGATTTTCAGGAGGCCCTCAAGGAGTATCAGAAGGCCCTTGAGGTGAATCGCAATTCCTCGCTCGCCCACTATCGCGTCGCGGAAATCTACTTTCTGCAAAACTCCTGGCAGGCCGCCGCCAACGAGTTCCGCGAAGTGCTGAACGGCGATCTCGAGCCGAAGTGGACCGAGGTCTGGACCCATATCAACCTCGGCAAGATCTTCGATGTGACCGGTCAACGCGAGCGGGCCGTCAGCGAATACAATCAGGCCATCCGCACCAAGGACAACACACAGGGCGCCATGGAAGAAGCCGCCCGCTTCGTCCGCGAGCCCTACAAGCGCCAGAATTCCGATCGTTAGTCGAGCCGCTTGTGAAAGCGCAGCACGCTTAGAGTCAGGATCCCCACGCCCAGCACGGCCAGGGCCAGTACCTGCGGCCATAACACGTCGAGGCCCACGCCCTTCAGAAAGATGCCCCGCGTTACCTCCATGAAGTAACGCATCGGGTTCAACCGTGTTACCCACTGCATGACCTCCGGCATGTTGCGGATGGGAAAGCTGAAGCCGCTCAGCATGAACATCGGCTGGAACACAAACAGCGTCGTCATCATCGCCTGCTGCTGCGTTGCCGAAATCGTCGAGATGAACAAACCCAGCCCAAGCGTGCACGAAATGAAGAACACACTCGCCAGCAGCAGCAACAGCACGCTGCCCCGCAGCGGCACGCGAAACACCAATAACGCCACGCTCGTGATAAACACCAATTGCCCCAGCCCGATGGCGGCAAAGGGCAGCGTTTTACCAAGAATCAGCTCAAAGGGCCGGATCGGCGTCACCATCAACTGCTCCATTGTGCCGATCTCTTTCTCCCGCACGATCGCCATCGAAGTCAGCGACAAGGTCACCAGCATGATGATGTTGACCAGTATGCCCGGCACGAAGTAATTGCGGCTTTTCAACTCGGGATTAAACCAGACGCGCGGCACGGCGCTCACATTGGGCAGTGGCGCGAAGAGCGGGCGCTCGACAGCCCGGCCCACCATCTTGTGCTGCTGTGTTCTGACTAGCTGACGCGCGTTGAATTGCCGGATCACCAGCGTCGCCTGGTTGGCGATAATACTCGCCGTATTCGAGTTCGTGCCGTCCACCAGCACTTGCAAGGCTGCCTCCCGTCCCCGCGCCAAATCGACGCCAAAGCCGGGCAGGATCCGCAACACCACTTCGGCCTCCCCACGGTCGAGCACCCGTTGCGCCTCCTGCTCCGAGCCCGGTTGCGCCACCAGTTCGAAACGGCCCGAGCCGCGAAACTCATCGAGCAATTCCCGCGCCGCCACCGACCGGTCCTGATCGAAGAGCGCCAGTCGCGCGTGATCGACATCGAGGTTCACCGCATAGCCAAAGATCATCAATTGGATCAACGGCGGCGCCAGCAGCGTAACCCGCATCCGCCGCTCGCGCAGCGTCTGCTTGATTTCCTTGCGCACGATTTCCCGCACACGCGCCCACATATCTCTAGGCCACCTTCGCCCGCATTTTCCGCGCCGCCAGCAAGAAGACCAGCCCGCCGAAGACAAATAGCGCCACCAGTTCCGCCGCCAGAATTTCCACCCCCGCCCCCTTGAGGAACACTCCTTTCAGAATCGTGATGAAATACCGCGCTGGCACCAGATGGGTTAACAGTTGAATCGCCGGCGGCATGTTCTCGATCGAATAAACGAAGCCACTCAGCAGAAACGAAGGCATGAAGCTCGAAAGCATGCTCAGCTGATAGGCGATGATCTGGTTGCGCGTAACCGTCGAGATCAGAATGCCGATACACAAAGCGCCAAAGCAGAACAGCCCCGAGCTGAAAGCCAGCAGCCATACACTGCCGCGCATCGGCACCCCGAACAAGAAGATCCCCACCGCGATCGACATCACCATGTCGATCATCCCCACCAGAAAATACGCTGCGAGCTTTCCCAGCAGAAACTCCACCGGGCGCAACGGCGTCGACAAGAGCTGCTCCATCGAGCCGTTCTCCCATTCCCGCGCCACGCACAGGCTCGTTAACACGCAAGCCACCATCATCAGGATCACCGCCAACAGCCCCGGGACAATATAATTCCGGCTCTTGAGATCGCTATTGAAAATTACGCGAATCCGCGAATCCACCCCGCTCACTTTCGGCGCCCCCAGCCGCTCGCGCGCCGCCGCCCGCACCTCCAACCCATACAGCGTCACCAGCGAATACGCATAACCCAGCGCGATATTGGCCGTATTGGAGTCACTCCCGTCGAGCACCAGTTGCACACTGGCCGCCTCACCGGCCTGGATCGCCGCGCCAAAACCCGGCAGGATCCCCAGGCCGACCAGCGCCTTGCTCCGGTCGATCGCCGCCGCAAGCTCCCGCTGGCTCCGCGCCACCGCCACCACGTCAAAATACTGGCTGCCGCGAAATCGCTCAATCAGCGCCCGGCTTTCCACCGTCTGATCGTGGTCTTCCACCACCACCGGCACATGATCCACATCGAGGCTCAGCGCATAGCCGAAAAGCAGGAGCATGATCAGCGGGATCGCCAGCGCCATATAGAGACTCAGCGGGTCGCGCACGATGTGCAGCAATTCCTTGCGCGTCACCGCCCACCAGCGGCGCCCGTTCACGGCCGTTCTCCCTCGGCGCGCTCGATGCTTGACACAAACACACCCTCCATCGACGTCGCCCCCATCTGACGCTTCAACTCCGCTGGCGCCCCCAGCGAGATCAGCCGCCCCCGGTACAGCAGCGCCACCCGGTGGCAGTACTCGGCCTCCTCCATGTAATGTGTCGTGACGAAAACGGTTTGCCCGGCTTCGCTCAGACGGTAGATCAGGTCCCAGAATGCGCGCCGCGCCATCGGGTCGACCCCGCTCGTGGGCTCGTCGAGAAACAGAATCGGCGGCTCGTGCAGAATCGCGCAGCCAAGGGCTAGACGCTGCTTCAGCCCCCCCGGCAGGGTGCGGGTCATCGCCCCCCGGCGGTCCTCCATCCCTGCAATCGCCAGAGCAAAACTCTTGCGCTCCATCCGCATTTCCGTTGCCACGCCGTAGATGCCGCTAAAGAAGTCCAGGTTCTCCTCCACTGTCAGATCGTCATAGAGCGAAAACCGCTGCGACATGTAGCCAATGTTGGCTCGCACCTTCTCCGGCTCCCGCGCTACATCAAACCCACCCACCTCCGCCGTGCCGGCGCTCGGTGCCAGCAAGCCGCACAAGATTCGGATCGTCGTGGATTTTCCCGCTCCATTGGGTCCGAGAAAACCGAAAATCTCGCCTTTGCCCACCTCAAGGCTCACCTGGTCGACCGCCACGAAGTCGCCAAATCGCTTCGTCAGTCCCGTCAGACGCACGCTGATTCCGCTCACGCCACCCTCCGGGTCCGCTGCCGCCGGATCTCGGCCATTAACACGTCCTCAAGTGACGGCACGATCCGCTCCAGGCGCGCCTCCGCCTCAAGCTCGGGTACGCGCCCGCCGGGCTCGAGAAACAGGTGCAATTCCGCGCCGTACATTTTCACGTCCAGCACTCCCGCCTGGCCGGATAGTTGCTGTAGCAATTGTCTCGGCCTGTTCCCGCGCACGGCGTAACACTCCTCCGGCAAGCCCGCCTTCAGTTCCGCCGGCGAACCCATCTTCACAATCCGCCCCTGATGCATCAACCCCAACCGTCCGCAGCGCTCCGCCTCATCCAGATACGACGTCGTCACCACCACCGTCAGCCCGCCGCGCACCAGATCCTCCAGAATTAGCCAGAAATCACGCCGCGATACCGGATCCACTCCATTGGTCGGCTCATCCAGAAATAGAATTTGCGGCTTGTGCAACAGCGTACACATCAGCGAAAGCTTCTGTCTCATGCCGCCCGACAGCTTGCCAGCGGCGCGCCCGCCAAACGCCTCCATGCGCGTCATCCGCAACAGCCGCCCCTTTAACTCCCGTCGCGCCACACCGGGGATGCCGAACAGGTCGGCGTAAAAGTCCATGTTTTCATCCACCGTCAGGTCCGCGTAGAGCCCGAATTTCTGCGCCATGTAGCCAATACAATCCTTGATGGCATCCGGATTCTCGCGCACCCCCAGTCCCGCCACGCGCCCCTCCCCCTCGTCGGCGTCCAGCAGTCCACAGAGCATCCGCAGCACTGTTGTCTTGCCCGCCCCATCCGGCCCCACCAAGCCAAACACCTCGCCGGGCCGCACGGCGAAACTCACTTCCCGCACAGCCTCCACCGCGCCGAAACGGCGCCTCAAGCCCCGGGCTTCGACGGCGTATTCCATTATTGAAAACGGATTTCGGCATCCACCGGCATACTCAGCTTCAACTCCCGGCCGGGGTTTTCCACTTCCACTTTGATTCGGTAAACCAGCTTGACTCGCTCCTCCTGCGTCTGTATCTGCTTCGGGGTGAATTCCGCCTCGCTGGCAATAAACGTAATTCTTCCGCGGTAACGCTTTTCCGGGTAGCTGTCAGACCTCACCTCGACCCCCTGGCCAAGTTGCACCCGTCCCAGCTTAGACTGCGGCACATAACCGCGAAACCACGGCTTGTCGATTTCCCCCAACGTAAGCACCGGCGTGCCCGCGGCCAGCACCTCGCCCGGATCGGCGCTCCGCACCAGCACCACCCCATCCACCGGCGCAGTCAAAGTGGTGTCCGCAATCTGGCTGTCGATCACCCCCACGTTCGCCTGGTTGCGTTCCACCTCGGCGCGGCGCGCCACCAGATCCTGCTGCTTGCGCTTGATCTCGATCCGTTGGGCCTCAGTCAATTTCAACGCCGCCTCGGCCCGCGCCACATTCGCCCGCGCGGCCTCCAGGTCCGTCTGCCGCGGTCCCTCCACAACCAGGGCTAGCCGCTGCTCGGCGTTCTGCAATTGCGCCGTTGCCGAGTCCAGCCGCAAGCGGAATTGATCGAACTGCGCTTGGCTGATGTCCTCCGCCTCGGCCAGTTTCTGCGCGCGTTCCCAGTCCCGCCGCGCCTGCGCCTGCAGCGCACGGATGTCGCTCGCCTGCGCCCGGACCTGCGCAATCTCCTGCGGCCTTGCCCCGTCGCTCAACTCCTGCAACTTCGCCCGCGCCTGCCGCAACTCCGCCTCGCGCAGCTTCGTCTCCGCCTCGAGCGTGCGCCGCTGAAATTCGATCGCCGTGCGCATCTGTTCCAAATTTGATTCCGCGATTGCCACTCCCGCCCGGTCCCGCTCGCGCATCCGCGTCATCGTTTCGCGGTCCAGCCGCGCGAGCATCTGCCCCCGCCGCACATCGGCCCCTTCCTCAACGGAAAGCTCCGCCAGCTTGCCCGCCATCTTGAAGGCCATGTCTACCTTGCGAAACTCGATGTTACCCGACAAACGCAAAACACTGTCGTCCTCGACCTGCGTCCGGCGCCAGACAAAGTAGCCCACTGCCGCCGCCAGCACGAGCACGAGCGCAATTCCTCTTTTCATCAATGCACCATTCCCTTCGCCGCCGTTTCCATCGTGCCCGTTGCCGCCGCCACTTCAATACGCGCCAAGTTGAATTGTGACAGCGCCGCTAGCTGATTGTCCCGCGCCCGGGCCAGCCGCGTCTGTGCATCGGTGAGTTCCACGCCCGACGCCACCCCGGCTTCCGTGCGCCGCTGCGCCTGCTCCAGTTCCTGCCCTGCCAATTCCAGCCCCAGCCGCGCCGCCTCGATCTGCGCCCGGGCGTTCTCAAGCGCCTGCAGCGCTTGGCGCACTTCCACCTCAATCTGCCGCTTCAAATCCTCCGTCCGCAGGGATTCCTGCCGCAATTGCGTGCCGGCCTCCGCCAGCCGCGCCTCCCGCCGCCCCCCATCAAAGACCGGCACCCGCAACCCGATCGCCACCGAACGCGTCGGCAGCATCCGCGACCCATCCCCAATCACCCCATAATCGCCACTGCTCGCCAAACTCGGCAGCCGCTCGGCGCGAATTCCCCGTACCGACAGACCCAGGGCAGACCGCCGCCGCTCCTGCGCCAGCAGATCCAACCGTCCCGCGAACGCGCTCTCGAGCGCCGCCGCCAGCCCCGGCGCCGCCTCACTGCCGTCATTCATCCGGTCCGTCAGCTTTAACTCCTGGTCGAAGCTAATGCCTGTCTGCCGCTTCAGCTCCAGCCCCGCCCGCTCCCCTTCATTGCTGGCCACCAACACCCGCTGCTTTTCGTTCTGCAGTTGTACCTTGGCCCGCGTCAGCTCAATCCCTGTTCCCGTTCCCGCCCGCTTCTGGCTTTCCGCCAGCAGCACCAGCCGCTCGGCGAGCGCCTGCCCCGCCCGGGCCGCGTCCAGCGCCGCCTCCGCCCGCAGCACCAGCACATAAGTGCGCGCCACCTGCTGGATTGTTACCTGCCGCGCCTGCCTCACCTCCGC
>Ga0068877_10002238_pt1 | contig 15704 bp, 14 predicted proteins | sample NOAtaG_FD_66437 | JGI IMG/M metagenome (GOLD analysis project Ga0068877, IMG submission 66437) | Freshwater lake microbial communities from Lake Erie, under a cyanobacterial bloom - NOAA_Erie_Diel6S_1000h metaG | ecosystem: Environmental > Aquatic > Freshwater > Lake | place: USA: Ohio, Lake... | reverse complement strand
CAGGGTTGCACCGGCCGACAGCAGCGCTGCGGCGATCAGGCGGCGGGTCTTCATCGCAATGTCTCCTTCGCGGTCATGGTGGGGGTGCCCGTGCTCAGCCGGTGTACATCGCCTCGATCTGCGGCGCGTACTTCTGCTGCACGAGCTTGCGCTTGAGCTTCATCGTCGGCGTCAGTTCCTCGTCCTCGGCGGTGAGCTGGGTCTCGAGGAGGTGGAACTTCTTGATCTGCTCGACACGCGCGAACTTTGCGTTCACCTTGTCGATTTCGCCCTGAACCAATGCTCGCACCTCGGGCGCGCGTGTCAAGCTGGCGTAACTGCTGAACGGGACGTCGTGGTCCTGGGCGAACTTCTCGACGTTCTCCTGGTCGATCATGATCAGCGCCGTCAGGTAGGGCCGCTTGTCGCCGATGACCACCGCGTCGGTGACGTAGGGGCTGAACTTCAGCTCGTTCTCCCACTCGCTGGGCGTGACGTTCTTGCCGCCCGCCGTGATGATGATGTCCTTCATCCGGTCGGTGATCTTGAAGTAGCCGTCGGCGTCGACCGTGCCGACGTCGCCGGTGTGCAGCCAGCCATCGGCGTCGATCGTCTCGGCCGTCTTGTCGGGCAGGTTGAGGTAGCCGATGAAGACGTTCGGTCCGCGCACCAAGATCTCGCCGGTGGCCGGGTCGATGCGCACCTCGTTCCAGGGCGCGGCGATGCCGATCGAGCCGGGGCGGATGGCGCTCGGCATGTAGGTGCTGATCCCGGCCGTCTCGGTCATGCCCCAGACCTCGAACATCGGCACGCCGAGGGCACAGTACCAGCGCACCAGGTCGGGCGAGATCGGCGCCGCGCCGGTGACGCAGAACCGTGCCCGGTGGATGCCGATCATCTTGCGGACGTTGTCCAGCACCAGCCAGCGCGCCAGGCGGAACTGCGCCTTCAGCAGCCCCGGCACCGGCCGGCCGGCGAGCACGAGGTCGGCGACCTTCGTGCCGACACCGATGGCCCACAGGTAGGCGGCCTGCTGCAGCCTGCCCGCCTCCTTCACCGCGATCGTGACCGCCGAGTAGAACTTCTCCCACACGCGGGGCACCGCCACCGCCACGGTCGGCGCGATCTCGCGCACGTTCTCGGGCACGGTGTCGGGGTTCTCGACGAAGTTCAGCTTGGCTCCGGTGTAGAGGGCGAAGTACTCGCCGCCCATCCGCTCGGCGATGTGGCACAGCGGCAGGAAGGCCATGCGCTCGTCGCTCTCGTATTGCGCCGTGGTCAGCTGGTAGCCGTGCATGGCAGTGACCAGCGTGCGGTGGCTGTGCATCGCGCCCTTGGGCTTGCCGGTGGTGCCGGAGGTGTAGACCAGGATCGCCAGCGACTCGGGATCGATCGCCCGCCAGCGCGCCTCGAGCGCGCCGCCGTGCGCCGCCAGGTGCGCGCGCCCGAGCTCGCGCAGAGCGTCGAGCGAGATCACCTGGTCGTCGCACAGCGAGTGCAGGCCCTCCATGTCGAAGACGACGATCCGGCGCAGCCGCGGCAGCCGCTCGCGCACCTCGAGGGCCTTGTCGAGCTGCTCGTCGTCCTCGACGAACAGGATGACGCTGGCGCTGTCCTCGCACAGGTAGTGCACCTGGCTGGCCGCGTCGGTCGGGTAGATGCCGTTGGACACGCCGCCAGCACTGAGCACCGCCAGGTCCGCCAGCACCCACTCGACGAGGGTGTTGCTCAGGATGGAGGCGCGCTCGCCGGGTTCGAAGCCCAGGGCCATCAACCCGTGCGCGATCTCGCGCACCGCGCTGCCGGTCTGGCGCCACGTCCAGGGGCGCCAGATGCCGAGCTTCTTCTCGCGCATCCACACCCGCTCGTCGCGCTGGACGACCGCGGTCCAGAACACGGCCGGGATGGTGTCGCCGGGCACGACCACCCCGCTCTCGACCTTCAGCGTCGCGATGTCCCACAGGTTCGACATGGTCGTGTCCTTGGCGTCCTCGGTGGCAGCCGTGCGCGCCTCAGCGCCAGGTCTTCTTCTTCTTCCAGCGCCGCTCGCCGCGCACGCCGGCATCCTTCATGCCGAGGTAGAACTCCTTGACGTCCTCCTTCTCGCGCAGCACGGCGCAGCGGTCCTCCATCACGATGCGGCCGTTCTCGAGCACGTAGCCGTGGTCGGCGACGTTCAGCGCCATGTTGGCGTTCTGCTCCACCAGCAGGATCGTCGTGCCGCGCTCGCGGTTGATGCGCACGACGATCTCGAAGATCTCGCGCGTCAGCTTCGGCGACAGGCCGAGCGAAGGCTCGTCGAGCAGGATCATCTCGGGCGCGGCCACCAGTGCGCGCGCGATGGCGAGCATCTGCTGCTGGCCGCCCGACAGCAGCCCGGCCTCCTGCCGGGCGCGCTCGCGGAGGATCGGGAAGTAGGCGTAGGCGAGCTCGATGTCGCGGGCGATGCCATCCTTGTCGCTGCGCGTGAAGGCGCCCATCAGCAGGTTGTCGCGCACCGACAGAAGCGGAAACACCTCGCGCCCCTCGGGTACGTGCGCGAGCCCCATCCGCACGATCCTCGCCGGGTCGGCGGCCGTGATGTCGGTGCCCCGGAAGTGCACGCTGCCGCGGCGCGGGTCGATGATGCCGGAGATGGTCTTCAGGATCGTCGTCTTGCCGGCACCGTTGCTGCCGAGCACGGTGGCGATCTCGCCGCGCCGCACCTTCAGGCTGACGCCGCGGATGGCGCGGATCGGGCCATAGGCGCTCTCGACGTTGGACAGCACCAGCATCTCCTCGCCGCCCGCGCCGCTCATGCGCTCCTCCGCAGCGACGACAGGTCGTCGCTCGAGCCCAGGTAGGCCTCGATCACGCCCGGGTGGGCCTGCACCTCGGCCGGGCTGCCGAGGGCCAGCACCTCACCCTGGTTCATCGCCAGCACGCGGTCGCTGACCTTGCTGACGAGCGACATGTCGTGCTCGACCATCAGCACGGTGATGCCGTACTCGCGCCGGATGTCGTCGATCCAGAACACCATGTCCTCGGTCTCCTCGACGTTCAGGCCCGAGGAAGGCTCGTCCAGCAGCAGGAGCTTGGGCTCGCTGGCCAGCGCGCGCGCGAGTTCCACCACCTTGCGCACGCCGTATGGAAGGCCGGCGATCATCGTGTCGCGGTGGTGCTGCAGGTCGAGGAAGTCGATCACCTGCTCCACCTTCTCGCGCGCGGCGATCGCCTCGCGCCGTGCCTTCGGCGTGAAAAGCAGATCGTCCAGCAGGCCGGTGCCGCGGTGCGTGTGGCGGCCGATCAGCAGGTTCTGCAGCACGGTGGCGTGCTCGAACAGCTCGATGTTCTGGAAGGTGCGCGCGATGCCGAGCGCGGCCACCGCGTGCGGCGGCTCGGCGGTCAGATCACGCCCGTCGTAGGTGATGCGGCCGCCGGTGGGGGTATAGATGCGGCTGATCAGGTTGAAGACCGTCGTCTTGCCCGCGCCGTTGGGCCCGATCAGCGTGAACACCTCGCCGCGCCTGACTTCGAAGCTCACCTTGTTGACCGCGAGCACGCCCCCGAAGCGCACGCTCAGGTCCTGGGCCGACAGGAGGACGTCGTGGCTCATCTCAGCCGGTCGGACTTCTGGAACGACTTCTGCCGCTTGAACATGCCCTTGCGGTAGAAGGGGAAGATCGAGAACCAGGTGCGGATCTTCAGCCAGCGGCCGTAGATGCCCAGCGGCTCGAACAGCACGAACGCGATCAGCACGAGGCCGTAGATGACCGCCTTCAGGCCCGGCGCCTGCCCGATGAAGGCGGGCAGGAAGTCCTTCACCTGGCTGATCAGCTGCGGCATGCTGATCAGGAAGATCGCCCCGAGGAAGGCGCCGTGCACCGAGCCCAGGCCGCCGATCACCACCATCAGCAGCAGGTCGATGCTCTGGATGATGTTGAACTGGTCCGGACTCAGGAACTTGATCATGTGCGCGTAGAGGGCGCCGCCCAGGCCGGCCATCGCCGCCGAGATCGCGAACGACAGCGTCTTGTAGCGCGCGAGGTGGATGCCCATGCTCTGCGCCGAGATCTCGCTGTCGCGGATCGCGACGAATGCCCGCCCCGTGGGCGAGCGCAGCAGGTTCAGCACCGCCAGCGTGCACAGCACCGTGACGGCCAGGCACAGGAAGTAGAACTCGGTGGCGGTCTCGAGCTTCCAGTCGAAGATCGCGGGTGCCTTGACGTGCAGACCGGCGTTGCCGCCGGTCACGCTCTCCCAGCGCGCGAACACCTCCTCCACGATGAAGCCGAAGGCCAGCGTCGCGATGCCGAGGTAGATGCCCTTGACGCGCAGTGCCGGCAACCCCACGACCACCCCCACCACGGCCGACAGGGCCGCCGCGGCCACCAGCGCGACGGGGAACGGGATGCCGGCGTTCGTCATCACCGCCTGCGTGTAGGCCCCGACCCCGAGGAAGGCCGCGTGGCCGAGCGAGAACTGCCCGGTGAAACCAGCCAGCAGCATCAGCCCGACGCCGACCACCGAGTAGATCAGCACCATCGTCAGCTGCGCCAACATGTACTCGTCGAGCAGCCAGGGCGACAGCACGAGAAGCACCATCAGCGCCGAGTACCAGAAGACGTGCCCGCCGTGCCTGGCCAGGCGGATGTCCTGGTCGTAGTCGGTCTTGAAGAGGAAGCGCATCAGGTGCCCCGGCCTAGACCTTCTTGCGCAGCTTCTCGCCGAACAGGCCGTTGGGCATCACCATCAGCATGATCAGCACGACCACGTAGGCGGCGATGTCCTTGAAGCCCTCCGGCAGGAAGAAGCCGGCCATCGCCTCGACCACGCCGATGACGAGCCCGCCGACGATGGCGCCGGGCAGGCTGCCGAAGCCGCCCACCACCGCCGCCGGGAAGGCCTTCAGGCCGATCAGGCCCATGTTGGCGTGCACGAAGGTGATCGGCGCGAGCAGGATGCCGGCGATCGCGGCCACCGCCGCGGCCAGCGCCCAGACCAGGCCGTTGAGGCGCTGCACCGGGATGCCCATGTAGTAGGCGGCCAGCTGGTTCTGCGAGCTGGCCTGCATCGCGATGCCGATCTTCGTGTAGCGGAACAGCGCGAACAGGGCCAGGCACAGCGCCGCCGTGACACCGATGACGACCATCTGCTCGATGTCGATCACCAGCCCGCCCGCCCTGGCGATGGCGTCGTTGTAGGGCACCGGCAGCATGTGCGTGTCGGTGCCCAGATTCGGGATCATCGTCACCACGCCGCGCGCGACGTAGCTGACGCCGATGGTCAGCATGACGATCGAGAACGCCGGCTGGCCGAGGATCGGCCGGATCACGGCACGCTCGACCAGCAGCCCGAACAGGCCCATCGCGGCGATCGTCGACGGCACCGCGATCCAGAACGGGAAGCCGAGCACCGTCAGCAGCGCCAGCGCGCAGAAGGCGCCGAGCATCATCAGCTCGCCCTGGGCGAAGCTCACCGTCTCGGTGGCCTTGTAGATCAGCACGAAGCCGAGTGCGATCAGGCCGTAGATGCAGCCTTGGGCGACGCCGCTGACGAGCAGCTGCAGGATCTGCACGTGTCTCCTCGTGTCGTGGGCCCGCCGACGTGTCCGTCCAGCAGGCCCGCGGCATGCTAGCGGGCCACCCGCGGCGGCGCCCCCTCGGAAACGCGAAGCGGGAGGGCTCGACGGGCTGGTGGCGGCGCGCTGGTGGCGGCGCGCTGGTGGCGGCGCGCTGGTGTCGGCGGGCGGGCCCGGCGCGCCTGCTCAGAGCACGGCGTCGCGGTCGATGCCCTGGCGGGCAAACGCACGGCGCAGCTTGCCCAGCGCCTCGTGCTGGATCTGCCGCACGCGCTCGCGGGCCAAGCCGAGCCTGGCGCCCAGCGCCTCCAGCGTGCAGGGCTCGCCGCCCTGCAGCCCGTAGCGGCCGACGATGACCTCGCGTTCGCGCGGTCCGAGCACCGCGAGGCCCGCCTCGAGCAGGCGGCGCGACTCGGCCTCGAACTGCAGCAGCTCCGGGTCGGGCTCGTCCCGGTCGGCCACGTGATCGAGCAAGGTGTCCTCGCCGCCGCCCGCGTCGCTGCGGTGGGGGCTCGCCGGCGCGTCGAGCGAGGTAGGCTGCTCCAGGCACTGCAGCAGCTCGCGCACCGCCGCCACGGGGCGTCCGAAAGCGCGGGCCAGCGCCTCGTCGCCGACGGCGTGGGCGGCGGCCGTGCCCGGCTCGCCCGACGCGTCGCGCGCGGCGCCGTCGAGTTCCAGCCGTCGCCGCAGGCGCAGCAGCCGTGCGAGGTCGTGCAGCACGTGCGTGGGCAGCCGGATCAGGCGGGCCTGGCGCATGACGGCGTGGTCGATCGCCTGTCGGATCCACCACGTCGCATAGGTGGAGAAGCGAAAGCCGCGCTCGGGCTCGAACTTGGTCACCGCATGCATCAGGCCGAGGTTGCCTTCCTCGATCAGGTCGGCCAACGGCAGGCCGCGCCCGACGTGGTGGCGCGCGATGCTCACCACCAGGCGCAGGTTGTGCTCGATCATCCTTTGCCGGGCGGCGAAGTCGCCTAGGCGGGCAGCCTCGGCGGTGGCGCGCTCGGCCTCGGCATCGAGCAGCGGCGCCCGGCGGATCTGCCGCAGGTAGGACTGCAGCACGTCGCTGTGTCCGGCATCACCCGCACCCGCAGTCTCCCGGGCGAGCCAGTGCTCCGGGTCGTCGGCGGCGTGCACGGCAGGCCGCGACAACGCCGGCTCCCCGCTAGCGCGTCGGCAGCAGGCGCACCGGATCGACCGGCTTGCCCAGGCGCCTGATCTCGAAGTGCAACTGCACCCGCTCGGCGTCGCTCGAGCCCATCTCGGCGATCTTCTGGCCGCGGCGCACGACCTGGTCTTCCTTCACCAGCAGCGCCTGGTTGTGGGCGTAGGCCGTGAGGTAGGTGCTGTTGTGCTTGACGATCACGAGGTTGCCGTAGCCGCGCAGCCCCGAGCCGGCGTAGACGACGCGGCCGTCGGCCGCCGCCAGCACCGGATCGCCAGCGCGCCCGCCGATGGCGATGCCCTTGTTGCGGGCCTCGTCGAAGCCGGCCAGCACGGTGCCGCCGGCCGGCCAGGCCCAGGCCACCTCGTCGTCGGTCTCGCGCGGCCCGGCCGCGGGAATGGCGGAGGCGGCAGAACCGGCTGGGGATGCTGCGGCCGGCAAACCCGCAGGCGGGGCGACTACTGCGCCAGCGGCGCCGGGCGCGGGCGCGCCGGCGGCGCCGGGGGCGGACGGCGCCCCCAGGGCACCCGGTCCGCCGGGCGCCGCTCCGGCCACGGCTGTAGGCCCGCCTGCCGCGGCCGGTCCGGGACGCGCGTCGAGCGGCCGGGGCTCGGCCCGGCCTGCAGGGGCTACCGGCTGGGCCACCGCCACGGCAGGAGGCGCCACGACGCGCAGCACCTGCCCGACCTCGATCAGGTTCGGGTTGTCGATGCCGTTCCAGCGCGCGATGTCGCGCCAGTTCTGCCCGGACTCGAGTCCGATCCGGATCAGCGTGTCGCCCGGGCGGACGGTGTAGTAGCCCGGCTTGCCGGCATTCTCGGCACCGGGCAGCGCAGGCCGGGCGGGATCCGTCGTGGCCGCCGCGGGCCGCGCCCCCGTGGCGCTGGCCGCCGCGCCACCCGCGGGCGGCGCGGCCGGAGCGGCAACCGCCGGTGCCGGCAGCCCGGCCGCCGTGGTGGTGGAAGCAGGCGGCGGCCGCGACACGCTGCGCTGCTCGATCGGCGCCGGCGGCGGCGTCGAGGCGCAGCCGGCCAGCAGCACCAGGGCCCAGAGGCCCTGGCGGGGCAACCACCGGTTGGAGTCGTTCACGCGAGGCACCGCGGCTATTCGATGCCGGATTTTAGGGGGACGAAGTGGACCGCATCGAGTTCACCACGCAGCCAGCCGCCGGGGCCGCGATCGAGCACGACGAGGCGCTGCGCGCCCTGCGCGGGGTCGACCACCGGCGCGACGAGGCGGCCGCCCGCGCCGAGCTGCTCCAGCCAAGCCGTCGGCAGCTCGGCCGCACCGGCCGCGGCGATGATCGTGTCGTAGGGCGCGCGCGGCGCGTAACCCAGGCGTCCGTCGCCGTGCAGCAGGTGCAGCCGCGGCACCGCGAGGGCCGCGAGCGTGGCACGCGCCCGCTCCGACAGCGGTTGCACGCGCTCGATGCTGACGACGCTGTGCGACAGCCGGGCCAGCAGCGCCGCCTGGTAGCCGCAGCCGGTTCCGATCTCTAGCACGCGGCCCAGGTGCCCGAGCCGCTGCGCGGCCTCGCCCTGCATCAGCAGCGCCAGCATGCGCGCCACCACCGAAGGCTTGCTGATCGTCTGGCCGTGTCCGATGGGCAGCGCCGTGTCCTCGTACGCCTGGTTGGCCAGCGCGCTGTCGACGAAGCGGTGGCGTTCGATCGCGGCCAGGGCGTCGAGCACGGGCTCGGGCAGCGCGCCATCGGCGGCCAGGCGCCGCACCATGCGCTGTCGCACGGCCTGCGAGTCCAGGCCCAGGCCGCTCGGCGCGTGGCGCCGCGCGGCATCGGCCGCGGCCTGCTCAAGCGGCCGTTGCGGGCGCTGCATCTCGCGCGGTGCAGGGCGTTCGCCTGGCTGCAGCCGCTGCAACGGCAACGGGAAGCGGGCTGGCCGCGGCGGCGGCGCGCTCATGCGGTGCAGCCGCTCAAGGTGCCGCGGCTCACTCGCTCGGCAGGCCCAGCCGCGCCGCCCAACCGGGGCGGGCCGCATGGTCGGTCAGGTCCACCTGCAGCGGCGTGATCGAAATGCGGCCGTTGGCCACGGCGTGGAAGTCGGTGCCCGCGCCAGCCTCGCGCGCATCGCCGGCCGGCCCGATCCAGTAGATCGGCTCGCCGCGCGGATTGACCTGGCGGATGACCGGCTCGCTCGCGTGCCGCCGGCCCAGGCGCGTCAGCACACGCGGCAGCGAGGCGGCATCGGGGCGGTTCGGGATGTTCACGTTGAGCAGCCACGGCGCGCCGCCGAGCGGCGCCGTGGCCAGCACCTGCTCGACGATCGCGCGCGCGGCCGCGGCCGCGGCGTCGAGGTGCGCCCACCCCTTCTCGGCCTGCGAGAAGGCGATCGCCGGCACGCCGAACAGGTAGCCCTCCATCGCCGCCGCGACGGTGCCCGAGTAGACGGTGTCGTCGCCCATGTTGGCGCCGTTGTTGATGCCCGACAGCACGAGGTCCGGACGATGGCCCAGCACGCCGGTCAGCGCGACGTGCACGCTGTCGGACGGTGTGCCGTTGACGACCCGGAAGCCGCGCACGTGCTCGCCGCGGGCCTCGAAGATGTTGAGCGGGCGGGACAGCGTCAGCGCGTTGCTGGTGCCGCTGGCATTCTGCTCGGGCGCGAAGACATCTATCTCGCCCAGCCCCTGCATCGCCTGCACCAGGGCCGCCAGGCCAGGGGCGAGGTAGCCATCGTCGTTGGCGATCAGGATGCGCATCGCGCGCATTGTAGGCAGCGGCCGTGGGCCGCGGCATGCGGAACGCGCCGGGCCGGTGGTGGCCTCGTTCGCCTCACCCTCGCGAGGTTAGGACGGTTGCCTCGCGCGCAACGCCGCTCGGCGGGCTGCACGGGCTTGGAGGATTGGTGCCGGTGAAGAGAGTCGAACTCCCGACCTTCGCATTACGAATGCGCTGCTCTACCAACTGAGCTACACCGGCGCCATGAGCCGCTGATGATAGCAGCGGGCAGGTGGCGCGCCGCGCCGGCAGGGCCCGCGGGCCAGGGGCGGCCAGGGGCGGCCAGGGGCGCCGGCGCCCTAGGCAGCGCAGCCCGCCTGCGCCCGCTCTCCGGGGCGCAGCGGCACCGGATCGGGCACGCGATAGCCGTACCGCACGGCCGTCAGCTCCGCCAGGATGCTGATCGCGATCTCCGGCGGCGTGCGGGCGCCGTTCTTCAGCCCCACCGGGCCGTGCAGCCGGGCCAGAGCCTCGTCGTCGAGCCCGAAGTGCTCCTTCAGCCGCGCCTTGCGCTTGGCCTGGTTCGCGCGCGAGCCGATCGCTCCGACATAGAAGGCCGGCGACTTCAGCGCCTCCATCAGCGCCAGGTCGTCGAGCTTGGGGTCGTGCGTCAGGGCGATGACGGCCGTGTGACCGTCGGGCACGAAGTCGGTGACGGTGTCGTCGGGCATCGTCCGCACCAGCGTCGCGCCAGGGACTGCGAAGTCGTCGGCGTACTCGCCGCGCGGGTCGCAGACCGTCACCTGGTAGTCGAGCGCACGCGCCATCTCGGCGAGGTACTGCGTCATCTGTCCGGCGCCGATCAGCAGCAGCCGCCAGCTCGGCCCGTGGTGGGTGGTGAGCGTGTGCGGCGTGAGCTCGAGTTCGTCGGTGCCGCCGGCGGGCTGCAACTCGACCTCGCCGCTGGCCAGCGTCAGCAGCCGGCGCACGCGCTCGCCGCGGGCGAGCCGCTCGAGGAGCTCGGGCAGCCGGCTGCGCGGCTCCACGGGCTCGAGCACGAGCTCGATCAGGCCGCCGCAGGGCAGGCCAAAACGGTGCGCGGCATCGGCGTCGATGCCATAGCGCACGACCTGCGGCACGCCGCTGGCGAAGGCACCGCCGCGGGCCTTGTCGACCAGGTCGTCCTCGATGCAGCCGCCCGACACCGAGCCGACCACCCGACCGTCGTCGCGGATGGCCACGCAGGACCCCGGCGGCCGGGGCGCCGAGCCCCAGGTGCGGGTGATGGTGCCGAGCACCACGCGGCGGCCCTCGCCGCGCCAGGCCAGCACCTGGCGCAGCACCTGCAGATCGACGTTGTCCATGGCAAGGCCCCGCGGGAGTGACGCCCATCGCGCCCCAACCCGTCCGTGCATTTCGAGGGCGATAGTGTGACGCGTTGCCGTGGGTTTGTGCCGGAGCGGCCGTCGCCGCGGGCGCCGCCGGCGATCGCCTCCTCGCTTTCCCTGATGCGCGCGGGTCGCGGGGGCCTATGCTGCGTTGCTTCGAGCCGGCGAGCCCGCCGCGGGATGGCCGCAGCTGCCGCCGCTGCGCACCGCACACCGAAGGAGACATCCGATGCCCCTGCTTTCCCTCACCCTGAACGGCCAGGCCGTGTCGCGCGAGGTCGCGCCCCACACCTTGCTGGTGGACTTCATCCGCGAGCACATGCGGCTGACCGGCACGCACGTCGGCTGCGACACCGGGCAGTGCGGCGCCTGCACCGTGCACCTCGACGGCCGGGCCGTGAAGAGCTGCAACATGCTGGCCGCCCAGGCCCAGGGCCGCAGCGTCACGACGATCGAGGGCGTGGCCGCCGCCGACGGCACGCTGCACCCGATGCAGGCCGCGTTCCGGTCGTGCCACGGGTTGCAATGCGGCTTCTGCACGCCGGGCATGGTGATGAGCGCCATCGACCTGGTGCAGAACCACGGCTGCCGCGACGAGGCGCAGGTCCGCGAGGCCCTCGAGGGCAACCTGTGCCGCTGCACCGGTTACCACAACATCGTCAAGGCCGTGCAGCAGGGCGCGGCGGCGATGAAGGCCTGAACACTCGAGGAGCATTCATGAACGCACGCCAGGGATTCATCGGCCAGTCCGTCGAGCGCCGCGAGGACGCGCGCTTCCTCACCGGACGAGGCCAGTACACCGACGACATCGTGCTGCCCGGGCAGACCTACGGGGTCTTCGTCCGCAGCCCCTACGCCCATGCCCGGCTGCGGCGCGTCGACACCGCCGCCGCCGCCGCGGCCGCCGGCGTCGTGGGCGTGCTGACCGGCGAGCACTTCAAGGCGGTGGGCGGCCTGCCTTGCGGCTGGCTGATCAACAGCCTGGACGGCACGCCGATGAAGGAGCCCAAGCACCCGGTGCTGGCCGACGGCAAGGTGCGCTACGTCGGCGACCGCGTCGCGCTGGTCGTCGCCGAGACGCTCGAGCAGGCCAAGGCGGCAGCCGCGCTGGTCGAAGTCGACTACGACGAGCTGCCCGCCGTGGCCGACACGGCGCGCGCGTTCGGCGCCGGCACCGCGGTGCACGACGAGGCGCCGGACAACCGCTGCTATCACTGGGGCATCGGCGACAAGGACGGCACGGCCGCTGCGATCGCCGGCGCGGCGCACGTGACGACGCTGTCGTTCCGCAACAACCGGCTGATCCCCAACGCGATGGAGCCGCGCGCGGCCAATGCCGTCTACGACTTCAACGCCGACAGCTACACGCTGTACGTCGCCAACCAGAACCCGCACGTCGAGCGGCTGCTGATGTGCGCCTTCGTGCTCGGCATCCCCGAGCACAAGATGCGCGTCGTCGCGCCCGACGTCGGCGGCGGCTTCGGCAGCAAGATCTACCTGTACGGCGAGGAGACGGCGCTCGTCTTCGCGAGCAAGCTGCTGCGCCGCCCGATCAAGTGGACCTGCGAGCGCAGCGAGGCCTTCCTTTCCGACGCCCACGGCCGCGACCACGTCACCACCGCCGAGCTGGCGCTCGACCGGGACGGCCGCTTTCTCGCACTGCGCGCGACGACCACCGCCAACCTGGGCGCGTACCTGTCGACCTTCTCCACCGCCATCCCGACGATCCTGCACGCCACGCTGCTGGCGGGCCAGTACCGCACGCCGAAGATCTGGTGCGACATGACGGCGGTGTTCACGAACACCGCGCCGGTCGACGCCTACCGCGGCGCCGGGCGGCCAGAGGCCACCTACCTGCTCGAGCGCCTGGTCGACACGGCCGCGCGTGAGATGAAGCTCGACCCGGCGGAGATCCGGCGCCGCAACTTCATCACCGAGTTCCCCTACGCCACCCCGGTGGGTCTGACCTACGACACCGGCGACTACAACGCCACGCTGAGCCGGGCGATCGAACTGGCCGATGTGGCGGGCTTCCCGGCCCGGCGCGCCGCCAGCGAGGCGCGCGGGCTCAAGCGCGGCCTGGGCTACAGCGCCTACATCGAGGCCTGCGGCATCGCGCCGTCAAGCATCGCCGGCGCGCTCGGCGCCCGTGCCGGCCTGTTCGAGGCGGGCGAGGTGCGCGTGCATCCCACGGGCAAGGTCACGGTCTTCACCGGCAGCCACAGCCACGGCCAGGGCCACGAGACCACGTTCGCGCAGGTGGTGGCCGACCGGCTCGGCCTGCCGCTGGACGACGTCAGCATCGAGCATGGGGACACCGGCAAGGTGCTGTTCGGCATGGGCACCTACGGCAGCCGTTCGATCGCCGTGGGCGGCACCGCCATCCTGAAGGCCGTCGACAAGGTGATCGCCAAGGGCCGCAAGATCGCCGCCCACCTGATGGAGGCGTCCGAGGGCGACATCGTGTTCGAGGGCGGCGAGTTCAAGGTCGCGGGCACCGACAAGAAGGTGCCGTTCGCCAGCGTCGCGCTGACGGCCTACGTGCCGCACAACTTCCCGCACGACAAGCTCGAGCCCGGGCTGAACGAGAACGCCTTCTACGACCCGAGCAACTTCACCTTCCCCGCCGGCACCTACGTCTGCGAGGTCGAGATCGACCCGGCCACCGGCCACGTCCGCATCGACCGCATGACCGCCTGCGACGACTTCGGCAACGTCATCAACCCGATGATCGTCGAGGGCCAGGTGCACGGCGGCCTGGCCCAGGGCATCGGCCAGGCGCTGCTCGAGCACGGCGTCTACGACCCCGAGACCGGGCAGCTGCTGACCGGCAGCTACATGGACTACGCGATGCCGCGCGCCGACGACGTGCCCAGCTTCACGGTGGAGACTGCCAAGGGCACACCGTGCACACACAACCCGCTGGGTGTCAAGGGTTGCGGCGAGGCAGGCGCCATCGGCTCGACGCCGGCAGTGATCAACGCCATCTGCGACGCGCTCGGCGTCAAGGACGTGCCGATGCCGGCCACGCCCTTCACCGTCTGGCAGGCCGCCCGCGCGGCAGCCGCCCGCTGACCCTGGCCAGGAGAACAGGAACATGCAAGCTTTCCAATACCAGAGCCCGGCCTCGCTGGCCGCCGCCGCGGCCGCGCTGAAGGCCGAAGGTGCCAAGCTGCTGGCCGGCGGGCAGTCGCTGCTGCCCTCGATGAAGCTCGGCCTTGCCGCGCCCGGATCGCTGGTCGACCTCGGCGGCCTGGGCGACCTGCAGGGCGTTTCCGTGCAGGGCGGCACGGTGCGCGTGGGCGCGATGACGCGTCACGCCGACGTGGCCGCCAACGCCGACGTGGAGCGCGCGATCCCGGCGCTGGCCCATCTCGCGGGCAACATCGGCGACCGTCAGGTGCGCAACCGCGGCACGATCGGCGGCAGCCTGGCCAACAACGATCCGGCGGCGTGCTACCCCGCGGCCGTGCTCGGGCTGGGCGCCACCGTGCACACCGACCGCCGGACGATCGCCGCCGACGACTTCTTCAAGGGCCTGTACGAGACGGCGCTGGCCGACGGCGAGATCATCACCGCCGTCAGCTTCCCGGCGCCGGCCAAGGCGGGCTGGATCAAGTTCAAGCAGCCCGCGTCGCGCTTCTCGCTGGTCGGCGTGTTCGTCAGCAAGGGACCGCAGGGCGTGCGGGTCGCCGTCACGGGCGCCGGTCCGTGTGTGTTCCGCGCCGCAGCGCTGGAGGCAAGGCTGGCCGCGAACTGGAGCGCGGCCGCACTGGCCGGGGCCAGCGTCAGCGCCGACGGCCTCAACAGCGACCTGCACGGCTCGGCCGAGTACCGTGCGGCGCTGATCCCCGTGCTGGCCGCGCGCGCGGTGACGGCCGCGGGCTGACGGCCCCGATGAGCGAGGCGCCCGGGCTGCCGGCCAGCATCGAGGACACGCAGGCGCGCCTGCTGGCCCTGGACTACGTCGCCGACCGGCGCCTGGCCACCACCGTGTTCCTGGCGCTGCGCCTGCAGCGCCCGCTGTTCCTCGAGGGCGAGCCGGGCACCGGCAAGACCGAGATCGCCAAGACGCTGGCAGCGATGCTCGGGCGGCCGCTGATCCGGCTGCAGTGCTACGAGGGCCTCGACCTCGCCGGCGCCGCCTACGAGTGGAACTACGCGCGCCAGATGCTCGAGATCCGCCTGGCCGAGGCCGCCCACGCGGCCGGCGGCGACCGGGCCGCGCTCGCCGCCGAGCTGTTCGGCCCGCGCTTCCTGATCCAGCGCGCGCTGCTGCGGGCGATCGACCCCGCGCAGCCGGTGCCCCCGGTGCTGCTGATCGACGAGCTCGACCGTGCCGACGAGCCCTTCGAAGCCTTCCTGCTCGAGGTCCTGTCCGACTTCCAGATCACGATCCCCGAGTTCGGCACGGTCAAGGCCAAGGAGCCGCCGATCGTCGTGCTGACCAGCAACCGCACGCGCGAGATCCACGACGCGGTCAAGCGGCGCTGCCTGTACCACTGGGTCGACTATCCCGACGCGGAACGCGAGCGCGCGATCCTCGAGCGGCGCGTCCCGGGCATCGGCCCGCGCCTGGCGCAGGAGATCGTGGCCTTCGTGCAGCGGCTGCGCTCGCTCGAGCTGTACAAGCTGCCCGGGATCGCCGAGACGATCGAGTGGGCGCGCGCGCTGATGGAGCTCGACAGCGTGGTGCTCGACCCGGCGGTGCTGCAGGACACGCTGGGCGTGCTGCTCAAGTACCAGGACGACATCGCCCGCGTCCAGGGCTCGCAGGCCGAGCAGCTGCTGGCCGAGGTGCGCCGCCAGGTTGCCGGCGCGGCCTGAGCGCCGGCCCGGCGACGCTCAGCCAGCCGCGCGGCGGCAGCATCCGATGATCCCGGCCCGCCCGACCGCCGGCCTGCTGGCGACCAACGTCATGCACTTCGCGCGCGT
>Ga0068877_10002237_pt1 | contig 15709 bp, 12 predicted proteins | sample NOAtaG_FD_66437 | JGI IMG/M metagenome (GOLD analysis project Ga0068877, IMG submission 66437) | Freshwater lake microbial communities from Lake Erie, under a cyanobacterial bloom - NOAA_Erie_Diel6S_1000h metaG | ecosystem: Environmental > Aquatic > Freshwater > Lake | place: USA: Ohio, Lake... | reverse complement strand
CCCGCCGCCGCCCACCCCCGCCATCCCCCTCGCTTCCGAGGTCGTCCTCCCCATGGAACTCCACGACTTCACCCCCGAGGGCTGCTCCGACCTGGTGCCCCTGGAACTCCTCGCCACCGCCGTCCCCGCCTATCTCCTCCCGCCATCCCTGCTCCAGCAGCCACCCTGCGATCTCGACCATCACAGCCACCCCGCACCCCCCACACCCCCCGCAACCTTCGCACACCCTTGATCTGTTCCCCACACAACCTGAACACCCCCGACACCGGAGCGCCGCACCCTCTGCCCTGAGATCCGCGGGCCAACTTCAGCCCGCTCAACCACTCAGGAGAGAGCATCATGTTGCGTTCCTCGCACGCCGTCCTCGCCGTCCTCGCGCTCGCTGCGCCGGCGCTCGCCCAAGCCCCCGCCACCGGCCTCTACGGTGTCGCCAACTTCGGCAACCCCTTCCAGACCCAGTCCCTCTACCGCGTCGACGCCGCCACCGGCGCCACCACCCTCGTCGGCTCCACCGGCCTCGCCCAGATCAGCGGCATCGCCTTCGACGGTGCCAACCTCTGGGCCTACACCGCCGCCGCCGACCTCTACCACCTCAACCCCGCCACCGGCGCCTCCACCCTCATCGCCTCCCTGGCCGACCAGGCCCCCGAGGGCGACATCGCCGTCTTCGGCCCCGCCGCCTTCATCGCCCGCGGCAGCCAGATCGCCGCCGTCAACCTCGCCACCGCCGCCCTCACCCCCGCGTTTGATCTCGCCGCCGCCGGCGTGTCCGACATCTCCGGCCTGCTCTTCAGCCCCGCCGGCTCACTCGCCCTCGCCCTCAACGGCTCCGCGCCCGACACGCTGCTGGCCCTCAGCCCCGCCGGCTCCGTCGTCGCCGCCTTCCCCACCGGCACCAACAGCGCCTCCGTCGGTGCTCTGGCCTCCGACGGCGCCAACCTCTGGATCAGCGACGGTTCCGCCCTCACCCGCTTCGATGCCCTCGCCGGCGTCGCCACCCCGGTCGGCGCCTTCGGCGTCTCCGGCATGTCCGGCCTCACCTGGATCCCCACCCCCGGCGCCGCCGCCCTGCTCGCCCTCGGCGGGCTGGTCGCCGCCCGCCGCCGCCGCGCCTGATCCGCGCCTGATCCGCCTCCTCACCCCGTCGTCCACCCGCCGCCCCGATCTCGGAGCAACCTCATGAACCGTCCCATCGCCCTCGCCCTCCTGGCCCTTTCCGCGTCCCTCACCCTCCCCCTCGCCTCCGCCGCCGGCCAAACCAAGCCCGCCGGCGCCGAGCGTCAGCCCTCGCGCACCACCCTCAAGCCCGCCCCCAAGCAGCCCGCCAACCCCGGCGTGGTCGCCCCCGCCAAGCCCTCCCGCCGCACCACCCCCACCACCCAGCCCCTCCCCGGCGTGCAGATCCCCGACCTCCGCCTCACCGTCCTGCACAACAACGACGGTGAAAGCAACGTCCTGCCCATCGCCACCGGCCCCGCCGCCGGCGCCGCCGGCCTCGCCCGCTTCGTCACCCTGGTCAACCAGGAGAAGTCCCTCGCCGTCACCCCCTCCCCCGAGGCCAATGCCGTCGGCGTGGTCATGATCTCCTCCGGCGACAACATCCTCCCCGGCGCCAACTTCAACGCCAACGACACCCTGCCCCCCGGCGCCCCACTCTTTGACAGCCTCGCCCTCCAGCTCATCGGCTACGACGGCATCACCCTCGGCAACCACGACTTCGACCTCGGCCCCGCCGCCCTCGGCCGCCTCATCGCCGGCGTCAACGTCCCGCCCTCCGGCCCCTTCCTCTCCTCCAACCTCAACTTCTCCGCCGAGCCCGCACTCGCCCCCTTCACCGCCGGCACCACCCCCCGCCTGGCCCGCTCGGTCGTCCGCAACGTCGCCGGCCGCCTCGTCGGCATCGTCGGCGCCACCACCACCGACCTCCCCTTCATCTCCTCACCCGGCCCCAACATCGCCATCAACCTCAACGTCGCCCAGGCCCTCCAGGCCGAGATCGACGCCCTCGACGCCGCCGGCGTCAAGATCATCATCGTCTCCACCCACCTCCAGGGCTTCTCCACCGAGATCGCCGCCATCGCTCAGCTCCGCAAGGTCGACGCCGTCATCTCCGGCGGCGGCAGCGAACTCTTCGCCACCGTCGGCACGCCCCTGCTCCCCGGCGACGTCCCCAACGCCGGCGGCCCCACCCTCGGCGGCACCGGCTACCCCCGCTTCATCCGCGACGCCGACAACAACCTCATCCCCGCCGTCACCACCAGCGGGCTCTACCGCTACCTCGGCCGCCTCGTCCTCAACTTCGACGCCCAGGGCAACCTCCTCTCCGTCGCCCAGCCCATCTCCCGGCCCCTCCCCGTCCTCGCCTCCATCACCCCCGACGCCGCCGCACTCGCCCAGGTCGAGCAGCCCGTCGCCAACTACATCGCCGGCCTCGCCCAGAACATCGCCGCCCTCACCTCCGTCACCCTCGACGGCCGCAACATCTCCGCCAGCGCCGGCATCCGCGCCCAGGAGACCAACGTCGGCAACCTCTTCGCCGACTCCCTCCTCTGGCAGGCCACCGTCCTGGCCGCCCAGCTCGGCACACCCGTCCCCGATGTCGCCTTCCAGAACGGCGGCGGCATCCGCAACGACGTGCTGATCACCCCCGGCCCCGGCGGCACCGCCACCGTCTCCGAGAACGACCTCTTCCGCATGGCCGCGTTCAACAACGTCCTGGCCGTCGTCCCCAACGTCGCCCCCGAACGCCTCAAGCTCATCCTCGAAAACGCCGTCTCCCGCTACCCCGGAGGCGGAGCCTCTACCGCCGGCAACGGCCGCTGGGCCCAGATCGCCGGCATGCAGGTCGTCTTCGACCCGCGCAACACCTCCATCGCCTTCGACCAGACCACCGGCGCCGTCACCCGCGCCGGCAACCGCATCCGCCAGATCATCCTCAACGACGGCCGCGTCATCGTCGACAACGGCGTCGTCGTCCCCGGCGCGCCCTCGGTCAACATCGCCACCATCGACTTCCTCGTCGCCTCCGCCATCGCCCCCGGCAACGGCCTGGGCGGCGACCAGTACCCCTTCGGCACCGACGCCACCTTCCTCCGCCTTGGCGTCACCTACCAGCGTGCCCTGAGCAACTACCTCCGCACCTGGCTCGGCGGGTCCATCACCCCCGCCAACTACCCCGCCGGCGGCGAGCGCCGCATCATCAACCTCGCCCCCTGAGTGCCCCACACCACGCCTACGCCGGTCGTCGCCAACGCTGCGCCCGGCGCTTGCCCGCTTCTACGCTCACCTCCATGCTCAAACGCATCCTCGTCAACATCCCTCTCGCCCTGCTCTGCCTGATGATGCTCGGCGGAGGCATCGCCGACATCCTCCGACCCGACAACGTCGTGGAGATCATGACCCGCCTCGGCTACCCGCCCTACTTCTCGGTCATGCTCGGCATCGCCAAGGTCCTCGGCGTCATCGCCCTGCTCGCCCCCGTCGGCCCCACCCTCCGCACCTTCGCCTACGCCGGCTTCACCTTCAACACCATCGCCGCCATTGTCTCCCACCTGGCCGTTGGCGACCCCCTGCCCCAGTCCATCCCCGCCGCCGCTGGCCTCCTGCTCACACTGTCCAGCTTCGCCATCTGGCGGGCCCGCTCCGCCCACCCCTACGCGGCCATCCGCCTCACCTGATCAGGCCAACACCCCGAAAACCTCCGCCGCCCCCCCCGGCACCCTTCCCGAAGCCTCCACAAATCCCTCAACGACCAGATACCGCACATGAACCGCCCGCGGCACGGTTATCGCCACCCGAACCTTGGCACCTCATCCCTTCTTGAGGTACACTCTCGTCATCTCGGCCGTCGCGCTCGCCCGGCCCTCGTGAAAGGGGTATCCGCCCCGCGAAGACTTGGAGAACTCAGACATGCGTAACCGTGCTCGGTCCCCCTTCTGGGCCGCTCTGGCCGCCGCTGCAGCCCTGCCGGCTGTCGCGCTCGGCCAGACTCCCGCCAACGACGCCTGTTCCGCCGCCATCCCCGTCAGCGTCGGCGGCACCGTCAGCGGCACCACCGTCGCCTCCACCGCCACCGCCGGCCTGAGCACCTGCGGAGCCTCCAGCGCCTCTCCCGACGTCTGGTACAGCGTCACCGCCACCGCTACGGAGAACCTCGTCGTCTCCACCTGCGGCGCCGCCGGCTGGGACACGGTGCTGGCGGTCTTCACCGCCTGCGGCACCGCCCCCATCACCTGCCTGGACGACTCCTGCGGTCTGCAGACCGAGATCACCTTCTCGGCAACCGCCGGCACGACCTACCTCGTCCGCGTCGCCGGCTACAACAACGCCGTTGGCACCTTCGGCCTCAGCGTCGGCAGCGGCGGCACGCCCCCGCCGCCGCCCCCGCCCCCGCCCCCGCCGCCCCCCGGCGTCGTCGGCCCCGACATCACCGTCGGCCGCCTCACCGACGTGCAGCGGTATGGCGCCGCCAGCGGCATCACCGCCTTCGCGATCGGCACCGACTCCTGCAATGTCGGTGACGAGCCGGCGATCTGGATCGCCAGCACCAACCAGCACCCCGTCATCGCCCAGAACCTCTACCGCCTGCGCGATGGCCGCTTCGAGATGATCGGCGGCTCCTGGCTCAAGCACGGCTTCACCTCCCTGAACACCACCTTGTCCTACTGCGGCGCCTGCATCTCCCCGCCCATGGGCGGCAGCCAGCTCGGCGTCAACTGCACCGACCTCTATTCCTCCGGCCTCAACGGCAGCCAGGGCAACCTCGGCCCCCGCTCCCAGGTCAACGCCACCACCGGCGCCTTCCCCTACCCCTTCTCTGCTCCCGCCGCCGCCGCCACCATCGGCCGCCGCCTCCAGGTGCAGACCACCGATCTCAACCCCACCGGCTCACGCTTCTTCCTTGAGGGCCACTACGTCGCCGCCGACGATGCCGCCCGCAACAACGGCCGCAACAACGTCTCCTGGCGCGAAGCCACCCTCGCTTCCTCCACCTCCAACCTCGTGCCGATCGGCGACACCAACCGTCAGCAGCCCGCCATGTTCGCCTGGCGAGCCATCGACCCCAGCGTCGTCATCCAGTCCGTCGAGTACGTCCAGCCCGTCACCGGCCTGGCCGACGGCATCACTGTCCGCTACTGGGTCGCCAGCAAGGTCACAAACAACGGCAACGGCACCTACTCCTACGAGTACGCCATCCACAACATCAACTGCGACCGCTCCGCCGTCTCCTTCAACATCCCCCTGCCCGCCTCCGCCTCGCTGGTCTCCGCCGGCTTCTCCGCTCCCCGCTCCCACTCCGGCGAGCCCTACTCCAACGACCCCTGGACCTGGACCAAAACTGACAACTCCGTCCGCTTCAACACCCTCGCCCACAGCGTCAACCAGAACGCCAACGCCATCCGCTGGGGCACCATGTACAACGTCCGCTTCACCACCACCGTGCCCCCCACCACCGGCGGGGCCGACCTCGGCCTCTTCAAGCCCGGCGTCACCTCCGACACGCTCCGCGTGACCGGCATCCTCGTCCCCTCCTTCCCCACCTGCCTGGCCGACATCGTCTCCATCGGCGGCGCCGCCCCCGGCGACGGCCTGCTCACCGGTGACGACTTCAACGCCTTCATCTCGGCCTTCGCTGCCGGCGAACCCCTCGCCGACATCGTCGCCGTCGGCGGCGTCCTCCCGCCCGATGGCATCGTCACCGGCGACGACTTCAACGCCTTCATCGCCGCCTTCGCCGCCGGCTGCCCGTAAGCCCCCGGCCCTCTTCGCTCGCTCCAACCCCCCAGCCCCCGGCCCCGCGCCGGGGGCTGGCTCGTTTTTGACCCCGGCCCCCCGCCAGTCCACAATCGCCGCCATGCTCATGCACCTTCCGCACGCCGCCATCACACTCCTGTGCCTCGCTGCTTCCGCCCCCACACCCGACGACGGCCTCCAGCAGGGCCTCGTCGCCCCCGTCACACCTCGAACCGCCGCACGACGCGCCATCGGCTCGCTCGACCCCGTCCTCCGCGACGCGCTCGCGCTCCCGGCGAGCGTCACCCCGCCCGCCCCGTGGACCGCCATCACCGCCAACGCCGAAGGCTCGTTCCCCACCACGCCCGGCCAGTACCTCCTGCTCTCGCCCGTCGTCGCCAAACCCGGCCCCCACCTGCTGGCCATCCGCGGGCACGGCATGGTCTACGTCAACGGCGAGCCCCGCACCGGCGATCCGTACAACAACGCCTCGGTCATCCTGCCGGTCAACCTCGCTGCTGAGGGCAACCGCCTGCTGATCCAGTCCGCCCGAGGCCCCGTCCACCTCACCCTCACCCCCGCCGAGCGGCCCGCCGAGATCTCCGTCGCCGACCTCACCCTCCCCGACGCCCTGCTGACCGTCGGCCCCCGCACCGTCTGGGCCGGCGCGCCGATCCTCAACATCACCGACCAGCCCATCGGCCTGCACCAGGCCGACCTCATCGAAGCCACCGCCCTGCCCGACGGCCCCACCATCACCACGCCCCTTGGCCGCATCGAGCCCTTCTCGGTCGCCAAGCAGCCGGTCCGCATCAGCCTGCCCGACCTGCCCGCCGACCTCAAGCAGGCCAAGGTCCGCGTCCGCCTCCTGCTGGCCGGCTCCGCCGTGCACGAGCAGACCATCAACCTCCGCACCCGCACGCCGGCGCAGGCCCACAAGCGCACCTTCATCAGCGCCATCGACGGCAGCGTGCAGTACGAAGCTCTGCTCCCCGCGTCAGACCCCGCCGTCGCCGCCCCCGGCGTCGTCCTCGCCCTGCACGGCGCCAGCGTCGAGGGCATCGGCCACGTCGAGGCCTACTCCGCCAAGCCCGACCTGCACATCCTCGGCCCCACCAACCGCCGCCCCTTCGGCTTTGACTGGGAAGAGTGGGGTCGTCTGGATGCCCTGGAGATCCTCGGCCTCGCATTGGCCGACCCGGCCCTGAAGATCGACCCCACGCGTGTCTACCTCACCGGCCACTCCATGGGCGGGCACGGCACCTGGCACCTGGGCGTGCTTGAGCCGGGCCGCTGGGCCGCGGTCGCGCCCTCCGCCGGCTGGATCTCCTTCGCCACCTACTCCGCCCGCATCACCCAGCCGCAGCCGCCCCTGGCCGAGGTCGCCGGCGTCTCGGGCATCATCCGCCGGGCCGGGGCCACCAGCGAGACGCTCTCGATGGTCCGCAACCTTCGCGACCTCGGCGTGTTCATCGTCCATGGCGACGCGGACGACAACGTCCCCGCCTCCGAAGCCCGCGCCATGGCCGAGCAGCTCGGGGCCTTCCACTCCGACTGGAAGATGCACCTGCAGCCCGGCGCCGGCCACTGGTGGGACGACAGCCCCGCCCCCGGAGCCGCCTGCGTGGACTTCCCCGGCATCTTCGAGCTCTTCGCCCGTCGCAGCATCGATCCGCACCCGGCCAGCGTCCGCTTTACCACCGTCAACCCCGCCGTCGCCTCCACGCACGCCTGGGCCACCATCGCCCAGCAGCAACTCGCCGGCGTGGAGTCCACCATCGACCTCACGCACGATCGCGAGGCCGCCGGCGTCTCCGGCTCAACCAGCAACGTCGCCCGCCTGCGGCTGAACCTCGCCCACGCGCAGCCGCCGGTCCGCACCGTGCAGCTCGACGGCCAGCGGATCGATGTCGCCGGCCTGTCCTGGCCGCTGGCCTTCGACCGCGACAAAGCCGCCTGGCGGCTGAACCCGGGCCGCTCGGCCCACGACGGCGACGAGAAGGGCCCGCACCGGGGCGGCGGCTTCCGTCACGCATGGAACCGCAACGTCGCCCTCGTCTATGGCACCGCGGGCACGCCCGAGGAGAACCGCTGGGCCGCCGCCAAGGCCCGCTACGACGCGGAGACCTGGTGGTACCGGGGCAACGGCCGGGCCGAGGTCTTCCCGGACACCGCCGTGCCCGAGGCCGTGCTCTCCGGCGAGCGCAACGTGATCCTCTACGGGCACACCGGCTCCAACCGGCTGTGGCCCACGCTGCTGGGCGGCAGCCCGGTGCAGGTCAGCCCCGGCAAGGTCACCATCGGCCAGCGCGTGGTCAACGGCGAGCAGTGGGCCGTGCTGCTGGTGCGTCCGGGCCGGACCGACGCCCAGCTCGTCGGCGCCGTCTCCGCCTCCGGCCCGCTCGGCTGCACCATCGCCGACCGCCTGCCGGTGTTCCTCTCCGGCGTCGGCCTGCCCGATGCGCTGGTCGTCGGCGAGAACGGCGCCCGCGGCGCCGTCATCTTCGGCAACCGCTGGACGCTCGACGGCGGGCAGATCGGCGTGGAGTTCCGGGAGGACGAAACCAGCGACGCCAAGCCCGGCTCATGAGCCGGCAGGCACCGGCATCAGCCCGGCTTGGCCGCTGCCGCAGGCGGCTTGGCCACCGCCGGGTCGGCCACCACAGGTCCGGTGACCGCCGCCGGCGTCGCCGGCTTGATCTCCACGCTCTTCTCGGCCTGCGGCGGCTCATCGAGCATGTGCATCCGCCTGTACTCCGCCAGCGACGCCTCGGAGGCGAAGTAGACCAGCTTGCCGTTGTGCTCCAGCTTCGCCTTGGCATCCTCACGCATGAAGCGGGCCTTACTCATCGGGTCCTCGACCATGGCCCGCTCGATGTACTGCCGCGTCTCCTGCATGGACACACACGCCTTCACGCAGGCGACCAGCCGGTCGTCCACCCACGATTTGATCGCAGCCTTGTCGATCTTGTCCATCGGCACCTCCGGCCGGGCGTGCCGCTCGTACTGGAAGAAGATCGGCACGATGAACAGGTCGTAGTCCAGGACCAGCTTCTTGAGGTCCTCCGTCGGCGAGGCCGCAAGCGTGAGCGTGACGGTGGCCATGTCGGTCAGGAAGTGCACCTTGACCTCGCGCATCGACGCGGTGACCGCCGGGGCGACCTTGACCTTTTCGCCGAACTGCTTGATGAACTCCTCCAGGCTCGGCCGCCACACCTCCTTGAGCTCGTCGCACAGCTTGCCGAAGGCGGCCAGCCCCGCCTCGCGAGATTGCGCTTCGCGGGTTTGGGCATCGGCGGTCGCTTTCTGACGCTCGGCCCTGGCGTTGAATTCCGCCTGAATCCGTTGAGAGAGATTGGAAGACTGTGCCATGGTTGCACTCCTTAGAGATGGGGCGGACGGAGCGATCCCTCGCCTTGAGCGTTCACGTTGAACGCGGCGATATGTGACGGTTGCGCGTGGTCATGAAGAGCCTCCGTGGGGATCAAGCCGGGTGGGCCGCCTCGGGCGGCGGGGCGGCTGGGGCGGGTTTGGGGGCCGCGCCGAACAGCTTCTCGGTGACGGTCTGAATGACGACGTACAGCACGCGCGTGAAGATCAACCCGAGGAGGGTGTTGCCGATCATGCCGAAGAAGACCGCCGTGCCGATGGCCTGCCGGCGGCGATGATCGACGGGGCCTCGGGCACACGGGCGGACGCGCCCGGGGGCAGGGCCAGTTCGGCCGGGAGCGGACCACGGCACGCAGCGGGGCTGCGGGAGCGGAGGCTTCTCTGCGGACAGGGTGCGTTCATGGGCTGCTCGGGTCGGATGGGGCGGCGGACGGGTCGGCGGGCGGGCCGCCGGTGAGTCGGGCCCCGAGGAAGGCCTCGACGGCGTCGGCGACGGAGGTGAAGCGGTTGATCTGGCCCAGGCGATCGATGACACCCTCGTTGCGAAGGCGGTCGCGGACCGAGGCCCGCGCCTCGACCACCTGGATGCGGACGTTGAGGGCCTCGAGTTCTTCGGCCAGTTCGCGGAGCATGTGGGCGCTGTGCATGTCCACGTACGGGCAGGAGGAGAGATCGAGGATGACCAGGCGGGGCAGCGGCGGGTCGTCGCGCACCAGCGAGAGGATGGTGTCATGGACGTGGTCCATGTTGAAGTAGATCAGGCCGGATTCGGGCCGGAAGATGCGGACGCCGGGGGTGAGTTCGTTGTCGGGATGGCGGTCGCGATCAGAGAACCGGCGTGAACCGGGGATGCGGCCGAGCGTGGCGACGTGCGGACGCGAGGCCCGGCGAATGAGCAGGAACAGCGAGATGACCGCCCCGATCATGACCCCGCGCAACAGGCCGGAGGTGAGCACCCCGGCCAGCGCGCCCAGCGCGATGACGTACTCGGCCGGGTTGGTTCGGCGAAGGTGCTGGAGCGTGGAAACTTTGAACAAGCCGGTGACGGCGACGATGACGATGGCGGCGAGCACCGGCTGGGGCAGGCCCTGAAGCAGGCCGGAGAAGAACAATGCGACGATCAACAGGATGCCGGCGGCGACGGCGCCGGAGAGCGGGGTACGGGCTCCGCCGCTCTCGTTGACCAGCGATTGGGACATACCGCCGCTGACGGGGAACCCGCGGCCCAGACCGGCGAGCAGGTTTGACGCGGAGAGGGCGAGGAATTCCTGGTTGGCGTCAAGCCGGCCGCCGTACTTGGCGGCGAAGGTGCGGCCGATGGCGGCGGTTTCAACCGCGGACAGCAGGAAGCAGGCCAGCGCGAGGGGAAGCAGTTCGTTGAGGTCCGACCAGTGCACGTCGGGCAGGCCGATGGGCGGCAGGCCTTGCGGCACTTCGCCCAGGAGCTTGACGCCGTGGGCGCCGAGGTTCAAGTTCTGGGCGGCGACGATGCCGCCGACGACCACCAGCAGGGCGACGGGCTGGTTCTTGAGCAGCACCCGACCGAAGATGAGCACCGCCAGGGCGCACAGGCCGACGGCCAGGGAGGGGAGATGCGTCTGGTGGAGGTGGGCGATGAGGTTGGCAGAGTTCTGCCAGAAGCTGCCGTGGGCGCCGTGGATGCCCATGAGCTTGGGGATCTGGGTGCTGGCCAGCACGAGGGCGACCCCGCACTTGAAGCCGACCATGACGCTCTCGGAGATGAAGTTGACGATGGCGCCGGCCTTGGCGAGCCAGGCGATGAAGGCGATGACGGCGACCAGCAGCGAGGTGGCGGCGGCCAGGGCGGCGAAGCGGGAGGCATCGCCCCCGGCCAGGTCGCGGAGGGAAGCGCCCACCAGCAGCGAGATGGCGGTGGTGACGGTGATGGCGGTGTGCCGCGAACTGCAAAAGAGCCAGAAGACCAGACCGGCAAAGAGGCAGGCGTAGAGCCCCGCTTCAGAGGGCAGACCGGCGAGGGAGGCGTCGCCCAGGCCGGCGGGGATGAGGTAGGCCGCCAGGGTGATGCCGGCGACGACGTCGCCCCGGAGCCAGGCCAGCTGGTACGAGGGCATCCAGCGGAGGACGGGCAACGCGGACCCGATGCGCTCGGCGACGGATGTTCCGTTGCGGCGAGGCTCGGGCTGATCCGCTTGGTTGGACACGTGAACTCCGTCGTGGGGAGGTGCGACCACGATGACCGACGGCTCTAGAAGACCTCGCGAACGAACGTGCGGTTGGCGAGGGTGGCCTGGTCGTCGTACGCGTGCTTGTCCGAGCGTTTGGGGATGGTGATCTTGTCTCGCGGCACGGGCTTGCAGGGGATGGCGCTGAGGATGTGGCTGATGCAGTTGAGGCGGGCCCGCTTCTTGTCATCCGAGCGGACGACGTACCAGGGGGCGTGCTCGGTGTCGGTGGCGTCGAGCATCATGTCGCGGGCGAGGGAGTACTGGTACCACTTGCTGCGCGAGGGCAGGCCCATGGGGCTGAGTTTCCACTGGCGGAGCGGGTCGTTGACGCGGGCCTCGAAGCGGCGCTTCTGCTCTTTGTCGCTGACCTCAAGCCAGAGTTTGATCAGCGCGATGCCGGCGTCGGTGATGTACTTTTCCACCGCCGGGCAGAGTTCCAGGAAGCGGCGATGCTCCTGCTTGGAGCAGAAGCCCATGACATACTCCACGCCGGCGCGGTTGTACCACGAACGGTCGAAGATGACGATCTCGCCGGCGGCGGGGAAGTGCTGCATGTAGCGCTGGAGGTACATCTGCGACTTCTCGCGATCCGACGGGGCCGGGAGGGCCACGACGCGGAACACGCGGGGGCTGAGCCGTTCGGTGAGGGCCTTGATGACCCCGCCCTTGCCGGCGGCGTCGCGGCCTTCAAAGATGATGATCGCGCGCAGCCCCTTGTGCTTGACCCAGGCTTGAAGCCCGCAGAGTTCCGCCTGCAGCGTGCGGAGATGACCGAGATACGCCTTGTTCTTCAGCGGCTCACGCTGATCGGTCGTCGCTCGTGCCATTCCAGCCTCCGATCCGCATCGCGAGGGCGCTGCTTCAACCGGGCCCGGGACACTTCCGCCGCAACCAAACCCTCCGCCGGTGCATGCTACACGCAGGCGGCCCAGGGGTCCACCCGGGGCTCGCTTCGTGGACAGCGCGTCGCGGCGGATTGTCAGCAGAGGCTGACACGACGCAAACTCGCTGATGAACTGGGAGAACAGGTCGCCCGCTTGGGGGATGGGCGAAACTGCCCACATGCGTGCATGGCGCACTGCGGGCGACCAGCAACCATCCCTGATTGCGAGAATCGCGCGATCGGTGGCGGCGCAACAGCGCGGAGCGACCGGTGAGCGGTGCGGGCGTTACGGGGAGGTCTGGATGATCACCGGAACGGTGATGCGGGGCGACCACGTGCTGGTCGGACCCGTCCACCAGAGCACATCGGCGGCATCGGCTGCGGGGGCGACGCCGCCCACGGCGGACCGCTCCAGCGGCACGAAGGCGGCGGAGACGGTGCGGGCGCTGGTATCGACACTCAGCCAGCGGAGCACCTGGCGCAGGGCTTCGGCATCGGCCGGGATGTGCACGACGTACGCCTGCTCGGCGAAGACGGGCTCGGGAACCGAGGGCACGGGCACCGGCGCCGGTGACGGCACGGGCGAGCGAAGGAGCGGCTTGCCGTCAGCGGCGAGGATCGGTTCGCCGTTGGGCGAGAGGCCCGCGGCAGGGGCCGGGGCGGCGGGTGCTGCCGCGGCCTGCGCGATGGCGCGCTGCTGACCGAGGTCGGCGAGGATCATCGAGCGTTCGATGCCCGAGAGCGGGGCGACCGCGAGCACGCGGGAGCGGGTCTGCATGACCCGCAGCAGCCGCAGGGCCTGCTCGGCATCGGGGGCGTTCAGCCGCACGGCCAGCCGCCCGGAGCGGGCGAGTTCGAGCAGGCGGTCGTCGGTGAGTTCCTGCTCGGCGGGTGCGACGGCGACGACAGTCGGCGTGGCGTCGCTGGGGGTGGGCGAGGGCACCGGCGGGGTGACGCCGGGCGTGCTGTCGGCGATGACCGGCACCGGCGTGGGGGCCGGCCCGGGCTGGGGCTGGGTGGGGGTGTTGCCGGAGGCGATGGGCTTGGGCGGCTGCGGGCGGCCGGAGACGGCGCCATACAGCAGCACGCCAACGCCGGCGACGATGGCGACCACGGCGGCGGCGGCCAGGGCCGGACGCAGGCGGGGCGAGTGGATGGCGGCGTGCCACCAAGGCTCGGCGACCGGGCCGATGCGAGAAACGGGGATAGTGTGCACGACCGGGGCGGCGTTGGGGGCTGCCGCGGGCGTGACGCGGGCGAGCACATCGCGCTGGCTGCCGGCGGCGGCCAGAGCGCGAGCAACGGCGCCGGCCGGGGCACGCTCGGCGGCGGTGAGCCGCTGCAGGGCCAGACGGTCACGCCGGCGGGCGCGGCAGCGGGCGGCCAGCGCGGGGTCGGCCTGGAAGGCCCGCTCCACGGCCCGGGCGGTGTCCGGCGACATCGGGGCGTCCTCGATGAACGCCAGCAGGTCGGACTCGGAGATGGTGGGCGGGGTGGTCACGGGTCGAGGGGAAGGGTCGGTCGGTCAGGGGTCGGCGTCGTCGGGCAGGCGGGCGGGGAGGCGTTCGATCATCTCGCGGAGGGCGGCACGGGCCCGGAACAGCCGGGACTTGACGGTGCCCTCGGGCACGCCCAGCAGGTGGGCGATCTGCTCGTACTCCAGTTCGCGAACGTCCCGAAGCACGAGGATGGTCCGCTGCTCCACGTCCAGCGCATCGAGCGCCAGGGCGAGGCGGCGGGCCTCCTCGGTGGATTGGACGCCTGAGACGGTCGCGGGTTCCCGGCTGAGCGAGGCCCCGGAGGGAGCGGCGGCCCGGGCGGAGTCAATGGTTATAGGACTCATATTGCCCGACTGCGACCCACCCGAAGAGGGGGAGGTGTCATCAAGGCTGGCGTGCTGGCGGTGCTTCTGGGCCCGCAGGTGCGACAGGCAGGTGTTCATGACCACCCGGGTGGCCCAGGTGGAGAACTTGGCCGAACCGTCGAAACTGTCGATGCCCTGGATGATCTTCACCAGGCTGTCGTGGAGCAGATCCGCGGCCACCTCGCGGCCTGCCCCCCGGCTGCCGACCAGCCGCAGGCACATGGCAAACAGGCGGTCCTGATGGCGTTCCAGCAACGGGCCCCAGGCGGTCTGGTCGCCCTGGGCGATGCGATCCAGCAGAGGACGGTCGTCAAGGGAAGCGTCCGAGGCATGGCCGTCGTCCGAAGCGGGGTCGGGCGGGGGGCCGGACGGGTCGGAATGGTCGCTGGGGACAACCTCGGCGGCCATAGTGGGCCGAGGGTATGGACGCTTGAGGGGGGCTTCGGTTCGCGCGATCCGGGACCGGGCGAGCGGCGAACAATCATCTGGGAGGTGGTTCCGCGGGTCAGGGGTGCGTCATGACCGCCATCGAACTGCAGACCGTGGACCTGTGCAAGTCCTTCAACGGGCGGGAGGTGCTGCGGCGGATCACCCTGACGGTGCGGGCCGGGGAACTGGTGGCGGTGGTCGGGGCTTCGGGCTCGGGCAAGACGGTGCTGCTGAGTCTGCTCACGGGGCTGCTGCCCCCAAGCAGCGGGCGGGTGCTGGCGGCGGACCACAACGCTGCGGCGGCGGACGGGAGCGGGGCGGAGATGGTGGACCTGGGCACGGCGGGGCAGGAGGCGCTGGACCGCATCCGGCTGCACTGGGCGATTGTGTTTCAGCGAAACGCGCTGTTCTCAGGGACGGTGCGGGAGAACCTGGCGCTGTGGCTGCGGGAGCACACTGGGCTGTCGGCGTATGAGATCGAGCGGCGGAGCCGGGCGGCGCTGCACAGCGTGGCGCTGGATGTGGACGATGTGCTGGGCAAGCCCCGGGATGCGCTCTCGGGCGGGATGGCCAAGCGGGTGGCGATTGCACGGGCGGTAGCCTGCGACCCGCTGGTGATGTTCTACGACGAGCCGACCACCGGGCTGGACCCGATGGTGGGCTCGGCGATCCATGACCTGATCTGGAGCACGCACAACCGGCCGGCGGGGACGGGGTTTGAACTGCGTGACCTGGAGGGGGACCAGCGGACGGCGATGGCGGCGCGGGCGGGCACGCCCAGGACGAGCATCATCGTGACGCACGACCGCGATCTGCTGCGGCGGCTGCGGCCCAGGACGATCATGCTGCACGACGGGCGGGTGTGCTACGACGGGCCGTACGAGGGCTTCGGCCAGCCGGACTGCCCGCCGGCGGAGGCGTATCTGCGGCAGATGCCGGTGCTGCACGGGCGCGAGCCGCAGTGACTCGGCCCGGCGGCAAGAAACAGCGCGCGGGGCGACCAATCATGGGTTATGAGCGAGCCGTCCGCGTATGACACGTACACCAGCCCCCTGGCCACCCGCAACGCCAGCAAGCAGATGCTGACGCTGTGGTCGCCCCGGCACAAGTTCAACACGTGGAGGCGGATCTGGCTGGCGGTGGCCGAGGCACAGCACGAGATGGGGCTGCCGGTCAGCAAAGAGCAGGTGGAGGAACTGCGGG
>Ga0068877_10002236_pt1 | contig 15725 bp, 4 predicted proteins | sample NOAtaG_FD_66437 | JGI IMG/M metagenome (GOLD analysis project Ga0068877, IMG submission 66437) | Freshwater lake microbial communities from Lake Erie, under a cyanobacterial bloom - NOAA_Erie_Diel6S_1000h metaG | ecosystem: Environmental > Aquatic > Freshwater > Lake | place: USA: Ohio, Lake... | reverse complement strand
TTGAAAACACCGGTGTAAAGAACCATTTTCAAACGTTGAACGCAGGCACTTCCTTTAATGGATGGAAAGTCGAAAGCGGGACTGTCGATGTCATCGGAACTTATTGGAATCACAACGGCGCTGCAGGTAGCATCGATCTTGATGGTTCTTCACCCGGCGCAATTAGCCAACAGATGGCAACGGTCCCTGGCATGACCTATACCGTTCGTTTCGATATGGCTGGAAATGGTGATGGAGGTTCGCCGACGAAAGCTTTAGAATTGTCCGCAGGCGATAGCTCTGCAAAATTCGAATGGAATAAACCAGCCAATTGGTCAAAACAATCGATGGGATATGAGACTCGCGAGTTCACCTTCGTCGCAACCTCCGAATCAACCAAGATCGTCTTCGCCAGTCAAACACAACCCAACGTAGTCAACGGACCGTACTACGGTGCCGTGATCACAAAGATCAATGTCACGCAGACGGTTGTTAGCCAGGGCAATGACACCCTCAACGGTGGCGACGGCAACGATCAGCTCTTCGGAAACGGTGGTAATGACAATCTCAACGGCGGAGCGGGCAACGACAGACTAATAGGCGGTACCGGCAACGACATTTTAAGCGGTGGCAGTGGCAATGATACCGTAATCGGGGACAGCGAAACCAATCTCGTCAAGAACGGCAGCTTTGAAAACGTTGGCTCCGCTGCGAAAACGGGCTGGGGAAATGTAACTCAATCGATCGATGGTTGGAAGTTGGATCGCGGGCCAGCGATGGAACTCGTGGACATCCCAATTTGGGGCGTGAAGGCTGTCGATGGCGGCTTCTGGTTGGATATGGATGCGAGCCCTGGAAACATCGCTATTTCCCAATCCGTGCAAGGACTGGCGACTGGTGAGACTTATCAACTTTCGTTCCAAACAGCAAACCCAGACGGTGCGCCAAACGGATATGAAGTCGCTTCAAACGGTCTCAAGGTTTATTGGAACGGAGAACTTGTTACAACGGTCAACAACCAGAATACTCAATGGCAACAACATAACCTTCAGCTCGTCGCTGGCAGCGGAGACGGTACCAACAAGCTCACGTTCGAGGGAACGGGAAATGCCAACAATGTTGGCCTGGCATTGGACGACATTCGACTGGTTGCTGCAGGCAATGACATCCTCGACGGCGGCGATGGAAACGACAACCTATTGGGCGGTGCAGGAAACGATACGTTGCGAGGTGGAGCAGGAAATGACCGCCTCGACGGTGGATCAGGACGTGATACGGCTACCTACAGCGATGCATCCAGCGGCATCGTCGCGGACATCACCACCGGCGTTGTGACAACAGGTGCAGATACCGATACTCTTGTCAGCATTGAACGCATCGTTGGTTCGAATCACGATGACGTCTTCGCATTTGCAAATCCAAAGGCCGGTGCAACTTACACCGTTGAAGCTGGCGCAGGATATAACACAGTCGATTTGAGCAAGTTCCCTCAGAGCAGCATCCGTATGTCGGATAGCCAAGCCGTTGTAACCCTGCCCGACGGAAACACATTCAAGATTGAGTTTCGCGACGTTGACTACATCAAGACCGCCAACGGTGGTTTTGCTATGTACGATCCAGCATCGGTGGCTGCAACTCCAGCGGTAAATCTAACTGGAGTCGCTGCGCAGATTCCTACCGAGATCGATCTCAAAGCTGGTCAGTCCTTCTCGTTGCCTCTCAACCTCGGTAGCAATATCGCTTCCGACGCAGTCGAAGTTCGCGTGTCTGGCTTACCAGCCGGTGCAACGCTTTCGGCTGGACGTGATGTCGGACAAGGCGAGTGGGTCCTTAAGGCAAACGAATTGTCAAACATCGCTCTGACCACCAACAGCATGGTCACGGGTAACTTCGATCTCAAGGTGACAGCCAGTGTCGAGAGTTCCGCACCACTTTACAGCGAAAACTTTGAGACCGGTTCCAAGGGCTGGAACGTCAACACTACCGAAGGTAGCGGATCTTTGACCCAATCGCTCGGTCGATTCGGCGGCACCAACGGCCAGCAAGGTGTCTTCAAAACTTTCGCGGTTCCAGCGGGAGTAACCGAAGTTGTCGTCGAGTTCGATATGCTCGAGCTTGATTCTTGGGACGGCGAAAAGTTCCAAGTCTTTGGTAACGATAAACTGGTCACAAGTGATACTTATCAAGGCGCCGGCCGCGGCATAGATCAAGGAAGCCGCTTTGCTGTCTCCGATACCAAGAACATTGGTAACCAAGGTTACAGCGGTTGGGAAGATCAGAAACATAGTTACCGAATCGTTCTGCCAGTCGAAAACGGAATGGTCAAGCTAGGCTTTGGTTCCACCCTTAATCAAGGAGTCGCCGATGAAGCGTGGGCGATTGACAACCTCGTTATTCAAGCCAACAACTCATTCTCGACGACCGTGGATATCGATATCGAGCCTGCTGTTAGCATGAAGGCACAAGCTCAGGGCGACCTTGCTGACGGCCCTGTCGGACTCAAACTGGAAGCAAGTGGCACCGATGTCGGAACACTTAAGTCGGTTCGTGTTGAGAACGTACCTGCCAGCATGTCGCTCTCCGCTGGCACCAAGCTAGCCGACGGTTCATGGCAGTTAACTCCTGAACAGGCCAATAATCTTCAAGCCAACGGCGAACTTCAAGGTTCTGCGAACTTGACGATCAAGTCCACGTTCGAGACAAAGGGAACCATTTACTCCGAAGACTTTGAAAAGGGAGCTTCGGGTTGGAGCAGCAATGCAGTTACCAACGGCGGAGCATCGTTAACGAACTTCTTGGGAAGATTCAACGAAATCGCCGGGAATGCACCGGGTAGCCAATCGGTCTTCAAGACCTTTGATGCTCCTCCTGGAGTGACCGAAGTCCAAGTGCAATTCGACTTCCTCGAACTCGATTCGTGGGATGGCGAACAATTCCGCGTTTTCGCGAATGACCAACAAGTTTCCGCTCAAACATTCTTCACCGAGTACAGCGCCTATCAAAGGGACGTTAACAAGGCGAATTCTGTCGCCGTCGATAACGGTACTCAGAACCAAGGTTTAAGCGGATGGGCTGATCAGCGTCATCGCTACACGATCACGGTGCCAGTAGTCAACGGCCAATTCAAAGTTGGCTTCGGTTCGACGCTAGATCAAGGTCCTGGCGATGAGGCTTGGGGCGTCGACAACTTGAAGGTAACAGCATCTCGAACCATCGAAACCACCACAGCAGTAACCGTTCAAAGCCGTCAAGTACTTGGCACTGCGGGCAATGATACGTTCGTTGCAGGAACCAAGGCTGAGGCGTTCATCGGCAAAGATGGCGTCGATACTGTTGACTACTCCAAGTCAGCTCAAGGCGTTACGGTCAAGCTTGACGATACCGACCAATGGGGACCGTATGCAAATCAAAAGTCAGGCGGTCTGACCGGAGACGCAGCTGGTGATACCTACAAGAATGTTGAAAACGTCATTGGGTCGTCGAAAGATGACTACATCTTCGGTGCCGCCGCTGGTTCAAACGCCAGATTAGGCGACGGGAACGACGTCTTCGACAATAGCCAACTTGCGGATAGAGTCGGGGTGGATGTCGTCGATGGTGGTGCTGGCAATGACACTATATGGACCGGCCACGGTAATGACACTTTGATTGGCGGCAGCGGAAACGATAATTTATTTGGCGAAGATGGCAATGACACTCTGACCGGAGGAAGTGGCAATGACGTCATCAATGGCGGTGCAGGAGAAGATGTCGCGGTCTTCTCGGGCAATCGCGTTGACTACGATGTGATTCGAAACGCAGACGGCACCACAACTGTTATCGACCGAAGCACTGCCGATGGTACTGACCGAGTTATCAATGTCGAATCGCTGCGTTTCGCTGATCAAACTTTGGTGAACGATCAAGGCAACTGGACTCTTCGCGGTTCGTCTGGCAACGACAATTTAGTGGGAACTCGCGCCGCTGATACTGTCGACGGTGGTGCTGGAAATGACAACATTCGAGGAGGAGCTGGTAACGATGTCTTGAGTGGTGGTGGCGGGGCCGACACCGTCAGTGGAGGCGATGGCGACGATACGATCGCGTCAGGTTCTGCCACCGATACTGCTGGCGATAGACTAAGCGGAGATGCAGGCAATGATAAGATCACTGGATCAAGCTTTAACGATATCATTGATGGAGGCTCGGGCAATGATCAAATCAATTCCGGTTCAGGCGATGACGTGATCTACGGTGACACGAATCCGAACAGCATTCCCGCTGCTTCGCTCGTCAAGACCGGCGATAATCTCATCGTCAACGGAAGCTTCGAGACGAATCTAACAGCCAATCGCACATGGTCCGTGTTCAATTCTATTGACGGATGGAAGACTGCACGCGGTAGTGGTATTGAGATCCAGGAAGGCGTAGCTGGAACTGCTGCCGACGGAACAAGCTTAGTCGAACTCGATAGTCACGGAAATTCGGGCATCCAACAATCAGTAGAAACCGAAGCGGGTCAAAAGTATGAAATTTCGGTTCAATACTCACCACGCCCAGGAGTTCCAGCAGCCAGCAACGGCGTCGAAGTCTGGTGGAATGGTAACAAGATCGATACGATTGCTGGTGAAGGTGTCGGACTGCGTGATACGCAGTGGAGGACATTGAACTATCAAGTCGATGGTGCTGGCGCACAAGGTACGCTTGAGTTTCGATCTATAGGCACCAGCGATAGCCTAGGCGGTTATGTTGACAACATTCAGATGTTCAAACTCGTTACGCCAGAGAGTCTGCAAACGGGTAACGATACTATCGACGCCGGAGCAGGTAACGACCGAATCTTCGGCCAAGGTGGTGATGACAAGATCAATGCCGGTTCGGGTGATGACGTAATCGACGGTGGAACTGGCAATGATTCCATCAATGCTGGCGAAGGCAACGACTCCTTAGTCGGTGGCGCAGGAAATGATGTCATCGACGGCGGCGAAGGCTTTGACCGCGCTCACTTCGGTGGCAATGCAACCGACTACGAAGTAACTCGCAATACGGATGGTTCTATCACCGTTAAGGACATGCGACCAGGTGCTCCAGATGGAATTGACCGTGTGGTCAACACCGAAACGCTTGCTTTCGCAGATTCATGGCTTCCTATCGATACGGTAGCAAAGACCGTCGAACCAGTCCAACTCGAATCAGCCACCGCTGAACCCAACCAATTGACCGTTCGATTAGGCGGCGAAATGGGTAACAACGCAGGCCAACGAGCCGAGCCACCACGCTATGAAGTTTGGGCCAACGGCCAGAAGATCTCGACCGGTGTTGTCGATTGGGCAACCATCGATCGCATGGCAGCTCAGGGTGCAGGCGGCTTCCATGAACTGAAACTTGACGTGGCTCCTGGCCAACAATTAAGCAACGTTTCGGTCCGCTTCACCAACGATGCCTATGAAGGCAAAGCCGAGACCGACCGTAACATGTACGTTGACGCCATCGAAGTCAACGGCAAGCGATTCGAAGCCGAAGGCGCAAGTGCCAAGTACCACCGCGGTGGCGACGAAATCCGTGGCCAAGAAGGAATGTATTGGTCCGGTACGATGAGCTTCAACACCAGCGATGCACCGCGTCCAACCGATGCTCACATTGCTGAAAACGTACCAGGAGCAATCGTAGGCAAGATCTCGGCTGTTGATAGCAACACCAAGGTAACGGTCAGCGATGATCGCTTCGAAGTCAAGGACGGTAACCTCAAGTTGAAGGATGGCGTATCGTTGAACTTCGAAGAAGTGTCCGAGATCGACCTTAAGATCACAGGCACCAACGGCACTGAATCTTGGACACGCAATGTCCAGATCGAAGTCGATAATGTTAATGAAGCCAGCATGGCCTTGAACGATTCGTTCAGCGTGACCGAAGATGGAACGTTGAACTTGAACGCCAATCAGTTGCTCGGAAACGATACCGACATTGATGGCGACAAGCTTCGTATCGTAGGAGTTTCGGGAGCAGAACATGGCACCGTGAAGTTGCTCGATAACGGCCAAGTCGAATTCAAGGCAGACGCGAACTACTCTGGACCAGCCAAGTTTAGCTATACGGTAACCGATGCGGGCGGATTGACATCCACCGCAACGGTTGAAGTCAATGTAGGTGCAGTTGCCGACACAGCCAACGTATCGGTAGGCAACGTTGTAGGTCTTGAAGACCAAGCGATCAAGCTGGATCTGGCAGCGAGCCTGAGCGATATCGATGGTAGCGAAACCATGAAGGTTGCGATCAAGGGTGTACCAGAAGGCTTCACGCTTTCGGCCGGTACACGCAACGCGGACGGTTCATGGAGCGTGGCACAATCGGACCTTGGGAATGTTTCGATCAACGCACCGAAGGACTTCAATGGCCAAGTGAACTTGACCCTCGAAGCCACGACAACCGAATCGAGCAATGGCGAAACCGCAGTCGTATCGAAGGACTTCAGCGTCGATTTCGTTGATGTCAATGATGTGCCGTTCGATATTCAGATCGACAATAACACAATCGTAGAAAACGTCGTGCCAGGTGAGTTGATAGCAACACTATCGGCAAGTGATGTGGACGACTCTAACTTGCAGTATCGAATTTCTGGCGAAAATGCCAAGTCTTTCGTGATCGTAGGTAACGAGTTGCGTATTAGCGATAACGCATCGTTCAGCTTCGCGAACAGACCAGTGGAGCGTTTGACGATCGAAGTTTCCGATGGTCGAGGTGGAGTAACCACCAAAGATATCGAGATCGCGATCTCTGCAAACTCGAGAACGGTCGAAGGCACAAGCGGTAGCGATGTTCTTAACGGGACTAGCGCCTCGGACACGATTCTAGCAGGCGATGGCGATGATGTCATGATCGGAGATGTCGGAGCGGATGTTTTGGATGGTGGCGAGGGTTCGCAAGATGTGGTGGACTACTCGAAATCTTCAGGTGCCGTTAATGTCAATCTTGACAAACAACAGGGGCAAGGCGGAGAGGCTGAAGGCGATACCATTCGCAATGTCGAAGGAGTCATCGGCTCCTCGTTCGATGATACTCTGACCGGAGATAAACAGGATAATCTGTTGGTGGGTAATGCCGGCAACGATCAGATTGCAGGCGGAGAAGGTAATGATCTTCTCATCGGCGGGGCTGGCGATGATCAGTTGGATGGTGGAGACGGAATCGACGTTGCTAAGTTCTCTGGCAACATGAGCGATTACCAATTTGATCGCAACGCGGACGGACAACTTGTTGTCACCGATCTTCGGCCAGGCTCGCCCGACGGTGTAGATCGATTGGTTGATGTCGAAGTACTCGCATTTGCCGACAAGAGCGAAGCAGTGGGAGCACTCTTCAACTCGCTTTTCGCAAACCAAAACCAAACCGCACCTTTGCCAACTCCAGTAGATTCAGCCAGCATTAGAACTGCCGACGCATCCTCAGCGAGCGATTCGGTACGTAGTGATGCGGACTTTGGTAAAACCGTAAACGACCTTGAGTCGCTTACATCTGAACTCGATGGAAACAATCCTATCGGTCTGGCTGCACCAGAATACGAGAATCCAGTTCAGTACGTGACGTTGCCACCGGTGGAGAAGATTGATTGGAGCAAAGTTGACTTCAATGACTTGGTTGATTCGGATTCGAAAGATTCCAGTACCGTTTTTGATACCAGCCGGACCGAGGCGAACGTCTCGCAATCTCGATCCGGTCTCTCGGAAAATGGTGTTGAAGTTGAGAACGTCGCATCAACAATCCAACAAGAGTCGTCCACATTATCGAAACTGTGGGCACTCGTTCGAGCATACGGTGGATTGCGTCAGAAGTAATGCATGATCTACAATCCTGCATAAACCTTACGTCCAGTCGTTCCGAGTGGACGTAAGGGGACAGCAGGACCGATTGGTCCCATCGGGATTACATTGAATTGTAGGATAGGTACATCGTGCCCGTTTTGAGATAAACTCGTAAACGCTTTCCGTTTGGGGCCATCTCGGTGGGGTAAGTAGCCTCGGGGTATCGAATCCTGTGGTCTCATGGTCATGGTTGCGCAATCACAGTTACTCGTGGATCGAAGAGCGTTGAATCAAATCGTATCGGTCTCCAGCTTGTAGTTTGAGAAAAGAAGGAGAATCATCTTCGCTACGTTTCAACCCATCGAAAAAGTACACGCTGCCTTTGCCTGAAACGATCGCCGTCGATTTGGAAACCTCGATTGCAGTCGTTTCATCGATGCCGATGCCGAGCAACTGCGGGTACTTCTTTACCAATTGAGTCATGTCGGGGAAGCGATTGCGTTGCGAGAAATGCTGATCGATGGCAACACCCTGCAAGAATCCTAGTCCTCCCCGCTCGTAACCTGGTGCCATGATTTGAAAGTTCTCAATCGGCGTTGCTCTCGCTAGATACGCTGCTTGAATGGAAGCTCCTGCCGAGGAACCGCCGATGACTCCGCCTCGTTCCACACACTGCTTCATAAGTCGATGCGCCTTGGTTCCGTAATAGCTGTCCGCAAGGTTCCATTGTCGACCACCTCCGAACCAGATGCCTGTCGCACTGACCAGAGGTTTCAAAAAGGAGTCATCTTCATTTGCCTGGTTCCGATCTTTTGTGTGGATATAGGTTGCGTTCTTAACTCCCATTCGCTTCCACATCTCAACGGTACTATGTTTCTCTGCCACTTGATCGTCTTCTTCGCATGGAACGTAAACCAATTTGGCATTGTCGATTCCACCAGCTAATTCGACGAATCGGTCCATAAGTCCTGCCGGGAGGCCACCACCACCAACGATGAGCAAGTGTCCGTTCTTGACTATCGGTTGTACCGTATCCTTGGGAGGGAAAAGTGGCAGCGTTCGATCGATTGCTTCACGGCGCCACTGAGTCAAGTCGACAAGAACCTTATCGAGTTCCTTCACTTTCGGAACCGTGTCGCGAATGCTATGAACTCGAGCAGAGGGGTAGGTACCTGGTGCCAATAGGAATTTGCCGAAGCCATCGCCTACAACTCGAATTTTCCGATTCTGTAACAGCATCCATGTCCCCGCTTCGAGGCCAACTCCTACGCATTTTGGATGATGGGAAAGGTTGGACAAAAACGACTCCTCTGCCTCGTGGGTTGGCGGAAACTCCATTTGCAACATGCAATCTGGCAATAGATTCATACCTCGCTCGATACGAAGTTCACGATCGGTGGATTTGCTGATAAAGCGATGCCCAACCAGTCCAGCATGTGATCCGCATACAAAAACAGAGCCGCCATTGCGCAAAACGTTGAATAAGTATTTTTCGATTCGCTCTTTTGTTTCGGCAGGTATCTGCTCAGGCTTTCGATCGTCGATCCAAAAAACGATACGGGTCGAGGATTCTAATTCTATTTCAGAATTCACATCGACAGTCTTCAGTGCATCCAGTTGTTGGAATGAATCATGGACCTTTTCCGCCGAATTGCCGTTTGTCAAAACTATCACTGAACGCGATGCCTCTCCGACAACTAGCTCGACAAGTCTGCTCGGTATCACCGGTTCTCTGGCGAAACCAAGAGTTCCACCAATCTTCAGATCGAGCGGCCAATCGTCAAATCGCTCCACAAAATCTTGTGCGGAAGCGGTCATCGCTACAAGAGAAACAACAAGAATCGAAAAATCTTGAAGCCACACCTTCACGAAAGCTTGCAACACGATAAACCTCTATTGCTTGAGCGAAAAGGACCATTGGCCACGTAGTATAGTAAATAACGTGTTACGAGCTACAAGAAAGCATCGAACAACCGGCTCGATTGCGTGCCCACTCGGGTCTTTTGGCAAAATAGCGTTCGTATTCTGGTTGTTCGTCGTAGGGTTTCTCAAGGAGCTGCAATAACACTTGAAGCTCACTTAGGTCTCCCTGCTCTGCTGCATCGATCGCTTGTTGAGCCATATAGTTTCGCAAGACATACTTCGGATTCGTACAGTTCATTTCGATCGCTCGCTCTTGGTCGGGGCGGTTCTGTGTTCGAACGCACGCGATGTACGATCGTATCCATGCTATCATCCAACTCATGGTTGCGTCCGAAAGGGCGTTGGCGTCATAAAGGGCATGACCGATCCATGAGAGAACGCATTTGGCATCGATCGCGTCGGGCACTATCCCTATCGCAGCGGACGGCAGTTGTCGAAAGAAGATTGTCATATCAATGTCTGCGGCTGGAAGCCACGACTCGAGGTCTTGCCAAATGGCTTCAACTGCTTCGGTCGGCAAGAGCCCTAGCTTCGATGCGTGCATATTAGAGGATTCGCGAGTCAACACTTCCAAATACGCGTCAAGCCCTCGTTGCAATGGCTCCGTCGCATCGAAGAGCGGATAGAGTGCATTGGCCAATTGAACTAAATTCCACTGAGCGATTTGAGGTTGATTGCCAAAGCAGTACCTTCGTCCCTCCGCGTCTGTTGTGTTGGGTGTCCAATCTGGATCGTAATTGTCGATCCATCCATACGGACCATAGTCTATGGTAAGACAATGGATCGACATATTATCCGTATTCATCACGCCATGGACGAATCCGACTCGCATCCACGCGACAATCATTTTGGCAGTGCGTTCACATACTTCGCGAAACCAATGCTCGTACGTCTCGATGCTGGGTGAGCCGAGTTCTGGGAAGTAGTAACGAAGCGTGTAGTCCACCAATTGTTGAAGCAGTTCACGATTCTGCTGTGCGGACAATATTTGGAAATTCCCAAACCGAATAAACGATGGCGCTATGCGGCACACAACAGCGCCAGGTTCTCTCCGAGGGTTACCATCATAGAACATGTCGCGAGTCACCCAATCACCACTCGTTGTCAAGCTGAGTGCTCGAGTTGTTGGAACACCAAGAAAATGCATCGCTTCACTGCAAAGAAATTCACGCAATGAGGAACGCAAAACAGCAAGTCCATCGCCAAACCGGGAGTAAGGTGTCTTGCCAGAACCTTTCAGTTGCCATGTCCAACGGGATTGATCAGGAGCGATCCATTCTCCCAAGTTGATAGCTCTACCATCGCCTAATTGCCCAGCCCACGATCCAAACTGGTGACCACCGTAACACATTGCATAGGGGTTCATCCCTGGGAGTAACGCGTTGCCGGTAAGCACCGCAGCAGCTTGCGGGGATGCCAACCAATCTCTGTCGATCCCCAGATACTCCGCAAGTCGAGGAGAATAGGACAACAATTCCGGTTTTGATCCGGGAGTGGGGGTCACTTTTGAATAGCAAGCTCCTCGAACTTGCCGAGAGCGATTCACCATGGAGGGATCGCCGATTAACTCATCTACAAACGTCGACTGAAAGGTTGCTTTATCCATCCCGCTATTCTGCGGATACTCTGCCAGGTTGTCAAATATAGGTACTCGCAACCAAGAAACAAACTTATGTCAGTCCTTTATTACGTTCATTCATTTTTTCGTTGTCCGATAATCGCCACTCGCTTTCATGAGTTACACGCCACATGGTAACGTGAGTTTGTTTGAAGTGCAGGCGTGCTAAACGCGAACTCCACTCACTTCTTGCTTTTCTTGGCTGCTCCTGTTAGCAATCTTGGGTATTGAGCCTTAGAATGAAAAAGTGGCGAGGTCGGTAAACTTTGCAAGGAAAGTTACGTTTGAACCGGGCCGTAACAAAAATTATTCATGTGGTGGGATATGACAAAGTCATTTAACGAGGAATGGACTCAATGGATTCGTAGCAACGTCGACGACGGTCGGGATAAAGATGGCATCTTTAAGATCTTGCTTGACGAGGGCTACCTATATGAGGACATCTGCCTACAGATGAATTACGCACCTAGTGTGCCATTAGGGAACTGGTAAACCCTCACGTCGAAGCCAATTTCGCAGCTCAGACCAGCATGCTTGGTGCCATGCTGGATATGAACAATGTGTATATGCCAAACGCGAAGCGACTGCAAACTGACAAGGTCGAGTTATACACAATCGCGGATTTCCTCAACGAGGAGGAATGCGAAAGCGTGATTGCGTTGATCTGCGGCCAGAATCAACCGTCTACGCTGTCTAGCTACGAACCTGATGCCGGTTTTCGTACTAGTCGTACTTGCAATCTCCGAGGCCTGGGCGGAGCAGCGATGCAGGCTATTGATGATCGAATTTGCAAAATGCTTGGCATAGACCCTAGCTATTCGGAAAGCATCCAGGGGCAATACTATGAGGTCGGCCAGCAGTTCAAGGCACACACCGACTATTTCGAGGCGAACGAAATTGGTCTCCATGGCGGTCGAATGGGCCAACGCACGTTCACCTTCATGATCTACTTGAACGACGTTGAGGATGGAGGTGAGACAGAGTTTGTCCGCCTAGGGGTGAAGTTCAAGCCCCGGCGCGGCATGGCCGTGGTGTGGAACAGCTTGTATGCTGATGGTAGACCGAACGAAAACACTATGCATCATGCTCACCCGGTGCTCAAGGGGCATAAAGCCATCATCACCAAATGGTTTCGTTCTTTCAGCGAAAAAGAATCAGCGCCGCGGATGCTCACCAAAGAGGCCAACGAGTTCATCCCAAACTACACCGTAACTGGATTCGAAAAGTCGCGACTTCCTTCCCCGTTGTTCGAGAAGATCCAGAAGTTCTACCATGAAAATAAGAATGTCCAACATGACGAGCATGTACAAGGCAACTTCATTTTCAACGCAGAAAGCCGTAAGCCGTCCAGTAGCACTTTAGTGGAGTTATCGGATGCGCTGCGTCAGGAAATACACGACACATTGAAGCCATTGATGGAGGCGTGGTGCGGCAGGACACTGGAACCTACGTTTGTATATGGCATTCGCATTTACCAGGATAAGGCGGTGCTCAAACCCCACCGCGATCGTTTGGAAACCCACATCATTAGTGCGATCCTAAATGTCGACCAAGTGGTGCGAGAAGATTGGCCCTTGGTGATTGATGACAACTACTATCGCGAACACCATGTGCTCATGAAACCTGGCGAAATGTTGTTTTTCGAAGGTGGTCGACTCCAGCACGGGCGGCCAATAGCCTTGGAAGGAAGCGTGTTTGCTAATATCTTTTGTCACTTCAAGCCCACCGACTACATTCCGCGGCGCTAAACCAATTTTGCTTTCACAGTCGATTGCCTATCAAAATCAACTTGGCATCATGGATGTTGCGTTCAACAGCCCATCCCTTCGCCAATGTTAGGAGCGAGGCCCAAGAATCAATCTTTCCCGTCTATCTTTTGCTTCGCGATACTGGGCGTCGGCCTGTTCGTACTCCGTAAGGCGGTTCTGTCGTTTGTGCGCAAATCGCAGCAAATCGTAAGGGTTCTCATACCATGCTGGTAAAGAACGAAACCCAATTCTCTTTTCACATCTCCTGTCTCCTGCAAAAGAACCTATGTTGATGGCTTTATGTGCCCACTCGATCGCCCGAAGATCATCTCCTCGTTGATACGAACACCATCCAACCATCCAAGCCAATTCAGGAAAACGATCGTCTCTGACAAGTCCCTGTTCGCTGATCTGCTCTGCCTGTTCATACTTCTTTTCGTCGGCAAAACACTTTGCTGCACAGTAGCTAGCCCAGGCGGCTTTTTCATTCCACCCCGGCAATGTGGCGCAAATAACAAAAGCTTGCAGAGCCTCTTTCTTAGCGCCTAGTAATTCGTACGTTTTCCCTAGATAATACCACCATCGAGCATTCTGAGGATTGGAAACAGTCTCAGTTTGCAAGATAAGTAAATCCCGCTGGAGCTTGTTTCGAAAAGCCTCTGGGCTCTTTGCTACTTCCCAAAAACATGCGTTGTGAAATGCTGGTCGCCCGTTCTCGCTGGCACCGACCAAAGCTTCGTGCGTGCGACCTTGCCAACGAAGTAAAGTAGGAACACAAATCATCCTTTCCTTCCAATACGATCCGTCACGCGAAGGAACCATCCAGGCCTGCACATGAGAAGCGGAATTTAGACGCCACATTAGCTCATCTCGATCCTGAATACCATTCCAGATCATTCTTTCATCGGTATCGAGGGTCAAGGCCCAACTCGCGCCATGTTCAACTGCAACCCGAAGCGACTCGTTTCGCGCGGCTGCGAAATCATTCTGCCATTCATACGAACGTACAACCAATTTTTCACCGGCGGTCTTCCGTGCGAACTCAATGGTCTTATCGGTAATTCCTGTATCTATCAAAATGATTTCGTCTACCCAATCCTGAACCGATCGAACGGCATCGACGATGATATCTTGACTATTGCCACTCAACACAGTCGCGACCAATTTTCCGATCGAGTTCTTTGCCGAAGTCACCGTGTAAGTACTTGCACCTTTTAAGTCTTTAGGATTATTCACTTGCGCAGAGGGTCTATTCGTCGGTTGCCGAACGAAGTTGTAAGCTTCTTCGCGTTGCGCCTGCGTCGGCTGGTGACCGAGATGTCTGATGACGAGGTCGATATGCGAATCCGGACTCAGCAGAAAGCTTGAATGCTCGATTGTCAGATGCGTTTTGTCTTGCAGGAATAGATCGATCGAGCGGTGAAGCGTCGTCTGAATCCGCGCTGCATCGGGCCACCAACCGCGTTTCTCCAATGAAGCAATCGAATCCTCCAATGGACGAGAGGCCCGGATCCACAAAGCATTTCCATCACAGGCTTCCCAAACATCTTGGGCACTCAGTGCCAACAATGGATGCTTCATCCCGACGATAGCTCCGCTTTGACGGTTGTTGATCCAATTTCGGATAAACTCGATGCGCGTTGATTTCGGAACCATTTCCTTCAATCGAGGTTCGGCCCACCATCGTCGCAACTGGTTAGACAAGTCTGCAGGTTCGTAGTAGTCCCCCCAAAATGGCGAGCCCATATCGACTCCCAGACGATGCAATACACCTGCGAGAAGACTCGACCCCGACCGGTAACACCCAAGTATGACAACTAGCGGCGATGAACGATTCACGGCATCACCAACAGTTTGGCACGATTATGAAGATGAACCATATTCCATTCTTCCAGTGTAGGCGTATCTGGCAGCATCCAATCTCTTGCTATTTCGAATGTGAAGTCTTATCGCCTTGAGGAATCGGCAAAAGTGTAGAAACCGAACCGCTTTTATAAATATCTACGAAACTAAGTACTTCCGGGAAATCTTGAGCGAACATCTCCCGTTCATGTACTGAATATTTCGTTTCGACACCATAATAAAAGTATTGAACCAGGAAGACGTATTCTGCGTGCGAAGCATACCGAAGATTGTTTTTGTACTCGCGGACCAATCCGTGGATTTCTTTACCGTTTATTTGTCTCATCTTGTTAATGATCTCGATCGAACGAACCAATCGAAAAAGTGCACTATTCTCGTCCAGCAACGATTTATATCGGTAGTTCCACTCACCGTCTTCATTGAGGTCGTCGAAACTCGTACGAACATTAAGGCCAAATTTTTCGTCCGCGAACTCAAGCCACCAAAAAGCACCGAATTCGCTGGGTCTGTAGACGGTGGAGATTTGATGCAATGGCAAAGCATCTCTTGTGATTTTTTCCGCCTCAAGTAGCTCCTTTTCCTGCGGCGGGTACGGGAAATGGTCCGACTTCAACGCGTTGATCTTTCGAAGCGTTAGAGCTTCACTAGACTTCTCTGCAAGTGACAGAATCCAGGCATCATGCTTGAATGCAGACCCAGCAATGGTCGCGGTCGTTTGCGCGGAAACTCCGTTATTGCGATTTCCATTTTTGTCTATCTCTTCCAAAGACAGCAAAACCTTCCGTGAGTCAAATAAAAATCTTGCATTTTTTGGAT
>Ga0068877_10002235_pt1 | contig 15730 bp, 11 predicted proteins | sample NOAtaG_FD_66437 | JGI IMG/M metagenome (GOLD analysis project Ga0068877, IMG submission 66437) | Freshwater lake microbial communities from Lake Erie, under a cyanobacterial bloom - NOAA_Erie_Diel6S_1000h metaG | ecosystem: Environmental > Aquatic > Freshwater > Lake | place: USA: Ohio, Lake... | reverse complement strand
ATCCAGGCCGTGTCCGGGCTGATGAGCCTGACCGGCCAGCCCGATGGCGATCCGCTCAAGGTGGGGCCGCCGGTGATCGACTACGTGACCGGCATGAACGCGGCGCTGGCGGTGGTGTGCGCGCTGTTCGAGCGCACGCAGACCGGCCGCGGGCGCTTCATCGACCTGGCCATGCTCGATTCGAACTTCGCGCTGATGACCTCGGCGCTGACCCTGTTCGTGAACACCGGCCGGCAGCCGGGGCGCCCCGGCAACGACGCGGCCAGCCGCGCGCCCGCGTCGACGACCTACCGCGTGTCCGACGGACAGTTCGCGATCGCGATCAACGAAGAGCACCAGTACGTGCACTTGTTCCAGTCGATGGGGCTCGCGCACCTGCTGGACGATCCGCGCTTCGCGACGCTGGCCGAGCGCAACCGCAACATCCCTGCGCTGCGCGCGGAACTGCAGCGCGTGTTCGAGACCGACACCGCGGCGCACTGGGAGAAGGTGCTGAACGAAGCCGGTGCGCCGGGCGGTCGCGTGAACACGCTGGCCGAGGTGACTGCGCATCCGCAGTTCGCCGCGCGCCAGCTGTTCCAGCAGGTATCGTTGCAGCCCGACGCTGCCGGTGCACGGATGCAGTTGCCGCTCGCGCCGTTCTCGGTCGACGGCGACCGCGGCGAGATCCGGCTCGCGCCGCGTCCGGTCGGTGCCGACACCGATGCCGTGCTCGGCGAACTGGGCGTGGGCGCGGCGGAACTCGCCGCGCTGCGCGCCGACGGGACGATCTGACGACACGAGCTGATCCGGGTGGCGGTCGGCGCTCAGCCGTCCACGACCGAATCGCGCGGCGGCACGCGTGCGATCGACCAGTGGGCGGTCGCGAACGCGAGCAGCGCGTCGCGCCCGGCATCGATCGGCGGCAGCGGCTGGCCGAGGAAGGCCAGCGTCCTTCGCAGCCAGGGCACGGCTGCGTCATCCGCCCCGTCGCCCTCCCGCAGTTCGACCGCGGGCGCAAAGGTCTGCTTCGAGAGCTTCTGCCGCTGCGCATTGAGCGCGAGCGGCAGGTGCGCATGGCGCGGCACCGGCAGAGCCAGCAACTGCTGCAGCCGCACCTGGCGGGGCGTCGAGTCGAGCAGGTCCGCGCCGCGCACCACGTCGGTGATGCCCTGTGCGGCATCGTCCACGACCACCGCGAGCTGGTAGGCGAAGATGCCATCGGCCCGGTGCACGACGAAGTCGCCGATGTCGCTTTCGAGGTGCTGCACGATGCGGCCGCGGATCCGGTCGTCGAAGCCGACCGCGCGGTCGTCCACGCGCACCCGCCAGGCGCGGGCGCTGCGTCCGGCCGGCAGGCCGTCGCGGCAGGTGCCGGGATACACCGGGCCTTCGATGCCGCTGCGGGTGGCTGCCGCCGCGACCTCGGTGCGGGTGCAGGCGCAGGGATAGGCATGGCCGGCGACCCTGAGTGCCTCGAGCGCCGCGCGGTAGGCATCGAGGTGCCTGCTCTGCACCCGCACCTCGCCGTCCCAGTGCAGCCCGAGGCCCTCCAGCGTGCGCAGGATCGCGTCGGTCGCGCCGGGCCGGTTGCGCGGCGTGTCGAGGTCCTCGATGCGCAGCAACCACTGCCCGCCGGCGGCGCGCGCGTCGAGCCAGCCCGCCAGTGCGGCCACCAGCGAGCCGAAGTGCAGTGCGCCGGTCGGCGACGGTGCGAAACGCCCTCGGTAGGTCACCGGGCGATTGTGCCGCCGCGGTCGCCGGTGCGCCAGTGCATCCGCGGCGCGAAACGGTGGCGGCCGCAGTGTCCGGCGCCGCGCGCGGCCAGACCCGGTCACCGGTGCGCGATCGTGCGAGCGGCCGTGATTGCTAGATAATGCACGACTGCCCTGCTGCTGCGCCTGCGCGGCCGCCGGGGGCCTGCACCACCCACCGATGAACCTGCCGCTGCAGTTCGACATCCCCTACCGCGCCTCGGCGCTGGCGCTCTACGCACCCGTGGCCGGCGAGCCATGGGCGATGCTGCTCGACAGCCATGCCGGACTTGCGCATCCGCTCGCGCGCTTCGACATCGTGGTCGCCGACCCGGCCACCACGCTGGTCACGCGCGGCGGCATCACCGAGATCGAACGCCATGGCGATCCGTCGTGCGCGCCGACGCTGGACCTCGCGCAAGGCGATCCGTTCTCGCTGCTGCGGCGCGAACTCGCCCGCTCCGGGGCGGGGGCGGCGCCAAGCTGCACCGACCTGCCGTTCGCCGGCGGCGCCCTCGGCTACTTCGGCTACGACCTCGCCCGCCGGATCGAGCGCCTGCCGGCGATCGCTGAAGACGACCGGCACTGGCCGGAACTGGCGATCGGCATCTATCGCTGGGCGGCGCTCACCGACCATGCGGCACGGCGCAGCGTACTCGCGGTGGCCGATCCCGCAGCGCTCGGCGCCGACGCGATCGACCGGCTGCGGGCCCTTTTCTCGCAGCCGGTGCCTGCAGGCGCGGGCAAGGCACGATCGGGGAACGACCTGGCGCGCATCGAAGGCGTCGCGTCGAACATGACCGAGGCCGGCTACCGCGAGCGCTTCGAGCGGATCGCGCGCTACATCCGCGATGGCCATGTCTACCAGGTGAACCTCGCGCAGCGCTTCAGCGCGCGATACGACGGCGACCCGCTCGCGCTGTACCGGCGGCTGGGCGACCGTTCCTCGGCACCCTGCAGCGCGTTCCTCGATCTGCCGTTCGGCCAGTTGCTGTCGGTGTCGCCGGAGCGCTTCCTGCAGGTGCGCGATGGCCGGGTCGAGACGCGTCCGATCAAGGGCACGCGCCCGCGCCATGCAGACCCGGTGGCCGATGCCGCCGCGATCGCGGAACTCTCGGCGAGCGGCAAGGACCGCGCCGAGAACGTGATGATCGTCGACCTGCTGCGCAACGACCTGGGCCGGTGCTGCCGCATCGGCAGCGTGTCGGTACCCACGCTGTTCGGAGTCGAGAGCTTCGCCTCGGTGCACCACCTGGTGAGCACGGTCACCGGCGAGCTGGACGATGCGCGCGACGTGCTCGACCTGGTGCGCGGCGCCTTCCCCGGCGGGTCGATCACCGGCGCGCCCAAGCTGCGCGCGATGCAGATCATCGAGGAGCTCGAGCCGCACCGGCGCGGCGTGTACTGCGGGGCGATCGGCTACATCGGCTTCGATGGCGCGGCCGACCTCAACATCGCGATCCGCACCGCCATGCTGCGCGATGGCGAGGTCGACTTCTGGGCCGGCGGGGGTATCGTCGCCGATTCGGATGCCGGCCTCGAGTACGCCGAGACGCTGGCCAAGGCGGCCGGGTTCCTGTCGCTGGCCGAGGGTTGATCGCCGGGCGCGGCCAGGCGCGGCTGCCTCAGCCGGCCGCCGCGTGCGTCAGCCGCCCCGGACGCGGGCGGCACACCAGCGGCTTCGGTGCCTGCACGCCGAAGCCCTGTGCATAGTCGACGCCGATCTCGCGCAGCTTCTCGATGATGCGATCGTTCTCCGCGTTTTCGGCGATGGTGCGGATGCCCATCACCTGGCCGATGCGGTTGATCGCCTCGACCATCGCGCAGTCGATCGGGTCGTCCACCATGTCCTTCACGAAGCTGCCGTCGATCTTCAGGTAGTCGACCTTCAGGTTCTTCAGGTAGGCGAACGAGGACATGCCGCTGCCGAAGTCGTCCAGCGCGAAGCTGCAGCCGAGCGTGTTCAGTTCCGCGATGAAGTGGGTCGCCTGGTTAAGGTTGGCGATGGCGGAGGTCTCGGTGATCTCGAAGCACAGCGCGGACGGCGGCACGCCGGTGGCGCGCAGCTGGTCGCGCACGTAGGCCACCAGCGTCTCGTCCGACAGCGACGTGCCCGAGAGGTTGATGCCGCACACCGGCAGCAGCACGCCCGGCTCCTCCATCTCGCCGGCCAGCCATCCGATGGTGCGGCGGATCACCCAGCGGTCGATCTGCGGCATCAGGTTGTAGCGTTCCGCGGCCGGGATGAACGCACCCGGCGGGGTGAGGTTGCCCTGTTCGTCGACCAGGCGCACCAGCATCTCGACATGGGGCGCCGCGTCGGTCATGCCCGGCTGCAGCGGCATGATCGGCTGCGCGTCCAGGCGCAGCCGGTTCTGCTCGATCGCCGCGTCGAGCCGCGCCACCCACTGCATCTCGCCCTGGCGCTGCGCGAGTTCCGCATCGTCGGGATGGTAGACGTGCACCCGGTTGCGGCCGCGCTCCTTCGCCGCATAGCAGGCGGCGTCCGCGGCCGACATCACCGAGGCCGAACTGCCCGAGGTGTGGTCGACGGTGACCAGGCCGATGCTCACGCCGATGGTGAAGGTCTTGCCTTCCCAGGTGAAGCGGTAGTCGCGCACCGACTGCACGATCGCGTTGGCGATCCGGCGCGCCTGCTCCGGCGGGCAGTCCTCCAGAAGCACGCCGAACTCGTCGCCGCCCAGGCGGGCCATCGTGTCGTGCTTGCGCATGCGCTCGTGCAGGCGCGCCGCGAGCTGGCGCAGCAGCTGGTCGCCGGCGGCGTGGCCGCAGGTGTCGTTGACCACCTTGAACTGGTCCAGGTCGAGGTAGGCCAGCGCATGCGGGCCGGGTTCCCCGGCGAGGTCGGCCAGGATGCGGTCGAGCCGGCGTTCGAACTCGAAGCGGTTGATCAGCCCGGTCAGCGCGTCGTGGGTCGCCTGGTAGGACACCTGCTGCGCGATGCGCCGCTGCTGGGTCTCGTCGTGCAGCACCAGCACCACGCCGGTGATGTCGCCGTCGTTGTTGCGCAGCGGCGCGGCGGAGGCATCGACGAACAGTTCCGTGCCGTCGATCCGCTCGAGCACGTGCTGGTCGTTGAGTTCCACCAGCGCGTTGCGCAGCAGGCATTCGCCGACCAGGTCCAGCGGCCGGGTGCGCTGCAACTCGTGCGTGATGTGGCACAGGTCGCGGAACGAGCGGCCGATCACTGGCACCGACTGCACGCCGAGCAGGGTCTCGGCCACCGGGTTCAGGTACTCCACCCGGCCCTCGGCATCGGCGGTGATCACCGCGTCGCCGATCGAGGCGAGCGTCACCTCGACCCGGCGCTTCTCGCGGCGCAGCGCTTCCTCGGTGCGCTTGAGGTCGGTGATGTCCAGGAAGGCCGCGACCGCGCCGGTCGGGCGGCCTTCCTTGTCGAACAGCGGCGTCGCGTTGCCGTAGACGTTGCGTACCCGGCCGTCCTTGAACAAGAGCTGCTGCTCGAAGTCGCGCACCTCGATGCCAAGGCCGGCGGCCACCTGCATCGGCAGTTCGTAGGGCGCGATCTCGACATGGTCCTTGAAGATGCGTGCATCCACCGGGAACAGCTCCGGCGAGTCGAGGTCGCCGGTGGCCGCGGCGGCCGCATCGAGCAATTCGTAGGAGGCGCGATTGCCGGTCACGCGCGTGCCGTGCGGGTCGTGCGCGATCCAGACCGCCGCCGGCACTGCGTCGAGCACGGCCGCGAGCTCCGTCACCTTCGCGCGTTCGCGCTGCTCGCTCTCGACCAGTGCCGCCTGCGCGCGCTTGCGTTCGGTGATGTCGCGCACGATGCCCTGCAGCAGCACTTCGCCATCCAGCGCCAGCCGCGACAGCGACACCTCGGCATCGAAGGTCGATCCGTCCTGGCGGCGGAACACCCATTCGAACGCCTGGGACATGCCTTGCAGCGCGCGCTCGCGATGCAGTGCGAAGCCGTCGACCGAGCGGGTGCCGTCGGGTCGTGCGTCCGGCAGCAGCAGTGCATGCGACTGGCCGAGCATCGCCTCGCGCGAATGCCCGAACACCTCGAGCGCCTTGGCATTGCAGTCGACGATGGTGTCGGCGTCGCCCTGGCTGCGGATCAGCACCACCGCGTCGTGTGCGAGGTCGAACAGCGTGTGGAACTTGCGCTCGCTGTCGGCGAGCCCGGCCTCGGCCTGGCGCCGCTCGATCTCGCGGCGCTCGAGTGAGCTCGCCATCTGGTCGAACGCATGGGACAGCTCCTGCAGTTCCACGGCCCCGGAGCGCAGACCGCTGCGCGCGTCCAGGTTGCCGCTGCCCACCTGGCGAGAGACCTCGACCAGCTGGTTGAACTGGCGCAGCAGCAGCACGTGCAGGCCGATCCAGGCGGCCAGCATCGACAGCCCGGTGAGTAGCGCGAGCAGGTACAGGTCTTCGCGCAGGTTCTGCCCCATGTCGCGGATCGGCGCCTCGGTGGGCAGGCCCACGACCAGGTAGGCGCCGCGCGAGTTCGCCTGCAGCGGCAGGCTGGCATAGGCACGCGACACGCCATCGCTGTCCTCCGCGACCAGCGTGAACGGGCCGTGCTCGCGCGTCTCCACGCGCAGCCGGGGCGCCAGCGGCCAGGCGGTGCCGGCGCGCGCCGCCTCCGGATGCATCGCTACCAGGGTGCCTTCGGTATCGAACACCGCGATGGTTGCCGCGGCCGGCAGCCGGCTGTTGATCGCGATGTTCCCGAGCAGCCGCGGGTCGGCGATCGCGAAGATCACCGCGGTGATCGTGCCGTCGGTATCGATCACCGGCCGGGCATAGGTCAGGCCGCGCAGGGTCGAGCCGGGCTGGGTTTCGTACTCGCCGATCACCAGCCGCCGCTCGGCGATCGCGGAGCGGAACCAGATGCGGTCGTGCACCTGCGCACCGGCGCCGCGGGCGACGGTCGCCCCCGGGGTGGCCGACGCGCTGCACAGCACGCGGCCCGACGGGCTCGCCACGCCGAACGCCGAATAGGTCTGGTCGCCCTGCAGCAGGCCGCCGAGGAAGGCTGTGCAGTCCTGCGGCCCGGCGAGCAGCTGCGGCGTGCTTGCCAGCACGCGCAGCAGCTGGCGCGCGTTCTCGGCCTGCACCTCGTGGTCGCGCAGCGCGAGCAGCAGCACCTGCGCGGCCTCCTGCTGCAGCCCGGCAAGCACCTGCTGCCGCTGCTGGATGTGCGAGTAGAGCATCAGCCACAGCACCGGCAGCCCGGTGAGCAGCAGGATGCCCAGGAACCGCGTGCGGATCGAGCCCGCGCGCAGCTTCGGCAGGACGAACATCGGGCGCGTCGATTCGGGGTCGCTGGGCCGCGGCAGTTGCATGGACGGGAAACGGGAGGGTGAAGGGCGAAGTGTGAAGGCCGAAGTGTGAAATGCGAAGGGCAGGGGGTCCGGGCGCCGCTGCAGGGCGTGCCCGGACGAACGACAACGTTGTGTTAACGGCCCGCGCGGAGGAATCTGTAGCATCGCGCCGTACACCATCCGATCTGGAAAAGGACGTGTAATCAGGCGCTTGTATGTTCGCATGTTATGCTTCGCCGGCGCCTGCCGGAGTGTTCTGCGGGTATCGACGAAAAGGAGCCTCGATGGCCACCGTGGAACTGACGGACGCGAATTTCGAACAGATCATCACCGGCAACGAGAAGGTGATCATCGATTTCTGGGCCCCGTGGTGCGGCCCGTGTCGGCAGTTCGCCCCGGTGTTCGAGGCGGCCTCCGGCAAGCACCCCGATTTCGTGTTCGCGAAGGTCAACTCGGACGAGGAGCAGGCACTGGCCGGCCAGTTCGGCATCCGCTCGATCCCGACGCTGATGGTGTTCCGCGAGCAGGTGATCCTGTTCAGCGAGGCGGGCGCGCTGCCCGCGCCCCAGCTCGACGCGCTGCTCGAGCAGGCGCGCACGCTCGACATGGCCGAGGTGCACCGCGAGATCGCGGAACGGGGCGAGGCCGCCGGCGATGCCGGCGGGGACGGCAAGGCCTGACCGGTCCCGGCGCAGCGCTTCGCCGGCCGGGTGCGACCCTCAGCGCGTCCAGTCCACCCTCCACACCGCGAAGCGCGTCGATCCACCAGGCCAGCGCCCGGCCCTTGTTCTCTGCACGCGAGGCCGCCAGCGCGGTGAGTTCGGCCTTCGCCTCGGACACCTTGCGGATCAGCAGCCGCCCCGCCGCCACCTCGGTGCGCGCCAGCGTCTCCGGCAGGTAGCCTGCGCCGAGCCCCATGCGGTGGGCGTCGAGCTTGGCCTGTCTCGTTTGCCGGCTACCATGACCCTGAACACATGGGCTTCGGCCCGCTGCGGGTGATCAGCGAAGACCGCGTCCAGGCCGGCCGCGGCTTCGGCAGCCACGGGCACCGCGACATGGAAATCATCACCTACATCCTCGGCGGCGCGCTGGCGTTCAAGGACAACATGGGCAACGGCTCGACCATCCGGCCGGGCGACGTGCAGCGCATGAGCGCCGGTAGCGGCGTGATGCACAGCGAGTTCAATCCTTCGCAGGACGAACTGCCCCACCTGCTGCAGATCTGGATCGAGCCCGATCGGCGCGGCGTCGAGCCCAGCTACGAAGAGACGCATTTCCCGGCCGAGACTCGGCAGGGGCGGCTGCGGCTGATCGCGTCGAACGACGGGCGCGAGGGCTCGGTGACCATCCACCAGGATGCCGCGGTGTACGCGACGCTGCTCGATGGCGACCAGACGGTGCGCCAGCCGGTCGCGGCCGGACGCCGCATCTATGTGCATGTCGCGCGCGGCGAGGTCACGGTCAACGGGCAGCTGCTGCCGGCGGGATCGCCTGATGGACGGCCTGCACGCGCTGCTCGCCCAGTACGGGCTGTCCATCGCCTTCGCCAACGTGCTGCCGGCGAAGCTCGGTGCGCCGCTGCCGACCCTGCCGGCGCTGCTGGTGACCGGGGCGATGGCGACCGAGGGCCTGCTGTCGGCACCGATGCTGCCGCTGTTGATCGGCTGGAAGTGGTGGCAGCGACGGCGCTTCTTCCGCGCATTGCGCATGGCACGCGTGTCCGCGACCGACCTGCAGCGGATGCGCGACGAGGGCATGCAACCGCTGGTGCTCGACGTGCGCAGCCCCGAGGCACGCGAACAGTACGGACGGCGCTTCCCCGGGGCGATCGAGGTCGACCCCGCGGACCCGGAACCCGCGGACCCGGAACTCGCGCTCGCCGGCCTGCCGCCGGACCGGGAGATCGTCGTCTTCTGCACATGACCCGATGAAGTCAGCGCGGCGCGTGTCGCCCGCATGCTGATCGACCGGGGCTTCCGGCGGGTACGGTCGCTGACCGGCGGCCTCGATGCCTGGCACGACCTGCCGCACTGAGCCCGGCAGCCCGCGCGATACCACGCGATCCCGCGCGGCGCGACGGGCGCCCGTGCGCGGTGCGCTGCGGTAACATCGCGCCGCTGCCGCAGCGCGCGCGGCTTTCCTGCAGTGCGACCCCCAGGGAGACACTTTGAAACCCCAGAACGCCCCCGAGCAGCGCAGCGGTTTCGTTTCCCGATATGGTCCGTTGATCGCGCGCCTGCTGTTCGCGCCGATCCTGATCGGCTATGCAGCCATGAAGGTCCGGGCCCTGATGGGCAGCGTGCAGGCCGATGCGATCCAGGCGTTCCCGGTGGCGCAGGTCGCGCTGTACATCACCATCCTGATCGAGTTCGTCGGCGGCCTGATGCTGGTGCTCGGCTACCGTGCACGGCTCGCGGCCGGCGTGCTCGTGGTGTTCTTCCTCGGCGTGACCTCGCTGATGGTGCCGATGATCGGCGCCCCCAGCGGACTGGGCATGGCCTATGTCGACCAGATCGTGAAGAACCTCGCGCTGATCGGCGGGCTGCTGCTGCTGGCGGTGCACGGGGCGGGACCGATCAGCCTGGATGCGCGGCGTGAGCGGGCGGCTGGCAGGCATTGAGCGCCGCGGGTCGACCCTCGCGGTCAGCGTTGCGCCAGCGTCGCTCAGCCGTAGAGCACCTTCGGCAGCCAGGTCGCCAGCGCCGGGAAGTACCAGACCAGGAAGATGCATAGCACCTGGATCGCGACGAACGGGGCGATCCCCAGGTAGATGTCGCCGGTGGTCACCTCGGGTGGCGCGACCCCGCGCAGGTAGAACAGCGAGAAGCCGAACGGTGGCGTGAGGTAGCTCGTCTGCAGGTTGATGCCGATCAGGATCGCCAGCCACACCGGGTCGACGTCCATCTTCAGCAGCACCGGCGCGGCCAGCGTGACCACGATGAAGATGATCTCGAACGGGTCGAGGAAGAACCCGAGCACGAAGATGATCGCCATCACCACGAACAGCGCGCCGTCGGCGCCGCCGGGCATCGCGTTCAGGAACTCGTGCACCAGGTTCTCGCCGCCGAGCCGCGAGAACACCACCGAGAACACGCTCGCGCCGAAGAAGATCACGAACACCATGCCGGTGATCACCAGGCTGGAGGTGCCGGTCTCGGACAATGAACGGATGCACTGCGCGCGGGTGCCGCGCAGCAGCAGCGTCCAGGCGAGCAGGCCGACCAGCAGCACCACCGCCAGCGTGAGCAGGCCGAGCGCGCCGGCGACGAGATCGACGATCGCGAGCAGCGCCAGCAGCGCCAACCAGAACCAGAAGTTGAAGCGCTCGACCCGCTCCGGCGAAAGGCTGCGCGAATACCATTCCGAGAGCAGGCGCACCAGCATCAGCACCAGTGCGCCGACCGCGCCGACCGAGGCCGACTCGGTCGGCGTCGCCACGCCGGCGATGATCGAGCCGAGCACCGCGACGATCAGCAGCAGCGGCGGCACCAGCGCGATCACCACCCGGCGCGGCAGCGAGGCCTTCTGCGCCGCGTCGAGCACCAGCGCCGGGGCGGTGTGCGGCAGGAAGAACGCGCGCCCGCCGACCCACAGGATGTAGAGGCCGGCGAGCAGCAGTCCGGGCAGGAAGGCACCGGCGAACAGGTCTCCGACCGACAGCGTCTCGGGCTGGAAGTTTCCCTTTGCCATCTGCGCCTGGCTGTAGGCGCTCTGCAGCACCACCGCCAGCACCACCAGCACCGTGGACGGCGGGATGATCTGGCCGAGCGTGCCCGAGGCACAGATCAGGCCGCTGGCCATCCGCTTGTCGTAGCCGGCGGCCAGCATCGAGGGCAGGCTGATCAGGCCCATGGTCACCACCGAGGCGCCGACGATGCCGGTGGAGGCGGCGAGCAGCGTGGCGACGATGATCGCGGAGATGCCCAGCCCGCCGCGCACCGGGCCGAACAGCTGGCCCATGGTAATCAGCAGATCCTCGGCGATCTTCGAGCGTTCCAGCAGCACGCCCATCACCACGAACAGCGGCACCGCGATCAGCACGTCGTTGGTGAGGATGCCCCAGTAACGCAGCGGCAGCGAGTTGAAGTAGGAGAGGTCGAATACGCCGAGCGACCAGCCGAGCACTGCGAACAGCACGGCGACGCCGGGCAGCGTGAACGCGACTGGGTAGCCGAGCATCAGGATGAAGACGATCGAGGCGAACAGGCCGACGGCGAGGATCTCGCCGAGCAGGATCGGATCCATCAGGCGGTGCCTCCGGCCGGGTCTCTCGCCGGGTCTCGCATCGTGTCTTCGGGCGGATCGCGCAGAGCGACCAGCGAGCGGCAGACCAGCGACAGGCCCTGCAGCCCGACCAGCGCGACGAACACCAGGAAGGTGCCCTTCAGCAGGTACAGCCGCGGCAGGCCGTCGGCATACTGCGAGGCCTCGTTCATCTTCAGCGAGCTGGCGAAGAACGGCCAGCCGTAGGCCCACATCATCCAGAGGAAGGGTGCCATGAACACCACGGTGCCGAACAGGTCGACCATCGCCTTGCGCCGCGCCGACATGCGCGCATAGAACATGTCGATGCGCACGAAGCCACCCTTGAGCAGGCAGTAGCCGGCGCCGAACATGATCGCCGCCGCATGCGTCCACATGTACAGCTCCTGCAGCCAGGTCATGCCGATGCCCAGCGCATAGCGCAGGTAGACGGTGGCGAAGCAGATCACCACCGTGGCCAGGAACAGCACGGCGGTGGTGCGGCCGATGCGATCGTTCAGCGCGTCGATCGCATCGGCGGTGCCGAGCAGCAGGGCGTCAGTACGGGACATGCCGCCAGCGGCGCAGGTCACACATACTTGAACTTCAGCGAGCGGGCATTGAACATCGCGCGGTCCGACACTTCGGTCAGCGCGGAGGTCGTGTTGCGCGCCGCGAAGTAGGCATCGAAGATCTTCCGGCCGAGCGGATCGAGCTTCGCGCGCTCGTCGACCAGCAGTTCGCCGGCGGCGGTGCCGAGCGCGGCGAGGATCTCGTCGGGCAGGCGCAGGAACTTGATGCCGTGCTTCTGGCGCAGGGTGTCGGAGGCGCGGGCGTTGATCCAGTTGTACTCGGCCAGCATGTCCTGGTGGCACGACTGGCAGGCGTGCTCGACGATCGCCTTCAGCGACGGCGACAGCGCGTTCCACGCCTTCTGGCTGATGATCGCCTGCTGGATCGCGCCCTGCTTCTGGATGCCCGGCCAGTAGTAGAACTTGCACACCTGGTGGAAGCCGAGCGCCATGTCGTTCGCCGGCCCGGTGAATTCGGCGGCATCGAGGGCGCCCGACTGCAGCGCGGGGAACACGTCGCCCGGGGCCATCAGGGTCGGTACCGCGCCGACGCGGCGGATCATCTCGGCGCCCAGGCCCGGCATGCGCATGCGCACGCCCTTCAGGTCGGCGACGGTGCGCAGTTCCTTCTTGAACCAGCCGAACGGCGGCGTGCCGATGTTGCCCACCGCGAAGCTCTTCAGGCCGAACTGCGCGGACAATTCGTCCCACAGTTCCTGCCCGCCGCCGTACTCGAGCCAGGCCACGTGTTCGGTGTAGCTCATGCCGAACGGCGCGCTGAAGAAGTAGCCGAACGCGCGGTGCTTGCCCAGGTGGAAGCCGGGCGTGTCGTGCGCCATCTCGGCGGTGCCGTTCTGCACCGCCTCGAAGGTCTGCAGGCCGGGCACCAGCTCGCCGGCGGCGAACACGCGCACGGTCAGCCGGCCCTCGGACATCTGGGTGATGCGCTGCGCCAGGCGTTCGGCACCGGTGCCCAGGCCCGGCAGGCCCTTCGGCCATGCGGTCACCATCCGCCACTCGATCCGGCCCTGGCTGATCGCCGGCGCGGACACGGTTGCAGCAGCCGTGGTGGCCGCCGCAAGGACGGCAGCCTTGCCGGCGGACTTGTTCAGGAAGGCGCGACGGTTCATGCGGGTCTCCGGTGGGGTGGGGGTGGTTCAGCCGCGGGGCGCGGCCATCGGCTCGACCGTGCCGCGTGCGTTGTCGGTCAGCGCGAACACGGTGAAGAACTCGATCTCCGGCGCCATGCCGTAGCGCTCGACGATGCCGTCGTGCCACGGGCCGGTGTAGAACGCCTTGGCCGCGTCCAGCGACTGCCACTGGTAGACGCCGCCGGCGGTGCCCGCCTCGCTCCAGATGAAGTGCTTGCTGATCAGTCCCGGCACATCCCTGAAGCCCGGCGCGATCATGTTGAAGTGGGCCAGGCAGGCGTCATGGTCGATCGACGGCGGCAGGCGGTAGCGGACGATGGCGGTGATCATGGACGGGCCTCGATGGTCGGCAAACGGTGCACTTTGTATATGATGTGACCCAGCGTGGTGCGCGGAAGGATCGTTTTCGCATCCTGCAGCGCCGTTTCAGGCCGTTTCATGCAAGACGCATGCCGACTGGCCGGGTTTCGATATATGAAAGGCTGGTGACGGTGGACCCCCGATGACCCCGCGCGAACCGGTCGAACGCCTGTCGGTCGATGCCGTCGCCGACGCGGTGCGCGCCGATATCCTGCGTGGCACCATCGCCGTCGGCGAAGCGCTGCGGCAGGAAACGCTCGCCCAGCGCTTCGGGGTCAGCCACATCCCGGTGCGCGAGGCGCTGCGTCAGCTCGCGGCCGAAGGGCTGGTGTCGATCCGCCCGAACCGGGGTGCGGTGGTGGCCAGCCTGTCGCCGGACGAGGCGACCGAGCTGCTCGAGATCCGCTGCACACTGGAGACCCAGCTCGTGCGCTGGGCGCTGCCGCAGGCGGACGCCGACATCCATGCCCGCGCGGCCGCCAGCCTCGACCTGTCCGAGCGCACCGCCGATGTCGACCGCTGGATGGAACACAACTGGACCTTCCACAGCACGCTGTATGAGCGCGCCGGCCGGCCGCGCATGGTGTCGATGATCCGCACGCTGAACAACCAGATCGACCGCTTCATCCGCGTGCTGCTCAGCCGGTCGGACTACCGCTATCGCGCGCAGGAGGAGCATCGCGCGATCCTCGCCGCCTACCGGCTCGGCAACGAGGTGGCGGTGTGCAGCCTGCTCGGGCAGCACCTGCTGGACACGTCGAAGCAGCTCGCCGCGGTGATCGAGCAGGGCAATGCCGGCCTGCCGCCGGGTGGACGCTAGAATCGTCCGCAACGGAGGGCGTGGCGATGAGGATGGCAATCAGCGGGGTGGTGCGATGACGCCGGCGCAGGACGTGGCCGCGATCCTCGCGCGGCTGGGGGTGGAGGCTTCGGTGGCTGCTTCGGTGTTGCCTGCGTCAGCACGCCCGGGATCGATCGTCTCGCACTCGCCGATCGATGGCGCGCCGATCGGCAGCGTGATGCCTGCAGGCATCGACGGCGTCGCTGCCGCCATCGCGCAGGCCTCGACGGCTTGGGCTGCCTGGCGCAACGTGCCGCCGCCGCAGCGCGGCGAACTGGTGCGCCGCTTCGGCATGACGCTGCGCGCGGCGAAGGACGACCTCGGCCGGCTGGTCACGCTGGAGAACGGCAAGATCCTGCAGGAAGGCCTGGGCGAAGTGCAGGAGATGATCGACATCTGCGACTTCGCCGTCGGACTGTCGCGGCAACTGCATGGACTGACCATCGCCTCCGAGCGGCCCGGCCACCGGATGATGGAGACCTGGCATCCGCTGGGCGTGGTCGGCGTGATCTCCGCGTTCAACTTCCCGGTCGCGGTGTGGGCGTGGAACGCGGCGCTCGCCTGGGTGTGCGGCAACGCGGTCGTGTGGAAGCCGTCGGAGAAGACGCCGCTCACCGCGCTCGCCTGCCAGCGGCTGTTCGAGGCCGCATGCGAAGGGTTCGACGCGGCACCGCCGGCGCTGTCGACCGTGCTGCAGGGCGATGCCTCGGTCGGACAGGCGCTCGCCGCCGATCCGCGGGTCGCGCTGGTGTCCGCCACCGGCAGCACGCGCATGGGCCGCGCGGTGGCGCCGGTGGTCGCGGCACGCTTCGGCCGCGTGCTGCTGGAACTCGGTGGCAACAACGCGATGGTGGTCGCGCCGTCGGCCGACCTCGACCTCGCGCTGCGCGCGATCGTGTTCTCGGCCGTCGGGACGGCAGGGCAGCGCTGCACCACGCTACGGCGATTGATCGTCCACGAGTCCATCGTCGATCGGTTGCTGCCGCGATTGCGGGCGCTGTGGCCCACGCTGGCGGTCGGCGACCCGCGCGAGCCCGGCACGCTGGTCGGGCCGCTGATCGATGCAGCGGCCGGCGAGGCGATGCAGCGTGCGCTGGACGAGGCGGCGGCCGAAGGCGGCATCGTGCTCGGCGGCGAGCCGCGCCTGCGCGACACGCACCCGCAAGCCTGCTATCGCGCACCGGCGCTGGTCGAGATGCCGGCGCAGACCGGTATCGTGCAGCAGGAGACCTTCGCGCCGATCCTGTACGTGCTGCGCTATCGCACGCTGGACGAGGCGATCGCGCTGAACAACGCCGTCGCCCAGGGTCTGGCGTCGAGCATCTTCACCACCGACCTGCGCGAAGCCGAACGCTTCCTGTCCGCCGCGGGCAGCGACTGCGGCATCGTCAACGTGAACATCGGCCCGTCGGGCGCGGAGATCGGCGGCGCGTTCGGTGGCGAGAAGGAGACCGGCGGCGGGCGCGAGTCGGGCAGCGACGCATGGAAGGCGTACATGCGGCGCGCGACGAACACG
>Ga0068877_10002232_pt1 | contig 15757 bp, 14 predicted proteins | sample NOAtaG_FD_66437 | JGI IMG/M metagenome (GOLD analysis project Ga0068877, IMG submission 66437) | Freshwater lake microbial communities from Lake Erie, under a cyanobacterial bloom - NOAA_Erie_Diel6S_1000h metaG | ecosystem: Environmental > Aquatic > Freshwater > Lake | place: USA: Ohio, Lake... | reverse complement strand
CGACGCCCTGCTGGCCGGATCCGCTGCCAAGGTGGTGGACACGGCCGAGGAGGCCGGCAGCGAGTCGGCCATCCGCGAGCACCTCGGCCACGGGGTCGGCAACGACTCGCGCCCGGTCACGGCCTTCGTGAGCATCATGCAGGGCTGCAACCAGCACTGCACCTTCTGCATCGTGCCGTCCACCCGGGGCGAGGAACGCAGCCGGCCCATGGACGACATCGTGGCCGAGTGCCGCGAGCTGGCCGCGCGGGGCGTCCGGGAGATCACCCTCCTGGGCCAGATCGTCACCAGCTACGGCCGCCGGATGTACCCGGTGCAAGACGGCCGAAGCGCCTTCGTCCAGCTCATCGAGGCGGTGCATGCCATCGACGGGATCGACCGGATCCGCTTCACCTCGCCGCACCCGAAGGGCTACGGCGACGACCTCGTCGAGGCCTACGGCCGGCTGCCCAAGCTGGTCGAGAGCGCCCACCTGCCCGTGCAGAGCGGCTCGGACCGGCTGCTCAAGCTCATGCACCGGGGCTACACCCGGCAGCGTTTCCTCGAGATCATCGGCAAGCTCCGGGCCGTGCGGCCGGGCATCGGACTGAGCACGGACATCATCGTGGGGTTCCCCGGCGAGACCGAGGAGGACTTCCAGGAGACGGTGTCCCTCTGCCGGGAGGTCCAGTTCGACCAGGCCTTCCTCTTCAAGTACAGCCGCCGCCGCGACACGCCGGCCGCCGAGATGCCCGGCCAGTTGCCCGAGGAGGTCATCGAGGACCGCCACCAGCGCCTGCTGGCCGAGATCAACCGGATGGCCCTGGCGAAGTTCGAGGCGCATGTCGGCGGGCTGGTCGAGGTGCTGGTCGAGGGCCCGAGCCACCGCAATCCCGCCCGGTTCGAGGGCCGCACACGCACCAACAAGCTCGCCGTCTTCGAGGGATCGCCCCGGCATCATGGACAGATCCTCGACCTGAGGATCGAGCGGGTGGGCAGCTTCACCCTGTATGGCAACCCGGCGATCGTCGGGCTGGACTGAGCCGGTCGTTCGGCGCGTGCTGTTCAGCGCGAGAGCAGGATCAGGTACTGCTGGAGGCGCCGCGACTCGGCCGCGTCGCGGCGCTCCTGGTGGATGACGTGCAGGTTGGCGATCATGCGCTGGAGGCAGCGCCGCGGGCTGATCGGCTGGAGCAGGATCGACCCGTCGGAATCGGCCATCGAGAAGAAGTGCGCCAAGCGCTGGCGGGCCTCGGAACGGGTCACCAGGCGGCCGCCGTGGAAGGCGTCGATGAGCCATTCGCCCTGGGCATCCTGGTAGCGGCAGAGGAAATGCCCGGGCATCCCGATGCCCACCACCGGCAGCCCGAGGCGTCGCGCCACGAACTGGTAGAGGCAGCAGAGCGTGATGGGGATGCCGCGCCGGCGGTCGATCACGCGGTCGAGGTAGCTGTTCTCCGGGTCGAAGTACTGCTCGGTGTTGCCCCGGAAGCGCTGCTCGCCGAAGAGCACCGCATTGAGGGCGGCCACGACGGCCGCGCCGTCCACGGCGGCCTCCACGCCGGGCGCGGCCGCACGGGCCCAGTCGTCCAACTGCGCCCGGTAGGCCTCGATCGGGGCCTCGGGGTTGCGGGTCCGGGCGAAGATCCACACGGCCTTCTCGAGGTCGAAGTGCTCGCCGTGGCCGGCGCAGAACTCGAGGAACTCGCGGTCGGCCTCGAGGCGGGCCTGCGCGTCCAGCAGGGCCCGCACGCGGGAACGGATCACCGGGTCGGCATGGAGGCGGTGGGCGCGGAGCCAGGCCTGCGGACGGCCCTGGGGGGCCAGTCGTTCGCGGATCGAGTCGGCCACCGCAGGATCCTCGTCGGCCAGGAGCGTCAGCAGCGCCTGCTGGCGCTCAGGCGACGGGGCGGGCTCGGTGCCCGCGGCCTGCGGATCAGGGCTCATGCGGCGTCGAACATCTTGCCGGGGTTGAGGATGCCCTTCGGGTCCAGTTCGCGTCGCAGCCCGCGCATCACCCGCATGGAGGCGTCGCCCAGGAACCTGGGCAGGAATTCCTTCTTGGCCACCCCCACCCCATGCTCGCCGGTGATGGTGCCCCCGAGCCGGATGGCCTCGTCGAAGATCTCGCGGAAGGCTTCGTGGACCCGGTGCATCTCGTCGGTGTTGCGCTCGTCGGTCAGGAAGGTCGGGTGGAGGTTGCCGTCGCCCATGTGGCCGAAGGTGCCGATGCGCAGGCGGTGCCTGCGGGCCACCTGGTCCACGAAGCGGATCATCCGGGCCAGTTCGCTCCGGGGCACGGTGGCATCCTCGAGGATGGTGGTGGGCGACACCCGGGCCAGCGCGCTGAAGGCCGATCGGCGGGCCGAGGCCAGGGAGTTGGCCTCGGCCTCGTCGGCCGCGCGCCGGACCTCGCGGGCCCCGTTGGCCCGGGCGATCTCCTCCATCCGGGCGGCCTCGTCGGCCACCTGGGCGGGGTGCCCGTCGGTCTCCATGAGCAGCAGGGCTTCGCAGTCTGGCAGGCCGATCTTCGCGAAATCCTCCACGCAGCGCAGGGTGGTGCGGTCGAGGAACTCGAGCGTGCAGGGGATGATCCGGGCCGCGATGATGTCGGAGACGGCCTGCGCGGCGGCGTCCATCGCGTCGAAGGTCGCCAGGAGCGTGCGCTTGGCCGCCGGCGGCGGGATGAGCCGCAGCAGCACCCGGGTGATCACGCCGAGGGTGCCCTCGCTGCCGATGAACAGATCCTTGAGCGAATAGCCGGCGACATCCTTCACGCACTTGTTGCCCGTGAAGAGCACCTCGCCGTCGGGCAGCACCACCTCGAGGCCCATCACGTAGTTGCGGGTGATGCCGTACTTGAGGCCGCGCAGCCCCCCGGAGTTCTCGGCCACGTTGCCGCCGATGGTGCTGATCTTCATCGAGCCCGGGTCGGGCGGGTAGAACAGCCCGACGGCGGCGGCGGCCTCGGCGATCCTGAGGGTGGTCGCGCCGGGCTCGGCCAGCAGGGTGAGGTTGGCCGCGTCCACCTCGAGGATGCGGTCCATCCGGGTCGTGCACAGGACGATGCAGCCGGGCACCGGGAGGGATCCGCCGCTCAGGCCGGTGCCGGACCCGCGGGTGACCACCGGGGTGCCGGTGCGATGGGCCAGTTGGAGCACCGCCTGCACATCGGCCGTGGTGCGCGCGAAGACCACGCACCCGGGCCGCTGGTGCAGGGCTGCCGTGCCGTCGAACGCATAGACCAGCAGGTCCTCCTCGGCCGTCAACACGGCCTCGGGCCCCAGCAGGCGGACCAGTTCGGCGGGGATGTCAGGGGAGCAGGCCATTGTCGAGGGGTCAGGGGTTCCGCGAGGCTTGCCGGCGCGCCTTCCAGGCTTCCCAGACCATCGGCAGCACCGACACGAAGATGATGCCCAGCACGATGACCTCGAAGCGCCTCTTCACGAACTCGAGCCGGCCCAGGAACCAACCGGCCGGGAGGATGAGGCCCACCCAGGCGACCGCGCCGGTGACATTGAAGAACAGGAAGCGGGAGCGGTCCATCGCCCCCATGCCGGCGACGAACGGCGCGAAGGTCCGGACGATCGGCACGAAACGGGCCAGGATGACCGTCTTGCCGCCATAGACCTCGAAGAACCTCCGGGTCTTCTCGAGGTATTCGGGCCGGATGATCCGGGGGAACCGCCGCGCGAGGTAGTCGCCCGAGGCCTTGCCCACCGAGTAGTTCACCGCGTCGCCGAGGATGGCGGCGGCGATCATCAGGGCGCCGGCCACCCACACGTTGAGGCCCGCGTCGGGATTGGCCGCCACCGCGCCGACGGCGAAGATCAGCGAGTCGCCGGGCAGCACGGGCGTGACCACCAGTCCGGTCTCCGCGAAGATGATCAGGAAGAGGATGCCGTAGACCCAGGCACCGTGGTTGCGGGTCAGTTCGTACAGGTGGTCCTGCAGGTGCAGCACCACGTCGAGGAAGGTCTTGATCCAGTCCATGCCGGGGTTCGGTGGGTCGGGGTTCGTTTCGGGAATCCGGGGGTTCCTGGGGCGACGGAAGGGGAACCGGCCTCAGTGGCCCTTCGGGCGGTGCGTCGAAGCCCGGACTTCCTCCACCTCCTGCGTCTCCAGGCCGATGGAGCGCCGGATGAACACCCAGGCGATGGCCCAGACGAAGGGGAAGAACAGCACCCCCAGCACCAGCCAGGACAGCGTGAAGCCGGCCACCCGACGCGCCATCGCCTCCGGGGCGAGGTAATTCAGCAACGGCAGGCCCACCAGGGCCAGCAGGAAGGCGCTGGCACAGAGGATCGACAGCGCCAACTGCCGCCGCATCAGGCGGTGGAGGAACGCCTCGGAATGGACCTCCCCCGGGGAGATGGCTGGGTCGGACATGCCGGCAGGATGGGCCGAAAGCCCGACCGCCGTCCAAGCGATTTGCGGATCGAGATCACCCCCTGGGCCGCCCCGGCCGCTTTCTGTCTTGGCTCCAGGTCGGGTTGGGCGCTCAATGCGCAACGAATCCCGCCTGAACCGATGAGCGTCCCGCTGCTGCACTGCCTTTCCCGCGAAGCCACCGTGGCGGGCCCGGGATTTTCGCGGTGGCTGGTGCCGCCGGCCGCCATCGCCGTGCACATGTGCATCGGCGAGGTGTACGGCTTCAGCGTCTTCAACGAGCCCATGACCCGCCTGATCGGCGGCTCGGCCCATGATCCCGCCCGGGATTGGACCATCCCTGAGGTGGGCTGGATCTACTCCATCGCCCTGGTCCTGCTGGGGCTCTCGGCGGCGGTGTTCGGCAAGTGGGTCGAGCGCAGCGGCCCGCGCAAGACGATGGTCGCCAGCGCCGTGTGCTTCTGCTCCGGCCTGGTGCTCTCGGCCATCGGGGTGCGCATGCACTGGCTGTGGCTGGTGTACCTGGGCTACGGGGTGGTCGGCGGCATCGGGCTCGGCCTCGGCTACATCGCCCCGGTGTCCACGCTGATGAAGTGGTTCCCCGACCGACCCGGCATGGCCACGGGCATGGCCATCATGGGCTTCGGCGGCGGCGCACTCATCGGGGCCCCGCTGGGCGTGAGCCTGATGGCCCACTTCAAGAGCGCCACCGACCCGGGGGTGGCGCCGGCCTTCCTGACGATGGCCGGCCTGTACGCGGCCTGGATGCTCTTCGGTGCCTGGCTGGTCCGCGTTCCGGCGGCCGACTGGAAGCCCGAGGGCTGGCAACCGGCGGCGGCCGGATCCAAGGCCGCGCCGGCCCGGTCGGTGTCCGTGGACCAGGCGTGGAAGACCCCGCAGTTCTGGCTCCTGTGGATCGTCCTCTGCATGAACGTCAGCGCGGGCATCGGCGTGCTCGGGCAGGCCTCGCTCATGTGCCAGGACATGTTCGGCGTGAGCGCCGCCGTCGGCGGCGGCTTCGCCGGCCTGCTGTCGATCTTCAACATGGGCGGGCGCTTCCTGTGGTCGTCGGTCTCGGACCTGACCGGCCGGCGCACGGTGTACGCGATCTACTTCCTGCTGGGCGCGCTGCTCTACGCCCTGGTGCCGTGGACCCAGAAGATCGGCAGCCGCACGCTCTTCGTGGCGGTCACCGCGCTCATCATCTCCATGTACGGCGGCGGCTTCGCCACCATCCCGGCCTACCTCCGCGACCTCTTCGGCACGCATCAGGTCGGGGCCATCCACGGGCGCCTGATCACGGCCTGGTCGCTGGCCGCGGTGGTCGGCCCGGGCCTGATCAACTACATCTCCACGGCCAAGAAGAAAGCCGGGGTGCCGGCGGCCGAGGCCTACAACGGCACCCTCTACCTGATGTGCGGGCTGCTGCTGGTCGGGTTGGTCGCCAACCTGCTGGTGCGGCCGGTGCATCCGCGGCATCATCTCCCGACCACCGCCTCCTGAGACCCATGCAGACCGTGCTGCTCCCCATCGCCTGGCTCCTCGTGCTGGCCCCCTTGTCGTGGGGCGTGGCGCGGTCGGTCCAGCGCTCGATGCCGCTCTTCACCGAGGGCACTCCGGCCGGGACGCGCGCGCCGGCAACCCTCACCCCGGTCCGGACCGAAGGCACCCCCGGCCCGGGCGCAATCCCCGGCGTCGCCCGACCCGACCCGAACCGGCCCTGAGCCCCTTTCCCCCGACTCCAACCCGATTCCCATACCCAACGATGAAAACACTGACTCCCCTGCTCGTGGCCTCCGCGCTGTCGCTGACCGCCGTGGCCGCCGAACCCAAGCACAACACCGCCCTCCCCGGCGGCAAGCTGCCCAAGCCCGTCAAGGTGTCCCTGGTGAAGGTCGCCGGTGGCTTCGTGGACCCGGTGCGCGTCTCGCTGGCCCCGGGCGACAACAACCGCCTGTTCGTCTGCGAACGGACCGGCGTGGTGAAGCTCATCAAGAACGGCAAGGTCCAGGACAAGCCCTTCCTCGACATCCATGAGACGGTGGTCAGCTCGTTCCTCGAGCAGGGCCTCTACGACCTCGAGTTCCACCCGAAGTACGCCGAGAACGGCAAGTTCTACGTGCACTACTCCGACATGTGGTTCAACGGCGCGGGGTTCATCGTCGAGTACCAGGTCTCCAAGACCAACCCCGACAAGGCCGATCCGGAATCGGCCCGCGTGGTGTTCCAGATGCCCCGCCCGTACGCCAACCACAATGGCGGCGAGATCGCCTTCGGTCCCGACGGCTACCTGTACATCGGCAGCGGTGACGGCGGCTGGGAAGGCGACGTCCTCGGGGCCGGACAGGACCTGAGCACCTGGCTGGCGAAGATCCTGCGCATCGACGTCAACCCCACCCAGCCCGACCGCGGCTACTCGATCCCCAAGGACAACCCGTTCATCACGCCCGGCTCCCAGATGAAGCTCTTCGGGGTGACCGAGGAGGCCTTCAACAAGATCCATCCCAACGCCAAGCCCGAGATCTGGAGCTACGGCCTGCGCAACCCGTGGAGCTTCCAGTTCGACCCGAAGACCGGCGACATGTACATCGCCGACATCGGCCAGAACCACTACGAGGAGGTCAACTTCGAGCCCCGCGGCAAGGCGGGCGTGAACTACGGCTGGAAGTTCATGTGCGGCACCCATCCGTTCCCGCTGCCGCTCGACGCCAGCGGCAAGCCCGACCTCGATGCGGTCAAGGACGCCCCGAGGGTCGGCGAGGCCCCGATCTGCGAGTACAGCCACGTCGACCAGGGCAACTGCGTCATCGGCTTCGGCGTCTACCGCGGCAGCAAGTACCCGGCGATGGACGGCACCTACTTCTTCGGCGACTGGGGCTCCGGCAAGGTCTGGGGCACGGCCCGCGACGCCCAGGGCAAGTGGCAGATGCAGGAACTGCTCAACACCAAGCTGATGTTCACCGGCGGCGGCCAGGCCTCCGACGGCACGCTCTACGTGACCGACGCCAAGGCCAACTACGGTGGCCCGGCCGACCCGGCGCTGAACGAGCGCGGTGGGGTCTGGATGCTGGTGCCTTCCGACAAGGTGCCTGCCGGCGCCGAGGTGGCCCCGCTGGAGTGACCCCAGCCCGCCGATCCCCGCCCGGGGGCCAAGCTCAGGCTTGGCCCCCGGGTCGTTTTTGGGGTCCTATTGCCGCCAACCAACTGAACGCCATGTTCCGGAACCCCGCCCTCTCCTGCGCCCTGATGCTGGGCGCGGCCCTCCATGCCGCCGACGCCCCGGCCCCGGCCGCTCCCGGCGGACACGACCACGGCGCCCCCGCCGGCGAAATCAAGGCGCCGGAACCCAAGGAGTCGATGTTCCTGTCGGTCGACCCGAAGGAGCCCAAGACCGCCCGCCTCGTGGTCGTCTCGGCCTACAATGCGGCCAACTACGGGATGAACTTCAACGGGTTCGCCAAGGGCGGCGCGCGCTACACCATCCCGCAGGGCTGGACCGTGTCGGTCGTCTTCACCAACAACAGCCCGGTGCCCCACAGTGCGATCGTGGTGGAGCGGCCCGTGGTGAAGCGCCTCCAGATGGGCGACCCGGCCTTCACGGGCGCCTCGACGCCCAACCCGGTGCGTGGCACCACGGGCAAGACGGGCGTGCCCTTCCGGTTCGTGGCCGGCGAGGCGGGCGAGTACGCCATCGCCTGCGGCTTCCCCTCGCATTCGGCCAACGGCCACTGGATCGGCTTCGACGTGAGCGCCACGGCCGAGGCCCCCAGCCTGCAATTCGGGGACAAGCCCCCCTACGTGGCCCGGTGATGCCCGTGCCCGTCCTGAACGCCCCCCGACCGTTCGGCCCGCACGGGGTCTGCCTCGCCTTGGGGATGTTCGACGGCGTCCACCTGGGCCACCAGCACGTCATCCGCCAGGCCCGGATCGACGCGCATGCCCGCGGGGCGGCCACCGTGGTGGCGACCTTCGATCCCCATCCCCTGAGGGTGGTACGGCCCGACAAGGCCCCCCGCCTGCTGCAGTCGCTGCCGCAACGGATCGCCTCGATCGGGGCGCAGGGGGCCGACGCCGTGCTCGTGCTGCGCTTCGACGAGGCCCTGAGCCGGAAGAGCGGCGAGGCCTTCGTCCGCGAGCTGGTGGCGGGATTCGGTGGCCTGCGCAGCTTCACGGTGGGACAGGGCTTCCACTTCGGCCATGGCCGGAGCGGCAACGTGCCCCTGCTGCGGACCCTGGGACGCGAGCTGGGATTCTCGGTGAACGCGGTGGCGCCGATCCACATCGGGCCCGAGGTCGTGAGCAGCACCCGGGTCCGCGGGGCCCTGCGCGATGGCCGGCTGGGGCTGGTGGCCGAACTGCTCGGCCGGCCCTATGCCCTGTCCGGACCGGTCGTGAAAGGCGACCAGCTCGGCCGATCGATCGGCTTCCCGACGGCCAATCTCGACGTGGAGGGCCTCGAATTGCCCCCATTCGGCGTCTATGCCGCCCGGGCCCGGCATGCCGGAGGCGAATTCCCGGCGGCGGTCAACCTGGGCCTGCGTCCCACGCTGGGATCGCCGGAACCCATGCTTCGCTTCGAGGCGCACCTGCTGGGGTTCGATGGCGATCTCTACGGGCGCGAATTGACCGTCGAACTGGTGGGGTTCCTGCGGCCCGAGCGCCGCTTCGCCCACCTCGAGGCGCTCAAGGCCCAGATCGCCCGGGACGTCGCGGCCACCCTCAAGGCGCTGTCCTGATCGATGGCTGCCGGTGGGACGAACCGCCCCGTCCGCTCCCGGAGGAACCGACCGCGACGTCGGACAGCGTTTCGAGAAACGCCACCAAGGCGGCCTGATCATCGGCACTCAACCGGAGGCCGCCCTCGGGATGCTTGGCGAGGTTGGGGTCGAGCGTCGGGCTCGGGCTCACCCCGTGCGAGTAGTGGGCGACCACCTCGGCAAGGGTCTTGAACCGTCCATCGTGCATGTAGGGGGCCGTGAGCGACACGTTGCGCAGGCTGGGGACGGCGAAGAGCCCCTCGTGCGCCGCCTGTCCGGTCACGCCGGCGCGCCCGCGATCCGGAGCCTTGCCCGCCAACCCGTTGTTGCCGAAGCGCTGGCTCTGGAACAGCGCCCCCCCATGGCAATGGAAGCAATCGGCCCCGCGCAGGCCGCGCACCGGGTCGAACTCGGTCCGGAACAACTCGAACCCCCTGGCCTCCTGCTCGCTGAGGCGTTCCTCACCCCGCAGGGCCCGGTCGAACCTGGAATTCCCAGACACCTGGACCAGCAGGTACTGCTCCAGGGCGCGCGCGATCCGGTCGGCGGTGATCTCGGGCGATCCGAAGGCACGTCGGAAGTCCTCGGCATAGCCGGGCCGCGCCGGAGCCTGCTCCAGCCGGGCGATCACCACCGGCAGCGTCGCCGCCATCTCGGCGGGATTCGTGATCGGTTGGAGCACCTGCTCGCGCAGCGTCCTGGCCCGGCCGTCCCAGAAGAACGCCCCCTTCCAGGCGAGGTTGAACAGGGGCATGGCGTTGCGGGTTCCAGCCGACCCGAAGGCCCCGACGCTGACGGCGGATCCGTCCGTGAAGGCCTTGTCGTGAACATGGCACGAAGCGCACGACTGCGAGGTGTTTCCCGAGAGCATGGGCTCGGAGAAGAGCCTCCGCCCCAGGGACACCCCCTCCTCGGTGAGGGGGTTGTCCAAGGGCAGTGCCGGGCGGGGAAAGGTGGCCGGGATGACCAGACGGAACGGATGGGCGTCCCTGGCGGTTCCAGGCCGGCGGGAGGCCGGGTCGGCGGGCCCCGGGTCCGGGTTGGGAGCGGCCTCCTTGGGACGGACCGTGACGAGGCGCAGGGCCTCGCGCAGGCGGGTCGCCATCCGCGCGGCCACCGGATCCCCGGGGCGTGAATGCGTCGTGGCGGTGGCGCGGTCGAGGACGAGGGGTTCGGCTCCTCCCACGAGGACCGCGGCGTCGAGGATCACCTCGAGGACGGAGCCATCCGCCGGGTCGAACACCAGGGCCTGCTCCACGGGAATGCGGAGGGCATCGGTCGCCAGGTGGAACGAGAACGCCTCGTCGTCGCGGCCGTCGACGGACCATCGGCCCTCGATGGCCGAGAAGACCCATCCGCCCGTCCAACCCCAGTGCAACCCGCTGAGCGTCGGATTCAGGGGGTGTTCCGGGGGCCAGTCGGCCGGATCGCGCCGGTTCATCTCGGGCGACAGTCCGATCTGGAATCGCACGCGGTCGTAGGTTCCCGGAGGCAGGCCCGCCAGGCGGGAGGATTCGGGGCCTGCCCCGCCCTGGAAGACGGCGACCCAATCCGGGCGCGTGATCCATCCGCCTTCCGGCCGGTGGAATGCGATCCCCGACAAGATCACGTCCCAGCGCGTGACGGTGAAGGTCTGCCCGGCCGTGTGGGTGACCCGGGACCGGCCGAAGGCCAATGGATCGGGGCCAGCCATCCAACGGACGCGCAACGCGGCGGCGGAGACCGGCGCCATGGCGAGGCAGGCGACCAAGGCCCAGGCCATGACGGACTGCAGACCGGGGATGAACCCTGCCGGACAAATCCTTGGACCGATGAGTCGTCGCCGCTTCATGGGACGGTGCCTGCGGCTACCGGATGGTGAACCCGTTGGCCAGGGAGAAGGTCACGCTCCCCATGCCGGGCGGGCCGGGGAAGACCACGCTGGCGTTGACGGGCCCGGGTGCGGCTCCGGCCGGGAGCGTGAAGGTTGCGGAAACCTGCGAACCGGCCCGGGAGACGTCGGCGCCGGCGAAGGTGCCGAGGTTGGCCGAGGAAGGCTGGAGGGCCGCCGGCGGCGCCTGTCCTCCCAGCACGAAGGTCACGCGCACCGTCGTTCCCCGGTCGGCGGCCGAGGGGGTGACCGAGGCCAGGAGCGGCCCGCCCACGCCTCCACCGCCGGCGTTGCCACCGGACGTCGCCTCCACGGCATCATGGGCGGCCACGGCGTTCAACCGCACCCGGAAGGACGCGGCGCCACCGGCCTCAGGCAAGGTCACGCCCCCCGAGACACCACCGCCCACGGTGGCATCGGCCACCGCGGTCCAGGACGCCAGATCCTCGCTGCGCTCGACGGTGTAGCCGCCACCCTCGATGCCGGACCACGCGATGACCCAGCTGCCGTTTCCTGCACGGGCCGGCAAGTCCATCCGCGCGACCCCATTGGTCCCGCCGACGAAGTGGGTGACGACCACCTCGTTGATGGCCTGGACGGCGGCACCGGTGGGGTTGCTTCGGAAGGATCGCCCGATGTTGTAGGGGAAGACGGGCCTGCCCTCGGCGGAGATGGCGACGAAATAGGCGTAGACGCCCCCCGGAAACTCCGGGGTGACGCACCACCGCCCGTTGCACTCGTCGAGGTCGAAGTCGGTGCCCAACCGGAAACCCAGGTCCCCCAGGTAGGCGTTGTCCTCCATGTAGCGCCCCAGGGGATAGGTGGCGGAGACTGCGGGGCCGGGCTGGGCGGCGGCGACCCCGTATTGGCGGGAGGCCCAGGCAGGGATGGAACCGCGGCCGGTGGCCGAAAGGCTGTCGGTGCCGCGTTGACCGTTCCGGACCTGGTAGCCGCTGCGCATGCGCGAGAGTCCGGACAGCGCGTTGGTGGCATCGGAAAAGCCGTAGGGTCCATACACCGGCCAGCCGTCGCGGACCCAGCCAAGGATGGGGGAATGGCGGGCGGGCAAACCGCCGGACTCCCGGTAGAGACCGCTGGCCGCATCGTACTCGACATGGTCGCCAAGAAGGTGCCGCAAGGCCACCGGGTTGGCATGGTAGTGGTAGGTCCCCGTGTTCTCCTGGTGCGCGTAGGCCGGGTCGAACGTCGCCCCCTCGTTGACATAGGCGTCCCGATTCCAATAGCCGACGGCGGCCCCGCCCTGTTCCCCGGTGCCGGTCCAGACGAACCCGTCGCGGGAGTCGAACATGGCGACCCCGTCGACGAAGTACCCGATGGAGCCGAGGCCCGTGAGCGTGCCGGAGACGCCCAGGACCGGGTTGCGTGGCAGGCGGTAGAGGACGTGCTGGTTGGCCGGGAGGTTGGGGAAGTTCGCCGGCCACGGCCCCATGCCATGGGACCCGAGCCCGGTGGTGCGGAGGTAGACCCAGTCCGACGACGCCTGCACGGACTGCACGCCGCAGTAGGCCGGGACGTTCTGGGATTGGGATCCGTTGCTCCAGGTGGTGACGGCGGTCCCGGACAGCCGGTTGGCCATGGAACTGTAGACGCGGGCATACCGGGAGCTGGCCCCGGTGAGCCAGGAGTCCAGGCGCGGTTCGGCCCCCGGCGATGCCGGCACCGCCACCGCCATCGAGGTGATCACCGCCAGGATCGGGTTCAGAGTCTTCATGGAAGGAGGCTGCCCCAGGTCACCTTGCCGGAACGTGAAGGCCGCGGGTCGGCGCCGGGGATTCTTCATTCCCCGTTCAGGTCCAAAACGACAGTCTTGCGCGGATTCCTGCCAAACCATGCGCCTCCTGATCGTGGAAGACGAAGCCGACCTGCTGCAAAGCCTCGCCATGGCGACGAGGGACGAGGGCTACGCCGTGGACACGGCCAGCGACGGGGAGGAGGGGCTCCACAAGGCGCTGGAGTCGCCCTACGACTGCATCGTCCTCGACGTCATGCTCCCGCGCCTGGACGGGCTGGGATTGCTGCGGCGGCTCCGCGTGGCCAAGGCCACGCCCGTCCTGCTGCTGACGGCACGGGACGCCACCGGCGACCGGGTGCAAGGGCTGGACAGCGGGGCGGACGACTACCTCGTGAAGCCGTTCGACCTCGGTGAGCTGCTGGCCCGGCTGAGGGCGGTCATCCGTCGCCACAACGGCCAGGCCAGTTCGAGCCTCGTGATCGGGGAGTACGACCTCAGCCTCCCTTCCCGGACCCTCTCCAAGGGCGGGGTCCGCATCCCCCTCACGGCCCGCGAATACAGCCTCCTCGAATACCTCGCCCTGCGTCGGGGTTCCGTGGTGAGCCGCACCGAGCTCTACGAGCACCTCTTCGACGAGAACGACGATTCCCTGTCCAACCTCCTCGACGTCCACGTGTCCAAGCTTCGCCGGAAGCTGGGCACGGACCTCATCGAGACCCGGCGCGGCATGGGATACGCCATCGCCGGTTGAAGCCCACGCCGATGATCCTCCGATCACTCCGTTGGCAGCTCCAAGTCTGGCACGCGGCACTTCTGGTGGTGGTGCTTGCCGGCTTCGGGGTCACCGCCTGCCAACTCCAGCGGGCCTCGCGGTTGCGCGAGATCGACCGGGAACTGGACTCGGCGGCCTTGGAGGTCCTGCGCTTCGTCCATGACCGGGATCCTGCCCGTGGACGGCCGGAGCTTCCCCCGCCCCGCCGTCCACGGCTCGGGTCGGCCGGCATCTACTTCGCGGCGTGGGCGCGGGACGGATCCGAGATCGAACGCAGCCCGGAGGCACCCGGGACGCTCCGGCATCCCGGGCAAGCCGGCCTCAGCCCGGACCGCCGGCCGCGGCACGTCACGCATGGGGTGCATCGCGAGTCGTGGTTCCGAACCCCCCGCGGCGATGTCGTCGTCGTGGGCCGGTCCATGGCGTCGGACCTGGAGGGGTTCCGCCACTTCGCGCTCGGCCTGGCGGCGGCCGGATTGGCGGTGCTCGTCGCGGCGCTGGCCACGGGCGCGGCCCTGGCGGGTCGGGCGATGAGGCCGCTCGAGCGGATCGGCGAATCGGCCCGCCGCATCGCCGCCGGGGCGCACTCCGAACGCATCACGACCACCGGCCTGCCGGAGGAATTGGCCAGCCTCGCCGGATTGCTCAACGAGGGATTCGACCAGATCGAGGACACGCTCGCTCGCCAGAGACGGTTCACCGCCGACGCCTCCCACGAGCTGAGGACGCCCGTCTCCGTCCTGCTCACGCAGACTCAGGCGACGCTGGCCCACCCCCGGAGCGAGGCCGAGTACCGGGCGACGCTCGAAGCCTGCCAGCGGGCCGCCGATCGCATGCGGCGACTGGTCGAGTCCATGCTGGTCCTCGCCCGGCTCGACTCCGGCGAGGAGCCCATTCGCCGGGAACCCGCCGACCTGAACGCCGTGGCGGCGGAGGCGATCGAGTCCGTGCTCCCGCTGGCCCGCGCCCACGGGATCCCGCTGGGGTTCCACCCGGCACCCGGACCGGTCGAGGCCACCGTGGATGAGGTCCAGGTGGGGCAGGTCCTCCTCAATCTGCTGGGCAACGCGATCGCCTACAACCGGGCCGGCGGCTCCGTGGAGGTGACGACAGGCCGCTTGGAGACGGGGCTGTTCGTGCGCGTATCGGACACGGGGATCGGGATCGCGCCCGACCACCTGCCCAGGTTGTTCGATCGCTTCTACCGCGTGGACGGCTCCCGGGCGAATCCCCGGGGCCATGCGGGCCTCGGGCTGGCGATCTCGTCGAAGATCCTGCAGCACCACGGAGGACGCATCACGGTCGAGAGCGAGCCCGGCAAGGGAAGCGTCTTCACGGCATGGTTCCCGGTGACGGCGCCCCGGGAGGAGCCGTCCCGGGAGGATCGCCGGGGTGTTTCGGGATGAATTTCCCAGGTTGCGTGCCGGGGGCCCGTCGGGCCAGCGTCCTACACCATGAAGTCCCGTGCCCTCCTCCTGGCCGCGATGCTCGGATGCAGCCTGTCTCCCGGCCTGACGGGCCCAGGCGTCCGGGCGGCCGACGCCCCGAAGTCGACGCAACCCGGACCGTGGACGCCGCTCTTCGACGGGCGGACCACCGCCGGATGGCGCGGGTTCGGCAAGGCGGCCTTCCCCGAGAAGGGGTGGATCGTGAAGGACGGCTGGCTGACGCATGTCGCTCAGGGCGGCGGGGGCGACCTGGTCACCGAGCGGCGGTTCACCGACTTCGAGTTCGAGTTCGAGTGGCGGATCGCCCCCGGGGGCAACAGCGGGGTGAAGTACTTCATCGACGAGGCGCGCAAGGCCCCCATCGGCCATGAATACCAGATCATCGACGACGCCGCCCACCCGGACGCCAAGATCGGTCCCAAGCGCCAGACGGCCGCCTTGTATGACGCCCTGCCGGCCCAGGCACCCCGGGTGAAGCCGGCCGGGCAGGTCAACGTCTCGGCCATCCGCGTCCAAGGCGACTCGGTCGAGCACTGGCTCAACGGCGAGTGCGTGCTTCGCTACCGCATCGGCTCGCCCGAACTGGCCGCCGCCAAGGCCGCCAGCAAGTTCAAGGGTGAGGCCCGCTGGGGCACCCGCTTCCCGACGCCGATCCTGCTCCAGGACCACGGCGACGGGGTGGAGTTCCGCAACCTGCGCCTGCGCGAGCTGCACTGAGCCCTGTGGCGGAACCCGCATCGACACCGACACCGAAACGGCTTCCCCCGATGCTGTTCCCTAGCCTGTCCC
>Ga0068877_10002230_pt1 | contig 15772 bp, 4 predicted proteins | sample NOAtaG_FD_66437 | JGI IMG/M metagenome (GOLD analysis project Ga0068877, IMG submission 66437) | Freshwater lake microbial communities from Lake Erie, under a cyanobacterial bloom - NOAA_Erie_Diel6S_1000h metaG | ecosystem: Environmental > Aquatic > Freshwater > Lake | place: USA: Ohio, Lake... | reverse complement strand
TTTTTTGAAATACTCAAAGTGAATATTTGAAATACTCTAACACCCCCCTCGAAAATGAACTAATACAGGATGGAAAAAAAAATCAAGAATGAAACCTTGGACACATCATAAGGTCGCGCAATTCAACAAAATGACTGGTATCTTTCATTTCCTTGGTGAAGATATCAGCTAAGTTCAACTTCCCATCAATATGCTGAACACTAACAAAGTGATTCTGAATGTTTTCTCTAACATGATTTTCCCGCATTTGAATATGACGGAGGCCTTTGCTAGTGGTTAACTTGGACCAATCAACACAAGCTTTGTTGTCATTATAAATAACATTCACTCCCGGCATAAAAATATCCTTAACTCCCAAGAATTCAAAAACTTGAACCAGCTCAAGTAAAAATTTGACACATTCGTTAGTTGCATATATCTCCGCTTCAGCTGAACTACCCGCAGTAACAGATTGCCGCTTTGACATCCAATGTAACGGACCATACAAGTCGACATAAAAGGCAGACATAGAGCGTGATACAAAAGGAGATAATTCAAGTGGTTTAGAGCGAGAAGTACTGGCATCTTGGGGACCCCAATTTGCATCGGCCATGGATAAAAGAGAAGGAGGTAGTGGAAAATGTAGGAAAGTCTCCAAAGTAGACCTTTTATCACTAGTAAAATAAATACCCAAATGCTTTGTTTGTGCCACATATTTAATAACATGTAGGGCCGCATCAACATGTCCAGAAGATGGATTGGATTGATGTTGAGCTAATAACGAAACAATAGTTGCTAGATCTGGACGAGTGGTATGCGCAAGCCAGTTCAGACTACCCACTAAAGACTGATAGTAAAGACGAAGTTGATCTTGTTCAGGCGCTGGTAGAGTAGAAATAGGAATAGAATCAATAGCGAGACCTGAACGATATGGAGTAACAAATGTAGAGGTACTAGTGACTGAGCAGTTAACCGAATCCACCAAATTTTCGGCAAACGATTGTTGAGTAAGACTAACACTGAGATGCCCATCATCGTGACGACGCCAAGAAAACTCAATACCCAAGAAGTGAGATACCTGACCCATGAAATCCACATTGCCAATGGTAGACAGTTGTTTTTCAAATTCTTTTTCAACCTGATCTGAAGCACTGAAGTAGATGATATCGTCAACGTAAATACCAATGTATATTGGTGGGTGTCCTTCAACAAGAGTACCAACAAAAAGACAAGGGGAAATACTCGATTGCTTTAAACCCATACTCAGAAGATGATCACGTAATTTTGTAAACCATAATTTAGGAGCCCGACGAAGACCATATAAGGATCGTAACAAACGCCAATAAGAACCAGGCTGCGAACGACGACAACCAACCGGAGGTTTGACAAAATATTCCTCATCTACAGGCAACGAAGATTGGACAAACGCCTGTTTAATATCACAATTCTTAAGAATCCGATGGTGATGGACAGCCAATGATGTTAAGACACGTAGTTCCAACTGAGACATAACAGGGGCACTCGTAGACTCCTTCGACCATTGGTGATAATCCATATTACCCAGCACAACAATGCGATATTTCGCACGTTTAGGCCTATTAAGTTCGTCATACTTGATGGTGGCGATAGCCATAGAAGGTAGTGCCTTATTACCCTTACTAAGTCTTTTAAATTGATCCTCTGTGATGACTTCCCAAGTAGGAAGAGAGCTCAAGCCATCAAATTCTTCATCATATGCAGCATGCCAGATCTTTTGGTCACCTTCCGTCAGTTTCGAAATCTGTTTTAACGAAGAAGGGGCAACAAGAGAGGATAAACCATGCGCCGTGACATGACGTAAAACAGTATCCCGTAGATGGATTTGGTTGCGTGTCTGATAGACTCGACGAAACTTGGTATGTCCGCGAAAAAATTGCCCGGTATCGATGAGGTTTTGGCAAGACGCAGAAAGGTTAGGTAAAAGAATACCAGATGCCACATCCACAGAAGTCCCTGGACAGAAAACCCACTCCATATCTGAGTTAAGAAATAATTTCCCATGTCTAGGCTTTGTCATGGACTGTAAAAATAAGGTTACATTCGCACCCCCCTGAATCCAATGAGGAAGTAGTGACACCGGCTGAGGAACATGACTGTTATCAGGAACAAGTTCAAGTATATTCCCATCATTGTGATATTCTGCAATAGAGCCATCAGAAAAGGAGACAGTGTAAACATCAGGCCTCTCATATGTAGGAACCCCAACAACTTTAGCTATATGAGGTGGTGAGTGTGTATGAACCAAAACCTGTGACTCTAATGGGAATTGAGGTTGAAAAATTGTAGTTGATTCATCTAACCGATAAATAAAACTGCCAGATTGATACTTGTATCCAAATCTTGCCCCACTGGTTACATTAGGTTGAAAAACATAATCGATGGAAGAAACAAAGGTATTGTTGGCAGGATTAAAAAATAATAGACCATTGCTATTTGGACACCGCCCAAGCGTTATCATAGGTACTGTCTGGGAATCAAACTTATTTAATCTAGTATCGCCAACGCGCTCGCGACGGACTGCAGCAAGACTGAACATCTTGAATAATACCCGAAGATCTGGTTTTTCTTTGTGGACTAATTCGAATGGAGTTGTGTAGGAACCATCATCCATTAGACAGGGAAAATAGTTGCAAACCTCAGAGGCTCTCCGAACTGCATAAAACCAAAAGGTAGATGGTAGTTCTGCAGCAGCTAACCAATTTCTAGCCATTGAGATCATGGTTTGCCAGTGACGCTCGGCGAGACCATTTTTATCCTGTCTGTGCGCAGGGGCTGCATTGACATGGATGAGTAACTTGTTAAGGTATTCACGGGCTTTACCGCCAATCAACTTGAGATCGAAATCCGAAATCAACCGTTTAGGTACAATACCAATATGTGCAAAAAAGGCTTCCAACTGGCGAGGAATATCGGATGTGAGGTTTTGAAGCGGATAAAGATACGTCATACGACTAAAACGATCTGTAAAAAGAAGACCATAGTGTATATTTCCAACTGCAACTGCAGTACCAAAGATTATATCCATGTGGAGAACATCAGCAAATGCCAATGGACGTGGGACCGGAACAGTATTGCGGGGTTTCTTTTTGAGTGTAGCCACAGTACCTGGTGATAACACTGCATCCGCTGGGGTATTATCAAGTTTAATAGTGGGTTGATAAAGAGTAGAAAAATGACGTTTCATCGTATCAACACGGCGATAACCCACACAAGCCTTGATATAATCCTCATTCATAGAAATAGAAGCAGGTAAAGATGATGATGGCTTATCAACCGAACGTACAATGGGTGAATAGACCGTAGTGGAAGAAGATTCTAGATCTAACGGATGAGTTGTAGACGAAGGATCATCGTTGACATTATTGTCGATATTCGATGTTTTCACTGTTTCATCATCAGAAGTAACTATAGAAGAAAATAAATCTGGATGAGATAAGTGTTGGTGACTCTCCAAATCTGAAAGGGAAGATGATTTTCTTGGAGGTAGTTTTGGCGGAATTAATTTTTGTGTAGAAGTTAGCTCACGAAAACCGGCAGGAACATCAAGTTGTAGCTGACGTTTGGTCTTAACATTAGAATAATATTGGCGAAGCTCTGGCAAAAGATTATCTTTAACAGATAGCTCATGATGATTATTCAAGTAAGAAGCAGAAATAGAATCATCCACATTTGATGATATATTGGTAGTAGTAAAAGAAGGCGTTGACTCTAAACAATAAGGTTGTATATCCAAATATATATCACTGGGTCCAATAATTGCCTGAGACTTGAAGGTAGGAAAAGTAATGAATAAACCCTTGTCAAATGTAGATTCTAATCCATGACCATCTTGTTGAATGTGTAAGAAGAGACTATAGATGGATTCCCCAAGACCAGGAATGTATCTTACATTCTGCAATTCCACAAAGTGTCCATTAATGTAACATTTAACTGTACCAATACCCTTTATATCAATATTTGTTTTACCATCCCCCAAAATGACTTGACCAGTGGCTGGATGCATGCTAACAAAAAATTCGCGTTCTTTGAACATATGATGATTAGCACCACTGTCGGCAATGACTGGATACTTCATGGGATGACGAGATGTTACAAAGGTACTATTACCAGTAGTAGCTAGTCGCAAATAATGATTAGAGAGACGAGCAAAGTAAATCAATGCATCTTCGTTAGTATCATTAGTGACATAGTCAACATCATCAGATACAAACATCTCTAAATCATCGGAATTTTCACAATCCTCCGTAATATGACGTAATTGACCAGTTGTAGTAGAAAGAGAAGGAGTAGAAGAACCAGTTCCCTTCCTAGCGTCAATCAATTTATCACACTCAAGCTTGATAAAACATTTTTCAGTTGGATGAGTTTTGGACAGATGGTAGATACATTTTCCTGGATGTTGCTTTTGACAATTTTCCAAATCCCGTTTATGTTTGGACGGGTTGAGAAACCACTCCTTAACTTTACGTTGATGATTTTCACGATCAATAGAATCACCGGAAGGAGAAGGACGTTTCGAAGTCACCTGATTAGGTTTGATGGAATTATAATAATCTCTACACAACTTCAAAATGGTAGGCCAGTCGGTAGTTTGCCACTCTGTTGGAAGATTATTCAAACGGAAGTTATTTTGTATCGTCTCAAATTCCGAACCAAGGGTAAATATGAAATGTCTTATAGCAGCCTTAGGAGCGATAGGTTCGTCAGCATCTAAGAAATCATCAAGAAACTCCTGAAAACGATCATAATACGAGTCAATTGATTCCGTTGGAAGACGCTTGGTGTTACCCCAGAATTCTGCAGTCTTTGCAGCCAAAATTTCTGGAACATTTTTGGGTTTGTAAGTTTGAACAAGTTCCCTAAGTAAAGCAATCCCATTAGCTCTCAAATGTTTTCGAGAAACGAAATTCTGGTATGCCATACCATCTAACGATAATAACAACTTGGAATACAGTTTCCCATTAAGAGAACTGTTAGTAGTAGATAATACTACATCATGACGAGATGCATCATAAAGATCTGACCAAGGTGACAATGACAAATGTGCTAGAATGCCCAAATACCACGCTCGAAATTTCTTGCTGTCTCCAGAGAACTTATGCCAATCTCCTTTTGAATCCTGCTTTTGTTCAGTAAGGGCAGTAGAAAGTTTACTGAACGAATCCGTGATCATCAATAACATTTGTGTTTGAAAATCTGGAATTGGAGTTGGAGAAACCACAGGAATACTTGGAGGAGGTGAAGATACCGCTGACGAAGAAGGAACAACAGTTGGAGAGGGCTGAAGAGAAGGTGTAGTCTCATTCAATTTCGACTCAATCCATTTCTGTTGTTGAGCTAATAGTTCTCGAAATTCATCAAGTTCGGTACGGACTTCTTGTTTGAAACTAACATGCGATTCTTGAATTTTTACTTCATTCTCTTGAATTTTATCTTGGATAATAGCTGTCTGAGTCGAAATGTGACTTGATAACGAAACTGCCAACGAATCAATCAACTGTTTTAGGTCAGATGGTTCCGAAGACCCAAACATTTCTACTTCATCCTTGCAATCCGACTCCATGATAGAATTTTTGAAATCCAAAGAATTATGACAATTGTGATGGGAGAGGGAGGATGAAAAATTTGAAATAGTAGACATGGATGAGTGTGAACACAATTTGAAATTTTGAAATTCCGAAATATCAGATGAAACTACCAATGACGAAGAATCAACATCGTTGGACACCATGTCAGTAGAAGAAAAGTCTGGATAAACAAAAACAGTAGATCGAACCGGAGACTTAGAAGCAAAAGGTAGTCGAGACATATTCATAGTCGTCGATTCCGCAGGAGGTATATATGTCGATGATGATAAAGGAGAACATTCCAAACATACTTGTGGTAATGCAAGACTTGTATTCTGTAATAGACGAGCCTTAGAACGGGTGGTAACCGGCATAATTAAACCAAGAGAATTCGCATACTTGTAATTCGTGATTGCACCGCTAATAAAATAATAAACGAATATAGCTAGTATAGAAGCTAAATCGCGAGATTTGCACTCAATTGCATATAAGAAAAGAAAGAAGATCATAAGAAGCTCATAACCTATTGACAATCTTGAATGAAGAGATGAACTGTTAATCCAAAATTATAAGGTTTATCTCTAAAACTAAACGCTTGATTTTTTGAAATACTCAAAATGAATATTTGAAATACTCTAACAGCGGTACGACGGGGGCGGGTAGGAACGTACTACACGTGCGGATAGCTAAGCGGGTAACTGAGAGAACATTGAAGTCTAAGGATTGCGCGCAGTCGGCGAGAGCGCAGCGCTCCAGTCAAAGTGTCACTTTTTGGATATTCGGTCTGATGCACTCGCACCGTTCGATTGCTGATCACAGTCAACGCTGCCAGAGCGAAGGCCGAATTTTTCATTCTCTCATCCGGTTCTCTCCTTGTGACTTCGGTTGCCACCCGTGTCTGCTTCCTCATGTCGTCCTTCCAACTCAATCTCTCCTCGCTTACCCTGGGGGCCAAGGAGCGCCTGGCGCGTCTTGATGCGGCCGGGGGTATCAAGTCTTTCTTGTCTCCTGGCTCCGCTGCTGCGCCTGCTGTGGGTCTGGTCTCTTCGGTGTTGCCACCACCAGCCATGGGCACTTCTCCTCCAGGGCAGCCGGTCTCGATTGAACGGTTGGTAGCTTCTGGCGGTGGGGGATCCGGTGAGTTTCTTATCGCGGGGGGGTTGTCCGGCGGCCTCCCTGTCTTTGTGACATCGCCGGAATCGCTTGAGTTGATGTGTTGTGGTGCTGTAGCAGGCGGGGTTAAGTTTTGTACCTTGACTGCGTCTGAGTGCACTTTTTCAACGCACGCCAAGAAGGTAGAGGTATTCCCTGATGCCCTCTACATCTCGACGGGTCGAAACAGCGCGTTCACGCATCATCACGTACATGTTCGGGAGCTTGGGGAGGTGCACCTTGCGGATCTTCTCAAGGAACTCCACCCTAAGGACGTGTGGATTCGACTGTTTAGGGGACTCACTCCAAAGAGTGGAGCCACTTCTGGAAACCTGGGTAGCGGATCCCCCAAGCACGTGAGTGTCCTAGACGCCATCACGCCTGGAAGAAAACGCAAAGCCAGGTATGAGGATCCTCCGGCTGGGGGTGACCTTTTCGTCACTCCGGGGAAGAGGGAACCGAGTCTCCATCCGGGGAACTCATTTGAGGGCGAGTTGGTAATCCTCCCATCTGTCGATTCAGATGAACAAGGAGTGGATGAGCGTATGGGCTTGGTATTATCTCAGTGGAACCATGTGGTCGGAACCATTAACAGGCTTGGGGGCTCTCTAGCTCATATGAAATCGGTTATGGCTGATGATGTGGAGGATTTGGACACCCGGGTTCTGGAAGTGGACTCCCGGGTAGGACTGTTGCCTAGTCAAGGTGTTTTTGCTGACTGTGGAACGGTCTGCGATGCATTAGCACTTTTGCGCAGCGCAATAGCAGAACTGTCTGCCAAGGTGGATTTGGACAAGGCCGGAAGATCTTCCGAAATGAACGAGAATGAGGCCAGGCTGATGCGGGTCGTTCAATCATCTCGCGACGAGTTAGAGCGTAAAGTGAACCTAAGTTTGATAGAGGTTCAAGCAGCTTTTGAAGGCATTGGAGACACGCTAAAGGTATTGAGTCTGGAGCAAGAGAAACTAACGGAGAGGGTACTGTTATCAGGTCATGTGGTAAAGTCACCAACGTCAGTGGTGGATACTTCTTCGCTACTTGCAAGGGTTCAGGCGGTCGAGGCCCGGCTACCAGCCCCTCAATCTGGTAGGTTGGGGGGTGAAGCTTTCCAGAGCAGGGTGGACGTCTTGGCATTCATCGAGGACCATGTCCCCTCTAACCGGTTTTATCTGTTTCATGACGTAGTCACACTCATGGAATCCCTCACCACCTCCCATGTTGAGAGAAAGGATGTCCTCCAGGAATGGTACCAATCCGCCAAGGTGGGGGTTAACGAGTCTTCCGCCAGGCACATGGCGTCTTTTCGCTTAGTGCTTCCAACGGTTTTTGGGCGTTCCAAGGATGGCGTCCCCACCAACGCCAAGCATCACCTTCCGTCCGTTAAGTCGTTCAAAGAATGGAATACATTTGATGGTGTGTCTGGTGTGAAAGGCTACATCTCATCCGGGATGGAGGACTTGAAATACCAATTCAGACAAGACATTGATCATACTCTTGATCTGTCTCAATATTCCAGGGCTCGGCTCCTGGCCATGGAAATGCACGAGAACTCACAGAATTTCGTCATGGAGATGTGCTCATGGATGGACGCATTTTATCAAGAACTTGTCACTACTTCTGAAGCTACTGAAGACGAGGCGTGGGAAGTGGTGGGAGCTTGCATACGCAAGATGTTCGAGGTGATCCGGGTCCCAAGGGCACAGGCTACTAACGCCACTATGGACCCGGACCTCAAGAGTCAATGCGCCACGTATCTGTGGGCCCTCGTTCAGTCACATAAGATCATGAGGGAGTTTATCGAGGCCCGCTTCCGAAACCATGGAGCGATAGCTCCAGTGATTGTGTTACATATTTTCAAGACGAGAGTCACCAGAGTAGCGATGACAAGTACAATCAAGAGGTTGGAGGGGCGGATTGCTGTGTTGGAAAGGTCAAAGGACAAAGACCCAAAAATCAAGTGAAGGTGCGGGGGGGGTAGGGTCAGTCGAACAAGCCCCTCGCGGAGGTGCCATTATGGAGACGGCTGGGACGAGGTCGGGAAAGCGTGGCGTGGAAGTGCTCTTCCCGCGGTACGCTAAGTATGGAATGTCAGTAGGACGCTTGGAAAAGGGAGGTCCTGTCCGGAGGTGTGGAATCATCAGTGCCGGATGGCCCACGTGGGCGTTGGCATCGGAAGACTCGGGTTATGAAATAGTTGTGATGGTTCACAAGTGCGAGGTCAATTTAGCCGGTGTGGAAGAAAGGTGGCCATCAACAGTATTCATGTCATATCCGGGCCTTCTGGAGTCAGCCTGTCGATTTGAGGTTGACCTTTGGTTGTGTGATGTAGAGCCCCCTCGTGCTCTACATTTGTTCGAAGGGTACCCGAGCGCGGGTATCATTTCTAGGCGGCGGGTCCGCTATCCCACAGTGGCAACGCACAATTACACCTTTCAAAAGGTGAAACATTCTACCTGCGGTGGAGTGACGGATGCCCTTTGGGAGGTCCACATGTACAACCCCGTTGGGACGAACTGGGTGTGGGATCCGAGTCCAAGAGCAGGAAGGGACTTGAAGTCAGTTGTCGATTCGCTGGTTACAGGCCGAGATTGTCCTGCCCCGAGCAAGGCGCTCTCAATGGATCTTGAGGTTAAAATGTTGCGGCCCAGCGTGTTTCATGTGGGAGGATTGTTCCCGTCTGGGGTGGCAAAGCCCAAATTTGTTGTTCCTAGCATTTTCTCTCCCACTGGTTGGGTCAGACGAAAGCTCACAGGGAAGGAAATGTGTTTAGTAAACGACATTCCAAATAACGTTTACAATCGTTTGAGTGCAAAGGAAGTCGCTCAGATATGCGAGAAGCTAGTGTTCCCGCATCGGGTGGCAATGTACGTGCTGGAAGCGTGGAAGGAGGAAATTAGGGTGGGAAGCGAAGAGAGGTTAGATACAGCAGCTAAGAAGGCGCGGGTGGAAACTGTAGATGCCTTGGCCACTCAGGTTACATCTGACTCTGTACTGGGTCAATACGAGGAGAGCGTCCGGAACTCGAAGACAGCGAAATCCGACGATGCGGTGGTGCCTGAATACTTGTGGGACAGGCAGCTGTTTTCTGGTGAGGACCCGCATCAGGTCGTTAGGTTGGGTGTGATTAGAATGTTTATGCTCAGATGGTGCATGAAAAACCTGCGGAGGGATTTTATTAGATGGTTCCAGCGAAAGTACCACCTGGAGGATCGGTTGGTTGCACCCAAAAGCCGATCGGTAAAATGTTCCCCCTGGTGTTCCAAGCTAAGGGTCGCCCTTGCGTCCTCCCCTGAATGTGCCAAAGATTGGGAAGCAGGCAGAGAGTGCGTCGCAAGATATTGTGATTCAAATTGGTGGGAGTGGTCCGGCGGGTCTCGTCCTCACTTCTGGAGGTGGCCCCTCGAGTATCAAAAGGCCATTCGGGATGGGGTTTCCCCTTGGTTTAGGACTAAGGCACCTAGATGGCAAGTCCCTCAAAGAGATGAGAAAGATGAAGCGATGAAAGAAGCTATGAAGAAGAAGCTGGAGAAAATCCGAAGACTCAAGTACATACAGAGCGGACGGGTGGATTCGTTGACCTCATACTTTGCCGTCCCCAAGGGGGAATCAGATATCCGAATGGTCTACGATGGGACCAAGAGTGGATTGAATGATTCCCTGTGGGCACCGTGGTTTGCGTTGCCCACTGTGGAAACCCACCTGAGATTCGTTGGGACCAAGTCGCACATGGGGGACATCGACATTGGAGATATGTTTCATAACTTCATGTTGCACGACTCGGTTCAGAGGGTAGCCGGTATCGACCTTACTCCATTTTTCCCGGAAGACTTAGAGGCAAGAAGGGACCTCCGGATGTTATGGGCAAGATGGGTTAGGGCAGCTATGGGGCTCAAGAACTCCCCCTATAACACCATCCAAGGTGCCTTATTCATGGATGAGGTGATAAGGGGAGATAAGGGAGATCCTAACAATGTGTTTAGGTGGGACTTGGTTCGTCTAAACTTGCCGGGACAGGCGGACTACAGGCCCGAATTGCCGTGGGTGAGCAAAGTTAGAGCAGAGGATGCAGAGATTGCCTGTGACTTCGTCACCTACGTCGACGACACGAGGACTTGCGGTAACTCATACGACGAGGCGAGAGCAGCCTCCAGGAGAGTGGCTAGTGTCATGAACTGGCTCGGAATCCAGGATGCTGCCCGAAAAAGGCGTGACCCTTGTCAAAACCCAGGCCCCTGGGCGGGTTCGGTTGTCCACGTCAGCGGAGAAGGAGTCATTTCCGTTTCGGTTACACCAGAAAGGTGGAGCAAGGCACAGGGCATGATTAATTGGATATTAGAGTGCATGTCAACCAGTGATTCTATCGATTTTAAAGTGTTGGAAAGGTATAGGGGCTTCATGGTATATATCTCGAGAACATACCCAGTGATCACCCCCTATCTTAAGGGAGTACACCTCACCTTAGATTCTTGGCGCCCTTGGCGCAGAGATGATGGATGGAAGATGACCATGGCGGAAATCAGGACAGCTAGGGAGGAGTGTCCAGAAATGGATGACTCGGTTGGTTTGGGAGAAATAGGAACTACAAAGGCACCAGCATCCGTGAAGTGGGTTCCCCGGCTGAGTCATGATATCAAGGCCTTAAGTCAATTCTTCAGACCAACCTTGCCACCCCGACGGGTCGTTCGGCCAAGACCCGGGTCTGTTGTCGTCTACTCGTTTGGCGACGCCTCCGGGAGCGGATTCGGGAGCTCTTCCTGGCGTGAGTCGGAGATCAGCCACTGTAGTGGACAGTGGGCTGATGAGTTTGGAGAGAAGTCGTCGAACTTCCGGGAGCTCGCAAACCTTGTATACTCATTGGAGCAGTCGTGGGCTGATGGAGTCTTGAAGGATTCAGAAGTGTTCGTATTCACGGACAATAGTACCGCGGAGTCTGCCTTTTTTAAGGGGACTTCCAGTTCACAAGCCTTGTTGGACCTGATCTTGCGGCTCCAATGTGTCCAGTTGCACGGGGAAGTCATGTTACATTTTGTTCACGTGTCCGGCAAACGAATGATCTCGCAAGGAACTGATGGACTTTCGCGGGGTGTGAATACTGAAGGGGCAATGGGTGGCCAAGATTTCTTGTCATTCGTGCCGCTTCACCTTAGTGCTAGGGAGAGAGAACCTGCGTTGTTGGAGGAGTGGGTCAATGGGTGGTTTTGGCACGATCCAAAACCCACATGGTTAACCCCGGAAGGCTGGTACCATGAAGGTCATGTCACTGACTACAGTGTTTGGACCCCTGCTCCAGCGGCTGCGGAGGCCGCGATAGAGCAATTAGCGAAATCAACACACAAGCGGCCTCACCTAAATCACCTCGTTTTGATACCCCGCCTGCTAACAGCCACTTGGAGGAGGATGCTTGTTAAAATTTGTGATATTGTCTTTACGGTTCCTTTGGGAGCTGATTGTTGGCCGCACTCACACTTTGAACCCTTGATTGTTGGACTGCACTTCCCACTTGTTAGACATAGCTCTTGGAAGCTTAGAGGCACCAAGGTCATGGATGAGCTGGAAGGGGAGCTGCGGCGTTTGTCGGCGGATGATTACCGAAGGAGCCGGATTATTTTGCGGAAATTTTTCAAGCTCACGCGAGAACTGGACAGCATGCAACCAGGTATGGTGCGGCCGTTGCTACAAAGCCCTTGACAATGGTGAATTCCCGATCGCCAAGCCCACGGACGAAGATGGAAATACAATAAACGACCCGGAAGAAGACGCAAGGTATATGGAGGCTAGGAATGGGGACAACCTTCTAACACCCTTCCAGTGTGACTTATGTCACTTTAGGAACGTGATGAAAAGGGACCCCGCAGGATCACCCCAGGATGTGAGAATACTCAAGCTTATCCGACGAGCGAACTTGGACGCACTTTGGTCAAGGGAGCCAGGCACTGTTCGGAGCACTTTAGTTTCTTGTCGGCAAGGGGGAAGAATCGCAACGTACCTAGGTTTTAGGGATGAGCTGTTCCAACCACTGGGGCCTTTCCCGATCGAGGACTCTTTTGGAATGGCCCCGGCAATAGTAATGCTGCAACTGTCTTTACAGCCGGGAAGGAATGACAAAACAGTTCAGTTCGCCACTGTGAGGAAATTCAGGAGCGCGTATAGTAATGTCTATCACGCATCGGCTCGGGGACAGGGAGCTATGGTTATGGCCAAGGATATTAGAAAGCTCACAGTGACACAGTGCCCTACCTATGGAGAGTGGTTCGAACGATTCATGAGGGGAATGCACAAACGTATGGGTGAAATCGCCAGAGCGGACAGGGCACTGGCATTGGATGTTCTGAAAGAAATCTTTTCATTCCTGGATAGGGAGTGGGAAAATCCCCACACCAACAAGATGAAACTGGCCCGCGAAGGAGCCTTCTATGTAATTACCTACTGTTGTGCACTGAGAGGAGAGGAAGTTCACATGGCGGATCTGAATGGGATAAGAAAACACTGGAAGGCAGGGGAGGAACATGAATTGAAACATGTGGTGGTAGCTTTGCTGGGACGCTTCAAGGGTGAAACGGGTGAGGCATACCATCTCCTCTGCCTGGTGGACGTGACTCAGCATGGGCTGGAACCTCGGAAATGGGTAGGAAGGCTCCTAGAAGAGCATTTGAAGCTAGGAAATACCTCCGGCCCTTTCTTCAGAGATGACAAGGGCTCAAAGGTTCAGGCCAGTTTTTTCGAAGACAAGTTCTTTGATAGATTAGAGCAAGTGAGGAGTGTAAAGCCTCATTTGTTAGCCTCAGTGGAAGACATCGAAGAAGAATTTGGAGTATCACGATCGTTTCGTCGTGGAGCAACTTCTGCGGCTGTCAATAATGGCCTGCCACCGGATGTGATTGACGCGAACAACCGTTGGCGGAAAATGCATTTGGCGGGAGCCAATAAACCCTCATTGGCAATGAGGGACCACTACACGGATGTGCGATTGACTTTGCAGCAGCGGCTGCGATTCTCAAGAGCACTGTAAGCAAGATCAGTAAGCTCAGAATCCATACAAGAGCGGTCGCCAAGCAGGCGATTGAGTGACTATGATGAAGATGAACGAGGGGGTCAGGACGAACCTAGCCAAATTTCACTCGCAATGAAATTAGGATAGCCTCTGATTTAGGAAGAATGTCTGTTTGCCACTCTGTTAACTCAAAGTGTTTGTGTCCCCAGGTGGCGCTGCGATGCAACACTTGTCTGATGCCGACGGCTTATCCGCGGACTAAGACTGTGTCGGGGGGTCGACGACTCCCTTTTACATGTGATGTTACAAAGTAGGGAGACTCGCAACCCTAATGAAGATGTTGTTTCTGATGACTTGGGAAGTGTTTGGGAATCCCCACCCCCATAATATTAAGTGTTTAATGTTCAAGTTATTTTAGCCGTTTAGTGTGTTTTAAGGACGCAGCAAAGGCCGAAGATGAAATGAGTGCGAAGGAACCCGGCGAAAAGTTATTATGGCTGCCGAACACCCGCGCCGGCGGGCGGGGGAGCACGGATAATCGAACAGAAGCATTCTGATGGCTCCTCTATGAAGTATTCTAATGCAGACACGTATCTAGTAACGATCTACACTAAAAAGTGACTTAGTTAGGATACTTACGTAGGCGTACTAGGTACGTCTCTCACCCCCCCCATGTTCTGAAGGAGGAAATTTTTAGCATGGAATATTTGCTGCTGCAGAATATGCTCCGCTATTACTTAATATCCCATCTAAGTTCTTTGTTGCTTCGTTTCACATAATCCGGAACTCTTCGTCCTAAAATAGTATCCGAGTGGCGTTGGAATAATTGTTTTGCCAACGGTTTTGTCATGCCATCTGCTGCGTTCTCAGCTGTCTTGATGCTTCGAAGAATAATCAAATCCTCTTCGACCCAATCTAACAATGCAAACTTTTTAATGTCCATATGCCTTGTTCTTCTTGTCGGTTGTTGTGCATTCGCCATCATCAAAGCACCATTATTGTCTTCATATAGGACGGTGGCATTCTTTTGCTCTAAACCAAGGTCAGCGAGTATGGATCTGAAAAATAATATCATCTTCCCAGCGTCGCATGCGGCGGTAAACTCAGCTTCCGTACTGGAGTGTGCAATAACGTCTTGATACTTACATTTGTATCCGACAGCACCACCGGCAAACATTATGACAATACCGGAGATAGATTTTCTGTGTACGGTATCCGTTGCCCAATCGGAGTCTGTGTATCCGTAGAGATCACCGTCATTAGGCGTGTTATCTTCCATCAAGTAGTTGTCTTGATGGATTGTTGGCAACGCTACATCTGGCAGGTCCATACGTGGTGTTTTCCTCCAGTAATAGATACCATCATCAATTGTTTTCGATAGGTAGCTAAGGATGTCGCGGATTGCTTGATAATGCTCCCTCGCGGGGTTCTCCATGTATTGGCTCAGTTTTATACCATGTGGAGCTATTTCGGGGCGGCATTTCATCATTGGGAAAATGATTTCGCCAATAAGTTGTCGGTAGTTGAACCCCATTTCTTGTTTTAGTTGTAGCTTTTCTGGTATAGTAGTTGGCACCGTAGCAGTTTCCAATGATTTGATGTAATTGTTATCTGCCGGAAGAGGAACTGGATTAATTGGTATGTGTTGAAGTAAATCTGCATGGCCCTTAATCATTTTATGGAGGTATTTCTCACATGTTATTTTGACGAAATGGCGCGTTTGGTGAATGTCCATCCCATTGAAACGATCGATAAGGCCTAGATGTTTCACTTCAATACGCATTTTTGCATTTATAGCAGTTATGAGATCCATAGCTGTGTTCTTGTCAGCTGCTGCAACCGCGAAATCATCAACTTGTCGTAGGAACAACACACGTTTACCGTCAAACGTACCGGAGTAGAAGCACGGTTCATGTGTCGCCGGCTTCAGACCCAGGTCACGCAGTATTTGTGTCAATATGTTTCTCCCACAAGCGGGGAGATTCAGGATGTCCTTGGATGGCGTTATGGACACGGACCACATTACAGTCTGTTGGTATTGGGG
>Ga0068877_10002226_pt1 | contig 15785 bp, 5 predicted proteins | sample NOAtaG_FD_66437 | JGI IMG/M metagenome (GOLD analysis project Ga0068877, IMG submission 66437) | Freshwater lake microbial communities from Lake Erie, under a cyanobacterial bloom - NOAA_Erie_Diel6S_1000h metaG | ecosystem: Environmental > Aquatic > Freshwater > Lake | place: USA: Ohio, Lake... | reverse complement strand
CGCCGGTTGGCAGCCCATGGCCACCGCCTCGGCCCCTTCGGCTCGCAGGGGGGCCGCGACGGCCTGGGACGGTCGACGCCTGTATGTCTGGGGCGGTCAAAGCACGTTGGGAGCGGCCCTGTCCGACGGCGCGGTCTGGGATTCCCAATCGAACTCCTGGTCCGGCTTGGGAGCCTCCGGTGCCCCCACTCCCCGATACGATGCCGCAGGCGTCTGGACGGGCGAAGAATTTGCCGTTTTCGGCGGTTCGGGCCAATCCGGACCGCTCGCCACCGGGGCCGCGTGGAGTCCTGCGACCGGGACCTGGCGTCCCTTGCCCCCGCAGGTTTCCACCTCGGCCCGCACGGCGCCCCTCTCGGCTTGGACCGGCTCACAATGGTTGGTCCACGGCGGCCTGACCGCCACGGGCGCCCCGGTGGCCGATCCCCAGCGCCTCGAGGTCCGCCCGCCTTGGTTCCTCTACCGCCGCAGCGCCCTGCCTTCGTCAAACCCGCCGCTGACCCCGCCATGATCCGACTCCTGTCCCTCCTCCGGTATCTTGCTTCCCCGCTGCGGGTGGCCTTGGTTGTTGGTTTCGGCGCGCTGCTGCTGCCGCCGGCATCCGCCCAATGGATCACCCAGACCAATCAGCTCAAGGCGGGTTGGAACGCGGTGGCACTCTTCGTGGACGCCAGCCACGCCCCCATCTCCGACGTGATGCCGGCCGACGGCTCGATCGAGGAGGTGTGGCTCTGGAAGCCGTCGTCGACCCAGCAGTTCATCGACAGCCCGCAGGTGCCCACCGGCACGGGCTCGCAGTGGTCCAAGTGGACCTTCAATCTGGGCCCCTCGTCCGAGCTGCAGCGCCTGATCCCGAATGCCTCCTACTACGTGAAGGTGAAGGACTCGGCCGCGACCTACCAGTGGCTGCTCAAGGGCAAGCCCGTGGCCCCGCAGTACGCATGGACCAGTTCGGGCCTGAACTTCATCGGATTCCCGGTGCCGGATGGCACGATGGGCTATGAGCGCTTCTTCCAGCCCGTTCCCTCGCTGCTGGAGACGGCCGAGATCTACCGCTCTCCGGGTGGGGCCTTCGGTTCGGGCAACCCGGCGCGGGTCTTCGACACCGCCCGCACGGTGTTCAGCCGTGGCGAGGCCGTATGGATGCGCATGGCCGCCGGCTACAACCGGTACTTCGGGCCCTTCGAGGTCAGCCTGTCGGGCAACCGGTCGATCCAGTTCGGAAAGTCCGGGACCCAGGCCGGATTCCGCCTCCGGAACCAATCCCGCTCCACCAATGTCATCACCCTGAGGCTGTTGCCGTCCGAGACCGCCCCCAGCGGCCAGACGGCCGTCGTGGGCCTGCCGCCATTGATCCTTCGCGGGGAACTGGATCCTTCGACGCTCAAGTACAACGGAATTCCGCTGTCCACCAACGCAGGCGGCAACGTCACCTGGACCTTGCCGCCTCAGGGTCGCCCCGGTTCCGATGTTCAGGTGGTGCTGGGCTTGGCCCGCGACGAGATGGTGGGGCAGGAGGGCGACCTCAGTGCCTGCATCCTCCGACTGACCGACGAGGCGGGCCTGCTTCAGGTGGACCTCGGTGTCGGGGCCTCCAAGGCCGCCAACACCGGCCTTTGGGTCGGTGAGGCCCGCGTGACCCGGGTGGTCCAGTACCTCAAGACCTTCGAGCGGGATCCGGTGGGCAATCCGGTCGTGCGCCTGACGGAAGAGGATGGTGCCTATTCGGTGCTGGTCACCAATGAGGTGGCCGGCGGAGTCAGCCGTCCCTTCCCGATGCGCCTCATCGTCCACAACGACGGCACCAATTCCGTGTTCCTGCAGCGGGTGTTCCTTGGCCTCGATCCCCAGACCAACGCCATCGTCACCACCCAGCAGCGCTTCCTCGACCCGGCCCAACTGGGCTCGGCCCGGCGCATCTCGGCAGCCCACCTGCCTTGGTCGGCCCAGAACATCCCGTGGCCCATGACGCTCACCAGCAACGTGTCCCGGGTGGAGATCTCGACTCCCTATGACAGTCCATCGGTGAACCCGTTCATCCACCAATACCATCCCGACCATGACAACCTGAACGCCTCGTTCAGCCAGGTGCTGCCCAAGGGCAGGGAATCATACTCCGTCAAGAGAACCGTCTGGCTCAGCCAGCAGGCGGCTGGGTTGGACTACCAGAGTCGGACCTCCGGATCGCTCGACCGCAATGGGGTTTACGACGAGACCATCGAGATCGGTGGCTCGGGTTCCAATGCCCGGACCTTCCGGGTTCTGGGCACCTACACCCTCAACCGCATCAGCGACCTTCCGATCCTGACCCGTTGATCGCACCCAACCCTTCCACTCCTTTCTGCAGCCACCCCCAACCCCAGACGCTATGACCCAGTCCCTCCAGAGCCCGTCCCACCTGCGGATTCCTGCCTCGCCGATCGGCCGTGGCAAGATGGCGGCCCTCCTCGCGCTGTTGCTCGGCCTCTTTGCCGGCCACTCCCCAGCCCTGCAAGCCCAGAGCGGTTTTCCCCCCAGCCTGATGTCCTACCAGGGCTTCCTGGTGGACGCCAACGGCAACGCGCTGGCACCAGCCAACCCTCAGAATTTCTCGGTGGTTTTCCGCATCTATGGAGCATCGTCGGGGGGGACTGCCCTGTGGACCGAGGCCCAGACGGTGACCATCGACAAGGGCAACTTCTCGGTGGTGCTTGGGGAGGGCGGGACCGAGGGCAGCGAGGTGAGGCCGGATCTGGCTACCGTCTTCAATTCCAACAAGGCCTCGGATCTGTACCTCGGCATCACCGTCAAGGGGGTGAGCAATTCCGAGATCCTGCCCCGTCTGAGGTTGTTGACGTCGCCGTATGCCTTCCTGGCGCGGACGGCCAACAGCCTTGCCGGCAGCGACGGTGCGGCCCTGATCAATTCCTCGGAGGGACGCCTGCGCATCGGTCAGGCGCTCCAGAGCACCGGCGGCAACGCCCGCGGGGCCAACGCCGTCGACCTGCAGGTGGCCCGGGTGAGCACCTCCCCCGCCCAGGTGGCCAGTGGCGCGACCAGCGTGATCGCTGGCGGCCAGAACAACACGGCCTCGGGCGAGTTGTCGGTCATTGCCGGCGGCAGCGGTTCCACCGCCTCGGGCCGCAGTTCGGTCGTCGGTGGTGGTGAGAACAACACGGCCTCGGGTCAGTACGCCACCATCCCTGGCGGCCAGAACAACTTCGCCAGCGGCAGTTATTCATTCGCTGTCGGTCGGCGGGCGCGGGCGACCCACCCCGGAAGCGTCGTGTTCGGGGACAGCAGCGACGTGGACAAGAACTCCAGCGGCGACAACCAGTTCCTCATCCAGGCGGCCGGGGGCGTGGGCATCAACTCGGCCCCGTCTGCCGGGTCGGCCCTCACGGTTTCCGGCAAGCTCAAGGCCGACAGTGCCGAACTCGGTTCGATGACCGTGGCCAACCTCTCCGCCACCTCGGTCTCAGGTTACGGCACCGTCCCCCTGGGCGGGATCATCCTCTGGTCGGGGGCGGAGAATGCCGTTCCGGCCGGCTGGGCCCTGTGCAACGGGCAGTCTTCGAATGGCCGCACCACCCCCGACCTTCGGGGACGGTTTGTGATCGGTGCATCGTCGGGTCGAGGCGTTGGCACCACCGGCGGTGCCGAGTCGGTGACCCTGTCGATCAACCAGATCCCTGCGCACAACCACCGTGTCGAGGGATGGACCTGGAACGCCGGAGATCACACTCACCAGCTTCCATGGAACGCGCCCGACGATGGCAATGGTTGCTGCCAGAATCAGGATAGCCAAAACACCGGTCTTTGGGGTGACTCGGGCACCACTCGATGGGGTCGCCAAAGCAACAATGCTGGCGACCACTCACACAGATTCGATGTGACCTCCTACTCCACGGGTGGTGGCCAGGCCGTCACCATCATGCCCCCATTCTACTCGTTGGCCTACATCATGCGTGTCCAGTGATCGCGGTCTCACCCCGGGTGGACTCCCAAGACACTGCTGCCATGAAAATCCTTCCGCTCTTCCGGTTCCTGGGTCTGGTCCCGGTGCTGTCGGCGAATCTGCTGGGGCAAGCCTTTCCCAAGGAGCCCCTGGAACTGCGACAGACCTCGGCGACGGTCAACCTCGGGTCCTTCCGAGGCGTCCCGCTGTCCAACGTCGGCAACAACCCCGCCGGCTCGGATGGTCGGGCTCCGGCCATCGGCAGCCAGCTGCCGCCCCTCCCGGCCGGCGCTCCCACAGCCCGGCAGTTCCAGTCGGTGATGAGCTTTGGTGGAGGTGTCCGCATCGCCGGGCCCGCCACCAGTCCGCCGTCCCTGGACTCCAACCGGAGCCTGGTCGCCAATGCGGTGAGCCTGAATCTCCCGCGGTTGGGCGGATCCAGCCCCACCCACGTGCTCCTGCGGGCCCGCATCGGCAGCCCGGTGGTGGCCCGAGGGGTCGACTTCCTGTTCGGCTCGATCATCCCGGTGCCGGACACCGACGAGTTCGGCAGCCTGTTGTCCGGCCGGAACCTCCGCCCGGAAGATTACTGGTCCGCTGAACCGTTCAGCACCAACGATCATGCCGGAGCCCCCTACTACTGGAGTCCGAACGCCCGGGTGGTGTTCGCGACCAAGCCGGGTTCCGTCGAGATCACCTGGAGGAAGGTGCAGGGCTCCCGCACCGCACCCGGGACCGTCGCCAGCCCGACGAATTCCGTCCTGGAGGTGGGCCAGTACTACACGCTGTTCACGAAGAAGGTGGTGGTGTCCGGTTCGTTGGTGAAGCCCTCGCGCACCATCTATTGGACGCAGGGCGATTTCACCAAGATCGGCAAGCCGGTGGCCGTCCCGGGCAATCGGGTGTCGGACATCGAGGTGGCCTACAACGAGCAGGTCCCAGCCCGCGTGGCCAAGGAGTACGAGGGCAGCCTCCCGGTGGTGCCGAATCTCGGCACCAACGTGCTCCAGGAGACGCGGACGCTCTGGTTCGACCGCTCCACGTCGCAAATCCTCGCCTACAACGTCGAGGGACGCGTCTTCGTCGAACTGCTCGGTGATTCCAACCCCGACAAGCGGAGCCGCAAGCACCTGGGTTTCGAGATCGTGGACATCCTGCAGCAACCCACGCCGCAGAACCTGGTGGTGGATCTGGGCGAGCGCCTCTGGCCCTATGGGGTCCCGAGGAATCTCGGAACCAACGTCTTCGACTTTGCCGACGCGTCAGCCGGCGGCGCCGAGCTGATTCCCGACCCCATCCAGAAGGTGGGGGATCGGTTCATCGAGGTGAACACGCCCAGCACGGCGCAAGCCAAGGAGCTGTACGCCGTCCGCGAGACCAAGAACCAGAATGACGCCTTGGTCTACTGGATGGAGGAAGGGGTCGAGGGGTTGCAATGGCCCCGGGTCTTCGCCCGCTACACGATGATCTGGCCCACCGACATCACGGACTACAGCCATTACCTGCGCCCAACCGTGGCGTCGGCGGCCGAGGCCAAGACCACCGGTGTACTGATGGATGCCGCCAATGCCCCGCTGTTGATCTATCAGGATACCCCGGAGCAACCGCGGGCGTTCCTGGATCCGGACCTGGTCTTCTACACGCACCTCACCTCGACCTACCCGGCCCACCGGTCCCTGCTGCGCTACACCAGCGGCAGCCGCATGCTCTTCGAGCGGGTCTTCTCGTGGCTGGACGCCAACCTCATGGCCACCAACTGGTCGGGCACCGTGGTCACCAATCTGGCGACGTGGAATCCTGCCTCGCGAAGCCTCGCGCTGCCGGCCACCCTGGAATCACCGCGCATCGATGTCCGGACCGTGGATGTCGGCCAGCGGGTGCTGCCGCCCTCGGGTGAGACCGGGGATGGCGGCGGTACCAACTACCTCGCCGGTTTCATCCGATCCGGCCGTTCCTACCATCCGGGCGCCTACAAGAATCCCTTCACGGCCGGATTCGAGGCGGCCAACCGGTCCTCCATCCTCCCCGTCAACGCCATCCCGGGGAGCAACACGCTGGAGGTCTGGTGGTTCCGTCGCAACGCCACGCTGGTCCGGGCAGGCTTGAACACCGTTGCCTGGCCGTCGGTCTTCGGCCGGTACACCATCCAGTATCCCACCAGGCCCCGTGAGATCGTGTTGGCGAGCAACGCCGGCACGGGCGGGCTCGACAGCCTCGAGGCCAAGGGCTCCATCTACTACGAGAACGACCCCATGGCCGTCGGCTACAATCCCAACGAGGAACACGCCCTGATGATCGGCGGCCAGGGTTGGGCATTGCGTGATGACCTCAACATCACCTCGGGCGGCAACTTCTCGTCGTTGCCCTTTGTGCTCATCGACCACACGGGTTCGGACGGGCGGCCCAGCATGGCGGTCTTCAAGGTCCTCCGGGAGAAGCCCGAGGCCGGACTGCTCTTCGACTACGTGGTCGAGGCGGGCCGCATCCTGCAGGCGCCCATGCCGCTGCCGTTGTTGCCCCCGCCCGTGGAGGGTGAGGGCGTGGCCCGCGTGAACTACAACCTGGAGATCCGTCCGGCGGCAGGTCAGGGCAACCTTCCGGTCAACTGGTCGGAATCCAGGGACGCCGACGGCCCGTTCCGCCATTACAAGTCCTTCAGCATCCGGGATCGCAAGGACTCGTTCTGGGTGTACCGCGGGTTGCACCAGGAGCCCGACCTCCGATCTGGTCGGTACAACCCCACCAGCAAAGCCTTCGAAGCACTGCCGCAGGCGACGGCCATCTCGGGTCGTCCCTTCAAGTACTACATCCATGCCTCCCGTCGGGCGGAGGGTCTGGTGATCAAGCCCGTCGCCGGGATCTCGTTGCCCGACTGGATGGTGACCGATGCCGATGCCGGCGGGGTGTTCCTGGCCGGGACGCCTCCCAGCGGATCGGTGATGAACCGACGGACCTACGATCTGGAGGTCATCGACGTGGGGCTGGGATTGACCAACCGCCACTCGGGCTCGGCGGCCTTCTCGCTGGCGATCCAGACCAGCGGCGCCGAGGTGACCCAAGTCGCACTGGCCATCGCCGGCCAGACCGTGGATGGACAATCGGTGACCTTCAACGGCCGGCCACCCTATCTGGCCGAGCGGTCCACGGATGCCAACAGTTTCCGGATGCGCTTCTATTACAAGACGGAGGAAGGCTTCGCCTGGCCCGGCCGTCCTGACGTTGCGGTGGGCAGCATCGTGCCCTACCTGCGTCCCCGGGGTGCCGTGGTGGGAACCTTCACCGGCGTGCCGGACGACAAGGCCACCCCCTCGCTCGACATCGTTTACCGCCCGGCGTGGCCGGCCCTGCCGCCGGTCCTCCAGCCCGGCCAGACCCTGACCGGTCCCTTCAACGGGCTCCCGGCCATCCGGGGACAGACCAGCGCCGAGGTGCTCTACCAGCAATCGATCGCCACCAACCTCACCTTGGCCAAGGCCAGCGTGGTGCTCATCGATCCGACGCAAAAGAAGACCAAATCCCTGGCTTCGGTCGAGTTGACCCGGCTGCCCTCGGGCATTCTCACCGAGGCGAACCAAGGCCTCACCTACTTCCCCAACCTGCCGCCGCATTTGGCCACCCGCGTGTACTACGACCCGAACGTGGGCAAAGGGGGGTCCCTGGTGCTGAAAGGTGAGTTCAAGGACGAGCCGGTGGGCGAGAAGTACCTGCAGCTCAACGTGCTGAGGGGTACGGCGGCCAAGCAGGACCTCCAGATGGTGCTCGATCTTTGCCCTGCGTCGCCTGCGGACGAGAAGTCCAAATGGGACGACCTGGTGAAAGGATTGACCGCCGTGGTCGACACGTTCCAGGAGAACCCGAACGTGCCGGGCCAGTTCGTGCCGAACCCCAGCCTCCGGACGAATGTCACCGTCGGCAACATGGTGGAGATCCGCAGCAGCGAAACGGCGGTCGACTCGTATGCGTTGAGCGCCTCCGGCCCGGGCTACGGCATGGTGTCGGTGATCGTCGGCAACGGGCGGGCGTTCACGCCGCCCGGTGAACCGGTGTCGGTTCATGTGCTGCGGGTGGCCGGAGGCCTTTGGCCCGGAGAACTCAAGGTGGTGCCATCGGCCAATCCGCTCAATGAGCTGCTGACGCTGCAGCACACCCCGGACCTGGCCGGTCGCTTCGATGAATTCGAGTACGAGTGGCGGATCGGCGCACCGGTCGATGGCGCCCCGCCGCCGATGGACGCCGGGATGACCCAATGGAAATCCCTGCAATCCGGAACCGGCCTGCCCAGGTACACCCTGGGCGGGGCCGGCGTGCAGGTCCTGGCCGACAACTACCTGGTGATGCGGTACCGTTCGGTCAACACGACGGACCCGCTCATCGGCCAGTGGTCGACGTGGACCCAGCCGCAACTGGCCGAGGGGTGGATCAAGCGGGTGTTGGCGGGCATCAACCCGTTCCAGCAACGCGTCAAGGACCTCTACAACAACGCGGTCAACACCGACGTCAGCGTCATCAGCCAGGCGGGTCGCCGCTGGGAGGGAGCCATCGCGCTCAGCCTCAAGAACATCAACGACTCCGGCCTCGTCGAAATCTACGAGACCGTGCTCCGTCGGGGCCGGGAACTGAGCATCGACGCCGGGATCAACTACGGCCCGGCCAACGACGCGCTGCTTCTGGTGGCCGGCTACCTCAACGACCTGTACTCGCTGCTGGGTGACGAGGCTGTGGCCGATGCGGACAATCCGACCATCGCCACCGGCACCGGTGACGGCACCGAGGGCAGCGTGGCAACCGCCAAGTTCAGCTTCGCGGGCCAGTTGCCCTCGCTCCTGGAGGAGGAATTGGCCCTGTTGCGCGGTCGTGACGACTTCATGCAGCCCGGGGTGCAGACGCCGCCGGCCTACAACCGGCTCTATTGGAACTTCACCCGGGGCATCAACTCCGGCGAGGTCATCTACACCGAGAACTACAACATCAAGGACCTCAACACCGACGGCGTCATCGACGCGGCCGATGCGGCCAAGGCATTCCCGCAGGGCCATGGCGACGCCTATGGTCACTACCTCACGGCGCTCAAGGGCTATTACGGACTGCTCATCAACAACAAGTTCGACTGGGTTCCCCGCTCCGAGGCCGTGACCATCCTCGGCAAGGCGATCCAGGTGGACTACGTCGACGAGCGGAAGTTTGCCACGGCGGCCGGCTCCGTCGGCCAGACGGGTCTCGAGGTGCTGAAGCTGGTGTTCCGGCAGGCATACCGCTCGGGTGAGGCGGTCGGCTGGGACCGGTTTGGGGAGACCCGCAGGAACACCAACCGCGTGGTCGCCACGGAACGGCATTGGGGCCTCGACCACTGGGCCAGCCGTGTGGGCCAGGGGGCCTACCTGCACTGGGTGGTGGGTAATTCCATGCTCCCCGAGGTGGATCCCGACCCGACGCACGAGGGCATCCAGAAGATCGATCGCACCACGGTGCCTGAGTTGGGTCAGTTGCCCCTGATCTACCGGGAGGTCCAGCAGGTGCTCGACAACGCCGAGGCCGGCCTGACGCCGCTGGGCCTTCCGCGCGACAGCCTGGCCTTGGACATCAATCCGAATGTCGTGACCGGACCCAATCCGAAGGGCCACTTCGAGCAGTTGTACGAACGCACGGTGGGAACGCTCGAAAACGCCGCGATGGCTTTCGAGGAGGCCCGGATCATGTCCTCGGCCATCCGCTCCGATGGCGACTCGCTGGAGGACGTGAAGGCCAGGATCCAGGACAACGAGCGGGCCTTGACGACCAAGCTCATCGAGCTCTACGGCACGCCGTACACCGATGACATCGGGCCAGGCAAGACCTACCCTCAGGACTACTCCGGGCCGGACTTGGTCCACTACGTGTATGTGGACATGCCCGAATACACCTTCCCGGAGTCCACCGGCGAGAACGGACGTGAGTTCTCCATCCCGCTGCCCGGGGTTCCCAAGGCTTGGGAGACCAACACCTCCGGCAACTTCTACGGCATCTGGGAAGCGGACAAGGCGGCCAACTCGGCCTTCTACAACGCCATCCAGTTCCCGGTGTTGACCAATGTGAGCATCACCGTGACTTCCGAGGGGTACACTCCCCGGCCCGAGGGCTGGACCGGTCGGCGTGCCTTCCCGGGCCGCATCCAGCAGGCGATCTCCGGGGTGGTGGCTGCGGAGCGGCGATTGGCGTTGTCCTTGGACGATGTCATGGGCGGGCGCGAGGACTTCCAGAAGGCCGTGGACCTGTTCAAGGCCAATTGGCAGACCTCCGGGCAGATCTACGACAAGGAGAGGGACCTGCTCATCGCCCAGCAGACCTTCCAGTCGGTGAACCTGGCGAATGATCTCTTTGAACTCTTCACCGAGAAGACCAAGGCGACCGCCGAGAACCTGTCGCAGGCCGTCAAGGACGCCCTGCCGCAGTCGCTGGTCGCCGGCCTGGCGGCTGGTGGCGACCTGACCTCGGGAGGTCGCGCGGCCATCGAGGCGGCTGGCGGGGTGGTCGAGGAAGCGCTGGATGCGATCAAGGTGGCCCGGACCGTGGTGGTCAAGGCCCTCGAGTTTGCCACCACGACCGCCGACCAGTGGTCGCAGATGGATTACATCAAGCCGCGGGAGAAGAAGATGGAACTCCGCCAGTCGCTCAACGACCTGGCGTTGCAATTGCAGGACGTCCACGCGCTGCTCTGGACGGTCAACCAGCGCCGCCGCGAACTCGACGACGCGCAGATGAAGCTCCGCAGCCTGGTGGCCGAGGGCGAACGGATTCAGGCAGACCGGCAGGCCTTCCGGTTCCGGGCGGCGGCGGCCATCCAGGGCTACCGCACCCGCGACGTGGCCTTCCGTCTCTTCCGCAACGAAAAGCTCGACCGGTACGAGACCCTGCTCGACCTCGCCTCGAGTTATTCGCTCCTCGCGGCCAATGCCTACGACTACGAGACGGGCCTGCTCAGCAGTCAGAGCGGAAAGGCCTTCGTGGACCGCATCCTTCAGGCCCGCGCCTTGGGCGTGGTTCGCAACGGGCATCCGCAGTTCACCGGCAGCGCCGTCGGCGATCCGGGCTTGTCCGGCGCCCTGGCCGAGATGAACGCCGACTGGCAGGTGCTCAAGGGCCGCCTGGGATTCAACAACCCCGACGGCTACGGCACCACCGCCTCCCTGCGCACCGGCAACTTCCGGGTGCTGCCCGGCGCCGATGGTGACACGGCGTGGAAGGATGTTCTCAACCGCGCCCGGCGCGACGACCTGCTTCAGGACGTGGATGTCCGCCGGATGTGCATGCAGTTGGATCGCGGCGACGGCCTGGCGGTGCCGGGGCTGATCCTCGAGTTCTCCACCACCATCGCCGACGGCCTGAACCTCTTCGGCCAGCCGTTGGCGGCGGGCGACTCGGCCTTCCACCCAAGCGCCTTCGCCACGAAGATCTTCGGCATGGGCGTGGCCCTCGAGGGTTACAAGGGCATGGACAATCCGTTCCCGAACACCGGGGCGGTTGCCGGATCCGGGGCGGTCTCACCGGCCGACCCGAACCTGGCCTTCATGGACTCGACCGCGATGGCGGCGACGCCCTACGTGTACCTGATCCCGGTGGGCCTGGATTCCATGCGCAGTCCGCCACTGGGCGACCAGAGCACCATCCGCACCTGGTCGGTGCAGGACGTGACCGTGCCCATGCCCTTCAACATCGGCAGCTCCGACTTCTCGACCAAGCGTCTGTGGCAGAGTTCGGAGTCCCTCACCGAGCCGTTGTTCGCGGTCCGCAAGCACCAGGCGTTCCGCCCGGTGCCCACGGCGGCGGTGTTCACGCCGAACATCTACGGAGTCAGCGGCGGTCTGGCCCGCTCGCAGTTCACCAGCTCGCGCCTGATCGGAAGATCGGTCTGGAACAGCCACTGGAAGCTGGTGATTCCCGGCCAGACGCTGCTCAACAACCCCACCGAGGGTCTCGACCGCTTCATCCAGAGCGTGAAGGACGTGAAGCTGCACATCGTGTCCTACTCGTACTCGGGCAACTGAACCATTGCTGACCATGCGAATCCTTCGCCATCTCCTTGTGGCTGCGCTGTTCGGGATCCTGGGGCATCGGGCCCTGGCGTTCCCGCCGCTGCCCCATCACACCGTGTACGGCCTGGTCCGGGACGAGTTCGGCAACCCGCTGATCTCACCGGGCACCGAGTTGACGCTCGAGACGCTGGCCGGCACCGCCATCACCACCACCGTGGTCCCCGGCCTGGAGGATGGGGTGAACTACCGCCTCGAGGTCCCGGTGGACGCCGGACTGACCGCCGACCTGTACCGCCCGACGGCGATGCGGCCCGCGGCGCCTTTCCGCATCCGCGTGAAGATCGCCGGGCGGACCTACCTTCCGATCGAGATGAAGGCCAACATGGCGCTCCTGGGCCAGCCGGCGCAGTCGTCCCGGGTGGACCTGACGCTGGGCGAGGACACGGACGGTGACGGCCTGCCCGATGGGTGGGAGCGCTCGGTGATCGCGGCCGGCAATCTGGGCCTCACGCTGGAGGGTCTGAAGCCGGGCGACCGCCTCAATGGCAACCCGCTCTCGGTGCTGCAGGCCTACCTGGCCGGGACCTATGCCTGGGATCCGAAGGACGGCTTCCGTCTGGACATCGTGGAGTTCTCGGCGGCCGACCCCGTGCTGGAGTTCGTGGCGCTGCGGGGGCGCAGCTACACGATCTCGGCCTCGGACGACCTGCAGACCTGGCGGCCGATGAGGTTCCGCCTGCAGGGGTCGGCCTCGGGCTCCCCGGTGTCCTTCCACCAGACCACGCAACTCACGCGCGTCCGTGCGATCGTGGCCGCCGGCGACCAAGGGGGCGGCGAGGCGTCGGGACCCGCTCCCAAGTTCTACAAGTTGCTCGTCAAGTGACCCGGCAATGAGCGGTGCCACGCCGAGGGGAAATGAACCTGGATCGCGATCCCGGTCCGGTTCGTTCAACCGGCCGGCGGTCGTGGGGGGAATCCTGTTTCTGGGGCTTGTCGCGCTGGTCGTCGGGTTGCGCCGGTGGCGGACGCCGGGGTCGGCGGAGGCCGGTGTGCAGACCGTGGGCCGGGACCGGTTGGTGCTGCGGGAAGGGCGATGGATGAAGACCGACGAGACCAAGGCATTCACCGGGTTGATGGCGGAGTTCTACCCCGACGGGACGCTCCAGTCGCGATCGGCGGTTTCGAATGGCTTGCTCCACGGCGTCTCGGAAGGCTGGTGGACCAACGCGGTGCTGGCGGTACGGGAGATGTTCCGCGAGGGGCGCTCGCATGGGGTTCGCACCAAGTGGGACATCGAAGGCCGGCGAATCGCCGAAGCCGACATCCGCGACGGCCAGATCGACGGCTTCCACCGGGAATGGCACACCAATGGGCAATTGGCGGTCGAGGTGTCCATGGCCGGCGGCAAGCCGCAGGGCGTCTCCCGCAAATGGAACTCCGAAGGGGCCCTGGTCGGCCAGTGGTCGCTGAGCAACGGGGTCGTGGTGGCGAGCGTGACCAACGCCATGGAACTCCGGGCGCTTGCTCAGAAAGGAGGAACACCGTGAGTCGGAAGGTTCCAGCCCGCGGCACCATGGGCGGTTTCCGTCAAAGGAGTCGTTTGGTTGCGTGCCTCTCGCGGTGTCTGATTGCCGCCCGGTCTCTGGGAATGGCGACAGGGATGTTTCTGGCGGGAACCTTGGCGCTTCGGCTCTCCGCTGCTGAGCCGATCGCCCGGTGGGTCGCCGACGATTGGCCGGGCCAAGCCAACCACTGGATCGACCGCGTCGGGAACAAGGTGGCGACCTCCCACGGTGAGCCCGTCAAGGTCGGAGGGCAGTTCAGCGGAGCGGCCTCTGGCGCTGGCATCGTCTTCGACGGGGTTGATGACTATTTCGAGGTGACGTCTGACAACAACCCGATCGCGGGTCGGAAAAAAGTCACCATCGTCGCGCTTTTCAAGACGACTCTCGGCGCGACGGGCAATGATGGTCCCCACTGGCAGTATCCTGGGCCCATCAATGCCGAATCCGGCGGCGGCCCGAATGATTTTGGACTGACCATCGGTGCCGATGGCTTGGCTCACCCGTTCTTCAATGACCCCATCCCAACCGTTCCTCCGGTCAGTGTCGTCGACGGCTTGGTTCATACGATGATCCTGACCTGGTCGGATACCGACGATCAGGGCGATGGGATCGCCCGGTTTTATCTCGACGGGGTATTGGCTGGCGTCTCCGGGGTGCAGGACAACGGATCGGGAATCGTCAACGACTTGATCCGGTTCGGCCGCGAGCGGGAAACCGGGGATCGATGGTTCCGCGGCACCATTGGCGAATTGCGGTTCTACGAGACGATCGAGGATCCCGCCGCGGTCCATGGCTCCATGGCCGGCAATCCCCTCATTCCCGTGACGCTCACAGGGCCTCTGATCTATGACAAAGTCTATGATGGAGCATCCATCGCGACCATGAATCCGGCGGCTGCGTCGCTATCGGGAATCACGCCCGGAGATTTCGTCGGACTCGACGTTTCTGCTGCCACGGCTTCCTTCGGCTCACCCTCGGTAGGCACCGGCAAGGCGGTGACTGTCAGCGGCCTGGCTCTGACGGGTCCTGATGCGTGGAAGTACGTTTTGGCGGAGCCGATCTCCCTCAAGGCCGACATCACCCCCAAGCCGGTGACCATCACGGGGATTTCGGCGTCGAGTCGGACATTCGATGCCACCCGGACAGCGGCGCTGGTGGTTTCCAATCCCCAGTTGATCGGCATTTTGGACGGCGATGTGGTGACGCTGAATTCCTCACAGGCGACGGCTCTGTTCGACACCTCTGCCGTGGGACCCAACAAGCTCGTCACCGTTGCCGGTCTCGCATTGGAAGGGAAGGATGCCGGCAACTACCAGTGTGTTTCCCCATCCATCACCGCGTCCATCAACTCGGATGGCCTCACCGCGGGCAGCTTGGTGGCGGTTTCGGAGGCGTCCTTCAACATCGGCCCGAACGGGGAGGTGGAATTCCTCCAGACCTCGCAACTGCCGGCGGGCGCTTTGGTGGAGAGGGTGGTGCTCAGTCTGGAGTATTCCACCTACTGGACTTGGGATGCCATCGCCGGCAATTACGTGAAGCTCAATGGACTGGATCTGCCCGGCCTCGGCTGGACTTCCATCGGCACGGGTAACGCTTGGCAAGGCATGCAAACCGTCCGGGTGGATGCCCTCGGTGAGTTCAATCGATCGGGGGAGAATCGTTGGCGGATTGGCTCCGCTTGGAACCTGGTCAGCCTCCGCAATGTGACGCTGACGATGCACTATTGGGTTCCTACGCTGGCGAACCGGGAGCCGACGGAAATCGCGTTGTCGGCGACCACCGTGGCGGAGAACAACGCAGCGAATGCGACGGTGGGGACGTTGACGGCGACCGACCCGGATGCCGGGTCGACGCACACCTTCACGCTGGTAAGCGGCACCGATTCTACGGACAACGCGGCGTTCAACCTCAGCGGGAACTCCCTGCGGTTGACGGGCAGCGCGGACTTCGAAACCAAGAGCAGCTACAGCGTGCGGGTCCGAGCGACGGATGCTGGAGGTCTGTTTTTCGAGAAGGCTTTCGCCATCACGGTGACCGACGTGAACGAGGCACCGACCATCACGGCCATTGCAGATCAGACCACTCTGGAAGACATGGCCACTGGGGCGATTCCGTTCACGGTGGGCGACGTGGACACGGTGTTGGGTTCGCTGACGGTGACGGCCACGTCGTCGAACCCGGGTGTGGTGGCCGCCGATGGCATCGTCTTGGGCGGCAGCGGAGCCGACCGGACGATCACGCTGAGCCCGGTGGCCAACGCGAGCGGCACGAGCA
>Ga0068877_10002225_pt1 | contig 15787 bp, 10 predicted proteins | sample NOAtaG_FD_66437 | JGI IMG/M metagenome (GOLD analysis project Ga0068877, IMG submission 66437) | Freshwater lake microbial communities from Lake Erie, under a cyanobacterial bloom - NOAA_Erie_Diel6S_1000h metaG | ecosystem: Environmental > Aquatic > Freshwater > Lake | place: USA: Ohio, Lake... | reverse complement strand
CTTCCACCAGTCTTTCAACCAGTTTCCGCAACGGCCGATTCGATGACGATTCCACAATAATGAGTATCAACGATTTTCGCCTAGCTTACAAAACTAACGCCTTTGCGCTCTTCTGTCTTCTATTACAGCAATACAACCTCTCGACCATTGGTTTCGTCGTTCCACCAACCATCACGTCGGCAGCTCAACTACTTGATCGAGAGGGACTTTCGTCCGTATCCAGTTTTCAAAGAAGTCCGCCGCGTTTCTCCCGAATCGGCCTTTCCATCGTCTGGAAGGCTCTTTCAGGCACGGCCCGGTGACACGTGCGTGTCGCCGAGTTGGGTGAGAAGCATAGCCCCCACGCCGCCTCGGTCAAGCCAAGGACCACCTTCGCGAAAATTTTTTTCTCAACACCCCGTTCTCCACACTTCCCCCACCCTTCCTTCCACCAATCAAAGTCCTTCCCCCTCCCCTCACATTCATCTTCGCTTGTCAAAAAGCAAACAAGCCCCGATCAGCTCAGGGCTTGTTTGGATCATATTCGTGCTTTGCACTCTTCGATCAACCGCCAGCGCCACCACCACCACCACCACCACCGCCACCCGGCGACGGCGGCGGAGGCGTGAACGGATCGGGCTGCGGACGATTCGGCCTCGGCGCCGGTGCCGGTTCCGGCGCACCGGCAAACTGCCCCTTCAACTGCTTCTCGCCCTCGTCGGCCGACGCATCCAGCCGCTTGTACAACGCACTGGCCTTTTCTCCCGTCGGGACGCGCACCACCACCATGCCTCGCGGATCGCGCACAAAGACCTGCACCGGGCGCTCCTGGCTGCCGCCGATGCCTTTGGTGGTCTCCGGCGCGTTCACGGTGTCCAGCATGATCGCGTTGTCCGCGATCGAAACCTCAACCACCGGCAGCGGCTCGATCCCGCCGGGCGTCGCGGATGTCCCGCCCGGCGCATTCGGCGCACTCGGCCCCGAACCACGCGGCCCACGCCCCGACGGATCGGGCGTGCCCGGTGTCGGCCCGCTCGGCTGCGTGCCCCGTCCCGGTGATGGCGGCGTGGGCAAACCCGGGGTCATGCTCGGACCGGACGGACCCGCCGGCGGCGGCACGTTCGGCCCGCCCGGGTTCGGTGTCGCGCCCGGGTTCGCTTCTGGAAGCGTCATGATCTTTTCATAATCCGGAACCTGGGTCTTGCCCACAAACGCATCGCCCGGCTCAAGGGCCACGCGGGCGCGGCGCCAATACCCCCACGAGAACTTGTACAGCTCGGCCGACGCGGTCGGCGTGGGGTTCAGCCCGCCGCGGGTGTTGCCGCTGGTGACGAACGAATACACATCCGGATCGGTCGTGACCGGGTCGGACCAATCACTGAACGCGGTGTACAGCACGTGCTGGCGTGAGACTTCGTTCTGCTCGGGCTTCAGCTCGCGTTGCTGCGCGTACAGCGGGTTGGTCAGGCCCAGCCGCATCTGATAGCGGTACGTCTTTCCGCGTTGCACACCCAGGTCGTGCGTCCACACCTGCACCGCGCCGTCGCGGAGAATCTCGGACAGGTCGCCGTCGGCACCAACCGCCTGAGGCGTCTTCGCCGCGGGCGTCCGCACGCCGAGCTGCTGGAGCTTCTGACGCAGGTTTGCGATTTCGGTCTCGATGGTCTTCAGGTCGGCCTGAAGCTTGGTGACCTGCTGCTCAGCGGTGCTCGGGCCGCTGGGCTGTGGTGCCGGTCCCCCGCCACCCGGGCCTCGTCCGCCGGGGCCACCAATCCCGCCCCCGCCCGGCCCGCGACCACCCGGGCGAGGATTCGGCGTCGAAGCGGGCGCACGCAGACGCTCAATCGCGGATTGAATGTTCCGCTCTTTCCTCAGAAGATCCGACAGTTGCTGCTGCAAACGCTTGGCCTCTTCACCCTTCTCCGCGACGGCGTTCTGCTGCGAAGGCTCGAACCAGTCGTCACCCACCGGGTAGCCCATGATCCGCGCCCGCGCATAGAACGCCGGTCGCAGCACCTCTTCACGGTGCTCCTTCGCCTTCGACACCAGCTCGCCCATGTCCAAATCCGTCTTCGCGAACGTCTCGGCCAGTGGCATACGCCCGGGCAGGTCCGCCACCTTCACCGCGTCGCCCCACGTCCCGTCGGGCTTCTGCTCCTGGCGATACACCTCGACCTTCACGATCTCCGTGTTGGCCCACCAGCTCCGCGGCAGTTGCTTGAGCTTCGCTTCCGTCTCCGCCCGCTGATACTCCGCGCGAAGGGCCGCCCCGTCAAAGCTCGTCTCGATCGAGATCGACGCGGTGTCGTACGGCGCCGCCTTCGGCAAAAACTCCGCCAGGCCCGCGTTGTTCACCAGTTCCGTCGGGTCGATGGTTGAAAGGTGCGGGGCGGCGACCGGTTTGCCCGGTGCCGGCAGCTTCGGAATCCGCACGTACACCGCCTGCGGGTCGATCGCCTGCGTCGTCTGTCCGAGCGAAACACCCGTCAGCTTGGGCATCGCCCAGGCCAGTTCCTTCGAGCCCGAGACCGGCGCGCTCGACCGCTTCGTGAAGTCGCTCTTGATGTCCACCGCCGGGACATCGGGCTTCTGCGGCTCCTTGCTCACCAGGTCCGTCTTGACCCGGTTCGCCGCACTCTCAAGCTCGCCCATCGCCGACGACAGCGGAACGTTCTTCTTCTTGCCCACATCGACCGTCGGGGCGCTGGCAAGCTGCCAACCAATCACCCCGATGACACCAGCCGCGGCACCCGCCGCCAGAAGCTTCTCGAAGTGCATCTCAAAGAACCCGACGCGTTGCACGGCCATAAACGTCCTTCCCTGTCAGTCCCGCCGATTGGCCCTCGCGACCATCGACCGGTGTGTACTCAATCCGAACGCTCTCAAATCCAGATCAACTCAAATCGACTCGATTCAACTCCTGCCAACCGCCGAGCCCCCGCCCCCCACTCCCACCATCAACGTCTTTGCACCATTGGCTCATTGGTTCGCGTCGTTCGTTCTCGACCTGTTTAGCCGCTTCGCACCGTGGTTGGTTCACTCGAAACACGATGTCGCCAGCGTGCGAAAAACGATCAACCACCAACCGACGAACCCGAGCCTGACGGCGCCGCCGCGGGCGGGGTGGCACCCGGTGCGGCGTTGGGATCAGCCGGTGGAGTGGTGGCGGGGGGCGTCAAATCCGGCACACCCAACTCCGCACGGACGTCCTTCGGCATCACCAGCTTTGTCCAATCACGCAGCCAGATCGATTCCAGGTCCAGCGTCATCCGCACCACGGCTTCCTCGCCGTAGTAGAACCCTTGCTTCAGGTCCGCGTTGGGATCGACGGCTTCCAGGTCGGCATCCAGCACCGTGATGAAGTTCACCCTCGACAGCGCGTCGATGAACTTGCTGGCGTTCTTGGCAGAGACCACCACGACGATCCGCGCCCGGCGGATGTCGTAGAGGTTGTTGCCCGTCCCCGGGCCGCTGATGCGACCGGTGACCGAGCGCGTCGGATCGGTGGGGATCACCCCGCCCTCGGGTCCGACTTCCGTCCCCGCGGGGGTGACACCACCCTCGGGCGAGCCGGCCGCAGCGCCCGGGTTCGGCGCGTTCGTGTCGCGCCCGAACTTCGGCGCAACCGCCAAATCTTCAAGCCTCTTGACCACCGAGCCGGGGATACCCGTCGAGCCGGCGCTCTCGTTGGCCTTGTCGATCGCCTGGAGAATGTCCTCCATCACCCAGTACTGCTGCTGCCAGTCGTACGCCTGCGCCATCGACGGACGCTGCCCCTCGGTGAGTTGCGGCAGTCTGAAGACATACTGGTCCGCGTAAAAGCTCAGACCCGCGGCCACCTGCTGGTACTTCTCAAGCCTGAACTGCACCAGCCGAGCGCGGATCTCGATCTTGTCCGCCTCGCTCAGCAGATTCAAATCCATCTTGCCCGGCGGCAGCTTGCTGCGCAGCAGCGTTTCCATCTGCTGGTTCAGCTCGCGCTTGAGCGACTCGCTATCCATCGGCGGCCCGGCGCGGAAACGCTGCAGCAGGTTCCGCGGTGCAAACTCCGTAAACGCCCGCGCCAGCTCCGCACGCTTGATCTCGGACTCCAGTTCCGAAGGCTCGGGGAAGAGCCCCTTCACCAGCGTCTGGATACCCCCATCGGGCAACGCTCGCTTGCCCTTGTTCAGCTTGATCGCCTCGGCGTACAGCTCTTCGGCCTGTACCTTCTGTTTGTCGCGCTCGGCCTTGAAGAAGTTCGTCAGAACCTCGTTGGGCGCGTGCGAGACTTCGACCTTCGGCCCGCCGGGGATCAGCGGGCTGATCGAGTACGTGACCTTCGCCGACTCGAGCTCCTTCGCGTCGGTGTCGAGGGTCTTCTTGATCTCCGCGAGCTTGCCGTCGCGCATCGAAGTGGAGAAGTACCACGCCGCGGGAAGGGCCACGACCACCGCGACGCCCAAAGAGATCGGCAGCCAGTTGGCTTTGAGTTTTTCGACGATGGGGTTCACTGTGCACCCTCCGGCTTGGGCTGCTGCCCGCGTGTGATGTTGGCTTCGAGTGTGATGACAAACGTGGTGACGAACGAGCCTGAAGGTGCGATGGGTGGCATGGGCGGAATGGGGGCGAGGGTTTCCAGCTCGCCGCCGCCACCCGGACCGCCGCCGCTACCGCCGCCGCCACCGAAACCGGTGCCGCCGCCACCACCAAACCCGGCGCCCGGGTCACCGCCCGGCGCTCGCGTCCCACCGCCACCCGGACCGCCCACCCCGCCGCCGAAAGGCGGCTGCACGGGCGGCGTCGTTGACGAACCCGGTGTGACCTGAGAGCGCGTCACGTACAACACACCCCTGGGCTTCACGAGGCTCATGACATACGGATGATCCTTCCGCCCCGCGTGCTCGGTCAGCCACGCGTCCACGGCCGGGGCGAGGAACTGCGACCCGCCGATGTTCGGCGGGGGGTTCACGTCAAGCTCGAAGCTCGTCTCGATGGTGATCTGCACCGCGATGCGGGGCTTGAGTTCGGTCGAGGCCGGCGCGTTCGGATCGGGCTGAGGCGCAGCACCCGGGCCCCCGGTCAGCGGCACGCCGGGCCCGCCCTGCGCACTGCCGCCGGCGTTCGAGAACCGCGGCTGGTTCGTCCCCGTGACGTAATCCGTCTCGATCCGCTTGACGTTGATCACGCGGGCGGTGGGCTTCAATGCCCCGGCCTTGCTCTGCAGGCTCGCGATCAGGTCGGCGGTGTCGTTGAGGACCATGGCGTGCAAGTCGCGGTTCTCGAGCAGCGCCAGGCTGGCCGCGGCGCGATAGTCGGGCTTGTACGACGACTCGATCTCGGTCCAGGTGGACTTGAGGTTCTTCGCGAGGCGTTTGGTCTCCTCGACCACCGCGGGCTTGTTGCCCAGCCCCGCCGCGGCGCTATCACGCACCGGGCCGATGAACATCGCCCCGCCCGCCGCGAGTGCCAAAGCCGCGGCCGTCACAAACCACCGCGTCTTCTGCTGCCAGACGCTCTCGCGCACCACCGAGATCGGCATGAGGTTCGCGCTGATGGTTTGCAGCTCAAGCCCCTGCAGCGCCAGCCCGTAGGCCGTCGCGAGGACCATCGAGTTCTCCTGCAAATCCTTGTCGCGGTCGCCGACGATCTTCGCCCGGCTGAAGCTCTCCAGACGTCCGACCTCCAGCCCGAGCTGCTGACTCAGGAACTTCCGCAGGCCCGGCAGATTGAACGTCGAGCCCAAACCGATGACGCGCGTCAGCTTCGCCTCGGGGTGCAGGCTCTGGTAGTAGTTGATCGACCGCTGAACGTCCTGAGCAAGGTCGGCAAAGACCGGCCGCATCGCCTGCAGAATGTGCCTCGCGTGCTGGCTCGTCTCGGCCTCACGCTTGAGCTTTTCCGCCTTGACGTACGAGAGGTTGAAAGCGGTGACGAGCGCCTCGGTGAACTGGTGCCCGCCGATGGGGAAGGTGCGGATCCACAGCCGCCCACCCTCCGCGACGATCAGGTCGGTGGAGATGGTCCCGATGTCGATGATGATCGTGCCGGGGGTCTTCTCGGTGAAGACCTGGTCGTACGAGATCGCGTTGTACGCCGCCAGGGGCGAGAGCGTCAGCGTCTGCGGCGTGCGCCGGATGTCCGTCCAATACGAAAGATGGTCCGCGACCTTCTCGCGCGTGACGGCGAAGATGCCGACTTCAACCTCGGGATTGTCGGGCGAGGCGAAGGTCTGGAAATCCCACTCGACCTCTTCGATCGGGAAGGGGATCTGCTGAGCGGCCTCGAACTTCACCAGCGCCGGGATGCTCTTCGGATCCGCCGGGGGCAGCTTCGCGAACTTCGCGAACGCCGAGTGACCGGGGATCGAGATCGCCAGGTCGCACTTGTCGAGGTTGTGCTGACCGAGCAACTGCCCGATCGCGACAACCTTCGCGTCGCGTTCCTGAACCTCGGGAGTCGAAAGCACGCGTTTGTGCGGGATGATCGCGAAGTCGGCCACCTTCACCCCGTCGCCCTCGCGAACGAGCTTGACGCCCTTGATCGCGCCGGCGCCGACTTCGATTCCCCAGCATGCGTTGTTGGCCATGGTGTGCGTATCCGTTGCGAAAAAATGAACCGTCGACTGAGCTCTCTTCAGGCCTCGGAGGCTGTTTTTTGGCCTCCGCACCCACCCCCTACCACCCTCCCCCCACCCCCTGCCACTCCGCACCCAACGACCCCCGGCGATTGCCCATCCCTTCGTGCGTTGCAAGCGGCGGCGTCGAGACCATCCTTCAGGACCAATGCTGCGGTCGTTCGGGCCCGCCGGTTGGCAATCGTGAGGGCCTTGATTGGCGTTGATACGACAACCCACGGGCATGGGTTCCCGTGAGCAGACGATCAGCACCAACCCGCCGCAAGTCGTTGGCGGATAGAGCATTGCACCAGATTTCCCTTCGCGCGTCAACCACCCCCAACGGACCGATCGGGATACGTACAAACCCTGATCGCATCTTTCATTGAAGACTGAAAATCAACCGGTCACCGTGCAACGCACACTCGACGACTTCCAGCTCGTGCGTACCGTATTTAAACCAAACTCGATCGGATTGTGATTCCACGTCGATCATCCGGCATTTCTGACGGTGGAATCGAGAACTGGTTGTAGAGTGAACGTCATGCCGTACTTCGATCAGACGCTGACACGAACACCCTCGAAGCGGTCGTGCAAAAGCAGCCTTCCAAGCTTTTTTTTGGCGGGCTTTGTCGGGTGCGGGGGTGTCCACCATGCTCAGACGCACGCGCAGGTGCCCGTCACGACCGATCCGGCGCTCAAGATTGAACTGGTTGCGCAGGGGTTGAGCACGAACTTTGACTCGATTGTCTCCGCCTTTTGCTTTCTTGACGAGCGCACGGCGCTGGTGGTGAATCGAGCCAACGGGACGATTCGCCGAGTCGATCTGATTGACGGGCAGGTGGTCGGGGCGGGCGCGGTGGTGGCTGATCTGGACATTGTTGCCGCGACCGCGGGTGACAATCAGTCGGAGTTCGGCGTGCAGGGCCTGACGACGGACCCGAACTTTGCGCAGAACGGGTTGATCTACGCGCGGTTTGATCAGAGCCCGGTGCCGGGGAGTGATTACCCGCAGAGTTCGCTGACACCCGGGGTGGCCGGCAGCGCGAACGTGATCATGGTTTTCAACTGGAACGAGCGGACGCTTGCGGGGTTTCCGCACAGCGCGCCGTCCACGCGTGTGATCCGATCGAGCCCGAACGTCTTCAAGTTTCACCACGGCGGGCCCTTGGTCTTTCTGCCCGACGGCACATTGCTTGCTTCATACGGGAACCAGCGGCTGAGCTTTGATCTGGGGATCAACACGGCTTCGACAAGCAACTTTCAGGACGTCGGCGTGATCGTGAGGCTGAACCCGGATGGCAGCATCCCTTCGGACAATCCCTTTGCCAATGCGCCGGGGGTGCCCGCGAACGCTCGCGCGTGGTACAGCTATGGCTGGCGCAACGCCTTCGGTCTGGCGGTGGACCCGGTGACGGGCAGGTTGTGGGCGACGGACAACGGCGAGTCGGTCTTCGACGAACTGAACGTGGTGCCGCCGGGCATGAACGCCGGTTCGCTGGCGATCACCGGGCCGCTGGGGCATCCGCGGCAGACGGTCACGAGCCCGGCTTTGCAATCGCTCCCCGGCTCGTTCTACCGTGATCCTGTTTTCAGTTGGTACCAGACCTGCGGCGTGACGGGGCTGGCGTTCCTGGCCAAGTCGGCGCTGGGGCCGGGGTACCGCGATCGCGTGGTCGTCGGCGAGTACAACTGGCACTATCTCTGGTGGATGAAGCTCAATCCGGCCCGCGACGGGCTGAGCGTGAACCACCCGGGGCTGCAGGATCGGGTCGATGACCGCCTGAGTTTCACCACCAACCCCGTGGGGACCGAGGCGCAGGAGCTTCTTCTGGCAACCAACGTGGGGGGGAACTTCAACGGCGTGGTGTGCATGAACCTCGGGCCGGACGGGCTTGTGTACATGATCACCGCGAACGGGCGGATGTTCCGGCTCACGAAGAAGTGCTGGGCCGACATCGCGGACGACGCGGGGAATGTGCTGCCAGGCACGGGTGTGAACGGCGGGATCAACGAGGGGGACTACAACGCGTTCTTTGCGAGCGACGGGTTTTTCTTTCAGGCCGGCAGCGGTGTAAACGCCATCGGCGAGTCGTGCGATATCGCCGACGACGCGGGGAACGCGCCGCGACAGGGACCCAACGGCGGCGTGAACGAGGGGGATTTCAACGCCTTCTTCAACGCGTTCTTTGTCCCGTGTGTTTGACGTGTACGAGCGGGCTTGCGCGATCAGCCCGGGCGGAGGTGCGCTCGCAAGTTTCCGGCAAGCTCGCGAAGAGACTGAGGCTCCGCGCCGTCGCTTGCGAGCTGCTCGATGCGTTGCAGCAGTTCCGCACGCGCGGCCGGTGAACCCAGACGATCGTGAATCGCGTTGGCGGCGGCGATGAGGGCGTTGCGCCTGAACATCTCGTGCGAGGCACGCTTGAGGGCGCTGGGCCCGAAGCTCGTTCGGCGGATCTCCTCGGTCCAGTTCAGCATGTCGATGAGTTTGAAGCCGTGGGATTGCGGCAAGCGCGAGGCGTAGGCGGCGTGGGGCGTGAGGGGTGGCTGGTCGGCGGGTTGCGAGTTGTGGGGGCAGACTTCCTGGCAGATGTCGCACCCGAAGACGCGGGTGCCCAGGGCGCGGTGGAAGCGTTCGTCGATCGGCGGCTGGTGTTCGATGGTCAGGTAGCTGATGCAGCGGGAGGCGTCGACGCTGCGTGCGGGGTCGTCGGGGGAGGCTGGGCGGGCGATGGCTTGGGTGGGGCAGGCGTCGATGCAGCGGGTGCAGGTGCCGCAGTGATCGGGGTGGTTGAGGGCGGAGGCGATGGCCTCGCTGGGCGGGGTGGGTTCGATCTCGATGTTGCTCAGCACGCAGCCGAGGAGGAACCACGAGCCGACGCGCGGGTTGATCAGCAGGGTGTGGCGCCCGACCCAGCCCAGCCCGGCGCGGGCGGCGTGCTCGCGCTCAAGGACCGGCGCGGAGTCGACAACGGTGCGGAAGTCTGAGCCGGGGATCAGCGCGCGGAGTTCGTCGGCGAGGGTGTGCAATCGGCGTTTGATGACCTGGTGATAATCGCGCCCGCGGGCGTAGCGGGCGACGAGAGCGAGAGGTTCGCCTTCGGGCGTGGTGGGTGATTCGTTGGTCGGGCTCGAAGGCGAGCGTGGTGATCGCGGGGCGTACAGGTCCGCGACGCAGAGCATGCTCTTCACGTCGGGCATGATGCGCGAGGGATCGAGGCGCACATTGACGTACTGCTCAAGGTACTCCATGGTGGCGTGCTTGCCCTGCGCCAGCCATGCTTGGTACTCGTCGGCGAAGTCGCTGGCGCGTGCGGGGCAGACACCCGCGAGCGCGAAGCCCAGGGCCTTGCAGCGCGCAAGCACCAGCTCGCGGATCTCGCGGCTCGTGCTGGGCGGCGTTTGGCTCACACGTCTTGCTGAAAAGGCCCGATCTCAGCGAGCGCCGGCGTGCGAACGGGCGTTGTCGTGCGCTGCGGCGTTGGCGGAACCCGACGCGCCCGCGGGGAGCTTGCCCTGCAGCACCTCGCTCATGATCAACCGCGCGGAAGCGGGCATGATTGTGTCGGCGCTGGGCAGATTCGGGAACCACGCCGCGTCCCACTCGAAGACGAGGGTTTCGTCGGCGGTGGTCTGCGTCACGGCGCGGACGGCCGCGGCCCAGGGCACTTCGCCCTCGCCCAGCGGCACGGGCTGACCGCCCTTGAGGTCCTTGATGCGCAGGTTGAGCAGGCGGTCGCCCAGCAGGCCCACGCCCGCGGCGGGGATTTCGCCCGCGTTGTGCGCCACCGCGACGTTGTAGCACGCGCCCAGCAGCGGGCTCTGCACCGCGTCGATGAGCTCGATCAGCTCGGCGCTGGTGGGGAAGCTGCCGCCGTTCTCGATCGTCACGCGGACGCCCGTGCGGTGGGCGTGGTCGACGACTTTCTTGAGTCGAGAAACGATGCGAGCGACGGCGGCCTTGCGCGGCTCGGCGTGCTGGATCTCAAACCCGAAGACGCGGACGAGCGGGCATTCCAGCGCGATGGCCAGGTCGATCGCTCGCTTGGCGGCGCGGACGGTGCCGTCGTTATCGCTGATGGCGTTGCCGATGACCGGGGGGAAGATCGGCTCGTCGAAGCCGATGGAGGTTGCCAGCGAGGCGATGCGGGTGCCGGCGGCGGCGAAGAGGCGGCGAACCTTCTCCGGGCTGGTCAGGGCCGGGTCGCAGGCGAACTGGGTGCTTGAATCGCCGAAGGTGCGCAGCTCGATGGACGGGAAGCCCCACTGCTTGCACTTGGGGGCGATGACGTCCAGAGGCCAGGCGGGACAGGCAACGGTGGAGAAGGCGGGCTTGATCATGGCGGGCGATGGTAAGCGCGGCGGCGGGCTTCGTCGCGTGAGATGAAATCAACCGGCTTTGGCGGGTTGAGCCTCGCCCGGATGATCCGCGGGGCCCGTCACGGGCAGGACGATGACGAAGTCGGAGCCTTTGCCGGGTTCGGAGAAGAGATCGATGCGCCCGCCGTGGGCTTCGATGAGGCGGCGTGCGGTGGGCAGGCCGAGGCCTGAGCCGCCAGCTTTGGTGGAGAAGTAGGGGTTGAAGATGCGAGAGGCGACGTCGGGGGCGATGCCCGGACCGGTGTCGATGACGTGGATTTCGACGAACTCGGCGCGGTCGACGGTGCGTTTGACGGTGCGGAGGATCAGCTCGCCACGGATCGGCGCGCCGGGAGCCCGCGCGGTTTGATCGGTCGGCGAAGCGGCGCTGGAGGGCGGGGTCATCGCCTGGACGGCGTTGAGCATGAGGTTGAGCACGCACTGCTTGATCCGGCGTGCGTCGATGCGGGCGTTCAGCGGGCCGGGGGTCAGGTCGAGGCGCAGGCGCGTGCCGGTGCGTTCGGCTTCAGGTGTATAGAAGTCGCACAGTTCGCTGACGAGGGTGTTGATGTCGGCGGGCTTGAGGTCCAGGCGGATCTGCCCGGCGAACTCGAGGAAGTCCGCGAGGATGCCCTTCAGGCGCTCGGTCTCGCGGCGGAGCGTGCCGATGCGGTTGACCAGGCGGGTCTTTTCTTCTGCGGGCAGGGGTGAATCCTGGATCGACTCGGCGAGAAGCTGGGCGTTGAGCCCGATGGTGGAGAGGGGGTTCTTGATCTCGTGGGCCAGACCGCCGGTCATGCTGCCGATCTCGGCCATGCGTTCGGCGGCCTGTGCGCGGCGCTCGGCGCGGCGGACGCGCTGGGCCTGACGGCGCAGCAACGCCGTGGAGGCGGCGGCACCCAGCAGCAGCCCAAAGGTCCCGGCGGCGAGCAGTTCAAGAACCATCGGGTGGATTATCGGCACGACAAGGCCGCGACGCGCGGAGGGCGTTGATCGAACACGATCACCGGCAGGTCAGTTGGAGTTGAGCGTGAGGGCCGCGACACCAGCGGATCAGCGGCGCGGAGTGCGCGAGTGGGCCTTCTTCACCACGGTCTCGGGCTCGCTGTTCTCAAGGCGCTGGATGCGCGAGGCGTGCCAGCCCTTTTCGCCGCGCTCGGCGTCGTAGAGCACCTGCGAGCCGTCTTTCAGCACTCGGAATCCGTCGCCTTCGATCTTGGAGAAGTGGGCGAAGATGTCCTGACCCTGAGGCCCGATGATGAAGCCGAAGCCCTTCTTCGGGTCGAACCATTTCACCGTGCCCTCGGTGTTCACGATCTTGTCCGGATGCTGGGAGCTCATAGGCATGTCCTCAACAAATGACATGGTGCTCAGGTTCATACACGAAGGATCGGACAACGCATCGGCACGATTCACTGAAATGCAGGTCGGAGACGCTTTCGCGGTGGGTGAGCAGAGTGGTTCTCGGGCCGTGCGCTGTTCACCTACGTTGCCCTGCATGTTTGATCTCATCACAGTTTACCATGGAACATTCGCAAGGTGGCGGTCGATATTGACAATACTGATCGAAAAGTCCGGAGCGAGTGGTTTCCCTGATGCCGGTATCCGCGGGAAACCCGATAAAAAAGCCCCCTGAGAAGGGGGCTAGATCGAAGGTACTGAGGATTTTCATCCGCCAAGCTTTGAGGTCCTTTCGGACTCAATCGTTGCGGACGGACTGGCTCTGGACCGGGGCCTGACCGGCGGGGTTGCCACCCTGGGCGGCGGCGTCGGCGGCGAGGGCGGCCTTGCGGGAGAGCTTGATTCGGCCCTGGTCGTCGACGAGGATGACCTTGACCTTGACCAAGTCGCCCAGCTTGACGACCTCGCTGACGGACTTGACGTAGCCGTCGGAGAGTTCGGAGATGTGGCACATGCCGTCGGTACCGGGGGCGAGCTCGATGAAGCACCCGAAGTCCTTCATGGAGACAACCTTGCCGGTGTAGATGGTGCCGACCTTGATCTCTTCGCAGAGGGCTTCGATTTCTGAGCGGGCCTGGGCGATGGTTTCGCCGTTCGGAGCGGCGAGCATGACGGTGCCGTCGTCTTCGACCTCGATGGTGACGCCGTACTTGTCCTGGAGCCCGCGGATGGTTTTGCCACCGGGGCCGATGAGCTTCCCGATCTTTTCGGGGTTGATCATGATGGTGACCAGGCGCGGGGCGAGGGGGCTGATCTCGGCGCGGGGCTTGGCGATGATGCGTTCCATGGTGTCGATGATCTCGAGGCGGCCCTTCTTGGCCTGCTCGAAGATGACCTTGACCTGGTCGAGGTTGAGCCCGCGGGTCTTCAGGTCGAGCTGGATGCCGGTGATCCCTTCGCGGGTGCCGGAGACCTTGAAGTCCATATCGCCGAAGAAGTCTTCTTCGCCGATGATGTCGGTGACGAAGATTTCTTTGTTGCCGTCGTCATCGGTAAAGCGACCGACGGAGATGCCGGCGCAGGTGGCCTTGATGGGGACGCCGGCGTCCATGAGGGCGAGGCAGCCGCCGCAGACGGAGGCCATGGACGAGGAGCCGTTGGACTCGGTGATGTCGGAGACGACGCGGATGGTGTAGGGGAACTCTTCGGGGCTGGGGAGGATGCCCAGCAGCGAGCGTTCGGCGAGAGCGCCGTGCCCGATTTCGCGCCGGCCGGGGGCCATGATGCGCTTGACTTCGCCCGTAGAGAACGGGGGGAAGTTGTAGTGGAGCATGAACTTCTTGGAATACTCGGGGAGGAGGCCGTCGACGATCTGCTCGTCCTTGCCTGTGCCGAGGGTGACGGAGACGAGTGACTGGGTCTCGCCGCGCTGGAAGAAGGCGGAGCCGTGGGTGCGTTGGAAGACACCGACCTCGCCGATGATGGAGCGGATCTCGGTGGGCCCGCGGCCGTCGGCGCGGATCTTGCTCTCGGCGATCAGGCGGCGGGTGATCTTCTCTTCGAGGCGCTTGAAGGCTTCCTTCGCCTGCGAGCGCTTCTTGAGCGAGTCTTTCCACGCAGCGACGTTGCCGTCGGCCTTCTCGGGGAAGTGGGTGTCGAGGAAGGCCTTGCGGAGGGCATCGACCTTGTCGTTACGCTCGCGCTTGCCCTTGAGCTGGCGGGCGGCGATGAGGTCCTTCTCGCAGGTCTTGCTGGTGAAGGCGGTGATCTCCTCGCTGGGGAGGAAGATGTCGCCCATGACCTTGGGCTGGCCGGCCTTCTTGGTGAGCTCGTCGATGAGGCCCAGGATCTCCTTGACCTGGTCGTATCCGAAGGTCATGGCGTCGAGGACGCCCTGCTCGGGGACCTCGGCGGCGCCGACTTCGATCATGTTCAGCCCGTCCTTGTGCCCGGAGAGGACCAGGTCAAGGTCGGAGTATTCCATCTGGGTGACGGTGGGGTTGACGACGAAGCGGGTGCCGTCGTCGGTGTGGATGCGTGCGACGCGGACGGTGGCGATGGGCCCCTCGAAGGGGACGTTGCTGATGGCGAGCGCGGCGGAGGCGGCGGTGCCGGCGATGACGTCGGCGTCGTTCTCGGCGTCGTGGCTCATGACGAAGCACTGGACGAGGATTTCGTCGAAGTAGCCGTCGGGGAAGAGCGGCCGCATGGGGCGGTCGATCATCCGCATGGTGAGGATTTCCTTCTCACTGGGCGGGCCTTCGCGCTTCTTGAAACCGCCGGGGAACTTGCCGGCGGCGGAGGTCTTTTCGCGGTAGTCGATGGTCAGACCGAGGAAGTCGGTCCCCTCGCGCGGGGCGCCGCGGGTGACGGTGGCGAGGACGGTGGTCCCGCCGTAGGTCGCCAGGACGGCGGCGGAGCAGAGCTTCGCGACCTTTCCGGTTTCGAGGGTGAGGGTGCGGCCGCCGATTTCTTTCTGAACGATGACGTGAGGCATGAACGGGTCCTGTCCCGCTGGTAAAGCGGGGTTTGAGCACCGCGCCCGCGCTGATCGCCGACGAGCGGTCAGGAGGGCAAATGGTGCTGGGCGGCGGACCCGAGGATGCCTGAAAGAGCCTTCGAGCACTTGCGGCCTTGCGCCGCACGAAGAGCCTTTCGCACGAGGTTCGTTGACTGATGGGCGGGGGTGAACAACCGCGGCAGAACGAACGGCGGGCGAAGAGCCCCTCGCATGTTCGGAGGGGGCGAGTTCCTCGGGCCTTGGCCCGGGTGCGAACGAACGGAAACGGACGAACAACGAAACAAGCAGGCCCGCGGGTTTTCACACGCGGGCCTGGGTGAAAGGCTTGGATTACTTGCGGAGGCCGAGGCGACCGATGAGGTCCAGGTACCGCTGGCGGTCGGCCTTGGCGAGGTAGCGGAGCAGACGGTTCCGCTTGGAGGCCATCAGCACCAGCCCGCGGCGGGAGTGGTGGTCCTTGCGGTGCTGCTTGAGGTGCTCGGTGAGCTCGTTAATGCGCTGGGTGAGCAGGGCGACCTGAACCTCGGGGGACCCGGTGTCCTTGGTGTTGATCTGGTAGGTCTTGACGGTCGCTTGACGCTGCTCGACGGTGCTGCTCATGGGGTGACTCTTCCAACTCGTAAAGGCCGCGGGTCTGCACCCGGGGCGGGTGAACGGGTCTGTTGAGAGGAAATATAGACGTGTGGGGTGGGCGGATCAAACCCGATCACACGCCAAACAGTGGTTGAATGTGCTACTCGCAGGCGGTGGCCCAGAAGTTGTTGAAGAAGCAGTTGTAGTCTCCCTCGTTGACCCCGTTGTTGGTGCAGCCGGGGTTCGCGGTGAGGGTGTCGCCGTTGTCGCAGGCGATATCGCAGAACATGCCGATGGCGGCGGTTCCCATGCCGGCCTGGGTGAAAAAGCCGTTGGAGGCGAAGAACGCGTTGTAATCG
>Ga0068877_10002224_pt1 | contig 15792 bp, 12 predicted proteins | sample NOAtaG_FD_66437 | JGI IMG/M metagenome (GOLD analysis project Ga0068877, IMG submission 66437) | Freshwater lake microbial communities from Lake Erie, under a cyanobacterial bloom - NOAA_Erie_Diel6S_1000h metaG | ecosystem: Environmental > Aquatic > Freshwater > Lake | place: USA: Ohio, Lake... | reverse complement strand
AATCGCCTTTGCGAAACTGTTGTTCGAATGTGCTTTTCTGTCTGAGGATATGGTGGTAGTGCTGCGCGAAACGGTGGGCTTCATCTCGAACATATTGCAGCAGTCTAAGCGCGAAGGATTCACGTCCTAACCGAATAGGTTCGCGATCTCCTGGCAAATAGATCTCCTCCTCTCGTTTTGCGAGCGAGACCATAAATGGTGGCTCGATTTCTTGATCCCGAAAAGCAGCCAATGCAGCGTTCAACTGCCCCTTACCTCCATCGATCATCAGTAGATCAGGAAAGGCATCCTGTTCGTCGCTCAACCTACGAAATCTTCTAGAGATTACCTCATGAATGCTTCGAAAGTCATCCACTCCATCGACTCCCTGGATCTTGAATCTTCTATATCCTTGCTTGAAGGGTAAGCCATCAAGAAACTGGACCAAGGAAGCGACGGTATCATCGCCGCCTAGGTGTGCGATGTCGACACCTTCGATGACTCTCGGCTCCTTCTCCAGTTTCAAGATTCGCTGCAAGGCTCTCATCCCCTTCTTGGGATCCACGTAAAAGACTTCGGGCTGAGCGTGGACATCGATATCCCCTCGATCGCCCAAGTTTTCGATGAGCCTGATTTCGTCTCGCAAGCGAGCTGCTTTCTCGAACTCGAGCTTCGCGGATGCATCCTGCATTTCACTCTTCATTTGGATCAAGAGTTTCTCGCTACCACCCTCCAAGAACGTTTGAAGTCGTTTGATATCTCTTTTGTAGTCTGCTTTCGATATCCTCAAATTGCAAGGTGCCGTGCATTGCTGGATCGATGCCAGCAGACATGGACGGAACCATTTCCATCGGGGATCTGTTTCTTCGATATCTAATGAACAGGTGCGAAATTTGAAGATCCGTTGCATCACCTGCAATGCACCGCGTAATTGTCCCGCACTGGTAAACGGGCCATAAAGTTTAGCCCCTTTGTCCTTTGGAGTGCGTGTTACTTCGACACGAGGAAAATCTTCGTGCGTCGTGATCATCAAATACGGAAAAGTTTTGTCATCCTTTAAGTCTTTGTTATGGCGAGGCTGGATATCTTTGACGAGTCGATTTTCGGTCAGTAACGCATCCACTTCGCTTGAGCAGACCATAAAGTCGATGTCTGCAATTTCATGAATCCATTCTGCCGTTCGAATCTCTTCGGCTGCGGCTGCATGAAAGTAACTGCTCGCTCTCGACCGAAGATTCTTTGCCTTGCCAACATAGATGACGATCCCGGAGACATCTTTCATCAAGTAGACACCTGGCGTTTGCGGAAACTCACGGACTTTTTCCGCTGCTCGGCGAAATCCGAAGTTGTCCTTTAATAACAAGTCGATGCGCCGTTGTAGTTCAAGAGTAGGCTCAGCCAGGTGTTCGTCTTTGTCTGGTTCGCTCGCTTCGATCTCTAGCTCTTCCCACTCATTGGGGGAATTCCTTTGCTCCATGCTCATGGCTTACACTCCCGCAAGCAGATCGTGTAAATAAAAATGGTGTCGCCCCAATTTGCCGCCGTAGTTACCGCCTGTAATCTTGCGAACGCCAAAGGATGGGCCGACTTCGCATGCCGCGAGAATACCTACACGCATCGCTTGCCCGATGACTTCAGGCGATAACCCATCGATCACCAACTCTAACGCTGCGCTAGCACTATCGATCACCAGGGAATCAGTTTGTTCGCGAAGCGTAGGGCAGAACGCATCGTTGGTAGACGCACGTAACATTTTGTACTTGGACCCAACCTTAGAACCGCTTCTCGCGACACCGCCGGGGAAAGGCGTGATGCAATCGGGGACTTTCTTGATGGCTCGAACGGCGGAATCACACGCATGAAGCGCTCCATAGATGGTATCAGCCAGCACTAAGAAGTTCCCTCCACCGACTGCAGATTGCCTGCCAACGGTATCCTGACAAACGAACTCACCATCCATCACTGGGATTCGCCAGTACCGCTCGCTGCCGATGACTTTTGAAATTTGGAATCCATCCCCAAAGTATCGAAGCTTGGAGCCCATGGCGATTCGTTTCTCGCTCGCGATTGCTCCGAATACGGAAGTACTTGGGCAAGTCAAAACGCACTGTCCCACACGTTTGACTAGTTGTTTCTCCAGTTCTGCTCCAGACGTGCTAAACATCAGAATGGAAACTCCAGGGCGTCCGTCAGGAGTTTCGACTTCGTCAAGCATTCGCTCGATCCCCGCTTCGACTCCGCAACCGATCACACTGGTTGCAAAGCCCGTCATTGCTTCAGCAGCCCTGCAAGCCCACTCGGGCTCTGCAGCGGTGATAACGATGCGAGTTGCTGTCATATCGAACGCTTCTGCGAAAGTCGGTTCGATTTCTATTCCGTTGATTTCCATAATTGATTTGCACTGTTCCATTATCTCGAGTCCGCATTATCCTACTCTATGCGACTCAATTGAGCCATTCTTGCGTTTTGAGTGATCGCGTTTGTCCATAATCACAGAGATCCCTTTGGAATTCGATGAATCGTTCCGACGCAATCGCCTCTATACTCAAGTGGTCTGTCATTTGTCTAACCACTGGGCTGATGGTTGGGTCGGCTGTCGCCTTCTTTCTTTGGGCATTGGAACGCGTAACCGAAACGCATCTTCAACATTCCTGGCTCTTGTATTTGCTTCCTCTCGGCGGATTGGTTTCAGGGCTTGTTTATTTCTTTTTGGGACAGACCGTGGAAGCGGGGAACACACTCATCATCGAACAGATTCGTGAGCCTGTCGATGGTATCCCGTGGAGAATGGCGCCTCTGGTTTTGATCGGAACGCTCATCACCCATTTGTTCGGAGGCTCCGCAGGTCGCGAAGGGACAGCCGTTCAAATGGGAGGTAGCTTGGCTAGCACTCTGGGCAATCTCTTTCGCCTCACTCGTGACGAAACGAAAATTCTATCGATGTGCGGTTTGGCTGCTGGTTTTGGAGCGGTCTTTGGAACACCTATGACTGGCGCTGTCTTTGCCATCGAGATCATCCGGGACCGACGAATGTGTTACCTCGCGTTGGCACCTTGCCTGGCCACTTCGTGGATCGGCCACACGGTAAGTGGTGCCTGGGGAATCCACCATTCAAACTATCTGATTGCCTTTGGTGGATTCGCGATTTTCAGCGGAATGCTTATGGCAAAGATTTTATTTGCATCGTTCTGCTTCGCCGGGGCAAGCATTCTCTATACCTCGTTCATGCACGGAATTCGTAGTCTATTCAATCGCATGATAGCGATTCCATGGCTGCGCCCTTCGCTGGGTGGATTTGCGGTTGTTCTTTTGGTCGTTGCGCTGGGCGAACGGGACTACTGCGGTTTGAGCGTCCACTCGGATTCTACGCCAGCCGGAACTGTCACGATCGAATCGTGCTTTGCGGGAGAAGAGGTGAATCGATTCAGTTGGCTCTGGAAAATCCTCTTGACTTCGATCACAGTGGGTAGTGGCTTTAAAGGTGGCGAGGTAACACCGCTATTCTTTGTGGGGGCATCTTTAGGGAATTCTCTCGCGCTAGTGCTCGGGGTTCCCGCAGATATTTTGGCAGGGATCGGGTTAGTCGCGGTTTTCGCGGGAGCGACGAAAGCACCCATCGCAAGCACCATTTTGGCCATCGAACTTTTTCATCCCTTTGGAAGCCCTGGTGGTTTTGGCTTCATAACCTGTTCTGCATTCGCATGCTTTACCTCGCTCGCGTGTGGCAAAGCAACGTATTATGATCTCAAACGCCAATCGTCGCAGGCTTAGTCTGTAAGACTTTGCAGATTTGCTCAACCATCCAGAAATCGTACCTCATGGAATCGCCACATCGAATTGCATGCCTAGATGGTTTTCGTGGCTTTGCCATTCTGATGGTCACGATGTTTCGATTCGGTTCGCATGCTTTCACCGAGGACCTTGTCGGTAGGCTTCCCAGCAAAATATTCTTGATCGGGACGGCAGGCGTTGATTTCTTCTTTGTGTTATCCGGATTCTTGATAACGGGATTGCTCTTGGATGCAAAGGAAAACAGCGATCATTACTACAGCCGTTTTTACATGCGACGCGCGCTTCGGATTTTCCCCCTCTATTTTGCGTCGCTTTTTCTATTTCTAGTAGTACTCCCTTTCTTGGGTAATACAAAGGTTACTGACACTATCGACGGCTCGACTCTCCACTTATGGATCTATACGACAAATCTAGTGGTAGCATGGAACAACGAGTGGTGTTTTGGTTGCATGAATCATTTTTGGTCACTAGCTATTGAAGAGCAGTTTTATCTTGTTTGGCCTGTAGTGATCGCGTTGCTCCGTCCGAACAAGATTGCCACTCTGTGCATTGTGTCATTCGTTATTCTGGCTGTTGCGAGGATTTGCTTTAGTGTCGCGGGCCTCGGAGATGCAAGCGAGAAATCCTTTACTTTGTTCCGGATGGATGGACTATTACTGGGCGCCATTGCCAGCATCCACTTCCGCAATCAAGGCATCAACGGTTTTGCAATAGATCGCTCCCGTTGGAATATCGGCTTGATCGCGTGTCTTGGCTGCTATGGAATGAGCCTTCTGTTGGGCAACAACGACTATACCATTCGATTCACGAGCGTGTCCTTGCTTGCTACTTGCCTACTGCTGTCCGTCCTGTCTTCGAATCCGGAATCCTGGCAACGAAAGATCTTCGAGATTGGTTGGCTCCGATCTCTAGGGAAATACAGTTATGCCATGTACATCTTTCAAGGCCCATTGGTTCCTTTGGTAGATGCATACGTTTCACCGAGCAAAACTATTGCTAACGCCGGTCTTTATACACTGGCAATGCTTGCAACCACCTATCTGCTTTCCGTGATTTCGTGGTACGCCTTTGAACGATGGTTCCTTGCGATAAAAGATCGAATCGCATTCGCGAAGTGAGATCGACTAAACGAGTGTCAGCCATGCGATGCGGAGTCCGTGGAACGACGCGCATCCCTTAGGCTCTGTCCGTCCTGAAGATAGAACACTCGCGAATAAACTACCCTACCAACGGTATCATCATGAATTCAACTCAATACAGTTTCCGTACTCCAATAATCTTTTGTTTTGCAGTTTTCGCGCTGACAAACTGGATGGGAGGGAGTCTTCATGCGAAGCAACCTAACGTCTTGTTCATATTGGCGGACGATCTCGGTTGGTCAGACACAACACTTTATGGTCATACACAATACTACAGGACGCCGAATCTTGAACGGTTAGCAAAACGAGGTATGAAGTTTACGAACGCTTACTCCGCGAGTCCACTTTGCTCTCCAACTCGATCCGCGATCTTGACGGGATTGAGTCCGGCTCGGACAGGCATTACCTCCCCGAACTGCCACCTGCCAGCAGTAATTCTTAAGGCAAACGTGGCATCGAGGAAGGCTGGTCCACAAGTCAAAGTCGTGATGCCGACTTCCGTGACACGTTTGAGTAAGGATTACCCAAACATGGCCAAGACGTTTAAAAGAGCGGGTTATGCAACCGGCCACTTTGGCAAATGGCATTTAGGGCCGGCCCCCTATTCCGCATTGCAACACGGCTTTGACGTCGATCTACCTCACCATGCAGGGCCTGGTCCCGCCGGAAGCTTTGTTGCCCCATGGAAGTTCAAAGACTTTGACCATGATCCCAACATTCCAGATCAGCACATCGAAGATCGAATGGCTCTGGAGGCAGCGTCCTGGATGGAGAGAAACCGCGATCAGCCATTCTTTCTCAACTATTGGATGTTTAGTGTTCACGCCCCGTTTGATGCGAAGAAAAAGTTGATCGAAAAGTACAGAGCACAAACCGACCCAAACAGTGCTCAACGCAGTCCAACCTATGCAGCGATGGTCGAAAGTATGGACGATGCGGTCGGAACGCTTCTCGATACACTCGATCGACTGCAACTGAGCGACAACACGATTATCATCTTCACCTCGGACAATGGCGGGAACATGTACAACAATGTGGACGAAACAACCCCCACGAGCAATGCACCATTGCGTGGCGGTAAGGCGACCCTGTACGAAGGCGGAACTCGCGTACCTGCTGTCATCGTGATGCCTGGGGTGGCTCCAGGATCGACCGTCTCCAATAGCCGCATCCAAAGTGAAGACTATTTTCCAACCCTCATCGAAGCCCTCGGACTCGATACTGAGAAAGGCCAGAAATTTGACGGCCAGAGTTTTCTAAAGGCTCTTAAGGGAGAGCCGTTCGACCGTGATGCCAACTTCCAATACTTCCCTCATGCGCCGAAAGTACCCGACAATTTACCTCCATCGGTTTCGGTACATTTAGGCAAATGGAAACTGATACGAATTTTCCACGATGGAAAAAAATCCGAGCATCGCAATCTGTTGTTCGATCTGGATCGCGACATCAGTGAAACCACAGACTTATCTTCGCAGCACCCAGAAGTCGTCGACCAACTTTCCACGCGTATCGACCATTTTCTTACAAGCACCGAAGCTGTCTTGCCCGTCCCGAATGAAAACTACAAGGCGGAAGACTAGGCTTTGTCATTTTGTGTGCAAGATTGCACAGCATGCATCATGGTTTCTTCGCTTGGACGCATAAAAAGCTGGGGCGGTGCATGAGAGATTGGAAGCGTTTGGGATCGGAGAGCCTGAACTCTTCCGTCGGCAACGGTTCAACCAATTTTTCTAACGCTAACCCTGAGTCCATGAGTGGCATGAGCATCTCTTGCATAGATCGACGGTAGCTGGGCATGACAACGACTTTGCCAAAACCCCTCCATGTGCATTTGACTTGCTCCACGGAGAAGTACTTGTTCGTATCGTAGTATTCCGCATCGAATGCTGGATGACCACAGGAAAATTGAAAGAGTCCTCCCGGCTTCAAAATACGCTTGAACTCTGCAAACAATGAACGCCAATCCTCGATGTAGTCCAAACATAACGGAGCATTGACAAAGTCAAAGGTCTGGTCTGGAAACATCACGAGAGGCTGAGTTAAATCCACCAATCGAAAGTCCACCTCTTTTCCGACACGATTTCGCGCCAACTCCAGCATTCGGTCACTCACATCCACGGCGGTGATTTTCGCACCTCGCGCTAACAACAACTCTGCATAAACCCCAGGACCACAACCCGCATCTAGCACTCGCTTATCGCGCAGGTCGGGCCACATGGCGATCATCGCCGGACGTTCGTAGTACGCGTTATGAGGTTTCGTATCGATTGCGGCCGCATAGTGCTCTGCCAATTCTTGGTAAACAGCATAGGCAAGAGGCTTGGAGTGCGATGAACGTGACTTCATAAAACTGACTCTAAACTGGATTGAATATGGCTATCCAAAAAAAGGACTGTTGCGATCAAGTCGGCGATCGTACCGGGGTTGGCGAGTTGCTTTCCGTCACTGGAAACTTGCTGTCTCATCCAAGCATCGAGCGATTGCCAAGATTCTCGCCATCCTGAGGCCCGGGCTAACCAAGCGTCGTAAACAAGACTTGATCGCAAACGAACTTCTTCTGCAAGCTTCAGCCCCCCTTTTCTGGCAATCAAACTGTCAACCCGTTCCGACATCCATCGAAGCTGTAGTTGCTGGACCGGTGTCAAATCCTCTTGATGCAGTGATCGTGCAACAAGCGATCGATAACATTCCAATCCTTGAAATACCAGCACAAAGTCTGTGGCGTATTGAAGAGCGACATCATCATACGCCGCTGCATGCTTCATGGCGATCATTAAATCCGACGGCGCACCCGCATGCACATCGTGCGCATCACTCGTTCCGATACCACCCGGCTTGGCCATTCGGATCGCTTCATACACATGTGCTGAATCTTCAGGCGTGAGGGCGGATAACCTAGCCTTCAATTGCCTCCGATCCTTGCAGCCTATGAGCGGGGCAATTAGGAGTATTGTCCCAAGACTAGTGTTTCTGCCAACGTGGTCCATCATTGCCTTGGTCGCTTCGACAACCAATACGCCAACGGTTGGTTGACATGCGATGCCGCTCGGATCCGCCAAGCATCGGTCGATCGATCTACCGATGGCATCAGCAGCATGGACAAAGTGCTCATACTCCATGTCTACAAAGGAAGCGTTTGGATGAACGTTCCCTATTTTGATCGTGGAGGCTTCCATCAGAATGGCAGCTTGGATCTGTTGACCGACGGACTTTGTTTTCAATCTACGTTATTCATTCTTGTAATTGCCACTATCGAATCACAAAAGTTGCCATGACGGGATGGTGGTCGCTGATATCGCGTTCGGCCCGGTCCTTTGAGAATCGAGTATCCCAATGATCCAGATCGGGGCCGCTGCCGCGAACATTGAATCGCGATAAGACTTCGATCGATTGAAATTGAATACCGGTTGGGGAAGCGGATAGCATTTTTGGCGATACCAACATGCGATCAAATTGTTTGTCCAGAATCAAATGGGTCGATTGCTTTGGCGATTCCGACTTTTCTAGCAGATCGATTAGGTCATCTGTTCCTGATGGTGTGTGCCGGCCAAGAAGCAAATGCATGCCATCGCCGTCCGGTTGAACAGCGCCGGCTGCTTCTTCAACGTTCAAGTCTCCCAGCACGAGAACATTCTCGCCTGCTTCGACTCGAGGCTTTACCCAAGCATGCGCAAGTTTGCATTGCCGCTTGCGAAGATCCGCCGCATCGGCTGTCGCTCGCAGATGCATGTTGAGAATGGTCAGATACTCCGTCCGATCACCAACCTGCCACTCGAAACGTGCAAACATGTGCTTCGACAAATTGTAATACTCGTTGGAACGAAACATCTCGCTCGTTTGTTCTCGTCGTGAGAACTCGACCAAACCAGATTGAAAGATAATTGCTACGTCCTGCTCTGTACCGCTATCGAATCCATCGATGAAAGCGACGCGATAGTTGAGGTCATGTTTTTCTTTCAGCGCTTTGGTCAACGCCTGCATCACACCCCTGTCCTCGATCTCTTGAACTGCAAGAATCGTCGGCTTGAACTTTGCAATTGCTGCGGCGACCGTGTACAGCTTCCAGTCCCATTCCTCTCGACTTGGTGCTGATTGCTCTTTGGCCACATCGCTGCGATTATTTGCTTTGAAATCATCGAAGAACCACTCCAAGTTCCATGTTGCAATCGTAAGGGGCTCGGGAGGTTGGTCCGCAAAAACAGGTGCACATCCCAACCCGACGAATAACGGAATCGTTGCGTTTCGAAGAACGAATCGCATGCAATTAGCCAAGTAATCTAAACCACTCAAGAACATAGTTATCGTCTCGTCAATTCGCTCGATCGGTGCCAGAATCACAGCTATGGCACGTTCCCGACTTTTTGTTGGTACAAACTGGAATCCAGAGTAAGATACCAACCCTCCTCTCCTTAGCCAGTCAAATCGAAACCTGCTACGCAAATCTGTCCCAATTTTCATTGACTTCCCTTCGAGCCGGAAAGCCTTCCATGTCAAAGTGCTCTATGTTCAAGCACACTGTCTTCAATCGCAAAGTCTTTTGTTGCTTCGGTTACGTTATCGCTTTTCTTGGGTCGTTCGCAGGGTTTTTGCACGGGCAGGAATCTGCCAGTCGGATCCAATCGCTGAAGACGATTGCGGAAAGTTCGAACTATCAAGCGACAGCAACGGAAGCACAAGTGTTGAGCTTCCTAAAGGCGATCGACGAGTTTAGCCCACACGCAAACCTCACATCGATCGGAGAAACCACGGAAGGACGCCCGCTCCATACGCTTGTTCTCTCTAAAGAAGTGAATAACCCGCTGCCATTGGCTGCCAACGATCCACGACTGGTGGTTCTCGTCTTAGGCGGGATCCATAGCGGCGAATGCGACAGCAAAGAAGCGGTGCTCGCTATGGCTCGCGATTGGGTCACACGTGCCGATCTCATGGACAAGCTTGAGAAAGCGGTGTTCGTTATCCTTCCAAACTTCAATGCTGATGGAAACGAGCGGGTCGGTACGCTTCATCGCCCAGGCCAGGAAGGTCCCATCCTCGGCATGGGGACACGCGAAAACGCGGCCGGACTCGATTTGAATCGTGACTTTATCAAACTCGATTCTCCCGAAGTGCGATCGCTCGTTCGAGCATTCGACGCGTGGGATGTGGATGTGCTTTTCGATTGCCACACGACCAACGGTTCACTCCATCAATACGATTTGACCTACGATATTCCTCACAATCCAGCCGCAAATCAAAAGATCCTCACATGGCTGCGCAAAGAATTCTTGCCCATTGTCGGTGAGGAACTCAAAAAAGCAGGACTACCGATTTTCTACTATGGCAATTTCTCAGCAGATCATCAACGTTGGGAGTCATTTGGACACGAGCCACGCTATAGCACGGAGTATATGGGGCTGCGAGGAAAGATCGGTATTCTGGTCGAGTCGTATTCGTACGCGAGCTACCAGCGTCGTATCGACGCGACTCAAATGTTCGTCGAATCCTGCGTGAAGCAATTGCTCAAGGATTCGAGCAAGATTCAGAGTTGGATCAAAGATAACGCGACTCCAACGAAAGCCTTTCCGATACAGGCCAAGATCGTAGCCGACAGTGGCACATACAAGGTGGGCGGCTATCGCTGGATCGAAGATGCCAACGCCACACCCGACGCTAGTCGTCGCAGCAAGTTTCCGACACCTCGGGATCGCAAAAGAAAATCGGAGATGGTCGAACAAGAGTTCGATTTGCAGCTTTGGAATGTCGGATCTCCCGCTTTGCAAGTCGATGCGCCGAAGTACTACTTTGTTCCATACGACGCAGCATGGGTGGCGAGCCGACTCCGACTGCATGGAATTCAAATGCTTGAACATGAGCTCAAGTCTCCATTATCCGCGGTCACTGCTTCTCGATATCGCATCGTTTCCACGAAGGACCAGCCCGAGTTTCAAGCTCACAAGCCCAAAAAGTTTGAAGTAGCCGAAGAGACTTTCGAGTGGGTTCCTCAAAGCGGCTGGCTGGTACCAACGCAACAACCCTTGGGAGCCCTCGCGACGTATCTATTGGAACCGCATGCCGACGACTCGTTGGCGTTCTGGAATTTTTTCGATCCGTCCCTGAAGGCCGATAGTGATTATCCGGTGATTCGCTTAACGAACCTTCCTAACGGAGCGTCCAGTCGCACGCTTCCTCCGCTTCAGTTGTTGGATCGAAAACCTCGCGATGTGGCAAAGGAACCATTAACGCTTGAGAAGCTTTATTCCAAAGATAGGGTCTCCTTTTCTGGGATGCCTACCCCTTTTCCAAGGTGGCTTACCGACAAGGCACAGTACATTACCCAACACGATAATCGAATTGTCACTGTCGACTGCCAAACCGGAGCCATGCAACCATTTGACCGACCAGGGAAATTGGCGGACGCCTTGGCAAAGCTGCAAGCGTTCAGTGACCGAGCAGCGTCCTACAGGAATTCTTTAAGCGCGTTCGACGCGACATTCGAGAACGCTTTGATCGAACACAAAGGGGATCTGTACTTATATCGTTCGTCCCAGGATAGCGTTCGGCAACTGACGCACGATGCAAAACAAACGAAGCTTGTGCCAGCCTTGAGCCCCACCGGTTCTCACGTCGCGTTCATTCATGAGAACAATATCTGGGTCGTCGATTGCGAATCAACGGAGACTCGGCAACTCACCAAGGATGGCGGTGGAGAAATTCTCAATGGCTACCTGGACTGGGTTTATCAAGAAGAAGTCTATGGACGAGGACAATTCAAATCGTATTGGTGGAGTCCGGATGGAAAGCATATTGCTTACCTTCGGCTGGATGAAACCCCTGTCCCCACTTTCGTAGTGGACAACTCGCTTCCGTTCGCCCAATCGATTGAGAAAATGCGGTATCCCAAAAGTGGGCAGCCCAATCCGTTGGTAACCCTTCATGTCATGGATGTGGCTACAGGTGCACAAACGGAGATCCCATTGAGCGATTATGCTCCGGATGATCGGTTAGTCGTTCGCGTGGGGTGGTCAAGTGTCAATCCGTCGCACATCGTGTATCAAGTGCAAAATCGAATCCAGTCGATACTGGATGTTTGGGCTTATGATGTTACGACCAAACAGCAGAAAAAGCTTTTAGAGGAAAGATCTCCAGCTTGGGTAGATGTGATCGATGAACCACGTTGGCTTCCAGATGGCAGCTTTCTATGGTTGAGTGATTCCGTCGGCGGCAGACGCCATCTATATCATTACGATCCTAACGGCCGACGAACGGCTTTGACAGAAGGTGCGTGGGATGTCAAAGAAGTTTCTTGGGTTGCGAAAGATGGTGGTCAGGCGATCGTTTTGGCGCATCGATCCGCGCCAACGAATACCGATGTGCTTGCGATCGACATCAAGAATAGAACGATCCGTGCTTTAGGTCCGGAGAGCGGCTCGCATCGGATCAGCGTTCACCCCTCAGGAGAGTATCTCTTGGATGCGTGGAGCGATATGAGTCAACCGTCACAATCGTGGCTTTGCGACAAAATGGGCAAGCGTGTTCGTTATATCGGTGGTCCCAAGAGTGACCGATTCGACTATGTGAAGACACAAACACCCGAGTTGTTTACCATCGCAGCGCGGGATGGATTCGAAATGCAGTCGATCTTGTACATGCCTACGGAATTCGAACAACGAAAGAAGCAGGCAAAGATTCCAGTTCTGATTCATGTGTATGGCGGGCCGCAAGCTCCGACGGTAGAGAACTCTTGGACTCACCGCAGCGATTTATGGCATCGATACATGGCGGAACAAGGTGTTGCTGTGTTGTTGTGCGACAATCGGTCTGCACTCGGCAAAGGAAATTCGGACACGTGGAAGATCTATCGAGATATGGGATCAACGGAATTGCGAGATCTTGAGGATGCCGTTGGCTGGCTCAAATCGCAGGATTGGGTCGATGGCGATCGCATCGGAATGTGGGGCTGGAGCTATGGCGGATACTTTACAGCGTATGCGATGACCCACAGCAAGCTCTTTCGTGCCGGGATTGCGGGTGCCCCTGTGACGGATTGGCACAACTACGATTCGATCTATACCGAACGATACATGTCGACTCCGCAGTTGAACCCTGAGGGTTACAAAACCAGTTCAGCAGTCGCAGCAGCGAAAAATCTGAGTGGCAGGCTGATGATCATTCACGGCGAGATCGATGACAATGTTCATATGGCCAACTCGATGCAGTTAGCGCATGCACTTCAAAAAGCAGGTAAGCAATTCGACTTGATGGTTTATCCCAACAATCGACACGGGATCACCGATCCTGAACAGTCGGCCCACCAATACCAATTGATGACCGACTTCTTTTTGCGCGAATTGCGGCCCTAGACGGGGGCGGTCTATCGCGGATTCGTCAAGATCCTTCACATTTCTGCAGGAGCGTTGGCAGAACACGCGCCCGAAGGGCGGTTGTCAATTTTTTTAGATTCTGGTAGTTTTTCTAATGAAAGTTCGCAATTGGTGAACTGAGACCGAGTTACTCAGATACATGGAAATTCAAATGCGTTTACTTGCACTTACCCTTTTGATGACGATTGGTTTTATTGGAATGGCAGCAGCAGAATCTCCCAAAAATGGCAAGATCACCCATAGCGTCTACTTCGATATTGCGATCGATGGCAAGGACGCAGGCCGAATTGTAATGGGCCTTTTTGGCGATGATGTTCCAAAGACAGTAGAAAACTTCCGATGCCTATGCACGGGCGAGAAGGGGAAAGGAAAGAGCGGCAAACCTTTGCACTACAAGGATAGCAGTTTCCACCGAGTCATTACTAACTTTATGCTGCAAGGCGGAGACTTCACCGCAGGCAACGGAACGGGTGGCGAAAGCATTTACGGCTCAAAGTTCCCAGATGAGTCGTTCAAGTTCAAGCACGACGAACCAGGTCTCTTGAGCATGGCGAATGCAGGGCCAAACACGAACGGCTCCCAGTTCTTCATCACAACCGTTGTGACCGACTGGTTGGACGGAAGACACGTCGTATTCGGACGAGTAACCGAAGGCATGGATGTTGTGAAGAAGATCGAAGGCCTAGGATCGCAAAGCGGCAAGACAAAGGGAACGATTACTATCAAGGATTGCGGCGAAATCAAAGCCGAAGCCAAGAAGTAGTTCATCGTTCAAAGCCATAGTTGACTGCTCCGTCGGTTTGGTGACAGTTGCTGACCGCTACGTCGGTCATTCTAAAAAGGGGTGCGGACCGCTTGTCGGTCAGCACCCTTATGTTTTTCTTCCTTTTGTTGTAGCAGCACGGTAGATGGATCGGCAGAGCGATCCACTCCATTGGGGGCCTTATGTCGAGTCAATCACCGAAACCTTGGGTACTTGCAGAGTGCGATTATGGTTTCATCAAGGAGGCTAGCATTCAAGTAGCCGTGCTTCCATTCGGTGCTACAGAACCGCACAATTTGCATCTTCCCTACGGCACAGATATCTACGAAGCCACGATACTTGGTGAACGCTTGTGCCGTGCAGCCTACGAAAGAGGGGCCAAGATTACGTTGCTGCCAACGCTTCCGTTTGGCGTTCAAACGAATATGCGTGAACTGCCTCTCGCTATCAATCTGAATCCTTCGACGCTATGTCGAGTCGTGATGGACATTGTTCATTCGCTCAACAACAACGGAATCAAGAAAATCGTCCTCCTCAACAGCCACGGCGGAAATGAACTCAAGCCTGTATTGAGAGAACTGGCTGGTGAAGGAGTCCAGGTTTTTTTGATTGACTGGTTTCGCGTTCTTAACGATGTTTACAAGACTATCTTCGAGCATCCGGAAGATCATGCGGGTGAAATGGAAACGTCATTCGCTTTAGCGTTTTTTCCTGAAATGGTACGACATAAACCCGATGGAACTCTGGCTGCCGATGAGGGAGCGACTGCCAAAACACGCTTTGAAGCGGTGAATCGCGGCTGGGTTTCCATCACCCGCCCATGGCATTTGTTGACAACCAATACGGGTTCAGGAAATCCGCACGCCGCAAGCGCTGAAAAAGGAGAACGTTGCATGGAGCTACTCGTCGAGCGGCTCGCTACGTTCCTGGTCGAATTGTCGACTTCTCCAATCGACAAGCATTTTCCGTACTAAATTGGCGTAGTCCAGCTACGGCAAAGCTACAACAATACCATCGTTTCGGCCGGCCATTGCTCGATACGTTGGCATATCAACATTCGTCGAGATCGTGTGGGTTGAGCCGTCCATCAACAAGAACAAGCAACCGCCAGTGTGAGGGCTCCAGAAACCGCCAGGACTGCCAGCGGGAGCATTGGGCCCTCCGGTGCGAACGTGAACTGTTGCCATGGTTATCGCCGGTCGGACGGTTTGACCGACGACTTGACCACGGCTTGAAGCAATTCGCGGGGAGAATACGGTTTGTGCAGTGGGTATCACACCAGCCCATCCGTTTGGCGCAAACATGCTTGAGCGTTCGCCGAGTCCAATGGTGTTGGAAGTTCCGTCGGCGATCTGAGAGTGACGCACTCCAACATTACGATGAAACATGCCGTTAAAGGGATGCTCTTCGTACATGGCGCTATAGGCAGGAGCGTTGGCAGGATCCCCTCCACCCAAGCATGCCAAGTAACTAGTGTGCGCGAGGTCCGTGATCCCAATCGTTGTTGGCCACACCGTCACTGGACCGGTCCAGGCATCGGATGGACATTGGTACTCTTTCACTCTCGTGCTGCGAGCCATTTGGTTTGCTGGAGCAGTAATTGGAAGATTAAAATTGATGTTGTTGTGAAGGTTAGCCTGTTCCATCTGCGGCAGAACCATGGCGAAGAAACTCCAGCCGGGACCCACTTCGGGAACAGGATTATTCCCACCGGGCCATGGTCCCGTAACGCGGGAGATGAATGCGGGTGGAAACGTTC